>Ga0187891_1001308_pt1 | contig 21822 bp, 19 predicted proteins | sample June2016WEW_21_4_FD_132990 | JGI IMG/M metagenome (GOLD analysis project Ga0187891, IMG submission 132990) | Peatland microbial communities from SPRUCE experiment site at the Marcell Experimental Forest, Minnesota, USA - June2016WEW_21_40 | ecosystem: Environmental > Terrestrial > Soil >... | reverse complement strand
TATCGAATCACCGATCCCACCTGGTTGGGCGTCCCCTGGATCTGCCGCATGTCGAGGAATCGCAGCTTTACGAACCTCGCATTGGGTTGGCCGAACTTGGCGAGTTCCTCCATGATCTCTCCCTCGGAACCCCGGATCTTGATCCAGTACATCCGTTCGAAGTCAGGCGATTTGCCAAGTTCCATTCCCAGGCCTGACGCAAGTTGCTCCCTTAGCGCCTCGCGCTTCTCCTTCAGCACGACTGTCGGATAGCGTCCGTACTCCCCCCATTGCACGCCTAAAAGCAACTCGAACGACACGTTCCTTAACGTGACCGCCGCACCGGCCAGAACGGATCGCAGCACGTCGTAGCCGCACATCTCCCGGAACACTTCCCGATAGTCGGCCGTGCCGCTGGCGATCTTCCAAAGCACTACGCTCAGGGGCCGGCTTCGCTCGTCATGCACCTTGTACTCGGTGGCAAACGCCTGGTACACGATGCGGCTCACCACGGGCATGGTGAACGCTACCCGGCTCGCGGCAAATACGATCCGTCCGAAGCGATTGTCAGCCACAAGCCACTTGACGGTCTTCCCGTATCCCCGGGCGAGAGCCTGCTTATCGATTCCCTCATGGAGCACGGCCTGCGCCAGCCGGCTCGCCGTCTCGTGGGCTGAGTAGAGACCGTCCTTGTTCAATCGCGACCCGACTGCGTCACCGATGATGGCAAACCGGTCGCCGAAAGGAAATGTCGCAGTGGTCACGGTCATTCTGGGAGCACAAGCGCAGGCGAGGGGAGCTGCCGCGATGCCTGGCAAAATGCTGTCAATCTGCGGCAGCGTCAGAAACTCATGGACGATCTGCCGGCTGTCTCGCGGCAAGACCGCCTCGTCTATGCACTTGCCGATCAGGGCGACGGTTAAGAATCTGCCCTTGGGAATGAGCGCAGTATGCTCCAGGGCGAGGTGTTTCGAGCCGTACTCGATGAAGTAAATCTCCCGATTCATGTTGCGTTCGAGAAAGTCCTCACCCACGTCGAGCTCGAAGATGAGGGCCTTTCGGGTCTTGCCGGGAACGAACGACGGATTCATCCGCTTGACGGAGGCGATGAGCCCATCGGCGCCATAGTCGAAGCCACAGTGCGCATTGATTCCGGTTGCGATACCCACGAAGCTGGCATCGAGCGAAACCTTCTCTCCGGATGGCGCCCTCATCGTGAGCTCGGGCATCCCCGACGCGCCGTAGGCAATCGCCTGGACTTCGCCATACTGGATGCGCGCGCCTTCCTTAACCGCTTCACCGAGCAGAAACCCATCGAACCCCGCAGGTCTGCCAGTCCTCCTGCCGGGTAACGAGCCCCTGAATACTGAGTACATCTGCTTGTCTTTGGGAACTCGAAGCCGGAGGTTCTTCCACTGCCCGTGTATCCAGACGTAGTCGATGCGCCCCTGGATGATTTCCTCTGGAATGACGAGACCGCGCTCGTCGAGTATCTCATTCAATCTCGGTGAGATAAGGCCTGCGCAGAAGTTGCATCCCCGGCATTGAAAGTCGTCGAAGTTCGGGTCGGACGGAGCACGTTTCTCGACGATGACGACCTCGATATTTCGATCGAGCTGCCTGGCTTCGCGGAGAAGATGGATGGCGAAAAACGAACCGGCAGGTCCACCGCCGACGATGGCGACACGATCGCCGTCCAGGAGACTCGTTGATTGAACCGGAATTTTCATTTTGCTTTCCCGGGCATGAGAGAAGATACCCCCCCGATTGCCCGACTCGCAATCTTTTTTGCATTCGTTCCAAGGGCAAAGACCCGGTCGTGCCCGGCAGGGTCTTTACCGGGACCAAAAAGTCAAGATTTTTTTCCATTTCGAAGCACTTTCTCGGACACCCCTCCCTCAACCTCCTTCGTCGTCCAGATTAATCTCACCTGCCTGCCAAACCTACCCGGCTGGCAGCGGCAATGCCTCCATCCGGCGCAGCATGCTTCCGAACAGGCGCCGCGTCAGATGGTTCTCCGTCAACAATAGCCAGTAGTAACGGGCATGCTTCACCAGCCGTCCACCTGTCTTCAACAGCCTTTGCTGCAAGCTGATCGGCGACCAATTCTCGATTCGCTGGGGCAACTGCTCGAATTCCTTGTTCCGGGCGGATCACCGGCTACCCTTCCCCAACCCGGTCCTGGATCGGGCGGGTTTCCGCGCTGCATAACCCTTTTTAGCCGTCGATGTTGCGGACACAGCTCACGGCGTGGAGGGTGAATGTCGAAGTCGTACGCGAGTGGCAATCCATTTGGGCAGTCGTTCCTGGAAATGCCACCTACGCCCAAGGAACACGCATCACCCGGCAGCAATGCCGGTTGCGGATTGAAACTCAAAATCGAGAATGCCGCCCTGGCCGCAGCCTGGCATCACCCGGCAGCAAGTCCAAGGCCTGATCCCTGTTCCCTGATCCTTGCCTTACTCCACATCCACCGTCCGAAACCCCAGCCCATACAGCAGAGCCGTCACGCTGGTACGCGCATTCTGTCGCGCCTTCTCCAGAATCCCGTCCTCCAGTGCCGCCTGCGCAATCTGCTGTTCGGCAGTCTGGCGAACCTCCGACTCCAGGTTCGGGTCGGTCGGAACCAGTAAGCCCGTCGTCCTGGAATACACGCGAGTCCGGCCGTTATCGATCCGCGTCGTCAGAATCTGCGCCGCCGGCAAACGGACATGCACCGTATCGCCGTTGACCTGCACATCGCCCGCCTTGAACTGGCCCAGGTCGATGCCGGCAATCACCTCTCCGTGAGCCACCAGCAGCAGTTTGTCGCCGGCCAGAAAGTTAGGCAGGTAAGCGCTCTGCCGCTCGCCTTCCACGATCTTGTCCAGCGAATATTCGACCGTCTCCAGCCTGGAGAGCTGCCGAATCTTCTCCACAACCGTCGGAGACGACACGTCAAACCGGGCCGGGCGGCCAGTCACAAACCCCGCGACCCGATCCCACAACCCGGCCTGCGCCACCCGCGTAAACACCATCATCGCCAGCAACCCGAGCACGACGCCGGTGCCAAGTGCGGCGAGATACAGAAGGCGGTGCCCTCTCCGCTTGGCCCCGAAATGCGTCTCCCCAGAATGGCCGCTGGCTGTCATAGCTATTAATGTACTCCGCAACCGTCTCCAACTCCAGCTTCAGTTGTGCGGTGTCTTCCTCATGGCCGGCCGCTGCCCTGCGCCAGCTCCAGGTCGAGTCCAGCGCGCTCTCCGTTGATAAGCACGATACCGTCATTGATGAGTTGCTGGCCGGTGCAATCGTAGGATTCATAGCGGCGAAGAGATTCCATGGGAAAGAAGAACTCGACGGACAGAGGCCGTATAGCCGGAACGCCCGGTTTTGTTCGGCCATGTACCGTGGTGCTGAAGCTGATGCCGTCGAAGTTCTGGTCGCCGGGGAAGTATGTGAGCACGCGGCGGATGAGCGGCGAGATGTGTTCGTCAAAGGCCAACGCAGCGAGCTTATAACGCGAGGTTTCCGGCGGTTCGGCCAGAATCGTGGTCATGGAGAGTTCGAGGTAAACCTGATGATGAAATGCAATAAACGCCGGCGGAGCATAGGTGACGAAATGCGCCTCAGGTTCGAGATCCTTGAGCATGTGATTACTGGCGCCCTGGATCGACAGCTGCAGCGTCGCGAGCGCCTGTGGAGAAGTATCGTGCGCCGGCGGTTGTGGCGGCGGCGCGGGCGCTGGGGCGGGTTTTGGAACGGGCTGATTGGCGGCGTCGTTTGCCGCGTGCGGGAGAACGGCAATACTCTTATCCGCCAAGGCCGCGGTGGTTGGCGGCATCATCGTTTTGGGCATCTCCGGCGTAGCCGTCTCAGATTCTATCGTCGAAACCTGTTCGTCATCGGTCAGCCATATGCTCAGTTGTTTCGCATTGAGGAACACATCGGCGCCGAGCAGCGCGCCTTGCTGTGCCAGGTTGTTCTGCGCAGCCACCAGCTTCACGGCCGCGCTTTGCGGGAAATAGACCATCAGATTCTCAGGCCGCTCAATCGGCATGCCCATCGTCTTGCCAATGACATGGTGCGAAACCTCAATTGCGTATCCCTGAACCATGGCGTTGCCCTGAAACCGGGGAACTGCGGCCTTCAGAATGGGCACCACGACATTCAGAAAAGTCTCGCGTGCGCGCTGCTCTTCGTTGAATTTGTCTGCTGCGTAAGCTCCGTAGTAGTTGCCGGAGATGGCCAGCACAGTAACGCCGTTGTAACGCTCAAAGCGGATTGAATGCTGGTCAGTGCGCTTCTGCTGCTTCTCGTCGATGTCCAGCTTGCGGCTGAGGTAGAAGGGAAAGTTGAATTGATAGCCGGCAATGTTTTGGCCAACCGCATTCAGGTCGTTGAACGACCGCTCCTGGAGGGTCCGCATTGCGGGGTCGCCGATCTCAACCGGGGCGACGACCTGCGCCGGGACAAGCCTCGCGCCGATCAGCAACATCGCCAGAAACGCAATTCTACTTGCGCGCATAGACCATTCCTGCCGGCTGATATGGGGGATCGGCCACTGCTCGAGTATAGGCGATAAGAGCGCGCACATCCGCCACGCTCAGGGTATTTCCGTAGGCGGGCATCAATGCCGAGCGATTCAGCGCCGGTCCGCCGTGCTGGATGATCGAAGTCAGATCGGCATCGCTCATTTTGTTCAGCGTATTGCCCTCGGTGAAGGGATGCGGCTTTACCTCAAGGTTGTCGTAGTTCGAAACGCGCTCGGGCGACGATTCGGGATCGTGGCAGCGGTTGCAATACTTGTCCGCGAGGATGGACCCCAACCTCTGCTGGTAGCCAAGCGCCGTTTCGACGATCTCAAGTGTTACCGGCCGCGATTTGCCGGGGGTAACTGCGCTGAGCTGGTATCGCCCTGCGATAGCGCCCAGGGTAACCGAGGTGGTTGCTTGTCCGCTGGAATCCGTGAGCATCGCAGCCGGATCAAAGCTGACGCCCGCAGGGCCATGAAACTCAACCAGCGCTCCGGGAACGGCAGTACCCTGGTCATCATTCACCTGCACGACCAGCGGATCTTGCAGCGCCGTGCCCGTGGCGCCAATCTGGTGGCCGCCACTGGACTCGACTATTGCCGTTCCTGCGGTCGTGGCTTTCAACCCTGGGACAGGGATAGCGTTTCGCTTGCAGCCGGCCAGAGTGGCAAGTGCCAGAAGCGCCACCCATGCGGATGATCGGAACGTTCTGCATTGATCGAATCGCCTCATCATGGCTTCACCCTCCGCCCGCCTGGGCCCTTCAGCGACATCAGGAAAGCTGTCAGCGCGCGGGCGTCGTCATCGCTCAGGTTTTGGTTCGGTTCTGCCGTGCCTGGCCGCAGCGCCTGTGGATTCCTGAGCCACGCGTAGACCCACGCCGCAGTCAACCGCGAGCCAACCTGCGTCAGCGTCGGTCCAATATATCCCTTGTCGGTCTTGGTGTCGGCAATGTGGCACGCCTGGCAAGCATACTTTGAATAGAATAATTGCCGGCCGTGTTCCACGATCTCAGGTGAATTGGTGGCTGTAGGCGCGAGTTCCGGATCGATGGCCGGCGACTGATAGACAGCCAGAATATAGTCCGTCAATTCCTTGTTATCGCTTTCGCTCAGGTTGAATCGCGGCATGCGCCGAATGAGCGATGGGCGCAGTGTGTTCGGATTGTGGAGGAAGTCAGTGAGCCACTGCCGTTGTACCGAGCTCCCTTCCCACGTTAGGTCGGGTGCCATCTCGCTGCCTCTTCCGTTGATGCGATGGCAACTGAAACAGGCGAGTTCGTTGATCAGCTTGCCTGCGTGCCCGGCAGGCTGGTAGTTCGTTTCCTGAATTGCCGCAACGCGAAGATTGTCGGGCATGGAACGGCTGCGGCTTGTAAGTGAGAGCAGGGCGGTGGTCAAAGCATCTGTCTGCGAATTGGTCATAGTGAACTGCGGCATCTTCACGCTGGCGCCGAAGGCTCGCGGCTGACGGATCTTGGCGACGATGTAACTGGGCAGCGTGTGTTCCATGCCGGGGAGGAAAACAATCTGCGCCAGCGGCTTGCTTCCGATGCTGCTGAGTTCGGGCGCGAAGTTCTCCGGCTTCTGGACGCCATTGATTTCGTGGCACGCGGCGCATCCCAGCTCGACGATGCGCTTTCGTCCATGGGCAATCTGATTCGCATTCGCCGCATCCAGATGAACGTTGGCGCCATAGTCTGAATCCGACTTGCCCTGCAGATAGCCGGTTAGAATCGTGATTTGCTGGGCCGTGAAGCGGTAGTGAGGCATGGGAGTTGTGGCATCGTAAATGCGGGGATTCTGGAGCCACGCCGCCAGCCACTCGGGCTTTACCTTGTTGCCGATGCGCGTGAGTTCGGGACCCACGTCGCCGCCCACCAGGTTACCCGCCGCATTCTGAACGGCGTGGCACGACGAGCAGAAGGATTCGCCATACAGGCTCGGTCCGGCGGCTGGATCGGTTTGTGCCGCAGACTTTGTGCCGGCCGTAGCCGTATCGCCCGCCTGTGGCGTGCTGGTGCTCACCAGATACGAAGAGATGTCGCTCGCATCCGTGTCACTGAGCTTGTAATCAGGCATCGTCGTCGATGCTGCGTATGCCTGGGGGTCCTTCAGCCAGGTATAGATCCACTCTCGTGTCGTCTTGTCGGCGATGTGCGCGAGCGACGGAGGATGATCCGTGGCCGCCACTTTGGCGCCGTCGGGCAGCGTGATGGCGTGGCAGTGGACGCAACCGTAGCGCGTCAGCATCCTTCTGCCCAGGTTGAGCTGGGGCGTGCCGGGCAACGCATTCTGGTGGCATTGACCGCAGCCGGACTCAATGTATCGCGCGGGCAGAATCGGCTCCTCGCCGTCCCGCTCGCTATGGTGCGCCTCGGCAACCGTAGTGGCCGCGCCCTGCCCGCCATGGCAGATGACGCAACCGAATCCGTCCAGCGAGTGTGGAATTGCAGGGTGTTTGCGGAAGGGCTGTTGATTTACGTCGGCAAGACTGGCCTCGTTCAATCCCAGGTGGCACGTGGTGCAGCGGTCGACGACGCCCAATTCCGGGAGCCAGATCTGATGAATGCCTGGCTGGAACCGGCGGCGCAGGCTCACGGCATCTCCGCGATCGCGAATCAGCGTCAGGTATCGCCGCTGATAACCATGCCACTGGCTGAAGTGCTCCTTTGCCGGTGCGATCGCAAGCGCCAGCAACAAGCCCAGACTGACAACGCCGAATGCCCGCACCGGATCGCCGAAGAGCGCCTGCCACGCAGAGGAAAGATACTTTCTCATGAATTGCACTTAACTCCTCCAGGGCCATACCCAGGACCAGCCTGGGCCGCGGAACCATGTGCCTACAGCAGTGAGCACAATCAGTTCAAAGAGAAACCACGTCATGATCCAGTAAGCGAGCGGTTTCGAGGCAAGATACCGGCGCAACCGCGAAGGGGAGTCGGGCGTGCTGTTCGCGGCGACGATCATCCCAAGGGCAACGAACACGGTGGGCGCGACGGCGACGTATACATGGAACAGCAACAGAAAGATCAGCATTCCAGCGGTTACGAGATAGAACAAACGTATTCGCCTTGCCCGATCCTTCAGAAACAGGCCATTTGCTTCGATGTTGATATTGAAATAAGGGATGACAATCAGGGCGATGATTAGGAGCGTGGGAACCAGCACTCCTGCTACGACTGGAGGGAAGTAGTGCAGCAGTTCCTGCAGGCCGAGGAAATACCACGGCGCCTTGGCAGGGTTCGGGGTGTGCGTTGGATCGGCGATACCCTCTAACGGAGCGTTGAAGAACAGCGAGAAGAGGACCAATGCGATCGTAAGCAGCTCGATGGCCAGCGCTGCACGGAAGAGCACCTCCGGGAAGGTCTGCACCTGATCTTCCTGAGTGACCTTCACCTGCGCCGAGGTGCGGCGAGTGACGAAGACAACTCGCGTTGGCGAGCGCCGCTGGTCTGAGTCGACACCGGCGACGAAGTCTTTCGGATCGCTCATTTGACCTCCTTCGCGGGGATCGTGCTGTCACTTGCCGCTTGGGCTTTCGGCTCCGACTGTTGCACGTAAAGGCCGCCGTCCTTGCGAATGCGCCAGAAATGCACAGCGATGAAGAGAATGGCCGCCAGCGGCAGAATGACGCAGTGCAACACATAAAAGCGCAGCAGGGCATTGGCGTTGACCTGGTTGCCGCCCAGGAGCAGGAAGTGAATCTTGCTGCCCACCAGCGGCACGGTAGCGGAGAGATTGGAACCGACGGTGATGGCCCAAAATGAAAGCTGGTCCCAGGGAAGCAGATACCCGGTGTAACTGAGCAGGAGGGTGATCAGCAACAGAACGATGCCGATGACCCAGTTGAATTCGCGGGGCGTCCGGTACGCGCCACGGTAGAAGACCTTGAACATGTGCGCGAAGACCAGGAAGACCATCAGCTGCGCCGACCAGCGGTGCAGGTTCCTGAGAAAGAGCCCTGACGATACGACAAACTGCAGGTCCTTCATGTCGGCGTAAGCCTGGGGCACGGAGGGATGGTAGTACAGCATGAGCAGAATGCCGGTGATGACCAGGATCAGAAACGTCCCCAATGTCAGCGTGCCCAAATACCATGTAGCGCTGAAGCGCACCATGCGCTTGCGGACTTTAGTCGCGAACAGGTGGAGAAACACATTCTGCTGGATGGCCAGCGCGCGGTGCAGCGTGCTCGAGCCCGTGCCGCTGCGAAAGACCGATCGCCACACCCGGCTTCCGCGCACTTGCTCGATGATCTGTATGGCCTTCGAGGTCATACTCATATCCTCAGATATTGCAATGGTGGGATGTCGGTTGAGCGGTCAACCATGAGGTCGCCTTCATCGCTCACCCAGGTCTTGAGCCATGGGAGAGGCTCGGGGGCAGGGCCTTCAATCTTTTCTCCCGTGCGTGTGAATTTGCTGCCGTGGCACGGGCACGCGATGATACCCAGGTCCTGGTTCCATGCGGTAAGGCAGCCCAGGTGGGTGCATACTGCGCTGAGCGCAAAAAAACCTTCTTCCGCTCGAACCAGGTAGATTCCTGAATTGACGTCCATGGTTACCGAATTCATTGCAAATATCTCGGGCTTGCCGACGTTGACGGTGGCCGAAGGTTCATAGAGAACATTGGGCGAGAGAAACTCGTAGGAGAAGACAACCGTGCCCGCGGCGGCGATGCCCAGCGACCCGAGTCCAATCTTCGTGAAGAATGCTCTGCGATCGAACTCTGCCGGGAGTTGCTGCGTCGCTTTTTGTTTCTCTTCGGGCATGAATTACCTCTTCACTGCGCCTGCCAGGGGCGGTCTGGATAGCAGTGGGCGGTCGATGGATTGCACGGAAATCAAGCCGGTCGGGTCCGCGGAAACAAGGTTGAATGACTCCATGGTGATGGTGCCTGCGGGATAACGCGCCGCGCACAATCCGCAACGGATGCAGCGCGACTCATCTTTAAGCATTGCCGAGCCGGCAATCACTCCGAGCTCGTCAGCCTTGATGTCGTCCAACTCCACCCCGAGCAGATCGCGGACCTCCGCGAGTTGCCCGGTGGTAGCTTCGTCGAAGGCAATGCGGTCGAGCGAGACAAGCTCCAGGCAGTTTTCGGGGCAAACGTCGACGCACCCGCCGCACAGAATGCAGGATGTGCCGTCCTCCGCCATGCCTTCAAAGACGGTGTTGACCCAGCAGTGCAGGCAGCGCCGCGCTTCGGCCATTGCAGCTTCTTCGTCGTAGCCGATCTCTACTTCAGTGACTCCTGTGCGGCGGCTAAGGGGCAGCATGGGAATCTGCGGCCGCACCAGGTCGAGCAGGTCCAGCGGCATGCGATAACGCTCAAGCACCTCGACTTCCACAATGGGGTCAGGATGCTCATTCCCGCGCAGGTACTCATCGATGCCCACCGCCGCGCGCTTGCCATCGGCAACGCTGTCGATAATGAGGCGCGGCCCGAACACGCAGTCGCCGCCGGCAAACACGCCGGCTGCGGAGGTCATCAGCGTTTGAGGATTGACGGCGATCAGTCCACGTGGCGAGACTTCCACGCTATCTTCGGGACTTAGGAATGCCAGATTGGGCGCCTGGCCGATGGCCATGATGATGGTGTCGCAATCCAGCCGCGTCTCGCTGTTCTCGTAAAAAGTGGGGTTGAACCGCCGGTTCGAATCGAATACCGATTTGGTCTTGAGCACTTCAAGCGCCACGGCTCGCCCATTCTCGCCGATAATCTGCTTCGGACCCAGGCCGGGATGGATGATGATTCCCTCTTCTTCCGCCTCTTAAATTTCTTCAAGCGCGGCGGGCATTTCGCCGCGGGTCTCCAGGCAGACCAGGTGCACCTCTTGCGCGCCAAGCCGCAAGGCGGAAAGTGAGACGTCCATCATCTCGCGGGCAGCGACCGCATCCAGGCTCCCTTGTGAAGGCTCGAAGCTTTCCACGCCGCCTGCATGCTGGCGCAGCACCTCGCGCGCCGCGGACCGGGCCACATCCATGGCCACATTGCCGCCGCCGATGACCAGAACCTTTTTGCCGATCGTGAAGCGGTAACCGAGATTCACATTGAGCAGAAAATCGATGCCCTTGTAGACCCCGTCCAGGTTCACGCCGGGAATGGTGAGGTCGCGGCTGCGGTGCGCGCCGACCGCGATCAGCACGGCATCGAAGTCTCGCCTCAGATCGGCTATGGTGAAATCACGACCGGCCGCCTGGTTCAATTTCAGAGTGATATTGCCTGTGGAGAGAATCTCGCGCACCTGCGCTTCCACCACGTCGCGGGGCAAGCGATATTCGGGCAGGCCGAGATAGAGCATGCCGCCCGCCACCTGCGACGCTTCAAAGATGGTAACGGCGTAACCCATCAGGGCCAGGTCGTGAGCGGAAGCGAGCCCCACCGGCCCCGCGCCCACGATGGCAATGCGAAAAGGAAGCTTGGCCTGTGTGCGGCCGGCGTTCACATCGATGGGATGCCGCGACTCAGGACCGTATCGCTCGGTGAGGAAGCGCTTGAGCGCGCGGATCGCGATCGGCTTATCGATCTCGCCGCGGCGGCACGCCGTCTCGCAGGGATGAGCGCAGACGCGTCCGCAGATGCTGGCCATAGGATTGGGCCCGCGCGCATAGCGATATGCCTCTTCAAACTCGCCCTCTGCAATGAGCTCAACATAGCGGCCGGCGTTGGTGTGCGCGGGACAGGCCATCATGCAGGGGAAGTTGGTGTTCAGCCAATCCCTGTCAACTTTCTTGTCGACAAAGCGTTCGAGCATCTCGGGCCCCCCCGCTGGAGGAAGAAACTGCAGGCGGCAAAGGTGGACTCTGCCGCCCGTGGATTTACTTGCTGAGCGCGAAGTCTGCCGCGGTGTCGCCGGCGACATTCACTGGATTGGATTTGCTCTTTGCTCCTTCGTGCCATGCGGTTACCGTGTATGCGCCGTCAGGAACATTGTCGATCTTGAATACGCCGGACTTGTCCGTCCTCGCGAAGTAGGGCGTAGGAGAAACAATCACGTAGCCCGACATCTCCGGGTGGACGTTGCAGAGCAGGGGAACGATGCCGGGGTTGTCGAATTTGAAGGATTGCTTCTGACCCTGGGGCCATGTGCCCAGGTTGTGGCCGAGCTTTTTGTTGCCGCTGATGGAGATCCAGAAGACGTTATGCGCCACGCTGTCGCTGTTGAGAAATTCGACCGTCGTGCCCTGCTGTATCGCTATGATGTGCGGCACAAACATCAGGCCCTTCTGGTCCATGGTGATGTGTTGCGCGGGAGCGGGGAAGGTTTTGCCGGCCACGGCTTCCACATAGACGACGGACTCGCCGCTTACGCCGGAAACCTTGCCGTGAATTGTGCCGGCAAAGGCCGCTGTGCCGAGTGCCGTCATGACGATGATTGTTACCAGAGCGATTCTTTTCATGTGTTCTCCTGATTCAAGAAAGTGAGAGTCCTGAGCGCCGCGCTAGTAGACCCATTCCAGCCCTGCGATTGCGGCGTTGGTCCGGAATGGCCCGATCAGCACCACGCCCGTTACCGGGTTGTAGACGATCTGCTGCGGCCGGATCTGGTATTCAAACGAGACCTTGATGTTGGCGTGGATGAGGAACTGCTCGCCGGGCGTGAACCGGTTGCGCGTGGACGAATACGGCGAGAAGAACGAAGACCCCGGAGGCGAAGCCGGATTGTACTCAATGAAGTTGATCTGGTCGGCCGTTGACTTTACCTGGTCCCAACGCATGATGGTCATCGCCCAGGGCAGCGGCAGGTAGTCCGCCTCCAGGAAGCCTCCGCTGAATGTCGCCGCGGCGGACGGTGTAAAGCCGGTGAATCCCTCCGCTCCCGGCGCGGTTACCGGCAAAAGGTTGTGATCGTGGGCGGCCAGATACACGCCAAAAAGGTTGAAGGTGCGGTAGTTGAAGTTGACGTCTCCGCCCACGCGGTAGAACGGCTCCCGCGCGGTGAGCACGGTTGGCGTTACGCCATCGGAAAGCACGCCGCTGAAGGGCTGCGCGGTTCGCCCATAAAAGTAGAAGGCGCCCAGAGCGAAATACGTGTGATCGCGCGGCCCGGTCGCGCTTGCCGCCTGCACGCCATCGCGGCTCGCACGGTCTTTTTCCAGGTTGAAGCGGTAGACGAACCGGCCGTAGAGGTCCTTGACGTTTGCATCGGAGTTGAACGAAACAGCGTTTTGTGGCGCTATATTCGGCGGGTTGATGAATATATGCGTAGTGTTTTGGTCAAACACCGCAACGGAGTAGTGGTACCCCTGGTAAGCGTGGCTGCCGCTGAACTCGACACCGTTGGCAGCATCTTCCATTGCAGATCCGTTGTTGACATTCTGTGCCGGCGCCAGCCCATTCTGCACTCCGATGTTGGCTTGGCTGAATATATCCCAGCCGCTCAGGTTCCAGGTGCGCGCCTGGCTGAAGGGAAGATCCAGCTCAAACTGGCCGGCGCGCAGGCTCAGTGAGTCGGCGGGCAACTTCAGAAAACGGCTGAGGTTATTGAATTTCAGGTAGGCGTCGCCCAGAGCCCCGTTGGCATTGGCGCCGGCAACACTGATGTCGTCATCCACCCAGAAGGATATGTCGCTGCCGAAGTTTCCGGCTGTGAAGATGCTGAAGTATCCGGGCTGAAAATCGGACTTGGGAATAAAGTTGCCAATCGTGCCCGGGGGAAGAACCAGATTGAAGTTGTTGCGGTTGGCGCTTACCTGCTGGTAGTAGGTGTTGTAGCGCAATCCGATGGGCAGCAGGCCGGGGATGGTGCCCGGATACACCGTGTGCGGCCATAACTCCGCCTGCGCGGGAGCACCCAGCAGGACGGGCGGCGTCTTCAGGAAGGATTCATCATCCTTGGGGAACTTGAAGCCCGCATCTTTGAAGGCCTTGCCGAAGTCATTGAGCTTGGGAAAATCCGAGTGGCAGGTGGTGCATGAGGTGCCATACCTGCGTGAAAATGCGGGAATCGCGCTGGCGGAGGGTGGAAGCGACAGGACTACCAATACTGACAGGGCTGCCAACGCAGCGGCGAAGAAAAGGGAAAGCCATTTACCATTCATGGATGGGCCTCAGTGTTCCAAATCACAGCCTGAAATCTGTACAGAAAAAGAGCGTGACCTAGCTCACATAATTATAGATGTGACGACGGTCACTGTGCTTTACCTGAGAAGGTTGCCAGGACATCAGGTATGCACCATAGGGGTCTAAGCGAGAATCAGACGGAGTGCCCAATTGGCGCGGGTTTCAGGACTTCGGACCGGTCAGACAGTCAGCTATACTTCGCTCACGCCTACAATCTGCAAGGGATCAGGCAGCACTGAGTCGTTGTTAGCCAAAGGGCTGTGTATCATTCAGTCTCTGCAGATGGGTAACAGAGTCTATGGTCAGGCTTCGACGGTCAGCCAGAACATCCGGGGCGCAGCGCAAAAGTAGCCAGCCACAGGAAAAGGGGATGCACGTATTGTGCACTCCTGTTCCTCGCTTTCGATCCAGAGACGAGTTCGCAGGAGACTCCACCCACCGCCACTCTCTTGACGATGGTGTGGAACTTAGCTTAAAATCTGTACGTAGTGGTGACGGAGTTCACCCTTAACCGCTGTCCATCCCAATAAGCCGGACAGATGATGACTCCTGACAGGGAACCCTGTTGCGGAGATATGTCCCGGCCGAGTCCCTGATCTTAATTTAGGAGTTCGTTTGATGACGAACACTTGGGCTCTGTCTGCGCTCTGGGTGGGTCTGGCGCTTGCCGCAACGCTGCTGGCGATCTGGTTCAAGATTTCAACGGCGCTTTCTGAAATTGTGCTGGGCACGGTGGCCCAGCTGGTTGTGGTCGCGTTTTTTGCGCAGGGTGGACTGCTCGGCAATACGGAGTGGATCAAATTCCTGGCGGGAACCGGAGCCATCGTGCTCACGTTCCTGGCCGGCGCGGAACTCGATCCAACGATTTTCAAAACCAAGTGGCGCGAATCGTTGGTCATCGGTCTGGCGGGTTTTTTCGGACCATTTTTCGGCTGTACAGCGGTCGCGCATTACCTGCTGCACTGGTCTGTCACGTCCAGTTGGCTCTGCGGCGTCGCTCTTTCGACGACCTCGGTAGCCGTCGTGTATGCCGTGATGCTGGAACTCGGCTTTAACGTCACGGAGTACGGTAAAGCGATACTAGCCGCGTGCTTCATTAACGACATCGGAACCGTAGTTGCGTTGGGACTGATCTTTTCCCCGTTCACCATCAAGACGCTGATCTTCATCGTGGTTTCCGTCGCGGCCTTCGCAGCGCTGCCCTTTCTTACGCCGCGGTTCTTCAGGAAATACGGCGGGCGCGTCTCTGAACTCGAAGCCAAGTACATTCTCTTTGTCCTCTTTGCCCTGGGCGCACTGGCCGTCTGGGCTGGAAGCGAAGCGGTGCTTCCGGCATACTTGGTCGGCATGGTCCTGGCGGGAACGGTGGGCAAGGACCACCTGCTGATTCGCCGCCTGCGCACGCTTACCTTCGGACTGCTCACGCCGTTCTACTTCATCCGCGCCGGATCGTTTGTCTCGGTGCCGGCGCTGATCGCCGCTCCCGTCACGCTGCTCGTACTTTTTCTGGCCAAGTCGCTGAGCAAGGCCGCCGTTGTGTATCCCGCGGTCCGGATGCATCGGTACGATAACAAGGCCGGGGCCTATTACACATTGATGATGTCGACCGGCCTCACCTTCGGCACCATCTCCGCGCTCTTTGGCCTCAATCATCAGATCATCACGCCGGCGCAGTACTCTTATATCGTGGGCACGGTCATCGCCAGCGCCGTGATTCCTACCATGATTGCGAACTCGTTCTTTTTACCCCGGCATCTTCTTCCCCACGCGATCACAAGCAAGAAATCGGAACCAGCAACGCAGCCGTCAATGGCCGCAGAAGAGGTATAGGTCAAGTCCATGGGAAGCTCGGTTTTTGTTGGAATTCAAAGGATACTGGTTGCATTCGACGCGTCTCCGCATGCCGAGCACGCTTTGGATGTTGCCCTGTATATGGCAGGGGATCTGAAAGCCAAGCTGTTCGTCGTCGCCGTGATCCGTCCGCCGGAACCCGCCGAGAGCGCGGAGTTCAACGCGGTTCTCGAAGACGGACGTGAGCGCTATGAGCGCAGTTTTGCGCCGCTGCGCGAGCGCGCCCGTCAGAAAGAGATTGAACTCGAGACGGACATCGTCGTGGGCCATCCGGCGGAACAGATCATCCACCGGGCGGAAACCATCCAGGCAAGTATCATTGTCATGGGCAAACGCAGCCACACCCTCCTGCATCGCTGGATGCTGGGCTCGAATACGGAGCGAGTTCTCAAGTATGCCCACTGCCCGGTGATGATCGTCCATTAATGGAATATTCAGGTCGCGAAGGCTGAAAAACCTGGAGGAGTCATGCCCGAATCGGAACCGGCGATGGAAGGGACGAGATTCCCTGGGAAACTGAACGAGCCCCAGCAGCGGCGACTGATCATTACCTGCAAATACATCGACAGTTTGCTCTGCGACATCGAGAACGCTCTCCATTGCGCGGCATCGCAATCTCCGTTTCCCCGTTATGTCGTAGACGTAACTCCCGCGCAGGCGCGGGAGATTGAAGATCATATCCGCCGGCTCCGGTCTCAATTGCTGCGCACTTTGGACTGGCAGCGCATGAAGCCCGAAGCGCCGGAGATTGAAGTAACACGATTAATCACAACAGACCTGGCATTTGTCGATATTGCGATTGAGGAACTCAAACCCAAACATCTGCGCGGATGCGGGGCCGTCCCAGAGGATGCGGTTGATGAACTCAATCGGGTGATCCGTGAACTTAGCTCCATGGTCAAAAGCATGGATCGCTTTGTTCGCCGGGAGATGGACAAAGATCCTGAATCGAAAGCCAAGCCATGAGAGACGCCCGGCTGGAAAAGCCTGTCGCGGCATTTGAGCAAAGCACGTTTTCCACCACTAGACTTTCGCCATATCTTCGCCTATGCTGTTGCGTGATGACCTTCGGAATCCGGGAACTCAGACTGTTCGTGGTCACATGCAAGCGGTGCCGGCGCGACGTACCCGCCGGGATAAAGGAGTTCCCTCCCCAGTCCATCGTGGTCAATTGTCCGTTGTGCGGGGAGCAGCGCCGGTACCGGCCTTCTGAGGTATTTCTGGACCGGCCGAATCATCTGGTGGCGAAGCAGGCAAGGGCTGTGGTGCGCTGATCACCTTCAGCGTACAGTAGATGGCCCTTAGCCTCACGCGGAGGGTAATCGTGGCTCTGGCAACTAGGGAGTTTCGGGAAGGTGAAAGTCAACTCCTGCATCATGATTCACCTTCGCTGTCGCGGCCAGGTCCAGTTGGCTGGTTGGGATATCGCGGCGATATGGGTCGCCGACATAGAGCGTGGTCCGGGTCAGAAGGTAGTTGTGAATCTGCTCGGGAGGGCGGCCGTCTTTGAAGATGAGCGTGACCGTATCCTCGCTGCCTGGGGCTGGGGACGGACGCGACAGGTCAGCGTTGGGCTGGTAGGGCTCGAGAGGCGGCGGTGGGTAGGGCTCAGCGGGCTGTGCATCGGATTCCTCGGCAGCGGAGTTCTGCGAGGTCTGAGAATCGTCACTGCTCGTGGAGTCAGTGTATCCAAAGGGGTAAGCGCCTAACCATCCTGGAACAACGTAGGGAACTCCCGCTCCGTAAATCGACAGGTATGGCCTGCGGGAACGCCTGGCTCCGGGATAGGGCGGGCGCCGGGCACCGGTATAGGGCGGGCGAGCGCTGGAAATGCCGGCGCCGCCTCTCGGTAAGCCGCGGGCTACGCTGGGAGATCTGCTGCCGGCAGAACGGGGAGTGCCTGTGAATCGACTGTGAGCGGAAGCGCTGAAGCCTCCGTGAGACGCCGGTGCCGAGTGACCCGAGAAACCTCCGTGAGACGCCTGTGCGGAGTGGCCCGAAAAGCCGCCGTGAGATGCGGACCGCTGGGCGCAGACCGGAAACGCAATCCCAACAGCAATCAGCGCAACCGTAACGAGACGCTTCATGAAGACATTTTACGCCTGTTTTTCAAATTGCGGCTTGGCTGCAACACCACCGGCGCCGGAGTACGGGATCAACCGGCCAGGCAAGGGACTGATTCAAAATGTGTTCATTGCGGCAGAGCAAACGCAACGTAAACTCCGCCTGTAGGTCCCCTGGGGTTCATGCCGGTGCCGCCGGAGGCGATCTCCACATACTCTCGCCCATTCACCTCGTAAACAGCGGGAGTCGCATTGCCGGCGAAGGGCAGTGTGGCTTCCCACAGCAATTTGCCCGTGGTCTTGTCGAACGCGCGTATCTTATGGTCGAAGTTTGTGGCTGCAATAAAGATCAGGCCTCCGGCCGTGACGACGGGACCGCCGTAGTTTTCGCTGCCGGTGTCGGGCATGCCCCTGGCGGCCAACTCCGGATACTGTCCAAACGGAATCCGCCAAAGATACTTGCCCGTCTTCAGGTCGAGCGCATTCAGGGTGCCCCAGGAAGTTGCGGTTGCCGGATACCCATCGGGGTCCACGAATCTGCGGTAGCCGGTCATCGTATATTGCCCGGCGCTGTCTGTGCGTGTTGTTTGTTTCGGCGGATGCAGAAAGCGCATCAGGGCATCGGTCTCTTCGCTTGAGAGCGTAGTAAAGGCCGGCATGCGCCCCTTGCCTGTGCGCATGAGCGCGAGAAGCTTCTCATCCGAATAGCGGTTTCCAATCCCCAGCAAAGCCGGGAAAGACGGCGGATTGCCTTCCAGTTTCTCTCCGTGGCAAAGAGCGCACTGCGCCTCGTAGACCTCCGCTCCCGCTTGATCGGTTTGGGAAGTTTGCGCCTGCTGCGCTTCGCTTACCTGTGTATTGCCCGAGGAAGAATCCTTTTCTGTGGCCAAATAATCGAGCAATTCCTTCAATTCGTCGCCTTGTACAGGCAGTGCAGGCATGCGTCCCTTACCCCCGTGGATGGTCGCGGCAATCTGTTCCGGAGTGAGCCTGTGGGTGATATTAAGAAGCGATGGGAACTCGGTCGATCCCTGGCGATGCTCGCCGTGGCAGATACTGCACTGGCTCAGGTAGATTGTCTGCCCAGGGGAGCTTCCGCTGTCGAAGGCCAGCGCTCCCATGGAGGCATAGTTATTTGCGTTCACGTAGAGAATATCCGTCTCCGGATCAAAGGCCGGACCACCCCACTCGGCGCCGCCTTCGAAACTTGGATCGACGAGCGTGTCTTTGCCCACGCTGAGCGGGACAAACTGTCCATCGTGGCGAATCTCGCGAAGGCGCTTCAGCGCCCACTCATGCGCCTCCGGCGTCCGGTTCGTGAGGTTGTCTTCAGTGATGGTCTGCCGCGCAAAGGGCTCCGGGATCAAAGGATAAGGCTGCGTTGGAGAGGCCGCTTCTCCGGGGGTTGTGCTTGCCGGGACGGGCCTGTTTTCAATGGGGAACAGGGGCGCGCCGGTGACCCGGTCAAAGACGAAAAGATATCCCTGCTTTGAAGTTTGCGCCACCGCGGGAATCTTCTTGCCATTGCGCAGAACGGAGACCAGGATCGGAGCGGAGGGAAGATCTCTGTCCCACATATCATGATGAACTGCCTGGAAATGCCAGAGCCTCTTGCCGGTTGCTGCATCCAGCGCCAGCAACGTGTTGGCGAAGAGATCGTCCCCAATTCTCGTGATGCCGTAAAAATCCGGCGCCGCGGAGCCGGTGGGAGCATACACAATGCCGCGCTCCCGATCGACCGCCATGCCCGCCCAGTTGTTGGCAGCGCCGCTTGTCTTCCATGCGTCTTTGGGCCAGGTCTCGTTGCCGAACTCCCCGGGGTGGGGTATGGTGTGGAACGACCATCGAAGCGCGCCCGAACGCACGTCGTAGGCGCGAATGTCGCCCGGTGGCGCAGGCAGCGTCTCCGGATTCCGGCCGCCAACAATCAGCAGATCCTTGTAAATGACTCCAGGACTGGTAAGAGACCAGGACTGAAGCTCGGGATCGCGGCCGAGATTCTCGCGCAGGTCGATTCTTCCGTTCTTGCCGAAGCTCGGGATCGCCTTGCCGGTCGCCGGATCGAGGGCGTAGACGAAATTCATCACACCCGCCAGCAGCCGCTTCTCCTTGCCGTCGGTCCAATAAGCGATCCCGCGGTCGGGCATGGTCCCCTTGATGGTGGAGTCGAAGATCCACAGAAGCTTCCCGGTCGCTCCGTCGAGAGCAATCACCTGCTGCGTGGGAGTGAGGGCATAGAGGACGCCGTCCACAACGATCGGCGTAGTCTCAAGGCCGCCCGGTTGACCGGTCTCAAACTTCCATGCCATCTGGAGTTTTTGGACGTTGGAGCGGTTGATCTGCTTCAGGCTGGAGTAATGGGAATTTCCCGGAGTGCCGCCAATCATGGACCAGTTGGCGGCGGATTTCGCCTCATCCTGGCCTGGCCCCGTGTTGCTGAGCGCGAGCGCGCAAACTCCGGTGAGCGCTGCGAGCCACGCTTTATTTATCCTCTTCAGGGCTCGCATCCCGGCCTCCCGCTCTCAAGCGTACTTGACCCGGGATCCGCATTCCAATCGGACCCCTCAAAGTGCATTTTCTGAATGGACTCTTACCGGACCTTCGTGTCACTTGCCAGACTGGACTTAAGTCCTTTAGGTTCTGGCGGGGACGACGGGGCTCGAACCCGCGACCTCTGCCGTGACAGGGCAGCGCTCTAACCAAACTGAGCTACGTCCCCGGTTGCATCCTTGATCACTCAATCATCGTCAGCGAATGGAACCGAATCCCCTTCGAGAGGCTTGGTCAGATCCACCGGCTCACTTCTCGCAGCCGCACGCGAACCCGGCTAAGAGATTATTTTCATGACCCATGAACGAGTGTACCAGAATGATGAAGCTCGGGAATGCCGCTCCCCGCACAGCTCTTCCATCCGTCAGGAAAAAGGCTCGCCGGCATGTGCGATTCCCGGTCACCCTGGCGCGAAAAGCCCTAAGCGGACAAGGCCGCCCGGCTACCGCGCCCGGTGGAGCTGTATCCCATATCCACTGAGATGCCCCGTACGCACTGGAGCAGTTGGTTGGCGATGGAAGGCAGCTTCTGCGCCGTCACGCGAAACGATGGGCCGGAGACGCTGATCGCCGCCACCGGCAGGCGCTGCGCATCCAGCAGCGGCACGGCGATGCAGCGCAAGCCCTCCTCATACTCCTCGTCGTCCACGGCGTAGCCGCGGCGGCGAGTCTTCTCCAACTCCGTGCGCAAAGCCTCTGCAGTGACGATGGTGTGGTGCGTGAAACGCTCGAAGCGCAGGCGGCGCACAACATCGGCGGCCCGGTCTTCGGGCAGAAACGCCAGAATCGCCTTCCCTACCGAGGTGCAATGCACCGGGTTGCTGGCCCCGATGCGCGTGATCATGCGCACCGAGCGGGCGGGCTCGATCTTGTCGATGTAGATGACGCGCGCAGCCTCCAGAATGCCCAGGTGCGCGGTCTCCTCGGTTTCGGCAACCAGGCGGCGCAGGTGCGGCTGGGCGCGGTCGCGCAGATCGTATTGCTCGATAGCCCGATTGCCGAAGTCGAACAACCGCAGGCCGAGCCGGAACTTCCCCGTGCTGGTGCGCTCCACCATGCGGTGGCGCTCCAGAACCATCAGAAAACGGTGCGCGGTGCTCTTGTGAAGCTGCAGGGATGACGCAACCTGCGCCAATCCCAGCGGCATATCGCTCTCTCCCAGCAGATCCAATACGGCAAATGCCCGGTCCAGGGCCTGAACTTTGTAGCTGCCTTGCGGAGCTGTGTCTCGCATATTGGTCCCCTATTCCGCTTTGTGACTACTCTTCCAGTTTGACCAAAATGGGACTCTATGTCAAGCACTGATACGCGGTATCTGTTCGTGATATTGCAGCCGCCGTTCACTCTACCGGCACCAAATCCCCCTCGCCCGGCGCAAGGAACAGATTCGCTTCCAGCCCGTGCTGGCGGGTATAGAGGTCGTAGTAGCGCCCGCGCTGCGCGAACAGTTCAGCGTGGTTGCCACGCTCGACTATGAGCCCCTGCTCGACCACTAAAATTTGATCGGCGCGGCGGATGGTCGAGAGCCGGTGGGCGATCACAAACGTCGTGCGCCCCTGCATCAGTTGGGTCAGCCCGGCCTGAATCATGGATTCGGACTCAGAATCGAGCGAGCTGGTGGCCTCGTCGAGGATGAGGATGCGCGGCTCCGCCAGCAGCGCGCGCGCAATGGAGAGCCTCTGCCGCTGCCCGCCCGACAGCTTCACGCCCCGCTCGCCCACAATGGTGTCGTACGCATCAGGGTAGCGCTCGGCAAACTCGTCTACGCGGGCCGTGCGGCAGGCGGAGAGAAACTGCT
>Ga0187891_1001301_pt1 | contig 21856 bp, 14 predicted proteins | sample June2016WEW_21_4_FD_132990 | JGI IMG/M metagenome (GOLD analysis project Ga0187891, IMG submission 132990) | Peatland microbial communities from SPRUCE experiment site at the Marcell Experimental Forest, Minnesota, USA - June2016WEW_21_40 | ecosystem: Environmental > Terrestrial > Soil >... | reverse complement strand
GTTTGCCCGGATGGGCTGCCCCGCCAGGTTGGTCGAGAACAGGCAGTAGCGCTCGATCAGGAAGTGGTCCAGCGTTCCAGGGCGGCTCTCCGCCAGTTTTTGCGATGGGCCCAACCCGCGGTAGCGCGCCTTGAAAACTACTCGCCGGCCGGCGAACCCTCTCCGGCTATAGAACGCAAATTCCCGCTCCGAGCGCTGCTCCAGACGCATCCGCGCCCAGTGGTAGGGAAGGCGATAGAAGGCGCGCCCCGCCGCCACCGCCAGCAGGTTGCTCGAATCCAGAGAGAGACAGACCACCCCCGGCGTACCGGTCCGCTCCTCGCGGACGTAGGTGCGCAAACTCAGATCGGGGAAGCTGCGCGCCCCTGGAATCGGCGGCAGGCCGTGAACCTTGACCCTGTCCATCAAAAAGGGCATGATTCCCAGCCAGGCGGAGCCCTGGAAGGTGTCAACCAGCAGGCCCTCGGGAACCAGCGGCGCCAGCGACGAGGCGGGGACCGGCCAGTGCGCGAAGAGCAGATTATTCCATTGTTGGGAGATCAGCCAGTGGCCCGGAGGCAAGGGATGCGGTTCGTTCGGTGTGCGTATCGGATACTCCCGCATGACCCGGTTGCTCCTTATCCTGCCCTAAACTCTATCTTGCCTTATAGCTCTCGCTCCGTCTGTTAAAAAGGGAGCAAGAAGCGGTAGCGCGAATATAAACCTCAATCCGCCCCCATGCCGTATTCTGTTCGCGAGACCTCAGCAATGTCCATTGACTCTATTATGCCCCCCGGCGCCCGCAACCAGACCGAAGTATTCGCCATCCACGGAGCCGAACCCGAAGTGCTGGCCTACGCCATGGCCAAGTACTCCCGCTCGGCGCTCTCCATGCGCGAGTCGCTGGCGGAGATCAGCTCGCAGCGCGCCGAGCAGTTCCTCAACACCTTTTATTTTCAATACGGCCACCGCTCCATCGCCGATCTGGCCCACATCGCCTTCGCCGTCGAGCGGCTCTCCCTCCTTGCCGCTATCGTCCTGGTCGACGAGACCCGCTGGGACGGCCAGGAGCGCTCCACCAGATACCAGAACTTCCTCGAGTCCGGCTTCTACTACCCCGACTTCGCCGGCGACTCCGCCTCTCAGGACCTCTACGCCCGCACCATCGTCTCGCTCATGGCCGCCTACAAGCGCGTCAGCTCCGCCGTCGCCGATCTCCTTCGCCGCCGCGTCGCGCGACCTGAAGACATCAAGCAGGACGCCTACGAGCGCACCCTCCGCGCTCGCGCTTTCGACGTCGCCCGCTATCTGCTTCCTCTTGCTACGAACACTTCGCTCGGCCAGATCGTCAGCGCCCGCACCCTTGAAACCCAAGTCTCGCGCCTGCTCTCCCACCCCGCCGCTGAAATCCGCCTCCTCGGCGAAAAGCTCCGCGAAGCCGCCACCGGCCCCGCCTGGAACCTGAACGCCAAGGCCGCCCAGTCCATCATCGAAAAGATCGAGATCCTCAACGACGAAGCAGCGCCCGCTCTCGCCGCCCAGGCCGCCGCCCTCTTCACACGAGAGGTCCGCACCGCTCCAACTCTCGTCAAATACGCCCAGCCCAGCGATTACCTCATCCAAACCCGGGCCGATCTCGCACAGGCCGCTGCCGAGCTCCTCAAGAACCTGCCTCCGGCCGCCGCTCCGCTCGTCGATCTCGTTGAGCGCACGGAGTCTCTCGAGGTCGAGCTTGCCGCCACGCTTCTCTACTCCGCCTGCCACCACCCTTACCGCCAGATTCGCGACTTCCTCTCCGGCCAGCCCGCCGCCCGCAGTGCTGAAATCATCGAACTGGGTCTGAAAAACCGCGGTAAGCACGATGAAACCCTCCGCGCTTTCCACGCCGGCGCGGCCATCCGCTTTGACATCCTCATGGACATCGGCGGCTTCCGCGACTTCCACCGCCATCGCCGCTGCACCCAGATCATTCAGGATTTCACCGCCCTGCACGGCTATGAAACCCCTGGCCCCGGCGACCTGCCCGCCGGTTCCGACATCCTCGCCGAGGCTGGCATCCTCTCCGACTACCGCGATGCCATTGCCGCCGCCCACCGCACGGCCAGCGTCATTGCGGCCGCCCCCATCCGTGAGGCCGCGCAATCCGCCACTTACCTCTACCCCCTCGCCACGCGCATTCGCGCCCTGTTCAAAATGGACTTTGCCGAAGCTCAATACATCGCCGAGCTTCGCTCCGGCCCCGCCGGCCACTTCAGCTATCGCCGCGTTGCCTGGGAGATGTTCTTGAAGCTTCAGCGCCAGTACCCCACCCTTGCCAAAAACATCCGAGTCACCGACTTCAACCAGCCCATCGACATCTTCCAGCGGTAATCAACCACAAGTGTCATCCTTCGTTCTATTTACCCCATTGAAAAGACCGCTTCGGTATAATTTCTCAGAATGATGGAATTGCTCTGCAATCTCGCTTGGGTAGCTGTCACAATCGCGCTTTGGAGCTGCTGGTTCGTTCGCCGGCGCTCGGCGCGAATTTCGCCGCTTCCCGCGATTGCAGTTCAGCTCATCTCGCTCGCCGCGCTCACCGCAATCCTCCTGCCCGTCATCTCCATCACCGATGATCTGCAGGCGGCGAACAACCCTGCCGAAGTCGAGCGGAGCGCAGGGAAGCGCGACCACCTCTTTTCCTTCCAACAGGCACATCATGGTGCGCCCGGCACGATTGCGCTCGTGGTCCCCTGTCTGCGCCCCAGGCTCCTGGCCAGGTTCTCTGTTCTGCCCACCGATTCTGCCGTTCCCGCCCAGGGGAACGCGCATGTGCTCATCCCGTGGTCCAGGCCCCCTCCCGCCGTCTGACAGCGTTTCCCCTTTCGCTCTCATCGTTTTCCGCTGTTGTTACCCGATCGCATTCGTGCGATGACTGGACATGCATGATGAAACTCAGCCGTTTCAGGCCCTGGTTGCTCCTGGTCCTGCTCGCTGCGTCTGCCGCGGCGAGCGCGCAGCAGGCGCTTACCTGGGACCAGGTGAAGGCTCGGTTTGAGTCCAACAATCCCGCGTTGAAGGCCGATGCCGACGACGTGGACGAGATGCGCGCTGAAGAGATCACGGCCTACCTGCGGCCCAATCCGCAGTTGACGGTTGCCGCGGACGGCACGCAAATCGCGCCCAGGAACGGAGTGTGGCAACCGCTGACGGGCACCGACGTGCAGCCGGGCGTGAGCTACCTGCACGAGCGCGACCACAAACGCGAGCTGCGTTTGGAAAGCGCTCAGGAAGGCACGCATATCTCCGCATCCGAACACGAGGACTTGAAGCGTACGCTCGAATTCACACTGCGCTCTGCTTTTGTGCAAACCCTTGAGGCCAATGCTGTGGTCAAGTTGGCGCAGGATGACCTGGACTACTACGACAAAATCATCGCCATCAGCCGCGACCGATTCAAGGCCGGTGACATTGCGTCGATCGATCTCGACCGGATTGAGCTGCTGCGAGTGCAATATGAAGCCGAGTTGCAAACGGCAATCGTCAATCTCCGCACCGCGAAGATCCAACTCCTGCAGCTGCTGAATGACCAAACACCGGTGGCGCAGTTCGACGTAGCCGGGCCGTTCGATTTCTCCGATACGCTGCAGCCGCTCGACGACTTCCGCCAGATCGCGCTGGCCAATCGGCCCGACCTGCAGGCTGCGCTGGAGACGACTCAGCAATCGGAAACGAACCATAAACTTGCCATCGCCAACGGCTCCACTGATCCGACGTATAGCGCGTGGTACACATGGAACGCGTCGAACAACAATCCCGACGCGACCCAGACGCTGGGCCTCAGCGTGAACATTCCCCTGCGCATCTTCGACCGCAACCAAGACGAGAAGCAGCGCACGCAGATCGACATTGACCGCAGTCGGCAGGCCAGTGTAGCGGTGCGCGCACAGGTTTTCAGCGACGTGGACACGGCCTATGAGCTGGTGCGCAGCAATATCGAGCTACTCAAGCCTTACAAGGCCCAATACAACGACCAGGCTGTGCGCGTCCGCGACACTGTGACTTACTCCTACCAGCATGGAGGCGCTTCCCTTATGGATTTTCTCAACGCGCAAAGCGACTTCCGCCAGGTGCAGCTTGCCTATGCCCAACTGATCGGCGCCTACCTAACCGCCGCCGCGCAACTCAATCTTGCCGTCGGTCGCGAGGTGATCCAATGACCAATTCTTCTCAATGGACGGCCGCCTGTTTTCTTACCGGATGCCTTGCGCTAATGGGCTGCGGAAAGAAGTTCGACCCCGCCGGTGGCGAAGCGCAGCAAGCGCAGGTGACACAAACCGGCAACGCCGGGCTGATCTCCGTGCAGGACCCCAAGCAGTTCCCGCTGGTCACGGCAGGCCGCGTCGACACCCCCACCAAGCTCGATGTGACCGGCTCGGTTTTTCCTGACATCGACCGCGAAGTCCCGGTTATCTCGTTGGCCAGCGGTCGCGTCGTCGATATTCGCGCGCGTCTCGACGACAACGTCAAAAAAGGCCAGTTGCTTCTCAAAGTGCAGAGCCCTGATATCACCAACGCATTCGACACGTATCTGAAGGCGGTAAACGACGAGCAGTTGGCGAACAAGGCGCTTCTCCGTGCTAAAGATCTGTTCGCGCACGGCGCCATCTCGCAGTCGATGCTGGAGCAAGCCCAAGACACGGAGGACGATGCCAAAGCCGACCTCGCCGCGGCAGATCAGCAATTGGCGACGCTGGGAGTCGACAAGAGCCACCCCAGCAGCGTTGTAAACGTGTATGCGCCGATTTCCGGCGTGATCGTCGCCCAGAACGTCACCAACGCCGCGGCCGCCGGCGTCACTTACACGGGCTCATCCACGGCATTCACCATCGCCGATCTGTCTGTGGTCTGGGTCATCTGCGACGTCTACGAGAATGACCTTCCTCAAGTGCGTCTCGGGCAGGAGGCACAGATTCGGTTGAACGCACTTCCAGGCAAAGTATTCACCGGGCGCATCAGTGACATTGGCCCTGTGCTGGATCCCACGATCCGCACCGCGAAGCTGCGCATCGAGGTCCCGAATCCGGGCACGTTCCGCCTGGGCATGTATGTGACGGCCACGCTGCTGAGCCGCGATACGGTGGCGCATGCCGTTGTGCCGGCCACCGCGATTCTCCATCTGCACGATCGCGACTGGGTCTTTGAGCCCGCAGGCAATAACCAGTTCAAGCGCGTCGAAGTCGCCGCCGGCGACACGCTGCCGGGAGATATGCAGGAGATTCTTTCCGGCATCGCACCCGGCCAGCACGTGGTCAAGCAGGTTCTCGAACTTGAGGCCACGGCGGAGGCGCAATGATCCGGAAACTGGTCGATTTCGCGCTCCAGAACCGCCTTCTGGTGCTGGCCATCGGAATTGTTCTTTTCGCCTGGGGCATCGTCTCTTTCCATCGCCTGCCCGTCGAAGCTTATCCCGACGTTGCCAACAATTATGTCGATGTCATCGCGCAGTGGCCTGGCATCTCTGCCGAGCAAATCGAGCAGCAGGTCACCATCCCGCTCGAGACCGTGATGAATGGTATTCCGGGAGTGGCGCACGTCCGCTCCTGGTCCATCTTCGGGCTCTCCACCGTGGAACTGGTCTTCGGCGAAGATACAACCAATTTCGAAAACCGCGAGCGCGTTCTCGAGCGGCTTTCGCAGGTAAGCTTGCCGCCGGGCGTGCAACCACAGATGGGGACAGACTGGAGCCCGGTCGGGCAAATCTACTTCTACACCCTGGAAAGTACCAACCCAGAATACGACGTCATGAATCTGAAGTCGCTCGAAACCTGGGTGATCGAAAAGAATCTTAAATCTGTCCCCGGCGTCGTCGATGTGAACCCCTTTGGCGGGCCTACCCGCGAATACCAGGTCCGCATCGATCCCAACAAACTCATCGACTATGGACTGAGCATCATCCAGGTGGAACAACAGCTCTCCATTAACAACGCCAATGCGGGGGGAAGTTTCATCGAGGAGGGCGAGCAGCAGGTCAATGTCCGCGAGGTCGGCCTCGTCAGGGACATTCAGGACATCGCAAACACAGTCCTGACCACCAAAGGCGGTACTCCGATTCGCGTGAAGGATATCGGAGTCGTTACCCAGGGTCCGGAAATTCGCCTGGGCCGGTTTGGCCGGGCCGAGCACATGCCCGACGGCAGAATCCTCGACGATGATGATGTGGTCTCGGGCATCGCAGCGCTGCAAAAGGGCGACGATGCGCAGCCCACGCTGGACGGAATCCATCAGAAAGTGAAGGAGCTCAACGACCAGATTCTGCCCAAGGGGGTAAGCATAAAGTCCTTTATCGACCGCAACGACCTTCTGCATTTCACCACGCACACCGTTCTGCAAAACCTGACTGCAGGAATGGTCCTGGTTGTCATCATTCTGTTTCTTTTTCTCGGCAACGCGCGCGGCGCTCTCATCGTCGCCCTCACCATTCCGTTCTCGTTGCTCTTTGCCGCCACCTGCCTCGACCTGAATCACATTCCCGCCAATCTGCTTTCCCTTGGTGCGCTGGACTTTGGCATGGTCGTAGAGGGCGCAGTGGTGATGGTCGAGAACATCGTCAGCCACCTCTCGCACAACGGCGACGCCCGCACACCGCAGGAGAAGATTCGCGACGCCGCTCATGAAGTGCAGCGGCCGGTTTTTTACTCCATCGCCATCATCATCACCGCTTATCTGCCCATCTTTACGCTGCAGGCCGTGGAAGGCCGTCTCTTCCGTCCCATGGCGTTGACGGTCGCATTTGCACTCCTGGGCGCGCTTATGTATTCCATCGTCCTGGCTCCTGTCCTGACGAGCATTTTGCTCAGTAAGGGCGCAAAGGAGTGGAAGAATCCGGTGATGGAGCATTTGCGGGAGCGCTACCGCAACAGCGTGACCTGGGCCATTCATCATCATGGATTCACCATCGGAGTCGGCGTTACCGGCCTGATCCTCGGTCTCTACCTCGCGTTTAGCGGCGTCATCGGTTCCGAGTTCCTTCCTCACCTGGATGAGGGAGCACTCTGGGTTCGCGGCGAGCTTGACCAAAGTGCGGGTCCAACTGACGGCATCCGCGTTGCCAACCAGGCAAGAATTCTGCTCTGCTCGTTTCCTGAAGCCACCGACTGCACCAGCCAGACGGGCCGCCCCGATGATGGAACCGACCACACCGGCTTCTTCAACACCGAGTTTTTTGTGGGGCTAAAGCCAAAGGAACAATGGCGCCCCATCTTTCACCAGAACAAAGACAACCTCATCGCGGCCATGAATCTAGAACTGTCGACGAAATTTCCCGGAGTCGATTGGGGATTCTCACAGCCCATCGAAGACAACATGGAGGAGGCTGTCAGCGGAGTCAAAGGCGAACTGGCGACCAAGGTTTACGGCAGCGACCTGCACGTGCTTGAAGACACCGCCAACCAAGTTGCCGGCGTCATGAGTCATGTCCCGGGCATTGAGGACCTGGGAGTTTTGAATGTTACCGGCCAGCCCGATCTGGATTACGTGGTCGACCGTCAGGCGGCTGCGCGCTGGCAAATCAATGTTGCCGATATCCAGAATGCCATCCAGACTGCCGTGGGAGGCAACGCGCTTACCCAGGTTTTCAAGGGCGAGGAAGTCTATAACCTCACCCTGCGCTACCTTCCCGAGTATCGCAGCACCCGAGATGCGATCGACAACATCCGCCTGCTGTCGCCATCGGGAGAGCGAGTTTCCCTCGCTCAGCTCTGTACCGTCAAGGAAGCCGACGAAGGCTCTGAGATCTATCGTGAAAACAATCAGCGTTATGTTGCCATCAAGTACAGTGTCCGCAACAGGGCTTTGGGCGACGCCGTCAGGGAAGCCATCCAGAAAGTCAACGCACAGGTCACCCTGCCGCGCGGCTATCACATCGCATGGGAAGGCGAGTTCCAAAGCGAATTGCGCGCTGAGGCGCGGATGCTGATCATCGTGCCGATCACCGCGCTGCTCATCTTCATCATCCTGTACTCGATGTACAAATCGTTCAAATGGGCGCTCCTGATTCTGGCCACGGTGGCCATGGCCAGCATCGGCGGCCTGCTGGTGCTGCTGGTTACCGGCACTGAGTTCAGCGTTTCTTCGGAAGTAGGTTTCCTGGCGCTCTTCGGGGTTTCCGTCCAGTCAGGAGTCATCCTGCTGGAATACATCAACCAGTTGCGCGCCCGCGGTAATTCCATTGAGACGGCTGCTGTGGAGGGAGCCGTGGTGCGGCTGCGCCCCATCATGATGACCATGCTCGTCGCTACGCTGGGTCTTCTTCCCGCCGCCTTGTCTCACGGCATCGGTTCCGATTCCCAGCGGCCCTTTGCCATTGTCATTGTGGGCGGTTTGATTACCAATCTTTTGATGAGCATCTTTCTGCTTCCCACTCTTTACGTTTGGGTGGCACGCCCCGACGACATTCTCCCCGCGACCAACGGTGGCGCGAAGGCGTAACCGGGGCCGACTTCATACCCCATGCGCCCAGGCGCAGCAGCCTCTGGCGCGCGTGGTGGTCGGCGGCATGATCACCACCGTCTTCGCCATTCTCTTCGTTATGCCTCTGCTGGTCCGCCGCTTCACCTCCAGCAAGGAGCGGCATCGCACATCGGAGAATTAGGGCCTCCGGCGCGCGGCTGCCGGCGTATACTCACCAAGTCCGCCAATTCCCTCGCGGACGCCACGCGTCACCATTTCGAAGACCCCGCACGTTCCCCTTGCTTGCGAAGGCCTTCATCCCAATCACGCCCGGCTGCAATGCCGGACCTTCAAACATTGCGCGCAGCCTTCGCTCGCAACAAGGAGGTTATTCATGAACTGGATCAAAAGAGCCGTTCTGTGGCCTTGCCTTGCGGTAATGCTGGTGGCATTTGCCGCGCTGGCCACGCCGGCGTCCGCACAGGATGCCAACATCCGGAGTGTCACCTTCTACACCGTCAAGCCCGACCGCATCGGCGATTTTCAGGCCGAGATCAAGGAATACAACGCCATCCTGGCCAAAGCCGGCTCGGACCGCTACAGCACCATGTGGGTCGCGCTCACCGGCGACCATGAGTACGCGCGCGTCCAGATGTACTCCAAGTGGGCCGACCTGGACTCATCGGTCGACACCGACCCCAAGCTGAAAGATCAGGCCGTCGATCTTGCGCGCATCAGCATGCGCATCATCGATTGCACTTCGAGCTGGCGCCGCGAAATCGACGTCGTCATGCCCGATCTCAGCCTGCCCGACAACGGCGACATGCCCAAAATGATTCGCGTTCTCGCCACCCAGGTGCGTCCCGAAAAGTACCGCGAGTATCTCGACCTCCAGAAAAACGTAATCCTCCCCGCCGTCACCAAGGGAGCGCCGAAATTCTACAACTTTGCTGAAAAGCGCTTCGGCGAGCCCGGCCCGGAATTCATCTCCGTCATCGGCTTCAACAACTGGGCCGATCTCGACGACACCATTGGCGCTGAAAAAGGACTCGGTAAGGACGGCTACCAGGCCCTGGTGAACCAGGTCCGCGCACTGATCGTGCAAAGCCAGTACGAAATCTATCGCTACGAGCCCGACGAAAGCTACCTGCCCGCACCGACACCCCTACCCGCCGCGAAATAAGGGCGGAGGAATCGGAGCTGAAAACTGAGAACTGCAACCTGTGCCCAGGGTTTCGATCTTGAGATCCGGGATACCAAAACTGTGCGTTCCAGCACAAGAATTCTTATCTTTGCTCCTTGCGCTGCCTCTCTACGCATCGCTGTGCGAAAATCAAACTTTGCACACGCAATCCAACTTCCGTCTGCTCATCGTCCGTTTGGGCGCAATGGGCGATATTCTTCACGCGCTGCCTGCGGTCACGGCTTTGCGCCTCGCTCATCCCGACTGGCACATCGGCTGGGTCGTGGAACCGCGCTGGCAATCGCTGTTAAAAGCAGGGAACAGGGAACGGGGGTCGGGGATCAGGGAAGAACGTGGGCCTGCAATGCCCGTTGTCGATCGTCTCCACTTCGCCCCGAGCCGTGACTGGAAACGCCATCCGCTCAGCAGCAACACGCGCAGAGCAATCGGCGCCTTGCGCCGCGAGCTCCGCGCCGCTGGCTACAGCGCCGTCCTCGACCTTCAGGGCGCAATTCGTTCCGCTGTCATAGCCCGCATGACCGGCTGCCCGCGCCGCATCGGCGAGGCTGCGCCACGCGAGTGGCCAGCACAGTGGCTCTTTAGCGAGCGCGTCGTCACGCAGGGCGCGCACGTCATCGAGCAGGACGTGGAGCTCGCCTCGGCCGTAGCCGGTGACGCGCTTGCCGCCAGATTCGCGAACAACTCTAGCTTGGCGAGTTTCGCCCCGTTGCTTCCCATCGATCCCGAAGCCGAAGCCTGGTGCGGCGCCTGGCTCGCCGACACGTTTCCTGGCGCCGCGCGACCCATTGCGCTCATCACTCCCGGCGCCGGTTGGGGCGCCAAGCGCTGGCCGCCCGAGCGCTACGCCACTGTCGCCGAGGGACTCGCGCAGCGCGGCCTGCACGTCGTGGTCAACGCCGGTCCCGGCGAGGAGCCACTCGCCGCCACCATCGCCTCCGGCCGCGCCGTTCCACTCACCGCTACGCTGCCGCAGCTGATCGCGCTGACCCGCCGCATCGCCCTGTGCATCGGCGGGGACACGGGTCCGCTGCATCTGGCCTGTGCTCTCGGCCGCCCCGTTGTCGGCATCTACGGCCCCACCGATCCCAGCCGCAACGGCCCGTTCGGTACTCGCGCTCGCGTGCTCCGAAGTCCCGAAAGCCGGCGCGACCACTCCCGCCGCGCCGCGCCCGATCCGGGCCTGCTGACAATCGCGCCGGACGATGTCTTGCATGCCGCGGATGACTTGCTGGCCGAGGAGAGTGCCCGATGACCCAGCAGACTGGCCACTACACCTCTCCAAAGGTCCGCTCCATGCAATGGTGGTGGCAGCAAGTCGCGCGCCGCATTCGCGTCCCCTTGGGATTCCTAACTGCCGCGGTCTATCTCGTCGAGGTCGTGCGCCGGCCGCCACACCCACCCGTAATCGCGTGGAGTCTGGCGCTGGTTTTGCCCGGTCTTGCGCTGCGCGCGGCTGCCTCCGGCACGGTCAAGAAAAACCAGGAACTCACGGTGACCGGACCCTATGCATACACCCGGAACCCGCTCTATCTCGGATCCACGCTCATTGCCGGCGGATTTGCTGTCGCGCTTCTCAGTTGGCCCGTAGCCTTGTTGCTTGCGGCCGGATTTGCGGCAATTTATGTCCCCGTTATCGCATCCGAAGAACGATTTCTGCGCGCCACATTTCCTAAGTTCGACGGCTACTGCCGCAGCGTACCCCGATTCATACCGCGCCTCACCCCTGCCAAGTTGCAGCGTGGATCGGACTTACCCGTTGTTTCCCAGCCAGTTACCCAAACGGCTACGGGTGGCTTCTCGTTCGCTCTTTATCTGCAGCACCGCGAGTACAATTCTGCTTTAGGGGCCGCATTGCTATACCTGAGCCTGCTCTATCTGCGACCGGTGGTGGAGACTCTGTTGCACCGGACGTGGTGAGCGCTTTCTGCATCCATGAAGTCCAACGAGAAGGGGCCGGGTCAATTCATCAGAATCCTTGCTATGAGGAGCCGTGCCGAACATTGAAGACACGCGCCAATGCAGTCACCCTATTGTTCGCGCTCACTCTAGCGGCCAGCTTGCACGGCCAGGATCCCGCCATCCTGACGCCGCCGCGCCCCGGCTTCAGCTTCCCGCAGAGGCAGACCCTTACCTATTCGGTGGATTGGCGTGTGTTTCCCGCCGGTACGGCCGTTGTTCACTTTGAGGCGACCGGCGACCGCGAGCGGATCATCGCGTCCGCAAACACCATCGGCGCCATCAATCTGCTTTTTCACGTCGCCGACAACTTCCAGTCGGACTTTGACCGCGCAAAGGGCTGCACCTACGACTTCGACAAGCAAACCGTCGAAGGGCGGCGCCAGTTCAATTCGACCCTGAATATCGACTACGCTCAATCCAGGTCCATCCTCGACGAGAAGAACATGGTCAATGGCCAGACCAAGCATGCGGAGGCCCCTGTGCGGGGCTGCCTCACCGACCTGCTCAATGGCGTGTTTTACCCTGGCTCGCAGCAATTGGTGGTGGGAAATAGCTTCGTGATTCCTGTGGCCGACGCCCAGCGCACCGTGCTGGTGACCATGAAGGTGGAGGGGCGGGAAGAGATCAAGACTTCATTGGGCACCTTCAAGACCATCCGGGTGCAGCCGACCGCCGACGCGGGTGTGGTGAAGAACCGCGGCAACATCTGGATCTGGTACACCGACGATGACCGGCACCTGCCGGTGCAAATGCGCGCCCGGCTTTTCTGGGGGACCATCACGTTCCGGCTGACCGGCAACGAGAACAAATAGAAGCCGTGGACCGAGAAACGTGGGTCGTGAACAGTGAACAAGTGAAAAAGTGAAGGAGTGAACAGGGAACGGTGGGCTGCGGACCGTGGACGGAGAACTGCCGATCCGGTGTACACTTTTTCTTCGCGCGGGGAGGCAGTTTGCGCCGTGCGGTGAGGCATTCCATGCGCAGATCTTCTCTTGCCCTTTTTCTTGCTTTTTCCGTCGTCATTCCGGCTCTTTCAAGCGCTCAATCCGCGACGCCCAAGCGGCCCATGACCTTTGAGGACATGATGCAGATGAAGCGGCTGGGCGACACAGCCGTTTCGCCTGATGGCAAGTGGCTGGCGTACAGCGTAACGACCGTGAATCTGGCGCAGAACACCAAGACGCCGGAGCTGTGGCTGCAAGCGATTGCGGGCGGCGAACCCATTAAGCTGGCTGTTGGGCAGCCGGGCGACTCCGGCGTCCAGTTTTCCCCGGATGGAAAACGGATTCTGTTTCTCTCGAGCCGCGAGGGCGGGCAACAGGTGTGGGTTGCGGACTTCGATCCGGCGACGGGCGCGGCGAGCAATGCAAAGAAGCTGACGGCGATTGCGACGGAGGCGGATAACGCGAAGTGGTCGCCCGACGGGAAGTCGATTGTGTTCACGTCGGATGTGTATCCAGACTGTCCGGCGATTACGATGGCGGACTTCGACACCGGGAACAAATGCAATGCGGGCCGCGACGCGGTGTTGGCTGCGAGCAAGGTGAAGGCGCAGATCTGGACGCACCTGCTCTATCGCCACTGGGACCACTACACCGGCGACAAGAGGTTCCACCTCTTTCAGGTTTTGGTTGAGAGTCGTGGGATACGCGATTTGAATCCCAATGACACGCACGATGTGCCGCCGTTCTCGCTTGAGGGGCCGAGTTGCGGGTGCGATTTTGCTCCGGACTCAAGGGAGCTGGCGTTTACTGAGAACCTCGATCCTGTGCCGGCTACGAGCACCAATGCCGACATCTTCACGCTGGACTTAACCGATCCCGCGGCGAAGGCGGTGAAGGTGAGTACGTCGCCGGGCGGGGATTTCAATCCTGCATACTCGCTGAATGGAAAGTATCTGGCGTGGCGAAGCCAGGCGCGAAACGGATATGAGAGCGACAAGTTCCGGCTAGCGGTGTATGACCGGGAGAATAAGACGATCACGGATTTGTTGCCGAAATTCGATAACTGGGTGGATGAGTTTGCGTGGGGGGCGAGCTCAAAGGAAATCGCATTCGCGAGCGGTATTCGTGGTGAAGAGAACATCTATCTGATTGGCTTGGGAAGCGAAACCGCAACGCAGATCACGCGCTCGGGAGCGTTCAGTAATCTGCACCTGTTGGCACGAATTGATCATCCGGGAGCGGTTGAGAAGGGCGGTATCGTCGCAGTCATTGCGACATTGATGAGAGTTGATCGACCGCCGGAGGTTGCCGCGGTCGGCGTTGGCGATACTGAGGAAGAGGTGACTGATCAGCCTGGCGTCGGTTCTTATGACGGCTCGCCAGTTTGGGACGTTACCCACCTCAACGACGCGCTGCTGGCGCAGCTTGATCTGCCAAAGATGGAGTCGTTCTGGTTTACGGTGGAGGATGGAACGAAGCTCGAGGGCTTCATCATCCGGCCGCCGGGGTTCGATGCGGCGAAGAAGTATCCGGTGAAGTTTTTGATTCACGGCGGGCCGCAAGGCAACTGGGGTGACGACTGGAGCTATCGCTGGAACGCGGAGCTGTTTGCGGCAAACGGATACGTGGTCGTCATGATCAATATGCGGGGATCGACGGGATATGGGCAGGCGATCGTGGAAGAGGTGAGCGGTGACTGGGGCGGCAAGCCTTTCACCGATCTGATGACCGGGCTGGACTACGCGGAGCAGCACTATCCCTTTATCGATAAAAACCGCGAGTGCGCGCTCGGGGCGAGCTACGGCGGATACATGGCCAACTGGGTGCTGGGCCACACTGACCGGTTCAAGTGCATCGTGACCCACGACGGGATGTTCAACGCGGAGTCGGCGTTTGGAACGACGGAAGAAGACTGGTTCAACATCTGGGAGTTTAAGGGGCATCCGTGGGACTACTACGGAAAGCCGGACGATGAGAACCCGTTCCGCAAGTGGTCGCCGTCGCTGTATGCCAAGAACTTCAAGACGCCGACACTCGTGATTCACGGGCAGCTCGATTACCGGCTCGACGTGAGCGAGGGACTGCAACTGTTTGACACGCTGCAACTGCTCGGCGTGCCGAGCAAGATGCTGTACTTCCCCGATGAAGGACATTGGGTGCTGAAGCCGCAGAACTCTCAGCTCTGGTACAAGACGGTGAACGATTGGGTGGATGAGTGGGTAAAAACAGGGATCAGGGATCAGATAAGCGGCCTCCAATGACATTTGCACGCAAAGCAACGAAGAAGAAGGCACCGCTGGGCGAGGCGGCGCTGTATGAGTACGCCGTGAAGGCTCTGGGGCGGCAGATGCGCACCGAGGTTGAGCTACGGCGGCTGATGAGCGCACGGGCCGAAGCGGGCGAGCGCGGCGAGGCGGCCGTCAGGGCGGCAATTGCGCGGTTGAAGGAGCACGGATACCTCGACGACCGGGCGTTTGCGGAGACCTATGCGCGGCTGAGGCAGGAGAACGAGAAGCTGGGCGCGCGGCGCGTGCGGCAAGATCTGCAGCAGAAGGGAATCCGGTCGGAGCTGATCAAGGAGACGGTTGAGGCGCGATACGGACCGACGAATGAAGAGAAGCTGGCGCGCGAGCATTTGGAGAGGAAGAGAATCCGGAAGCCGGAGAACGAGAAAGAGACGGCGCGGGTGATGCGGCGGCTGGTGGCGGCGGGTTTCTCGACGGGGACGATCTACAAGATTCTGCGGCAGTGGAACGTGGCGGAGGAATCGCTGGCGGCACTGGACAAAATGGACGCCGAGGTGGACGTAGACACGCACGAGGAATGAGGCATTGCGCCGGGTGCGGATTTTTCCCGAGAAACACTCAAAAACGGGCGATTTTCCTCGAAAAGGGGGCGTTTTTCTTACGCGATTTTGAGAAACATTTGTTGATTATAAAAGAGTTAAGTGCCAATTGCACCGTCTGCAGTGCACAATTTTTCTTCTGAGCCAATTTCGGGCTCCAGTGGTCCCGGCTCCGTTGGTTCAGGCTCCGTTCGTTTCGGCTTCCGCGGAGGGTTCCTGCGCTCCTTTGGGATTTTGCTGAGTGGGTGGTTTGAGAGCTGTTGGCTCGTGGCGGACGGCGGCGATGGCGATTTTTGCAACGGCCATGAGCCGGCCTGCGTCGCTGGGGTGGATGGCGTCAATGACCAGAGCGTAGCCGATGCAGGCGATGCAGTCGCAGATGTTCTGGTAGCCGGAGAGCGGCGGCATGGCGCGGAGGTAGGCCTGGTTGCCTGCTTTCCTGGCCGGGTAGTCGCTTTCGCCCGGGTCAATATCGGCCAGTTTCTTGTTGTAGGCGCGCTGCCATGCGCGGTTGCAGCGCTCGACAGCCTCATTATGAAGTGGATCGGAATTTGTGCTCATGATTCGATTTTGCGCCGGAACGGGGAATTAATCGGCAAAGTTGGCGCATGGAATTTGCGGAGTGGATTCAATGGGTTGCGGGAAAAATGCGCGGGCGGGGGCTTGACAGAAAAACAGGGAACATGTTCCGGGCCTGAAGGCCGAATGAATTTGTCGCGCTCATTCAGGGACCTGAAGGCCCCTGCTCCCTCCGAAGCCTGCCACGAGGCCATTACACTAAAAGAGCTATGCAAATGCGCTCGGGAAATGAGATACGCGAGCTGTTTCTTCGCTTCTTTGAGTCGAAGGAGCACCGGAGGGTGCATTCGTCGTCGCTGGTGCCGGCGAACGATCCGACGCTGCTGTTTACCAACGCCGGGATGAACCAGTTCAAGGACCTTTTTCTGGGGGCGGAGAAGAGGGATTACAAGCGGGCTACGACGTCGCAGAAGTGCGTCAGGGCGGGCGGCAAGCACAACGACTTAGAGAATGTGGGCTTTACACGGCGGCATCACACGTTTTTCGAGATGCTGGGCAACTTCAGCTTTGGAGATTACTTCAAGCGCGACGCGATCCGGTTTGCCTGGGAGCTGGTGACGAGCGAGGAGTGGTTCGGGATTGCGAAGGACCGGCTGTACGTGACGATTTTTGAGGGGGCGGCGGACGTTCCTCGAGATGACGAGGCAGAGAAGTACTGGCTGGAAGTGGGCGTGCCGAAGGAGCGGATCGGCGAGTACGGCCTGAAGGACAACTTTTGGCAGATGGGCGAGACGGGGCCGTGCGGGCCGTGCTCGGAGATTTTTTACGACATGGGATTGGAAGCCGCGGAGACGCCGGGCGTGGACAAGCCGTTCGGGCAGGACGATGCGCGCTACGTGGAGATCTGGAATCTCGTCTTTATGCAATTCGATCGCTCCGCGGTGGTGGATGCGGCGGGGAAGACGACGGGGTACAAGCTGGCTCCGCTGCCGAAGCCGTCGATTGATACGGGGATGGGGCTGGAGCGGGTTGCGGCGGTGCTGCAGGGGAAGGTGAGCAACTTTGAGACGGATTTGTTTACGCCGTTGATCGAGAGGGCGGCGGAACTGACGGGGCTGAGCACGAGCAAGTTAGCGAGTCGGCAAGTCAGCGAGCCAGCAAAACAGCAAGTCGGCGTGGGTGCGGGTCTGGAGACCCGCACGACAGCCGGTCTGGAGACCGGCGCTACCAAAGATGGGGTGCCGAGCGGGTCAACGGAGTCAGATCGTCGGCAACCTGGCGAGTTGACGGGTTCGCAAGTTGGCAAGTTGGCGGGATTCGTGGAGAACGCGAGCCTGAGGATTATCGCGGACCATGCGCGGGCGGCGACGTTCCTTATTAATGATGGCGTGCTGCCTTCGAACGAGGGGCGTGGGTATGTTCTGCGCAAGATTCTGAGGCGCGCGATTCGGCATGGGCGACTGCTGGGGCAGGAGAAGCCGTTTCTGTTTGAGATGGTTTTTGCGGTGCGCGATGAGATGAAGGGCGCCTACCCGGATCTGGTCGATTCAGCGGCGCGCGTGGCAAAGGTGGTTGAGGCGGAGGAGAAGCAGTTTGATCGGGTGCTGAAGGTGGGGCTGAACAAGCTTGTTGAAGCGATCTCAGAAGACCCCGATTCATTGCGGTTCTACCTAAATCACTTCAAGGATGAGGAGCAGGCACGATTGGCCTTTGAGTCCGCCAAAGCTGTGCTTTCGGATGTCCGCAATTTGTCCAGGAGCGATTTGCGAAGCCTTTTGATATCGTCTGCTGCCAAGGCTAACGCGCCGATTGGGCCCGCCGCTGCGATGATGATCGAGGACGCGTTGAGAGAATCGAAATTCACTGGCGAGCGGGCGTTCCACCTATACGAAACGTTCGGGCTGCCCGCGGACTTCATTGCTGACGTATGCAGAGATGAGGGTATTCAATTTGACATTGCGGGCTTCGAGGCCGCTCGCGCGGAGGAGCAGGCGCGGGCGAGGGCGAGTTGGAAGGGTGGGAGCCAGAAGACGGCGAGCCCGGCGTTTCGCGATTTGCCGAAGACGGTATTCGAGGGCTACCGGCAACTGACCTCGACAAACTGCGAGGTTCTGGCGATTGTGAAGAGCAGCGTGGGGGTTCCGGCAGCGAAGGCGGGCGACGAGGTCGAGGTTGTGCTGGACCATACGAGTTTCTATGGCGACTCGGGCGGGCAGGTCGGCGACCTCGGGTGGTTCACCTCGACCGATGGAAACACGACGATTGCCGAGATTGTTGGATGCGTGCTGCCGGTGCAGGGAGTAAGGGCGCACAAGGCGATTTTGAAGCAGGGACTTGCAGTCGGCGATCGCGTGAATACGGTCGTGGATGGAGTGCGACGCGATGCGATCCGGCGCAACCACACGGGAACGCATTTGCTGCACGCGGCACTGAGACAGGTTCTGGGCACGCATGTGAAGCAGGCGGGGTCGCTGGTGGCTCCCGACCGGCTGAGGTTCGATTTTTCTCACTTTGCGCAGGTGGCCGACGAGGAGTTGCAGGAGATTGAGGACATTGTGAACCGCGAGGTGCTTGCGAACGCGAAGGTGGAGACGCTCGAAGATGTGCCGATCGACGTGGCGGTGAACGAGTACCACGCGATGGCGCTGTTCGGCGAGAAGTACGGCGATAAGGTGAGGGTGGTGAAGCTCTCGGATGGGTTTTCGACGGAGCTGTGCGGCGGCACGCATACGGGGGCGACGGGCGAGATCGGGTTGATGAAGCTGACGAGCGAAGAGTCGGTGTCGTCAGGCGTGAGGCGCATTGAGGCGATCAGCGGGATGGGGTCGCTGGATACGTTCAGGCGCGACTATGAGCTGGCTCAGTTTGCGTCGTCCATTGTTTCGGCGGACGGCAATCTTTCGGAGGGTTTGAAGGCGAAGCTGGCGGCTCAGGAAGACGAGCTGAAGAAGCTGCGGCGCGAGATTGAAGAGATGCGGATGAAGTCGGCTGCCGGAGGGCTGGACGAGGCCGTCTCTCGAGCCGTCGACGTGAAGGGCGTGAAGGTGCTGACACATCGCGCTGATGAGCTGGAGCGCGGGCAGTTGCGGACGCTGGTCGACAACTTGAAGCAGAAGCTGGGCGAGGGCGTGGTGGTGCTGGGATCGGCGCAGCCGGATGGGAAAGTGGCGATGATTGCCGGAGTGACGCCGGGGCTGACGAAGCGCATCCAGGCGGGCAAACTGGTGGGCGCGGTGGCGAAGATTGTGGGCGGATCGGGCGGAGGGAAGCCGGAGATTGCCGAGGCCGGCGGCAAGGATCCGTCGCAGATTGATGCGGCATTGAAGGCGGCGGCAGGGATTGTGGGAGAGATGCTGGGGTGATGCAGCGGAGCTAGCGGGGTTGGCGGAGTTAGCGGAGTTAGGGTCCGGGCCTGAGGGCCCGGATTTTTCTTGCTGCCAATGCAGGGGCCTGAAGGCCCCTGCTCGCTGCGCAGCGGCTAAAGCTCACTGATTCATCAGGGCGGTTTGCGGCATGAGTAAACTCATGCCCTGATACAAGACCCGATGAGTTGGGTTCGCGCGATCCCACCCTTTCCACGATGAGACTGTGGAAAGGATGGAGCACCCATTTCCTGTGGCTGAATTGAGGGCGAGGCTTGCCCATCCGCGCGCGGGAAAATGCGTGCTTTCCCAGGTCCCCAAATGCGAGGGACCTCCACCCCATCGAGCAAAGATCGCTCGCCGGGGACCCCGGTGACCTGGGGCACCCATTTGTTGTGTCTGGATCGAGTGCGAGCTAACGGATATTGAAGTTATACCCGATGCCGAAGGAGAAGATGGGATAGACCGTGAGCACGTTGAGGTCCTTCTGGTATTTGGCGATTTCGGCGGCGACATTTGACTGCGCGGTAGAATTGGTGGCCATGTTGACGCACGAGGGGCCATTGGTGGCCGCATCGGCGGCGGTGAGGCAGGCATTACCGGTGGGGTTGAGGCCGATGGTAGGCGAGCCGGTGAAAACTGCGCCGATCTCAAAGGGGAAAGACCAGTGTCCGCCCTTGCGGGAGATGAGGTTTCCCCAGCCCGTGGTCATGCTGAAAGCGCGCTGACGCGTGTTCAGTCCCAGCTTGGCGGTAATGTTGAGGGGATTGACGGTGTCGGAGTAGTACTTTTGCGAACCGAAGGTAAAGCTGGTTCCAGGAGCGGCGATGCCGGTGGCCGTGGCTGCGTTCTGGTTGTAAAGGATGGCGCCGGGGCTCAAACGGAATCCGTGATTGGGGAACGGATAAAGGTCGACTGCGACTCCGGCGGTGGCGAAATTCAAGTTGCCACTGACGTTGATGCCATTCGATCCGCCGCTATTGTTGATGGTGACGTTCGAGACGGTATAGCTGAAGTAGTTGCCGATGCCGCGAATGTTGAGGTAGCGGTTGGCGTTGACCGCGGCCTGGAAGTTGATTCCGTTGGCACCGATGCCTCCAGATAGAGCGAGGCGGGAGAAGGGGGCGGGAGGAGCTTCTTTGGCGGCTTTCGAAAGGGGCGGTGCGGATTGGTCGGTCGACGATTGCGAGGGGTCGGTTGAAGAAGAGGTTTGAGCGAGCAGTCCTGAGGATGCGGCCAGCAGCGTAATCGCCAGGCATAAAGTAGTTCGTTTCACGATGTCTCCAATCGGTTCAGCAACGGATATGACCATTGCATCGGTATCCTTCAGCGGCGATGAGCCGGAACGCCCTGGCCCTGAGGGAAAAACAAGTACACTGGCGCACTTCCGCCAGAATAGGAATCTCGATTTCGAATCTAGCAATGCGCCTTTCAGTGGGCAATACACAGAAAGAGTTACTGAATCACGCTTGCCATTTCGGGAGCATGAGTTTGCGCGGCGAGCGTTGGACTCTCAAGATGTCGTAAGCTGGGCGCATGGCAAGGCAGGACGAAGAGCCGGGGAAAACGAAAGCGCTGCGAGCGGGATTGCTGGAGTGGTACGCGGGCAACCGGCGCGACTTGCCCTGGCGGCGCAGCAGGGATCCGTATGCGATCTGGGTTGCGGAGATCATGCTGCAACAGACCCGTGTGGCGGTGGTGGTGGAGCGGTACCAGCAGTTTCTGAAGCGGTTTCCGACGCTGGTGTCGCTGGCGCTGGCGCCGGAGCAGGATGTGCTGGCGATGTGGAGCGGGCTTGGCTACTATCGGCGGGCGCGGATGCTGCACAAGACGGCGCAGTTTGTGAGCGCGCATAAGGGGGGCAATCTGCCGGTGAAGGCGGAGGAATTGCGCGTTCTGCCGGGGATTGGCGTGTATACGGCCGCGGCGGTCGCGAGTATTGCGCACAACGAGCCGGTGGCGGTGGTAGATGGAAATGTGGAGCGGGTGCTGTGCCGCTTCGCGGGGTGGGGAGCGGGCAGCCGCAAAGGCGGCGGCACAGGGCTGCGGCGGAAGGTGGAAGAACTGGCGTGGCGGTTTTTGGATCGGGTGCGGCCCGGGGACTTTAACCAGGCCATGATGGAACTGGGCGCGACGGTTTGCACGCCAAGGAATCCGCAATGCGCGGCGTGCCCGCTGAGGGCGGAATGCAAGACGCGGGGCGAGCACAAGACCACGCGGCGCGCTCCCATGACCAGCCGGAATGCGGCGTATGCGCTTGTGCTGCGCGCGAGTCCGACGAACGGCAAAGGGCGCGGCGCGAGCACGCGGCAAGTGCTGCTGGAACAGCGGCCAGCGCACACGACGGTGATGCCGGGGATGTGGGAGCTACCCATGCTGCTTCATGCCGAGGTTCCCGCAAGCGAGTTGCGGATGACGCTGCGGCACGCGATTATGCAGATGAATTATTACGTGCGCATTCGCGCGGTACTTGAGGAAGATGTAGAGGCGATGACAGCGGTGGGCGGGGAACGGCGCTGGATTGCGCTGCACGAGGCGGCACGTATGGCGCTGACGGGGCTAACCCGGAAAGTGCTGATGCGCGCGAGGCTGCTGCCCTCGTCGACAATGGATG
>Ga0187891_1001297_pt1 | contig 21901 bp, 16 predicted proteins | sample June2016WEW_21_4_FD_132990 | JGI IMG/M metagenome (GOLD analysis project Ga0187891, IMG submission 132990) | Peatland microbial communities from SPRUCE experiment site at the Marcell Experimental Forest, Minnesota, USA - June2016WEW_21_40 | ecosystem: Environmental > Terrestrial > Soil >... | reverse complement strand
CTGCGAACGGTAACGAGGGATCGCGCGAGGGGACGCGGGAGGCTCACTTCGCTTCCTCGCTCGAGGCAATCTCCTCTTCCAGCGCGTCCGGCATCACGAAGCGGCGGCGGGCAGAGTCGAAGTCGAAGATCTCTGCGTACCGGCCCCACGTCACCGCGGTCTCCAACTGCCGCTGCGATTCCTCCTCACTGAACTGCTCCCCGAGCATATCCATGAAGAAATCTTCGGGAACGGTATGATCGCTTTTCGCGTCAAGCGCACGGCGAATCTGCCGCAGCAGCAGCACGTTCTCCACCGCGGCGCTGCGGAACAGCTCCTTCTGCCGGAGAATCTCGGAGTTGGCGAATTCTTCGCCGCTGGGGGTGATGGCCGCATCGCCCTCTTCGACTTTGAGAAAGCCCAGCATCTGCGCCGCGTCGACAATGGGCAGCAAATCGTCGATCTCAAAGGCGAGGTCGTCGGCCAGACGATACATGTCGTCTCGCCCGCCGCGATCGAGCAGCAGCTCGAGCAGGCCTGCGATGCCTCCCGGTCTGGCATGCGGCAGCATCTGGTAGCGCATTTGCCTCTGATCGCGCGCCCGAGGTTCCGCCACTTGTCCCGGAGCCTCGGTGGGCGAAACATCCGGCTCAGTGAGCACTTTGTAGATGTAATCCACCAGTTGCGTAAAGGCCTCGGACTTTCGGTCGCGCGGCTGTGCCAGCGTCACCGGGAAGTCGGTGCGAATGTGGCCCGGATTCCGCCCCAGCACCACAATGCGGTCGGCCAGCAGCACCGCTTCCTCAATGTTGTGCGTCACCAGAAAGACCGCCTTCGTGGGCATGGTCTTCTTCCACCACAGCTCTAGCAGTTCGCTGCGCAGGTTCTCGGCCGTCAGCACGTCGAGCGCTGAGAACGGCTCATCCATAAAGAGAACCTCGGGCTCGACCACCAGGGCGCGGGCGAATCCAACGCGCTGCCGCATCCCGCCCGAAAGCTCCTTAGGATATGCGGCCTCAAATCCGTCGAGACCCACCACGTCGAGCATCTTCAGACTGCGCTCGCGGCGCTCTGCGGGTGCAATGCCGCGTGCCTGCAGCGGCGCTTCAACATTCTCGAGAACCGTGAGCCAGGGAAACAATGCGAAGCTTTGAAAAACAATCGACACATTGATCTCGGCCCGGGCGATGGGCGTGCCGTGCCAGTAGACCTGCCCCGCCGTCGGTGTGGAGAGCCCCGTCAACATGCGCAGCATGGTCGATTTGCCCGATCCCGAAGGGCCCAGCAACGCAAGAATCTCTCCGGGGACGATGCTCAGGTCCGTCGCAGAAATCACCTGAATGCGATTCTGGCTTGGCTGTGTGTAGTATTTCTCGATTTTTTCCGCGCGGATAATTGCATCCGTGGCCCGCGGCGCATCGAGAGTCGCGTTGGGGATGGCCGTTTCCTGCATTTCCGGTACTCCGGTAGGGGTCGCTCAGGCTGAACTCGCGTTCGCTCGCGCCAGTATAAGTCTCAGCATTGGATGGCAGATGAATTTGCGCTGCGCGGAATAAACCATGCCACTCGGCTTGCCGGAACGGCTTCCCGGCTCAAGCGCCGGGTCTGACCAGAAAAGGCGCGCCGTGCTTTACACTGATAAAGCGTACCATTCTTGAGCTGATGAAAGCCTAGGTCCGACCCGGCGCATGAAACCGAGACCGATCGAAGCCAACTGAACGTTGCCTCATGTGCTCCCTTCTCTGACCCTCAGGAGAATATGCCGAACGCAACAAAACCAAAGGTGCTGGTAGCCGACGACGAGCGAGTCATCGCCGACACACTTGCCATGATTTTGAATCAGAGCGGCTTTGAGGCCCGTGCTGTTTACTCGGGAGAAAAAGCTCTCGAGCTTGCTGAGAGCTTCCTGCCCGATATGCTCATCTCCGACGTGATCATGGCCGACCTGAATGGGATCGATGCGGCTATTCGCATGCGCGCCCTTTTGCCCGGAATCAAGATTCTCCTCTTTTCCGGCCAGGCAGCAACGGCCGATCTTCTGGAAAAAGCGCGCGCCGAAGGCTACGAATTCGATATTCTTGCCAAGCCTGTTCATCCGCAGGATCTGCTGGCTAAGCTGCGCGGTTGACGCCGCCAAGCGCGGCCAGACGCCCGGAATCCAGCGGCAACAGCGGTTCTCCAGTTGCTGTAAGGCGGAGCCACAACTGCTAAGTGGCTTTCTCGTCAAGAAAAAGCCACATTGCACGACATCAGAAATGTCACATACGAACTGGAGAACCGCCCTGGCTCCATCCATCGACGACAGAATGAATCAAAGCGTTTACTGGAATCGTTGACGCGGCCCTTGCCCTTGGCCTCCCCAAGCAGCGAAAGTACATACAAGATGACAAAGGCGATTCGCTCCACTCGCGTTTTGACGCCGGCGGGTCTCGCGCCCGCGACCGTGCTTGTGGACGGGGAGCGTATCTCCGCGGTGCGTGGGTGGGACGACAATTCGCCCGGCGCCGATCTTATCGACTTTGGCGGCAATGTGCTGTTGCCGGGCCTGGTCGACACGCATGTCCACGTCAACGAGCCCGGCCGCACGGAGTGGGAGGGCTTTGAGACGGCTACGCAAGCAGCGGCCGCGGGCGGCGTGACCACGCTTGTCGACATGCCCTTGAACTGCGTTCCCGAGACGACAGATGTTCAGGCACTCGAGGCTAAGCGAAGCGCGGCGAACGGAAAAGCATGCGTCGACTGGGCTGCCTGGGGCGGCGTGGTGCGCGGCAACGCCGATGCGATCGAGCCGCTTGCGCGCGCCAGCGTGCCTGGCTTCAAATGCTTCCTCATTCACTCCGGCATTGACGGCTTCGCGTGGGTGGATGAGACCGATCTGCGGTTAGCTTTGGCAAAGCTGCGCGGAACCGGCTTGCCGTTACTGGCCCACGCCGAGCTGTCCGGCCCAGTCGATGCGGCTACGAAAAAGCTGAACGAAGCGGGCGCTGACTGGCGCAAGTATTCCACGTTTCTCGCGTCGCGCCCTGACTCCGCCGAGGTTGATGCCATCGCGCTGCTCATCCGACTAGCCGAAGAATTCCTTACTCCGATCCACATTGTGCATCTGTCGAGTGCTCGGGCGTTGCCGCTGCTGGCCGCTGCGCGCGATCGTGGTGTGCCCGTGACCGTCGAGACCTGCGCGCACTATCTGTGGTTCGCGAGCGAGGATATCCCCGATGGCGCGACGGAACACAAATGCGCGCCGCCCATTCGCAACGCAGAGAACCGCGAAAGACTTTGGAAAGCGCTCGAGGAGGGCCGAATCGACATGGTGGCAACGGACCATTCTCCCTGCCCCCCCGAAATGAAGCACCGTGAAACCGGTCGCTGGGACCGGGCGTGGGGCGGAATCTCAAGCCTGGGGTTGGCTTTGCCCGTCATGTGGACGGCCATGCGTCAGCGCGGCATCAAGCTTGAGCGAATCGGTGAGTGGATGTCTGCGGCGCCCACGCGTCTCGCTGGCCTGACCGGGCGCAAAGGCGCAATCGCTCCCGGCGCCGACGCAGATTTCGCAATCTTCGATCCCGAGACCGCATGGACCGTGACGCCCGCTGATCTTCACTTCCGCCACAAGCTCTCGCCCTATCTTGGCGCGAAACTTCGCGGACGCGTCATCGAAACCTGGCTTCGCGGCGAACCCGTCTTTCGTGCCGGCAAGTTCTCCGATTTAGCGCGCGGCAAAGAGCAGGTTCGCTCATGAGTGAACGTGCACAACGCGCCATTGCCGAATGCAGGCAGATCGCCCAAATGAGCGAGGAGCCGGGCCGCATCACTCGGCGCTTTCTCACGCCGCCCGTACACGATGTGCACGAGCTTCTGCGCAATCGTATGGAGTCCCTCGGCATGACCACGCACACAGATGCTGCGGGCAATCTGCGCGGTTTGTGGAAGCCGCCGGGCGCACGTGGCAAACGTTTGGTTATCGGCTCGCATATCGACACCGTTCCCGACGCGGGTGCATATGACGGTGTCCTCGGGGTAATCCTCGCGATTGAACTCGTTGAAATAGCTCAAGAGTTGAAATTGCCGAAGGCGCTTGAGGTTATCGCATTCTCTGAGGAGGAAGGCGTGCGCTTCGGCGTTCCCTTCCTCGGCAGCAGGGCAGTAGCCGGACGCTTCGACCCAGCGCTCCTGGAACTCAAAGACGCCGCCGGCGTCACATTAGCCGACGCGCTTCGCGCCTTCGGCCTGGACCCCAGCAAAATCGGCAACACAGCGCTCGATTCGGATGCACTGGGCTTCGTCGAAATACATATCGAACAGGGCCCAGTCCTCGAATCCGAAGGTCTTTCCGTCGCGGCCGTCACAGCCATCGTCGGGCAAACGCGCCTCACCGTCGAGTTTCACGGCCATGCCAACCACTCGGGGACAACTCCCATGCACCTGCGCCGCGATGCTATCGCGGGTGCGGCAGAGTGGGTCTCCGCTGTGGAGTCGATCGCGCTGCAATCGGAAGGCCTGATCGCCACTACGGGCAAAATCGACGTCGAGCCAAACGCGGCCAATGTCATTGCCGGAGTTGCGCGTGTGACCCTGGACGTGCGCCACGCTGACGATGCCTCACGCAGAGCCGCCGTGGAATCTCTCCTCGCGGAAGCGTATGCCATCGCCGCGAAACGCCGACTCACCCTCCAAATCGCTCGCCAGATGGATCAGCCCGCCGTGCCCATGGACGAGCGCCTGACCGCTCACCTGGCCGACGCAATCGCAGCGGCGGGCCTGCCGGAGAAGCAGATGACGAGCGGCGCGGGCCACGACGCGATGGTGATGGCCCGTCGAGTGCCCACCACCATGCTCTTCCTCCGTAGTCCTGGCGGCATCAGCCACCATCCCGATGAATCCGTGCTGGAAGCAGACGTTGAGGCCGCGCTCAACGTGGGCCGCAGATTTCTTCAGCGGCTGGCCGCGGAGGTCGGATAGAATCGAGCATCGGAATTCTCCCGAATAAAGTTCGCATCCCCCGGATAGAGGTCGCACGTGCATCATCTTGGATCAACGCGCAGCAGTTCCAAACCCGATCATCTCCTGCAGACCCCGGATACATTTATTCGCTGTCCGCTGCCCGGCGCCGATGGCGTAGAGTTCATCATCCACGCCGCTCCACAACTAGGCGCGCGCTTCACGCAAATGACCGCCGAATTTGTTGCCGGTGGCGCGCTCCCACCCGTTTCGACCCAGCGATTTGTTTATGTCCTCGACGGCAAGCTCGAAGTCAAGGCAGGCGGCAAAAAGCACGTCCTCAAGCCCGGAGGCTACGCCTATTTGCCGCAAGGCGTGCCACATTCAATCCGCGCAGCGGGAATTGCGCGCGCTGCGGTGATCGAAAAGCCTTACCAGCCTCAAGGCGGCGCAGCCGCGCCGAAGATCGTCATCGGCGACGAATCGGCCATGAAAGCCACGCCGCTGTTGGACGGCGATGCGCTGCGCGTCCGCGCGCTCATGCCCGACGGCCCGCCCTACGACTTCGCAGTGAACTCAATGACCTACGACCCCGGTGCGTCGCTCCCTTTGGTTGAGATTCATGTGATGGAGCACGGGCTGCTGATGCTCGAGGGCGGCGGCATCTATCGCCTCGGCGACTCGTGGTATCCGGTTTATGCCGGCGACTTCATCTGGATGCGCGCCTATTGCCCACAATGGTTTGGCGCGCTGGGCAAGCGGCCGGCGAAGTATCTCATCTACAAAGACTGGCGCCGCCATCCCCTCGGAGAACAAAGCGCATGACGACCACGCGCCCCCAGCTCACGATCGACGGCCTGATGGCCGAACTGATGGCGCTCGCGCAAATTTCGGAGGCCGAGCCGCCGGTCGTGACGCGCGTCGTCTTCGGCGAGGCCGACCTTCGCGCGCGGGCTTACGTGAAGGGACTTTGTGAAGCCGCCGGACTCCAAGTGCGCGAAGACGCAATCGGCAACACATTTGCGCGTTGGGAGGGCAGCGATCCCACACTAGCGCCAGTCGGCACCGGTTCGCACATCGATGCCATACCTAACGCCGGCCTCTACGACGGCTGCGCGGGCGTGCTGGGCGGCCTTGAAGCCATTCGCGTCCTGCAAAAGTTCGGATTCAAGCCACGGCGCTCGATTGAGCTCGTCATTTTTACAGCCGAAGAACCGACACGGTTCGGCATTGGCTGTCTGGGCAGCCGCATGATGGCCAGCGTGCTCACGCCGCAGCAGGCGCTCGCACTGCGCGACAAGGAGGGCCGTGGACTAGAGGAGTGGCGCGCGCAAGCTGGATTTACCGGTCCGCTTGAGTCGGTCGCCGTGCCTCGCGGCCGCTTTCATCAATTCGTCGAGCTGCACATCGAGCAAGGACCGTATCTTGAGCAGGAAGGAATCGACGTCGGCCTTGTCACGCACATCGCTGCGCCCGCGAGCCAGCGAATCACGATCGAAGGCGAGGGCGCGCACGCCGGCGGCAAGCTGATGCCGGGCCGCAAAGATGCACTAGCCGCAGCCGCCGAGCTGATTCTCGCGCTTGAGTCGGCCGCCAAATCAACGGGCGCCATCGATACTGTCGGTACGGTAGGCATTTGCGATGTCTTTCCCGGCGCTGTGAACAGCGTTCCTTCTCGCGTGCTCATCACCACCGATGTTCGCGACATCGATCGTGCGCGGCGCGACGGCGTTTTGGCCGCGCTCGTCGCCTCCGCCGAAGAGGTTAGCGCTCGCCGCGGAGTCAAGATCACCACTGAGTTGATTAACGCAGACCCGCCGACGACCTGCGATCCAGAAATTCTCACCGCCCTCGAACGCTCCGCCATCGCAGCCGGCAAGACATATAAACGAATGGTCGCCCGCGCCTACCACGACTCATCGTTCGTGTCGTGCATCGCTCCGGTTGCGATGTTGTTTATTCCCTGCCGCGGCGGCGTTAGCCATCGGCCCGACGAGTATGCCTCCCCCGAATGGATTGGCAGCGGCGTGCACGTCCTGTCGCGCACGCTCGCGGAGCTCGCCTCGTAGCGCTCTCGCTTTAAATTGCTCGCGCACCGTTGTATGCTATCCCTCAACCCGTTCGGTAACAGCGGCTTCGGCAACCATGAGCACGCCTACGACAACCCGCATCGTTGGCGCTTCTGTTCCCCGCAAGGAAGGCGTGGACAAGCTGCTCGGCCGCGCGTGCTATGTGGACGATATCGACCGCGACGGAATGTGGCACGGAGCTACGGTGCGCAGCTCGATTCCGCGCGGGCTGATTCGATCCATTGCCTTTGACCGCCGCATCGACTGGACCGAATTCACAATTGTCACCGCCGCCGACATTCCCGGAGAGAATTGCATCCAGCTCATCGTCGCCGATCAGCCCTGCCTCGCCGACGGCAAGGTGAATCATTGCGAAGAAGCGATCCTGCTTCTCGCGCATCCTGACAAGCACAAACTGCGCGAGGCCGTAGGCGCTGTGCAGATCGAATATGAGTCGCTGCCGCCCATCTTCACCATTGAAGAGAGTGAGCGGCAGGACGTAGTCGTCTGGGGCGCGGACAATCTGTTGAAAAGTTTTCTTCTTGAAAAGGGCGACGTAGATTCCGCATGGGCTCGCGCGGCCCACATTATCGAGGGCGAGTACCGCACCGGCGCGCAGGAACATCTCTACATTGAAAACCAGGGCGTCATCGCCGAATACAGCGCGAAAGCGGGCGTCACTGTCTGGGGTTCGCTCCAGTGCCCTTACTACGTCTTCAAGGCTCTTCGTCCGGTCTTCGATCTGCCCGAAGACAAAGTCCGCGTGATTCAGGCGGAAACCGGTGGCGCATTCGGCGGCAAAGAAGACTATCCCTCCACGCTTGCCTGCCACGCGGCGCTCCTGGCCATGAAAAGCGGCCATCCCGTGAAGATGGTCTACGACCGCATGGAAGATCTGGCCGCAACCACCAAGCGCCACCCTTCGCGCGTGCGCCACCGCACCGCGGTCGATCACGATGGCAAGCTGCTGGCGATGGAGATTGATCTCGCGACCGACGGCGGCGCATACGCCACGCTTTCATCCACGGTGCTGTCGCGCGCGACGCTGCACGCAACAGGCCCGTACCTCTGCCCAAACATCCGCCTGCATGCACGCTCCTGGGCAACCAATTACGTTCCCTACGGCGCATTTCGCGGCTTCGGCGCACCACAAGCGATTTTTGCCATGGAGCGCCACATGGACGAAATCGCCGCGGCTATCGGTATCGATCCCGTGGAACTTCGCCGCATAAACTTCCTGCACGTCGGCGACACCAACGCGACCGAGCAACTGATGCGCGAGCCTGTGATCCTCGATCAACTGCTCGATCACGCCCTCAAAGAGAGCGATTACCACGCCAGGCGCGCTCAGTTTGCGCGCGAGAATCCGGCGAGCCCAGTCAAGCGCGGCATGGGAATCGCAGCTTTTTACCACGGCTCGGGCTTCACCGGCTCGGGTGAGGTGTATCTCAACTCGCTGGCGGGCGTCGACGTCACCCCGGAAGGAAACGTGCGCGTGCTCGTCTCCAATACGGAATTCGGCCAGGGCACGAACACCATCCTCACGCAAATTGCCGCGGAAGCGCTCGGCATCGACTACGCCAACGTTACGATGGCTGCGCCCGACACCGGCGTTGTCCCCAACAGCGGACCCACCGTCGCCTCGCGCACATCGATGGTGATCGGCCGCATCATCGAGCGCGCCTGCATGCAACTTCTCGCGCTGCTCCGCAAAGATACCGGGCTTGGCGCGACGTTCACTCCCGACGAATTCTTCGCCGCCTGCGAGCACTATCGCGCCGAGCATGGCGAGGTTCGGTCTCTCTGCCGCTATGAAGCGCCGCCTGGAATCTACTGGGATGATCAGAGGTACCACGGCGAAGCGTACGGCGCGTATGCCTGGGCGGTTTATGTGGCGCAAGTCGCCGTCGACACCGTCACCTACTCCGCAGAGGTTGAAGATTTCTGGGCTGTGCAAGAGGTGGGCCGAGTGCTTCATCCGGTGCTGGCCGCTGGGCAGATCGAGGGCGGCATCGCACAGGGCGTCGGCTACGCGCTCTACGAAAAGGTCGTCTGGCAGGACGGCCGCATGGCCAACAATCAGATGACCAACTACATCATGCCCACCGCGGAGGACGTTCCGCCAATTCATGTATTTTTCGAGGAGATTCCTTTCCAATTCGGAGGATTTGGAGCCAAAGGCCTTGGCGAATTGCCTCACGACGGTCCCGCGCCGGCGATCCTGAATGCCATCCGCGACGCGACGGGGGTTGCATTCAACTCCATTCCACTCCTGCCCGAGGATCTCTACCTTGGCCTCGCCGCGGCACAACCGGCGGAGGAGACGGCTGCGCGATGAGCACGAACATAAGCGCAACGTCGAGCAAACGCTGGCCCACGATTCAGTTCAACGTGAATGGCAAAACCCGAATGGTCAAAGTCCCACCAATGAAGCGCCTCCTCGACGTTTTGCGGGAAGATCTGCATTTGACCGGAACCAAAGAAGGATGCGGTGAAGGCGAGTGCGGCTCGTGTTCCGTCCGCATGAACGGCGAGCTTGTGAACAGCTGTCTGGTTCCAGTGATGCAAGCTGAACGAGCCGACATCCAGACCGTAGAAGGCCTGGCTCTCGACGGAGAACTGCATCCGCTGCAGGAAGCGTTTCTTTGCCACGGTGGCGCGCAGTGCGGAATTTGCACGCCCGGCATGTTGATGGCTGCCGCGCAGCTCCTCGAGCACAGCCCACATCCCTCGATGGCCGAGATTCGCGAAGCGGTCGCCGGGAATCTCTGCCGTTGCACGGGATTCATACGCATTTTTGAGTCGGTTGCAGCAACGGTTGCCCCGCAGAACGCCAGCCCGGCAACTAAGCTAACCACGGAGCAGACGGATCATGCGCGGTAATGCGGCAATGCACGATTTGGTTGCGCCCGGCACTCTGGGCGGCGTCCTCGAGTTGCTTGCCGCGGAACCTGGCGCATGGACGCCGATTGCAGGCGGCACGGAGTTGATGGTTGCGTTTGCCGCGGGCCGGCTGGCCGCGCCCAAGCTGGTCAGCCTTTGGGGCATTCCCGATCTGCGCACGATTGAGGTCAGGCCACAAAGCGTCGTCATCGGCGCCGCTGCCACCTTTCTCGACCTGCGTAGACACGCCGTCATCGCTGCCGAATTGCCATTGCTCGCCAAAGCCGCAAGCTGGATCGGCTCCGTCGCCAATCAGGGCCGCGCAACCCTCGGAGGCAATCTTGTCAACGGGTCGCCCGCCGCGGATTCCTCTCCTGCGCTGCTGGCTTACGACGTCGAAATTGAGCTCATCTCCGCGCGCGGACGCCGCCGCGTTCCTTATTCTGAATTCCACACCGGCTATAAACGCAATGTTCTGGCAGCCGATGAGCTTCTCTATGCAATTCACTTACAGCGCTGTTTCGCGCATCACAAGCAATACCTGCGCAAGGTGGGAACGCGCCGCGCCATGGCCATCGCGAAAGTTGCACTGGGCGCAACGGCGCTGCTTGAAAATGGCGTCATTCAGGAGATTCGTCTCGGCGCTGCGAGCCTAGCGCCCTTCCCCACGCGCCTCCCGCAAACTGAGGCAGCGCTGCTCGGTCAAGCAGTCAGGCCCGACACGATGCAATCCGCGCGCCGTGCACTTTTCGCCGAAGTTAAGCCCATCGATGATATTCGTTCCACAGCCGAATACCGGAGGCGAGTGGCCGCCAATCTTCTTGACGAGTTTCTGCTTCAACTTCGCCCGGAGGGTTTACGGCCATGAATGCCACACTTGCGGCCTGGAACGCTGCCGCCGAGTCGTCCGCGCTGGAAGCGATGACAGCCTGCTGCGGATCGAAGCGATGGGCTGCGGCCATGGTGGCGCTGCGCCCCATCGCCAGCGTTGAAGCATTGAGTGAAGCTGCCGACCGCGTGTGGAGCACGATGCGGGAGCCGGATTGGCTGGAAGCCTTCGCCTGTCATCCGCGCATTGGAGAACGCAAGCCCGCACTGGTCGCTGCACACGCGTCGGAACAATCAGCGGCTTGGGCGCGCCAGGAACAATCGTCAGCCAGCGCCGCAGACGAACTGGTGCTGGCCGAACTCGAAGAGGACAATCAACTCTACGAGCAGCACTTCGGCTTCACATACATTGTTTGCGCGACCGGCAAAAGCGCCACTGAGATGCTTACAATTCTCAAGCGGCGTTTGGCAAGCAATCGCGAGGCTGAGTTGCGCGAGGCAGCCGAACAACAACGTCAGATCATGCAAATCCGTATAGGAAAGTGGTTGGTGGAATGAGCGTCATCTCAACTCACGTATTGGATAATGCGCTGGGCAAGCCGGCAGGTGGAATCTCTGTCCGGCTCGAGCGGTTTGAAGGCGGCGGATGGATCGAAGTTCCCGCAAACGGCGAAGCGGCAGAGCGCGCACACGAAGCGCCCGGCGATTGGATTGAAGTCGCTGCCGGCGTCACCGATGCCGACGGCCGTTGCCGCGATCTGGCGCGCGATGCCCCGTCTGGTGCTTATCGGCTTACCTTCGACACCGGCGCTTACTTTGCGCGCCTCGGGCGGGCCAGCATCTACCCTGAGATTGCCATTCACTTCAATTGCGATGGCAATGCGCACTACCATTTGCCGGTACTTTTGAGCGACAACGGCTATACAACTTACAGAGGAAGCTAACGAATGGCCAGACTGGGTGAAAACCGCTACGGGAAATCGCGCGTCCGTCTCTCGCGCATCACGCGCGTCAAGGATCCGATCTATGGGGACCGGCACGAGTTCGATGAGTGGACAGTCCATGTGATGCTGCAGGGAGACTTCGAGGCCAGCTTCACCAAAGCGGATAACGGCAAGGTCCTGCCCACCGACACGATGAAAAACACCGTGTATTTCGTGGCGCGCAACTCAAAAGCAGCGACGATTGAGGAGTTCGCTCGCGAGTACGGCGATTATCTGCTCGAGAACCACGCGCAAATCGCCCAGGTGAGCGTTGAAGTCGAGGCAAAAGGGTGGGAACGCATGATCGTCGATGGCGCTCCCGAAGCTACAACGTTCAAGATTGGGGGGCCTGAGCTTCAGACCGTGCATGCAGTGCGCGAAAGGGGCGGCCCATGGGCCGTGACCTCGGGTGTGGAGGGGTTAACGATCCTCAAAACCACAAAGTCAGCCTTCACCGGCTACGTCGTGGACAAACTGACCACGCTCAAGCCGGCCACAGATCGTATTCTCGGCACGCGCGCCACCGTCACCTGGGATTACCTTGCCGCCGCGCCGGACTACGCAAAGGCCAGGGCGCGTATCGTTGCTGCGATTCTCAAAGAGTTTGCCACGCACAACAGCATGAGCGTGCAGCACACGCTCTTCGACATGGGCAAAGCCGCGCTCGACGCTGCGCCGGAGATTGCTCGCATTCATCTCTCCATGCCCAACCTGCATCATCTCCTCGCCGATCTCAGCCCATTCGGTCAGGACAATCCCAACCACATCTTCGCGCCCATCGACGAGCCGCATGGTACGATCGAGGCCACTGTCGAGCGCTAACCAAACACTTCACCAGCAAAAGGCAAAGCCGTGACCGGGACCACGACCACAGAGCGCAACGTGTCTGCGCAGGATGACGGAGCCGAAAGCTACGGCCTGCGCAAGGGCGTCCTCGGCCCCATCGAGACTCTCGCTCAGTCCGTTTCCGCCATGGCGCCCAGCACGTCTGCGTCGCTCACAATTCCGCTGGTCTTCGCTCGCGCCGGCAGCGCCACCTGGTTCGTCTATCTTCTCGCCACTGGGTCTATGTTGCTGGTCGGGTTTTGCGTCAGTCGATTCGCGCGCCTCAGCGCGTCGCCGGGTTCGCTTTACACTTACACCGCGAACACACTTCCCCCAGCCTTTGGGGTCGCCGCCGCATGGGGCTTGCTGCTCGCTTACGTCGCCACGGGCGCATCCGTGGCAGGCGGAGCGCTCTATTACGCAACCGTCCTTTCCGAGCAGTTCTTCCATTGGGCGCCGCCCGCAATTCCCACTCTCGCTTTGGTCTGCGCCGTCGCCGGGCTGATCGCGTACCGCGATGTCAAGCTCTCCGCTGAAGTCATGCTGTGGATTGAAGCTGTCTCCGTCGGCCTGATCGTGATCGTGCTGGTCCTTTTACCGATCCACATCGGCCTTCAACTCGATACGAGTCAATTTCAGCTCAAGGGAATTTCATTCCACTCGCTCGGGCCTGCCTTGGTGCTCTCCATCTTCAGTTTTGTCGGTTTCGAGGGCGCTACCACGCTGGGCGGCGAGGTGCGCGATCCCTTGCGCACCATCCCTCGCGCAATTCTGCAGTGCGCGCTGCTCGCCGGCGGTTTCTTTATGCTCTGTGCGTATTCTGAGGTGCTTGGTTTCCACGGCCAGTCCGCGGCTCTCTCGAGTTCCACCAGTCCCCTGCACATGCTCGCCGCCAAGGCTCATGTCTCGCCCCTCGGCGTGGCCATCGACTGCGGTGCTTTCATCAGCATGTTCGCCTGCGTGCTCGCATGCGCCACAGCCGCAGCGCGTGTATTGCTTCGCATGGCGCACGATGGACTGCTGCCCTCCGCGCTTCAGCGCACCAACGCGCGCCATGGCACTCCGGGAGCAGCTGTGGCCCTGTCCATCGTGCTCATGTTCGCCGCTACCGTCGCCATGGCGGTTCACGGCGAAACGGGATCCACGATGTACGACCTTCTCGGCTCGCTCTCCGTCTTCGGTTTTCTCACCGCATACGCGCTGGTCGCCCTCGCCCTTCCCTTCGCGCGGCGAGCACTGGGCCAGCATTCTCATGTTCTCGCTGCTGTCAGTGTGCTCACGGTCGCCGTCATCCTCATCATCGCGATCTTCGACCTCAACTCCGCCGAGGACATTGTCCACGCGCGAATTCCCTATCTCTATCTCGGCTACATCTCTGCAGGGCTGGCCTGGTACGCATTGCGGTGAAGAAAAACCCAAGCTATGTGATTTGTTGTGGAAAACACGGCTCTTATGCGGCTAGCACGTCCCAAATTCCTTAGATGAAATTTATGCCGCGGCAATTAATATGTGCTCAACCTGCAGCGCGAGCAGAAAGAATCCATTCAAGAATCGCAGGTCGCGTGAGCAACTTCTTTCCTGCGTGACGATTCAACGCTCAAAAAACTCGAGATCTCAAAATCAATCAAGTGGTCATTTGAATCCCCCAGGTTTCAGGGGGAAATTTCTATTTCGAGGTCAGTCCCTTGATGCGTGTCATGCGTGTGTTTTCAGCTTTCATTCCCGGGCTGTTGGCAATTGTGGCAGCCGCAGCGCTGTGTACCAGCTCTCTTCCAGCCCAACAAACGCTCGGCGGCATCACCGGCGAAGTCACAGACGCTTCGGGCGGCGTAATCCCCAACGCGGCAGTGACCCTCACCCACGAACAGACTTCGGTCACCCGCACCGCAAGGACCAACGATCAGGGCACCTACACGTTTGTGAACCTGCCCATCGGAACTTATACGCTCACCTACACTGCGGATGGCTACGAAGCGCAGAGAACCCCTCACATCACGGTGCAGGCCGACCGCACGGCGACGCTGAACGTGTCGCTCAAAGTGGGCCAGGCCAGCACCACTGTCGAGGTTGAAGCCGCGCCGCTGATGAACGCCGTGGACACCACCAACGGCTACGTGATGGAAACCCAGCAGATCGACGCGGTGCCCTTGCCCACCGGCAGCTTCACCGGGCTGGCGATTCTTTCGCCCGGTGTCGACGCCGAATTACCTGGCGGCACAGGTGCCAACTCCGGCCTCGGCAACGCACCCATCTGGGCCAATGGCCAGCGCGATACATCCAATGCTTTCCTTTTGAATGGCGTCGACGGCAGTAATTTGTTCAATGGCAAGACCACCAGCCAGGTGGACTCATTCCGCGTCTCCAACAACACCGGACAGGCCAACAACGCCGCGGGAGGCGTGGTCCCCAGTGCTTCCTCAATCTATCTGGCCATCGGCAACGCCATCCCCACACCGGCCCCGGAGACCCTCGCTGAGGTCCGCGTCAACGCCTCGATGTACGACGCGCAGCAAGGCTCTTCCAGCGGCGCGCACATCGACATGAGCACCAAGTCCGGAACCAACCAGTTGCACGGTGGCGCCTATGTCCATCGCGGCACCAACTGGATCAATGCCGCACCCTTCTTTTTCAAGAAGGACCAAAACATCCCAGCCAGCGACAAGAACCCACAGCTGCATCGCTACACGGCCGGTGGCGACCTGGGCGGCCCGCTCATCAAAGACAAGCTGTTTGGATTTGTCAGCTATCAGCACCTGCATATCTCCGACCAGGAGACAGGCGACGAGCTTCTCGATGTGCCGCCCGGATTGAACTCCGGACCGGCCGGCGGCCCCAATGCTCGCGGTGAAGCGAATCTGCTGGACTCAGTGAATAACAACTGGACCGGCAACGAAGGCTACTCCGGCGTGACGGTCAACAGCTTCAATGCTGCCTCAAATCCCGTCGGTTACGCTTTGTTCACAGCGCCAGCGCTGCCCGGGGAGGCAGGAAACTACTTGATTCCCAGCGCACTTCCCAATGCTGACCCTAATGTCTTTTCGCCCTACAATGCATTCCTGCCCGGTACATCGCGATTCACCTCCGACCAAGCCGTTGCCGATCTCGATTGGAATGTCACCAGCAAGGACGTTCTGGCGGCGAAGTACTATTATCAGCACGATCCCAGCAGCGCGCCCTACGCTTACTCCAACGTGCCCGGATTCACCGCGCACATGGACACCGGCTCACAGGTCGGTTCGCTCAACAATGTTCAGACCATCGGTACGAGCCTCAGCATCTCTGAGACCGTCGGCATTCTGCGCGAGAAGGCCTACGCGACCAACGATCAGCCTTGGGCGCCCGGCCAGGCTGGAACGCCGGCGGCGAGCATGACTTCCAGTTTCGGCAGCTATTTTCCCGGCTTCACCATTAACGATGCCATCGGCGACGCCTACGATCTTTCGACCGGGCCGCTCTACGGGCTCACTGCGCCTTCGCTCGCTATCGGCCCCAATGCCGAATATCAGGCAGCGAATACCGGTGTCTTCCAGAACCGCATCATGCCCTCCGGCACGGCAATCTGGGCCAAGGGACGCCACTCGGTCAGCTTCGGCGGCAGTTGGTCCTACACCCAGCTAAATACCGTCGACCATCGAACTGGTACCGGTAACGTCGCCTCGCCTGACTTTGTGACTTTCGCCAACAACTGGGTTACGCCGTACTCCACGCAGAACTTCTCGGCCACGACATTTCTCCAGGGCAATGCCAATCGTTACTATCGCGCCAATGAAACCGGACTCTTCGCTCAGGACAAGTTCCAGGTCACTCCGACCTTGAGCATCACGGCCGGCGTGCGCTACGACTGGGACGGTGGGCTCACCGAGAAATATGGGAACATTTTCAACTTCGATCCCAAGCAATACAGCTACGATGTTGCGTCCGACACCATCACGAGCTCCGGATTCATCATCGCCGGCAACAACGCGAACGGAACCAAGGGCGTGAGCGACACGACGCTCACCGGCCGCCAATGGGGCATCGCTCCACGGCTCGGTCTCGCATGGCAGCCCTCCATGTTCCATTCAAAAATCGTTGTCCGCGGAGGCGGCGGCTTCTACTACGATCGCGGCGAGCTCTTCACCTACCTCTCGCCCGGTTATGCAGCCGGCGAGGTCGATGGCGGTCCCTTCGGGTCCTCCCAGACCGAACCCTTTGTCAGCCAGCAGCATTGCCAATACAGCTCCTCATTTAACGCTGCGAATCCGACTTATCTCTACCTCAATTACCTTCCCATCTGCGGCGGCGGCTACGGTGAATTTGGCACCGGTTACAACGGGGCAGGAGGTTATGTCGACAATCGTGGCTACAATCTGTCCACGCCATGGGGTCCCAGCCGCTCGGCTCCGCCATCCAATCCGAAAGCCTCTGACATTGCCAATTACCTCCCCAATGCCGCTTCGCTTATTGACGGCACCGTCTATAGCAATAACAGCGACCAGCCGTACACGCTTGGCATCTACAACCGGACCAACAAGCTGCCGTACAGCATAAACTTCACGCTCAACATCCAGTACCAGCCGCGCAACGATCTCATGATCGAGATCGGCTATGTGGGCAATCTCGGCCGCCACCAGGTCATTCCCGTGCCCTTTAACCAGGCCCAGATCGCAACCCTGGCAAATCCCACCCATCCCGGCGGCACGGCCGCACAGTACTTCAGCTACGGGTACACTGTGCTGGATCCGAACACCTTCTACCCTCAGTGTGTCAACGATCCGACAGAGGTGAATTGCAGTTACGGCACGATGCTCAACAACTACGAAGGCGGCAACGTCGACCTTCGCGTGCCTTACATCGGCTATTCGTCCGAGTCGGAGTCGTACACAGCAGCCGGCATCGCCGCCTATCATGCGCTGGAGTCTCATCTCGAAAAGCGTTTCAGCCATGGTTTTCAGGCTGGAGTCTCCTACACCTACTCTCACGCAACCGATGAGCAGAGCGGCCTGGGCTTGTTCTACAACGGCAATAATCCGACCAAGCTGCGCAGCGGCTATGGCTCGGCCGACTTCGATCGCACGCACGTGCTCAACTTCACCTACGGAGTCACTTCGCCCAAGGTCTTTGCCACGGACACCTTGGCGGGCAAGGCGCTCGATAGTTGGTCGCTTCACGGTGTCGCCGTCATCCAGAGCGGCCAGCCTTATAGCGTGATCGACTACTCCGGAGCCGTCGGCAGCATCTTCTACAGCACCTTCAACGGCATTACCAACCCCATCCTCGCCCTGGCTCCCGGATGTTCAAAGAAGAGCGCGGTAACCGGTCAGAGTGGCGCGTTCTACAATCCGACTACCGGCGCGAATGCAGCACTCAAGGCTACTTGCTTCCAGATCCCACTTATCCCGGTTGGCACCATGGGTGTTCCCGCCGGCGACCCGTATGAAACCAACTTCACCTCCGGCGAGCGCAATATCTTCCGCCAGTCCTGGCAGCGCCGTGCTGACGCTTCGCTGGAAAAGGAGTTGCCTATCCATGACCAATGGAACCTGCGCTATACCTTCGATGTTTACAACCTCACTAATACCACCAGCTTCGATATTCCTCAGAACAACGTGAATCAGAACGTGCTCTTCAACAATGTTCCCACTGGCGGCACCACACCGTTACCCACCAACGACTGCGCATCCAATCCACATGGCGCGAACTCGGGTTTCTACAACTGCCCGGTAGGTCTCGGCGTCACCAGGCACGCCATCGGCAGTCCGCGCCAGATTCAAATGTCGCTGCATCTGGACTTCTAATCCGCGCGTTGTTTCTATACGGAGGGCGGCCAGCAAGGAGCCGCCCTTCTGCTTTTGCACGTCTTTCTTCTTTCCCGGCGAGCAGGTTCTGTCTCTGGATCGGCTTCTAGAATGGCTTTATGACCGCTCCGTCGTGGACCGTTCGCGCTCTTCGCGCCGCGCTCGCCGCTGGAACCACAAGCCCTTCCCGGCTCGCTGAATCCGCGCTCGCGAATGCAAATCGGAATGCCAGCCACAATACCTATCTTTGGCAGGATCCGGCATGGACACGTGCTGAAGCAGCCCGCGCCGAATCGATGGAACGTTCAACCGGCGGTTCCTTCGGAGACGGCCGCTCCGCACTCTGGGGGCTGCCCATCTCAGTAAAAGACTGCTTCGATCTTGCCGGCTCGCCCACAAGCTGCGGTGTCCATTTCTACCGCGACCTGAACGGCAAAGCCGCGCGCGATTCCTGGCTCATCGAGCAACTGCGCGCTGCCGGGGCAGTGATTGTCGGCAAGACTCATCTCCATCCGCTGGCCTACGGGATCACTGGCGAGAACCCGGAATTCGGCGACTGCGTGCAGCCCGGGGTCCCCAGCGACGGTTCTTGGTCGCTGGGGTGGAAGCCTCGCGACGCCGGCGCGCTCACCGGCGGTTCTTCGAGCGGCGCCGCTGCCAGCGTGCAGGAGGGATCGGCGGTAGCCGCCATCGGTACTGACACAGGCGGGTCCATCCGGGCGCCTGCCGCTCTTTGCGGGCTTGTCGGCTACCGCGCAACACACGGCCGCGGCGATTGGCGCGGCGGCGCGCACCTCGCCGAATCTTTCGACACCATGGGCTGGCTCTTTCGCGATCTCGAAGACGCGCCGTTTCTCGCCGCGCCTTTCCTGGCCGCCCGTTTCGCGCCAGCCCAAACCTCAACGGCCCGCCGCTTCACCAGCTTCGCGTATGTCGGCGACAGCTTTCTCCACGATTGCGAGCCTGAGGTCGTCGCCGGTTTCCGCGGCGTCATTCGCGAACTGGAGAATCTTGGACTGGAGGCTCGAAGCATCGATACGGACTGGTGGGCGGAAGCCGTCGATATCTTCGCGCCAATCCAAGCCTCCGAGGCTGCGCACCTGCACGCCGGCAACTTCGATCGCGTCGATTTCCTCGAACAGGAGCCGGCCATTCGCGATCGCCTAAAGTGGGGCGCCGGCCTCACGCCCGCCGAGGTCTCCGCCTTGCGCCGGCGCCACGAAGCGTTTCGCTCGCGCATGGACGAGGTCTTCGCCGCACATCAACTTATCCTGTTGCCCTCGATCCCCGTGTCGCGCCTCGCGGCTGGCGCCGATCACAGCCAGACCCGCCTCCGCCTGCTGCGTTATACGGCGCCCTTCAGCCTCGCAGGCACGCCTACGGTCGCCATTCCATGCGCGCGCGGCGGCATGCAACTGGCCGCAGCCCGCGGCAACGACGAGGCCCTCCTCGCTCTTGCCGCGCAAATCGGCGCGAACAGGAAGATCCCCTTGGCTGTTTGACAATTGGTTCGAGAAAAGAGATTTGCGCAGCCTCAGTAGTGGGGACAAGCCCCTGAAGCTACTTGTCCGTCAAAAACGGCTCCGGCTTCACCGATCCGTCGCGTTGCTTCACCAGCATCTGCACCTTGCCCTCGGCGGCGTCCAGCTCCTGCTTGCAGGCCGCCGACAGCCCAACGCCCTCTTCGAAGAGCTTGAGTGAGTCTTCGAGCGCCAGATCGCCCTTCTCCAATTGCTCGACGATCGTTTCCAGTTTCTTGAGCGATTCTTCAAAAGACGGCACGGCGTTTACCCCTTTCCGCTCTTCCCCGGCGGCAGCGCGCTGGCCACCACTTCCGCGGCGGTCTCATAGTTTCCGAACGGCGCGCTCACCTGCACGCCCTGCACCAACGGCCGCACCGCGGCCAGCATCTCCTGTGCAATCTTGATTCCCTCGGCCCGCGCGGCCTCCGGCGTTTCAGCCTGCGCCATGCGCAGCATGATTTCTTCGGGCATCGCAACCCGCAGGTCGTTCTTCATGTATTCCGCATTGCGCAAGCTGGTCAGCGGCCAGATGCCCGCTATCACCGGAATGCGGTGCTCCTTAATTCGCTCCAGAAACTCCTCGAGCAGGCGCAAGTCGAAAACCGCCTGCGTGATCACATATTCGGCGCCCGCCTCCACTTTGTAGGCGAGCCGCCGCAACTCGTTTTCCAGGTCCGGCACACCGGGATTGGCCGCCACACCGATGGTAAAGTTCGTGCTCGCGCCGATGGAGTTCGATCCGATATCGAGGCCACGATTCAGCCGCCGCGCGATGTTTACCAATCCGATGGAATCTACGTCAAAAACAGCAGACGCGTCAGGATAGTTTCCCTGTTTGGGCGGATCGCCGGTCACGCACAGAATGTTGCGCAGCCCGATCGACGAGGCTCCCAGCAAATCCGACTGGATCGAAAGTATGTTGCGATCGCGGCAGGTGTAATGCAGAATCGTCTCTATCCCCGTGTGTTGCTGAATCTGGATGCAAAGGCTCAGCCCGCTCATCCGCGCCGACGCCTGTGCCGCGTCGTAGACATCGATGGCGTCCACCCCCAGCCGCGCCATCAGCGCGGCGCCCTCGATCTCCTTCGCGCAATCGATGCCTCGCGGCGGCACAAACTCAACCATCGTGATGAACTTGCCCTCCGCGATCAGCGAGCCGAGGCGCGAACGTTGCGCCAGTGGCGCTGGTGGCGTCTCCTTGCTGACTGCCGGCGCTGCGCCGGTTCCCTCCACGTGCGTCTGCGCGTCGTCCATGGCCCGTATCGCCGAACGCATAGCCCGGATGTGATTCGGCGTGGTGCCGCAGCACCCGCCAACAATTTGCACTCCTGCCGCGATCGCCTTACGCGCAAAGCTGGCCATGTACTCGGGCGAGCAAAGGTAGATGTTCCGTCCTTCCACCGCGCGTGGCATGCCGGCGTTGGGCATGGCTGCCAGCGGCAGCGCCGTCGCTCCGCGCATCTCTTCAATCGCCGTCAGCACCGTGGCCGGTCCCGTCGAGCAGTTCACTCCCACAGCCCCGGCGCCCCACTCGGTCAGCAATGCTGCCGCCTGCGCTGCCGAGGATCCGTCCAGGCACTCGCTCTCATCATCCACCGTCACCATCACCAGCACAGGAAGCTCCGGAGCCACCGCTTTCGCCGCTTCCAGAGCCTCGCGCGCCTCATTCAGGGCCGGCATAGTCTCTACAATCAGCAGGTCTACACCGTTTTTCTTGAGGATACCGATCTGCTCCGCAAAGGCCGCACGCGCCTCATCAAGGCCGGTCTTGCCCAGCGGCTCCAGCCTCACGCCCAACGGTCCAACAGAACCTGCTACCCAGGCCTCGCCCGCTTGCCGTTCCTTCAGGTGCTCCACAGCCTGGCGTGCCAACCTCACGCCCGCCGCGTTGATCTCCTCAACCTTCGCGCCCAACCCGTGCCGCGTCAGACGGAAGCGGTTGGCGCCGAATGTATTGGTTTCAAGAATCTCCGCACCCGCCTGCAAGTACTCCTCGTGCACGGCAACGATCAAGTTGGGGTCCGAGAGGTTCAGCTCGTCGTAGCAGCGGTTGATAAACACGCCGCGCGCGTTAAGCACCGTGCCCATGGCGCCGT
>Ga0187891_1001291_pt1 | contig 21968 bp, 22 predicted proteins | sample June2016WEW_21_4_FD_132990 | JGI IMG/M metagenome (GOLD analysis project Ga0187891, IMG submission 132990) | Peatland microbial communities from SPRUCE experiment site at the Marcell Experimental Forest, Minnesota, USA - June2016WEW_21_40 | ecosystem: Environmental > Terrestrial > Soil >... | reverse complement strand
ATACTTCGTCATCAACCGCCATTTCGTCATAGAAATCATGATTGAAACAGACTTCTTCCCCGTCGAAACCTACTTCAAAAATGTCTCCTTTACTGATGGCTTTTCGTTGAGATGCCCGGATTCTGATTTCTGGTCCTTTGATGTCAATTATTATGGGAATATCCGCAATTTCCCGTACGGTTTCTATAACCGACTGGTATTGATCGAGATTTCCATAAGCGGTATTTATTCTTGCGCCGTTCATGCCAGCTTGGAACATTTTTTCAATCGTTTGTTTTGAAAAGCTGGCTGGACCCACAGTGCATATAATCTTTGTTTTCTTCAATAAAGCCTCTCCTTGTACACTCTAAAAATATAACGCATTCCAAGTTAAGGTTAACGGCGAGAATTATGTTGACCAAACGCCAGCCCAAATTTTAACCGAAGAACAGCAATCACATGGAACTTTTTTTGAGGACCTCTTTAAACAATTGACTAGTAAAACGAAATTTCTATGAAAACCTCTCAAACATCTTTATGTTTGCTTAGGCAGATTGATTAAGAGCTTTGGAGAATTAGAAAGCAAGCTTCGATGAAAGTTGCAGTGAAAGGTAGTGGCTGTTCTGGTTCCCAGCATTGAACTCATTGTGGCGGCGTTCCTGCTTATGGCTTTCTTAGCTGCAGTCCTATCTACAAGGCTCAAGATACCCTACACTTTGATTTTGGTCTTAACAGGTGTCGTAATCACCGTGGTCGCTTCCTCGTTTACTCTGGCAGGAGGGTCCTTCGAGAACCTGATTTCCCAATTAAGATCACTCTGCGCTCAACTTCTCCAAGGCGGCGGAGGAGGACTTTTCGTGGGCTTGGTTGTTCCCCCCTTGATTTTCGAAGCCATGATTCACCTTCGCGCCAGTGACCTGCGGGCTGTAATCAAACCTTCATTAGCCTTAGCAACCGTAGGCGTCTTAATAGCGACTGGTGTAGGTGGGCTTATCTTGTGGAAAGTTGTCGGTCTTTCGCCGGATGTTTCTTTTCTTTTCGCCGCGTTGATTGCGCCAACGGACACGGTGACGGTTTTGGAGGTTTTTCGACGAGTCAATGTTCCGTCTAAACTATCAACGCTGCTCGACACTGAAGCGGCGTTCAATGACGCCACAGGCATCGTCTTATTCACAATAATTCTTTCAACCGTGGGTCTTCAAAAGGTCGCGGTAACGCAGATAGTGCTCAATTTCGGGTTCACCCTTGGTGCCGGCGTCTTAATTGGGTTAGCAGTCGCGTTTCTAGGCGAATTACTCACAAGCTTGATAGCTGACAGAGTAGCCGAAACCATCTTGGCAGTTGCGGTGGTGTACGGATCGTACGCTTTGGCAACTGGAATAGGAGCGTCGGGGCTAATAGCGGTCGCCGTGGCAGGATTGTACTTTGGCAACTTCACGATGCGTTCTGCCATGGAACCCGCGTCAAAAGAAGCCGTGACGGCATTCTGGCAGATAGCGGCTTTCCTTGGCAACTCGATAGCGTTTTTAATCATCGGTTTCGAGACAAACATCATTACTCTTTCGCAATCAGTTCTGCTTATCGCGGCTGCCTACGCCGCCGTGACTATAGCTAGAGCCGCCACAGTTTACCCGATACTTGCCGTTTTCAACAAATTCGGAGACAAAATATCCTCTGTTTGGCGCAACGTCGCCATGCTTGGCGGAGTTCGAGGCGCTTTATCTATAGCGCTGGTTGCCACGATAACAACTTCCGCGGTAATTTCTAAGGGAGATATCAACACTATAAACACAATGGTGCTTGGAGTAGCCTTCGTTTCAATCGTGTTCCAAGTGCCTTTGCTGTTCCGCTACGTGAGGAAAAAAATACCGCAAACCGAAGTTGCGTCCGAAACAGAAATTGACGAACAATTCAATCTAATAGCCTCACATATGGAGGAAGTAAGAAAACTAAAATCAGAAGGCAAAATATCCAACGAAGAATTCACAAAAAAAATAGAAGAAAACAAAAAGAAACTAGACGAGCTAATCGCAACCTCGCCAATTACAGTTGAAACAAGAAAAATTATCCTCGCAAGAGCCTCCGCGTTATACAAATCTTTCCCAAAAATCCCCAAACGCACAAACAAAGACAAAAACAAGGAAACAAAAACCGAAACAACCAAAGAATAACTGCTGTACCCCTGGGCAAAAAACCAAAAACTATTAACGCTTATGTGATCAGAGATTAAGTAGTGATTTTATGTCATTTCCTGAGTCAGTAGATGCTAATGGGATCAAGCTAAGTTTTGTCGAAAAAGGAACTGGACCACCAGTGATTCTTATTCACGGAATCCCCACAGATTATAGAGCATGGGAGAATCAAATGAACACTCTACCAAAGAGTTTCAGGGTATTAAGCTACAGTAGAAGATGCGCCTACCCCAACCAAAACAAAGACTACGAGAAGAGCACAATTGAAAATAACGCGGAGGACCTTAGCAGATTCAAAAATGCAAAGGAAGCAAAACCCGCACATTTGATTGGGCACTCATACGGAGCATTCGTCGCGCTTTACTACGCACATAATTTTCCTGAGACCGTCCGAAGTCTGGTCTTAATAGAACCTTATGTTCCCAGTTTAATAGTTAAAGACCCCCAAAACCGCGGTGAAATATTATCCCTTCTGCTGACAAAACCTTCCGTCGCATTAGCAGCACAAAACTTCATAAACAAATCACTCAATCCGGCTCTAAAATACCTTGATCAAGGAAACGAAGAAAAAGCAGTTGAAGAATTTCTCGACGTCGTTCAAGGGAAACCAAGCGCGATAAGTCAACTTACCGACCCAATCAAGTCAATGATGCTAAACAACGCAGGAACAATCAGGGAATTAACGTTGAAGCCTCCGCCCTTCACAAAAAAAGAAGCCAACGAAATCTCCCTGCCAACATTACTGATCAGCGGAGAAAACACGACAAAGGCGTTGCACGCCATTGCAGAAGAAGTTTCAAAAAACATCCCAAAAATCCAGGTTGAGAAAATTCCCAATTCGGCGCACTTTCCGCATTTTGAAAACCCAGAAGCGACTGATGCCGCAATTACAAAGTTCCTCAGTATGCAAAAATCATAAAACGCAGCTGTTCACGGTAATCGAAAATTTCTGAACCTCCGCTTAATGTTTAAAAAGTTCTACGAAGGTTAGAGCACTGCTGAAGTGCGTAAGGAAGATTGACTTAAAATTATAAAAAATTAAAAATAAATGTTTGAGGTTTATTCTTCCATCATTATCAAGGTTAAAGTTGACCTGACTTGTTTGATTGTGCGGATTTTGTGTGTCACTGCGTCTTTTAGCTCTTCCATGGTATTTGCTTTGATTCGTATGACCAGATCGTATACGCCATAGGAAACGTAAGCTTCTTCGACGTTACTTATGTTCTTAAGCTGTTTTAGAACGTTCTCTTCTGAACCCGACTCAACATTAAACAATACATACGCCCGTGGCATTCAAACACCTATTTTTAATAATTACAAAGGTAATTAAATAGTTTGGCATAAAAAAAGTTTTATAATAACTGTTAAACGGTTCAAGCTAACGCTACATCTAATAAAATAGCCATGGCTTCTCTTAACTACTGAATGTTGGGTATAGTAATGCTTAAAACTGCTCGTTCTGAGTGTATTTGTTTAGATGATTACTTTGCGGCTTGCCTTAGGGTTTAATCCAGTTTTACCTGTCCAAGACTTTGTTAAGATAGCGGTTAAAGCAGAAGCAGCTGGTTACGAGTCCATCTGGATGCATGAGAGCTTATTCCAGAGAGACATAGTTTCCTACTTATCACTGATATTAAATTCGACAAAAAATCTCAAAGCCGCTTCAGGAATCATAAACACCTACACAAGACACCCTGTCGTGGCCGCGACTACGTTTGGAACGCTCAGCGAGTTCTCAAATGGCCGGGCAATAATGGGTTTAGGATTAGGCAGTTTTCCAACCATTCCTAAAATTGGACAGCGGATCTTTCCAGTGAAAGAAACGCAGCCTGTGAAACGGGTTAGCGAGTACGTAGAGTTAGTTAGGGCTCTCTGGAGTGGCAACAACGTAAACTTTAGAAGAGAATTCTTCCAAGCAGAAAACCTCCAACTCGGCTTCAAGATCCAAAACCCGATTCCAATTTACGTCGCCGGTTTATCCACGGAGCTACTGGAGTTAGCTGGAAGAGTTGGAGACGGCGCCCTGCTTTCTCCTGCCTTAGCCACGGTAGAAACAACGAGGAAAATGAGTGCCTGCGTGAAGTTAGGGGAAGCTTCTTCGAATCGGAAAGTCGACAAAGCGTCATACATGATGACATCCGTAGATCCTGACCCAAACAAGGCGCGAGAAACCATGAAAGGCTTCTACTTTTTCCTCTTCCAACTCTCTGAAGTCATCAAGCCTAAAGACTTAGAACCTTACGGCGTCACCGAAACCCAGTTGGCACCCATGAAGGAGGCTTGGAAAAAAGGCGACGTCGCGGATGCGAAAGCCAAAGTTCCCAATGAAGCGGTGAATGCTCTAACGCTCACGGGAACAAAGGAGACGGTTCAGCGTCGATTGGATGAATACTTATCGGCAGGCGTAGACTTGCCCATTATAATGCCCATCGGCAACGTTGACTACGCAATCTCAGTTTTATCACCAAAATAGCGTCTCTATGCGTTTAAGCCAGCTTTTAACTCGTTTAAGCAGCTCACAAGGTGAAACTTTAATTTAAAATTTAGAATTTCCGTAAAAACTTAGCAAAAGCTTAATTTTAGCTTTGTAACCTCAAGAAAGGCATGAACAAAGTGAAAATCTGGCTTAGCGAACTGCGGGCCCCGTTTCTGACTGGAACCATTATCCCCATCACTTTGGGTACAGCAATCGCATGGGTAAGAAACAGCGTGTTCAATCCAGTCTTTTTTGTCCTCGCCCTAATCGGCGGAATACTTGTTCACTTAGGAGCCAACGTCGTTAACGATTACTTCGATTATAAGAGCGGCACCGACACCGTAAACAAAGAGTTTGTGCGCCCGTTCACAGGTGGCAGCCGATCCATTCCATCTGGTCAACTTACACCAAGAGAAGTCTTGTCAGGCGCCATTGTTCTTTTAACGCTGGCAACCATAATAGGTTTGTACTTCACGTTTGTAGTCGGATACTTCGTGCTGGTTCTGGTAGCTGTTGGTTTATTTTCAGCTTATTTCTACACTGGTCGCCCCTTCAATCTTGTAGCGAAAGGCGTAGGGGAAGCAATCGTCGGGTTAAACTTTGGGTTACTTATGACCCTTGGAGCTTTTTACGTTCAAACCGGAGCTTTATCAATCGAACCTTTAGTCGCAGCAGTTCCAGTTGCTCTTCTAATCACCGCCATTCTATACATAAACGCGTTCCAGGACTACAGTGCCGATAAAGCTGTAGGAAAAAACACGTGGGTTGTCAGGCTTGGAAGAGAAAAAGCATCTATTGCGTATGCAGGCATGATGTATGCCACTTACGCCGCTATCCTATTAGCTGTCCTGTTTCGGGTCATCCCAGTTTACACCCTGATTGCCTTGGTCACATTACCTTTGACGGTAAAATCGATTGTGAACGCAAGGCAGTTCCATTCAAGTTCTTTCCAGCTTGCTCTCTCAAACGCCCTTACAATAGTTGTGCACCTGTTTACAGGCATCCTACTGATTTTAGGGTACCTATTGAGCGCTTTTGCTCCCTTAACTGCCGGGTTCACCGCAATTCTATCTGCAGCGATCATCTGCATAGCAGTGACTTTCTTGCTGTTCAAGAAAATCGCCTACGGCAAGAAACCTCTTTAAACTCGGTTACAAATCTTTCAAGTGACCAAAACAATGCCAACAACAGATAAACCGCCCTCACTTTTCAACAAAATAAAACGCAACTACGCATTGTTGACTCTTCCCCTGCCCTTTATCCTGTGGTTCATCACGTTTACTAGGCCGCCTTTCGGTTTTTGGCCAACGCTAGCCCTCTCAACGGGCATACTCTTAGTCGTCTCCGTGCCGAGAATGCGTAAAATCAAGTTCCAACCGACAATACGCGGTCTTGTTATTGGAGTCGCGTTGGGTGCTGCCCTTTTTGCACTCTTCTACTTCGGCGCCCAAGTCGCCAACTCCATTCCCGGATTTCCCGCTCAAGTGTCGTCGGTTTATTCCCTCCGCGGAAATGTTCCTCTTTGGGCAATCGCCGGTCTTTTGCTGTTCCCCATAGGTCTCGGCGAAGCGACGTATTGGCAAGGCATCATCCTTAGTCACCTTGACAAGCGGCTTAAGCCGTGGGCTGCGGCTATTCTAACAAGCTTTCTGTATACGATTATCCATCTGCCAACGCTTAACCTGTCGCTTATGTTGGTGGCACTTGTTTGCGGATTGGCTTGGAGTTTCACGTTTAATAAGTTGGGTAAAAATCTTTTTCCAATCTTGGTTTCGCACATTATTTTTGACGAGTTCGCCTTCGTCCTTTTTATGATTCCCTGATTTTCAGAACCTCAAAGAAGCAACGAACAAATGGGCGAGCTTCATTTATCATATTAAACTTTAGGGACCGCGATGCTAAAACAAATTTGGATCAAGTTGTCTTTTTGTAGTGTAGGAGCGGGGACAATAGCGTCGCTGAATTGCTTTGCTTGTCCTTTCCTGAAGTGCAGCTACTTCTTGCTCAGGTAACTGTTACACGCTTTGAATCCTTTCTCTATAACGTCTGAATGCTTTTTTCCCATGTCCATGAATGGAGAAAGCAGAATAAGAGATAGTCTCTTGAGTCTGAAGTTAATTTGATATTGCACCTTCGTCTTTCCATCTGTTGGCTCAAATGTCCATTTCCCAGTTCCTACAAAGTCACCTGAAACCTCATATTCTATCAACTTGGCTTCCACAAGCTGTGTCACTTTGCCAGAAAACTTGGCGGAGCTTATTCTACTTGTAGGATTAATAGTTACTTCAAAAATTGCCCCCTCACGATCGATTGGCACATTCCCTCTTAGCTTAAATTCAAGAGTAGGCATCCACCAATGTGTAATCCCTGCGTGTTCGTTCAAAATAGTCTTGTAGACTACCATAGGTGGGCTATCTATGATGGCTTCATTAAGAACTGCATATTTTGGCATGATAGCCAATTGTTATTTTCTAATTAAAACATTTTTCTCTTCTTGGTTGTAAAGTCATGCCAAGGGGATTTGAGCCAAGTTTTCCAGTTGCGGAAACTAAGGTCCAGTGTTTTTAGGAAACATTTACATGAATTTTATCATAAAAAGCCTTACAATTTATATCCTTGAATTACGCTAAGATTATCGGAAAACCAACTGTTTCAAAAGAAATCTGAGATGCATGTTATGCTTAAACCCATGTTCTCCACCGTGGCAGAAACTTACGATTTGTCCAATAAGGTTTTGGCGTTCGGATTAGATAAGCGTTGGCGGAAAGCTTGCGCTAAAGAATCTGCTGATGGACGCTTTGTAGTTGACCTCTGCTGTGGAACGGGTGATCTTTCTTTAAGCCTTATGCAGAACATCGACGATGATTCATTTCTATTAGGCCTTGACTTTAACAAAGAAATGCTATCAAAAGCAATCGCTAAGAAATCCAAGAGCAAATGGGCAGGCAAGGATAATTTTGCGTTTGTCATTGCGGACGCCGCTCATTTGCCATTGAAAAATGACTCTATTGATACCGTAAAAATTTCTTTGGGTTTAAGAAACCTTATATACAGAAATCCTAAGGCTACCGCGTACTTGAAAGAAGTGACGAGAACGCTGAAACAGCATGGAAAGTTCACGTGCGTTGAAACCAGCCAGCCAAAAAACCGCCTTGTCAGAAGATTTTTCCGTTTCTACTGTTTAAGAATCATTCCTACTGTTGGAGGATGGGTGTCCGGACGGAAACCAGCCTACGAATATCTCGGGCGTTCGGCAGCTAACTTTCCCGTTCCAAAAGACATTTTGGCCATTTTCAAGAGTGCAGGTTTTACTGATACAGATTTTAAACCGCTTTCTCTTGGAATCGTTGGATTATACATGGCTACGAAATAACGCCTTTTAAAATAAACTCAAAAAGGACTAAGAGAGCTACAAAGAAAACTGCAAACAAGAGTTCTTATTTCGAGCGAAGCGTTAAAGCTATTGTTGCTCCAATATACGCAAAAATTGAAAGACCCACAAAAGTCAATGACAGCGAATTAGTTATGCTTATAAAATAGCCTACTATCGGAGCTGTCACCGCGATTCCTATGTTTTGCCACAATGTTATGACGCCGAAGCCCACTCCAGCCGATTTTGGAGGTAGAGTCTGAGCCGTTATTGCCATGACAAGAGGCGGCACTCCTCCAGCAACAGCACCGAGAATTAGGATAGAAACCGCCAGAAAAACCCCATTCAAGTAAATGATAGCGTATAGGCTAAGACCCATAAGCGTAAGACCCGAAATTATAAAGGGTTTACGTTTGCCCGATTTATCCGAAGCCCACCCGTAAAGAGGCACAAAAAGGAAGTTTGCAATCATGATTAGACTCGAGAAGATGCTGGCATTCACGAGTGTCAGATCCTTGAACTTAACGAAAAGATCAGGTGACCATGTTAGAAAGCCAATTGCAACCATGTTAAAGAACATCCAAACGAGGCTCACTTTCCAAATTTCACGGTTACGTAAAGCCTGCCAAGCATCTGAAAGCTTAGCGGTTGAAATACCTTTTAACGGACCATCTCTCACAATTACCCAGAAAAATATCGCTATCAAGGTAGAAACTAACGCTCCCACATAAAACAGAGATTGCCAACCAAAACTCTGAGCTAAGACCGGCGCAGAGAAAAATGCTGCTGCCGTTCCTACAGGCATTCCTACCGCGTAAACACTCATAGCTTTTCCCATTTCTTTGTGCTCAAACCACTGTGGAACAATCGACGGCGTGCCGACCGAAAGTAAGCCGCCTCCTAAGCCTACGATGAATCTGGCTAGGAGTGCTACAGAAAAGCTTGATGCGAGCGCCATGATTAAGCTGCCAACAGCAATTAACAATGTGGATAAGAATCCTATTTTTCGGAAGCTGTACTTCCCGATTAATATTCCTGCAGGTAACGCGAGAATAATGCCTGGAATAACAGCCATGGACATCAAGAGGCCAGCTGTCGCAGCATTTATGCCGAAAATACTTTGAAACTGCTCTAGCAGCGGGGGGACTGATTGAAGAGCATAGGCGAACATTATAAAGGCTAAGACGGAAGCAAACAACACTGCCCATCGGTAACGAGACATAGGTTGTTGATTTTCAACTGCGGTCATCTTGGGGTGTTCACCGAACTTTATTCAATTTGCATTTCCATAAAAAATGAAAAAAAAGATGACAAAAAGGTTTCGGTCTCATAGATAAAAGCATATAAGCTTAAATTTTAGGAAATAACTTTTTTTTTGGTTACTCAACAATTTTTAATCCCGCATAAAGGCAGAAATTAAAAATTAACACGCTGGAAATAACCCGTTTTTTATCATAATAACCATAATAATCATAATCAAAATGCATATTAGGCTGTGTTTTTTTCTGTAAACTTACAGAAAGGGGAAGAGTTGGGCTAATGGAGATCAAAGCCTTTAATGATTACGCATTCATCGCGCTTTCGCTGGATTTAGCGCGCAGCTTAATATGGAGAAGGTATTAACAATGTCGACGCTCGTAGTTGACCAAAGTACACTAATCGCCTTTATTTTAGCCTTGGCTGGAGGTATCGGCTTCGGCGCTATCGGTTTCGCTACAAGCCGGCTTGCTGCACCGCCTAAACCGTTGCCTCTCAAAGATGAGCGGTTTGACTGCGGTAACCCGCCTACTCAGCCAGCTTCGTATGGAAGAGGACGAGGTAAACTTACCATGCAGTACTACGCTTACCTAGTTGTCTTCTTAACTGTAGAGCCAGTTTTGATCTACTGGTTTCTGCTTCTCATGGATGTTCGCCCATCGTTCGCACCCACAGTAGAGCTGTTCGGCGTTACTTTAGCGATGCTTGTTCCGCCAATAATCTTTGGCCTCGACTCAGCAAGGAAGATTGGCTTATGGCAAATGAGGGAAGAAACCAAAAATTAAACACAACCAGAAGCTCCTTCGAAAATGCTTTGCGAAGGTTGACGAAGCGAAAGCCATTTAGCACCATGCGAAACTGGAGCATCTCCTACTCGCTTTGGCCAGTGCACTTCACAACGGCATGTTGTGGAGCGGAATTCGCAGCAACGTACGCTCCCAGATACGACGGTGAAAGATTCGGGTCCTTACCGTTCGTTGGCACACGACAATGTAATGTGATATTTATTGAAGGAACATTAACCAAAAAGATGGGTGAAGCAGCCAAAGTTGTCTATCAACAGATGCCGGAGCCGAAGTTTGTGGTTGGCATGGGAGCCTGCGCTATTGACGGCGGGATCTTCTGGAACAGCTACAACATAGTTAGATCTCACGAAATTTTACCAGTAGACACTTTCATCATAGGTTGCCCCCCAAGACCTGAAGGCGTTCTGCGGGGAATTATCATGCTTCAGCGTAAAATACGGGAAAGGGGGACACCTAATTATCCTTAAAACTGATGAATTAGCAGCTAAGATATCTACTGAGCTTAACGGTCTTGTCAGCGTTGTAAGCGTGGTGTCTCCAACCTGTTTATCGGCAACTGTTGACAGCTCCAAAGTTCCGGATGTTGCACATAAATTGGATTCTTTAGGGTTTGATCATGTTAAGTCGGTAACTGCTGTAGACTTACCCGAAGAACTTAAGATAGATATCATATACCATATTTCGTCGTTTTTGAACGCGGAACTAGCTAAGGTTATTTTTGAGCTAAAGACATCCCTTGACCGTTCGGATCCGAAGATAGCCTCAGTTATTGACATTTGGCCTAGCGCTGAATATCCTGAGAGAGAAACCTTAGATCTAATGGGGGTCACGTTCGAGGGATTGCCAAAGAAAGAACGGCTTTTTCTTATGGACAACTTTGAAGGCGGACCTCCGCTGAGGAAAGACTTTAAACTAAAAACAGAGGGAATAGACGCTTGAGTGAACCAGAGACAGTTGAACTCCTAATCGGTCCGCAGCACCCAGGCTCAGGCCACATGAGACTCGTTGCCGAAGTAGACGGCGACATAATCATAAAGTTTGAACCAAACATCGGTTATGTTCATCGAGCAGTTGAAAAAATAGCTGAAACAAAAACTTACCTGCAGGTAATTCCGCTTGTGGAAAGGCCTGCTTTGGCTGATGCGTCAAACCATAACCTTGGTTATATCTTAGCTTTGGAGAAATTGTTGGATGTTGAAATCCCTCCAAGAGCTCAATACCTGAGAATGCTGTTGTGTGAAATTAACAGAATTCACAGTCACCTATATGGTTTAGGCATTTTCGGAAACATGATTGGCTCTTCAACCATGTTCGAATGGGCTTTTCAAGACAGAGAGCCGTTGTTGGAGCTTTCACAGCAGCTGACAGGTGCCAGATTAACCTATACGTACATTGTTCCAGGCGGAGTAAGGCGCAATCTGCCCGCCGATTTTAAAAATAACATTCTTAAAGTTTTCAGTTACCTCGAAAAACGTTTTGTAGATTACAATAAACTCTTCGTTAACAATCCCGTTACCATAGCGCGTCTAGAAGGAGTAGGAGTTATCTCCAAAACGGACGCGGCAAGAATCGGCATTGTGGGTCCCAACCTGCGCGGTTCAGGGGTCCCATATGACGTCAGAAAGGTAGAGCCATACTGTGCCTATAACGAAATAGACTTTGATCTTATTACCGAAGAGGCGGGAGACTGTTACGCTCGGCTTCTTGTGAGACGGGAAGAAATGAAGCAAAGCATTAGAATCGTGAGGCAAATCCTTGACAAGATGCCTGATGGCCCATACTTTGCAGACAAATACATGAAAATGGTTAATCCAAAGATGAAGGAGCTTGTTGACCAAAGTGGGGTTCTCAGATTCCCCGCTCTGTTTACAGCCTTAAAACCCGCGAAAGGAACAGCAATTTCTCGTGTTGAAGCAAGCCGAGGAGAACTTTTCTACTACATAGTCAGTGACGGAAGCGCTCAACCCTACCGACTGCGCATGATCACACCTTCCTTCAAAAACGTCGCTGGCTACAAAGCAGCCCTTATCGGTCAAAGGCTAGCTGATGTCCCCGCAGTTTACGGAAGTTTAGATTATTTCCCGCCAGAGGCTGACAGATGATGGACGCAACCGCTACTGCCGTGCAAATAATTCTAGCTATATGGCATTTCATTATTTCACCTGAATTCTTCATCCCGATAGTTTTTCCTGGGTTGATAACTGTGTTGGTTGTTCTTTTAGGGTTAATCTGGTTTGAAAGAAAATTAACCGCGAAAGTCCAATTGCGCTATGGACCATACTACATCGCGAAGCATGTAGGCGGAGTTATTCAGCTGATGGCGGACCTGATGAGGTACCTCTTTCAAGAATTCATAATTCCGAAAGACGCTGATAAAAGAGTCTTCGTGCTGGCTCCAATTATGCTATTTACTTTAACATTGCTTCCAGTTATAGCTATACCCATCAGCAGCACCTTCACAGCTATTCACAGCGATCTAACTTTGCTTTTAGTACCTACATTAGCAACGCTGGCTCCTCTCTTGGTAATCATTATCGGTTGGTCAAGTAACAACAAGTATTCCTTCATCGGAAGCCTGCGAGAAGGATACATGATTATGAGTTATGAAATTCCTATGTTCATCTCTGTTCTTGCCATGGCTGTTGCCTATAACAGCTTAAGCTTGATTCAGGCTGTGCAAAAGCAAACAGGCATTGCATGGGGACTTGTTATAAACCCCTTGGCGGCAATTGCATTTTTTGGCGCCTTGCTCATGACTTCGTCTCGCTTTCCCTTCGATGTTTCTGAAGCAGAAAGCGAAATTGTGGTTGGACCCTACACTGAATACAGCGGCATATTCTTCATATTCTGCCTAGGTGCACCCTACATCAAACTGTACATCTACAGCTTATTCTTCTCTTTAGTATTTTTAGGCGGTTGGAACCCGCTGGTTACTCCGCTCACGGCGAGTCCGATAATAAATGCGATACTATCTGGAATTGTCTTGTTGATTAAAGCTGGAATCGTGATGGCTGTAGCCGTTTATATGAGAACCATTTTTGGTAGGTTCCGCATAGACCAAGTTTTGAAACTTGGATGGCACAAACTCTTTGCACTGTCTATACTGGCAGTGATTCTTTCTCTTGTCTTAGTCGGATTGGGGGTGCTTTGAAACGGCAAAAACGGCTAAACCTAAAGCTAATCGGAAACTTTTAGGTATCGACTTTATTGGGTACATTGACGCACTCTGGATGGGAATCAAGTACCTTTTCGTTCCCCGGGCAACCTTGATGTATCCAGAAGTATCTATGGACCTGTGCTGCAACTACCGAGGCATGCTCAAATGGTATGATGACCGATGCATAAGCTGCACGATGTGCGCCCGCATCTGCCCGTCTGGTGCCATAAAAATGTATAAAACAGATGCCAAAAAATATCCTGGAATAAACTATCAAAGATGCATTTTCTGCGGTTACTGCCGAGACATCTGCCCCGTTAATGCCTTGGAATTCCGCCCTGTTCACGATAAAGCATACTATAGCCTTGATGAACAAATGCAGAAGCCGATGGAATTCGTAAAAGGCCCGCCTGTTGAGGAAGAAATCAAAAAGGTGAAGCCTGTGTTTGATGAAAAAAGAGGTTTAAAATATGATAGCGCTTGATATTGCCCTTACCTTAAATGCAGGCACCGTACTGTTTTTTGTTCTTGCAGCCGCCGCTGTCATTTCCGCAATCTTGGTAGTTGAGCATAAATCACTCACCTACTCAGCCGTTTTCTTAGCCATCTTGGGCATGACAAACGCAACGCTTTTCGTGTTACTTGGCTTCACCTTCATCGCCATATTTTTCATCTCAGTTTACATTGGCGCCGCTGTAACTTTCATACTGTTTTCAGTCACAATGTTTGAGGAAGCCCCCAAGGTTGAAACTCCCATCCGCATAATCGCATTAATATCCGTAGTGCTTGTGGCAGCCTTACTCGCAGTGGGTTTCGGCTTAAACATCGGTAGCGAAATTCCGTTTACATCCCCTAGTTACATGAACGTTGCTAGCCTGCTGACTCAAAAATATGGTTTTGCGCTAATAATTGCCTCTTTGACTCTGATTACAACCCTAATTGAAGCCATAACAATCGCTCGTAAAGAGGAGACAAAATAATGAACATAATTGTTCTTTTCTTAACATTATCAGCTATCCTGTTCTCCATAGGGATGTACGGGCTTATCTCGAAGAGAACAATGTTACGGATGTTGCTGGCTGCAGAGATCAACTTCAACGCCGCAGTGTTAGCGCTCGTTGCCCTCGCTTCCCAATCTACTTCGCCAGCTACAGGTGAAGTTGTTGCCGTTATAGCCACGGGAATCGCGGCTGCAGACGTAGGAATTCTAGTTTCCATTGCAATGTTGATGTACCGAATGAAAAGACGTTCAGACGTTTATGAACTAGAGGAGTCTAAAGGCTAAAATGATTCAGTTACATGAACCAATCCTGCTTTCGGCTGTTCTTATTCCTCTTGTAGCAGCTTTTTTCTTGCCTTTGGTTGGGAGAAGAGTTGCGCCAAAAACATTGTCGGCTATAAGCGCTCTTCTGCTTGCCTATCCGCTAGTTGTCGTTACTATTTCTCTTTTCGCTCCAGGATTAGGCGTCGGCATCGTTGATCCCATCTACTTCAGTAGCGCCCGCGTTGGTTCCTTTTCGATGTTACTTGACGCTCTAAGTGGTCCTATCGCCTTTTCAATCGCTCTAGTAACCACTATGGTTTCGCTTTATTCGGTACCTTACATGAAGCACCGCTTTGAAGAGTTGGAAAAGGAAGATTCCAAAGAACCTGCGTGGGGTACCTACTACATGTTGTTCGTCATGTTCTCGGCGGCAATGCTGGGCATAACACTATCGACAAACCTGCTTGAGTTCTACATTTTCTTGGAGTTAACTTTGGTTCCAAGTTTTCTGCTAATCCTGTTTTACGGTTATGGAAAACGAGAGAGAATTGCCTTCATGTACTTCATTTGGACCCATGTTGGTGCTCTGCTCTTCCTAATTGGTTCTTTAACGTTCGGTTACTATACGGGAACTTTTGACATATTTAACGTGCATGCCTTAACGTTTAACACATCCCTGTGGAAAATGTTGCCAAGCGACGTTCTAATCTTTGCAGCTCTAGCCATAATGATTGGGCTATTCATCAAAATGGCGGTCTTCGGAGTTCACATTTGGCTACCTTACGCCCATGCTGAAGCTCCGACTCCTGTTTCAGCCCTGCTGTCCCCTTGCCTCATAGGCATCGGAGGATACGCACTCGTAAGGATCGTTTATATCATGTTTCCATCCGTTTTCTCAGATGCTTCAGTTTACCTCATGGTTCTGGCTTTGATCACAATGATTTACGGCGGTCTCATGTCGCTGGCTCAAGACGACTTTAAGAGAATGCTTGCCTACTCAAGTATCTCCCAGATGGGTTACCTGCTTTTGGGCATCTCCAGCATGACTACGCTGGGCATTTCCGGAGCTATGCTGCAGTTCGTTACCCACGCCGTGGGCAAGGCAGTTTTATTCTCGGTCGCTGGAGTTCTCATTGTCAAGTTCAACGGGTTGCGAAGCATCAGCAAAATGGGCGGTTTGGCAATAAAAGTACCCATAGCCGCTGGTTTAGCGCTTCTTGGGTTCATGCAGATAACTGGCATTCCGCCCTCACTTGGATTTTGGAGCGAGGTCATGATAGTTTTCGGCGCGGTAGACAGAGCTCAAGCCCTCGGATCAGTTAGTTTCATACTTCTGGTTATTGGCTTGATTGTTGCCATCGGACTGTCAACTGGATATGCCTTCATCACAATGAAACGCATCTTCTTCGGTCAACCATCGCCGAATCAGCCAGAAGCCGCCGAAATAGATATTGACAAGACCATCTACATACCCATCATAATTATTGCTGTAGTCGGTGTCTTGCTTTTCTTCTTCCCACAAGTCTTCATTAACCCTCTAATAAAATTCGCAGGCACTCTGCCAGGAGTAATATAAAATGAGCTTAAACGAACTTGCAGTTAATGCAGCGTGGGCAGCACCTTTTGTAGGCACCGCCATCGTGCTTTTCCTATCATTAATATTACACAAAAATAAGTTCAGGAATCTGATATCGGTTGGTTCGCTTTTTGTATCAGCCATTTTCTCAACATTGCTGCTGATACTCGTCTTGCAAAGTAGCAGCGGCGTTATCCAGTTCTCTATTCCATGGATTACCTCCATAGGCGTCAGCTTCCTATTGTATATTGACACTTTGGCTGCCTTCATGGTCGTCCTCGTAAGTTGGCTGTGCTTCTTGATTTCCGTTTACAGCGTCAAGTACATGGAGGGTGATTCAGGGTTAAGCAGGTACTGGCTGTTCTTCACTTTCTTCACAGGCAGCATGATGCTTATCGTTATGTCAGGAAACCTCTTGCTGACATTTATCGGCTGGGAAGGCACAGGTTTTGCTTCCTACGCCCTTATTGGACACTGGTTCACAGACCAAAAGAAAGACTGGGTAGGTGATCCAGGACGAAAAGCATTGGGCACCCCAATGGAGTTTTCACCAAGCACAAGCGGTGTCAGAGCCCTAATCTTCACCCGCATCGGAGACGTCGGATTCATTGCCGGAATAGCCGTGATATACGCTCTTACTCACTCCCTGAGTATTCCAGCTATGTCTGCCAATGCCGGTGCGTGGGGCACAGATCTGGCTCTGCGTGGTATCTTACTTCCGTTTTTGCTGTTCTTTAGTTTAGGGGCTTTTGCCAAGAGTGCTCAATTTCCTTTCCATGAGTGGCTTGTAACCGCCATGACCGGCCCAAGTCCTGTCAGCGCGCTGATTCATGCGGCAACAATGGTGAAGGCAGGAGTGTTCTTTATGCTTCGATTCATGCCCATCTTCTTTATCGTCTTACAAGTATTACTTGCCACGATGCCTGCCTCAGCTTCAAACGTTACGATATTCTTCACGATTATTGTTTACATTGGTGCTTTCACTGCATTTTTTATGGCAACACAAGCAATCGTCGCAAGGGAGCTCAAGCTGATTTTGGCTTTTTCAACTGCCTCTCAGCTCGGGTTCATGTTCGCAGCCATTGGCGCCGCTGGGCTTATTCCCAATTTCACCGCCGGTTTCATAGCGTGTTTTGACCAACTTTTGAGCCATGCAATATTTAAGGCAGCGCTGTTTTTGGCAGCTGGAGCTGTTATTCATGCTGTCGGCTCAAGGTTCATAACTGATATGGGCGGGTTGTCCAAGTACATGAAGTACACTTTCATCGCCATGTTACTTGCGGCTCTTAGTTTAGCTGGTTTGCCGCCTCTTCTAGGGTTCTGGACTAAAGACAGCGTTATGCAAAGTGTTTTCCAGACTGGGCTTGTTGTTCCAATAGCCCTCCTATTCTCTACTGTTGCGATAACAGCTTTCTATTCAGCTCGAATGGTGTTCAGAACTTTCCAAACTCAGCCATCTCAAAACGTTACCAATTTAGTGGAGAACGAAAAATTGCATAAAACATCAAAGATGATGCTGGTACCCTACTTTATTCTGGCAGCAGCTACCTTAGTTTTAGGTTTGTTTTGGGTATTTATCGGCGGCGACTTCTACTCAGCATTAACAAGAAGTGTGCTAGGCTTGGTTAGAAACCCAGCGGCGCTTCAGGTTACCCTTGACCCGCTAACTACTGGCTTATCATTGGCATTAGTGGCGGTAGGACTCGGGTTAGCTTATCTGCTATACAGCAAACCGAATTATCAAATGAAACTTGCACATCAGGTGTCGATTAACAGCAGACTTAAGGCGCTTCAAAATTTCTTGTATGACCGCTGGTACATTCAGGCTGTCTACTACAAAGTGTTCGTTAACGGTGGAAGTAAGCTATATCAGGGATTGTTCAAATTCTTCGAAACAGGAGGAATAGACCGATTCTACAACGACGCTACAGTAAAAGCAGCGCTGAAACTTTCTAACGCTTTCAGGAAAATTCAGTCTGGAAAAATCAATTATTACCTTCTGTATCTGGTGATCGGTTTCGTGATATTACTAATAATTTTCTTGTGGGGAATACTATAGATGCCGATATCCGCCATTGAAGCTATTGTAGATTCGCTCGGAATTATCCTAATCGGAGCTGGATTAGTCGTTCCGACCATAGATTATGGATTAAAAGTGAAAGTTAGCAAGTACGCCAGCTTAGCCGCAACTGCAGTAGCCATCGTTCTTTCTGCCGTCTTATTTGCTTTAACGCTAAACCAAGGTGCATTGACACTCTACAACAATGCACTCATAATTGATAGTTTCGGCGCCTTCCTTTTCCTAATTGTAAGTATTGTCTCTTTCGTAGTTACTCTGGCTTCTTTTAGACAAACTAAAGGTTGGACGACCGCTCCTAGCTTCTTCTCATTGCTACTGATAATAACAGCCGGCGTCTACTTCATAATCTCAGTAAATGATTTGGTTCTTCTTTTAGCAGCATGGTCTCTTATCTCTGTCGGTGCTTATGCCCTTGTTGCCATAAAGAAAGATGAAGCGTCGCTTGAAGGAGCAAGCAAATACGCGATTATGGGAGTTACAGCTTCAGTTTTTCTGATGTTCGGCGTCTTTCTATTAATCGGATTGACCGGTACAACAACCAATTTGACTGCCATGGCGCAAGCAGCAACAGCCGCAAACTTACCTTTAACCATGATCGCTATTATTATGATAGTTGTAGGCATCGGCTTCAAAATTGGAATTGTACCCTTCCACGGCTGGCTGCCTGACGTGTACGGCGGCGTAAACACCATAACAGTCTCTTTTGTTTCAACTGTACTAAAAGTGGCTGGTGTACTGGCGCTTTTCCGTATTCTTTATCCCTTCGCAGCAGTCTTAGGCGATAAATGGCTCATTCTCTTTTCAATTCTGTCTATAGCAACTATGACATTTGGCAATATAGCAGCGCTAATTCAACGAAACGTGCAAAGAATGATGGCTTACAGCAGCATAGCACAAGTCGGCTACATTTTAGTTGGCTTCGCAGCAGCAACAAGCGCGACGGGAGCGGCAATCGGCGAACAAGGGATAGCTCTCCACCTTACTGCGTATGTTTTAGCTACTTCCGGAATTTTCATTGCATTAGCCTACATAAAGCAAAAAGGCATACAGACAGACCTAAATGGCGTTGGCGGACTTTGGAGAAAAATGCCCGTCTTATCCATCGGTATGACTGTCCTTCTTCTCAGCCTGATCGGTATGCCTCCGTTGTTGGGTTTCTGGAGCAAGTTCTTTTTCCTCTTTATTTCCACAATTCAGGTTGCACCTTGGCTATCACTCATAGCAATCATCAACACGGGAATATCCGTTGGCTACTATGGTCAAATAATAAGATCCATATTCCTTTCGAACCCACAAAAGGAGAACATACAGCTGAAAGAAAGCCTGAAAGACCCAGAAGTAATTGCTATAATCGTCGTAGCGTCGTTAACAATAATTCTTGGACTTGGTCTTGCACCTTTTATCGCTCAAAGATTGACACTTTAAAAAATGCACTGTTTTAAAACTTCTTTTTCCCTTTTTATTCGGGAACACATACGGAAGTGATTTATAAGCCAACTAGACGGAAGCTTTTTTCTGTTTATTGAAATTGACCGTTACGAAGTTTGGCCCTCTCCAGTAAGTCATTTTATCAGGAATTATTTTTATCAAAGCTTCTGAAAACTTTTCATATTCAACATTAACTGGGAACTGTGCTTCCCGAAAAAGAACTGGATATTTTCTTTGAAACGCTTCACTTGCCGCCATAAGTTCTTTATCGCCAGCTGCTTCAGATATAGACTTGAAACATTCCTCAATCATGGCTTTACCTTGCACCATCACTCCCCTGTTGTTGAAGGGATTCGTTGGATCCCTAATGTCTATTGCCAAAGAAATTTTCGCGTTGATCTGCAGATTTTTCATTTTTTTAGAACCCGCCGATGTCGTCACATAAAAATTATTGTTTGTCTCGTCAAAAGCGAAAAACATTGGAGTTATGTGTGGTTGGTTCTCTTGGTCAGTTGTGCACAAATATGCAAAGTGACCTGTGCTTAAGACTTCTGTCATTTCTGGGGGTAGTTTCTGCTTCTCCATTTCAAGCACCTAGCGGAAGTTTGATTGCTTTAGCTTCCCGCCAATACACGATTTTTTCAGGTTCTACACTGACGGGTATTCGGCTTACGAAGAGCGTGGTTTGCCAAGCAAGAGGCAGATTTTTTTCCTTTTGGTATGCATGCATGTACTCTGGGTACTTCTTAAAGAAGGCTCTTCTGACCCTGATGAGGATAATGAATCCCCAAATAGCATTTAAGGGGTTATATACTTTTGCTTCACCCATGAACAAAACGGCACGATTATTATACAGGTTAGTATCATCACGGATGTCGATAAGCAAGGCAACTTTTTTATTCTCTCGAATATTTCGAAGTTTTTTAGAAATCTTGGATGTAACAAAATACATTTTATTTCCAACAAAGACAAAGATGACTGGCGTTAAATGCGATTGCATGTTTTTATCCGATGTTCCAACGTAAGCCACTTTGCCCTCTTCCAAAAGCCACAGCACTTCACCTGGTAACCCTGGAACACGGGACATTGCGAAAAGAGAAGCTGCTGAAAATAGCAGAATAGCGCAGGAATAAGCTATGAGACCAATGAAGAGTGGAACGTTAAACCTGAAAATAGGGTAAAGCAACAAAGTAACTATGCCGAAGACCAAGTTTATTGAATCCATGCGTTTAAGAGTATTCAACTCTCGGTAGGCTGTGTAGCTCATTTTTGTCCGCATCCCCGAAACCTTCACGAAACTTGTTGAACGTCTGAAGGCAATTAAAGCCGACCATAGACCAACGCCCAGTCTATAAGACAAGTCCCATAGAACGAGGCCTAAAAGAATAAGCGGTGCAATGGAAATTTTTCCTCCAAGCCAAAAGCTGACAAGGCTTGGGTCAACTATCGATAGGTAAAGTGCAAGAAAAACGAGAATTGTTACGCCTAAGTAGAGTTCGTAGTGTCGGCGGTTGAACAGAGCTCCTTGGTAATCTTCAATGACCTTCTTCTCAAGCGGTGCAGAAGGTGATTTCAATCTATGGATGGTTAAACCTATGTGATATATCAGATAGCTCCAAATAGAGATTACAAGAACCGCCAACGATCCCAGCAGAATTGAAGATAAAGGCAACGCAAAAAAGACCGCTAAAGAAGTCCCCACTGACTCTATAACAAGCAACTGCACGAGAACTCTGTAGCTTTCAGGAACCCAACAGAAAGGAGGAATCTTTTCAAGAATAATTTCATGAATCCAATTAGTCATCAATATTCAGAAAAGATTTGCCGTTATCACTAAAGAATTTTTCCCCAATATGATGAATCTTGCAACTCAAAGGGGGCAGACTTGGACCAATGCCTTTGACGTTATTGCAACTCAAAGGGGGCAGACTTGGACCAATGCCTTTGACGTTATTCCAAATGATAATTAAAAAATTGACAGAAGCTATTTTTTTTAATTAGCTGGCATCAATCCACTCGCAGACATGTTCGCAGTAATCATCGCCTTTTCCCATGCATGTGACTCGAGTGGTTTTAACGTTTTTTGCCATGGCTTTGCTGGTTCCATCATGGAAAGTGTCGTGTAGAACGTCACACATCTTGTCAGGCATTTTAAGTGCTAGTTCGAAAAACAAGCAATTATGCAGGCGGTAGACAATTTTTTTATCATTAAATTCTATTACCTCCGGCTCCGCCCCAGATTCTTCAAGATACTTTTTGATAAAAAAATCTAAATACTCTTTTGGTTTCCACTCTTTTATGTCATTTTTGTTTTCCAAATCTCTTATAACGTCCTGGCCCATAGCTTTTCCTACATGGCTTAGTATTTTTTTTGTGTTTTTTT
>Ga0187891_1001290_pt1 | contig 21980 bp, 24 predicted proteins | sample June2016WEW_21_4_FD_132990 | JGI IMG/M metagenome (GOLD analysis project Ga0187891, IMG submission 132990) | Peatland microbial communities from SPRUCE experiment site at the Marcell Experimental Forest, Minnesota, USA - June2016WEW_21_40 | ecosystem: Environmental > Terrestrial > Soil >... | reverse complement strand
CATGAACGCTTGGTTTAGCCAAAAAAAGCATGGCTGCCTCCTCAAAATTGCCCCTAAAGAGGGCTTTTCCAACCAAATGCGTTATGGGGCGGGTTGTTCCGAAGCGTTGGTGTCCATAAAAGTTCGGAATGCCGCCTAAAGCTTCAAGCTCCTTATAGGTCTGGGAAATTCTGGTTTTAATGGTTGATTCCTTGTGTTTTATGGCTTTGATTTTTATTGTAAAGATGTTGCCAAGCAGATAATATAGTGAAAGCGCCTCACGAAGATAGCCTACGGGGCACAGTTGGATGTCTTTAACATTAACTTTTGAAGCATCCTCCATCAAGACATCTTCAATCGTTATGTACTGAGCTGTTATGGCTTTTGCGTCTTTAATGCCTGCAATCTGGATGCGCCACTGGTCAATGCCGAGTTGTTTAGCAACATTTTTGACGGCTATGAACGTGTCCCAGTTGCGCTTCACCAAAACACACAGCAAATATCTCTGCCTTTGAGATGAAGAACCCAAGACTTTACCTGGAACTGCCCCATTCACGTTTGCCTTTGAGCCGTCAACAAGCATTTCTTCAACCACAAAATCATCAACCGCTTCACGAATGACGCCGCCGACGCCGAAACTTGTGGTGGCGTAAACTTCGATGCCGAGCTGCTTGTCAAGCGGGGAAACAGCCACGTAATCGCCTTACAGTAACTTTAGTTTACCCGTTAAGCGGTCAATCTTTTCGTTTGGCGCGGGACCAATACCCAAACACGTCACCGTTCCCTCAGGAACCTGAGTTAACCCTCTGTCAACAATCAACGCATGCGGCAAACCCAACTGGTCAGCGGCTTCTTCCAGTTCGCTAAGCTCTTTCTCGTCAGCAACCTTAACCGCAATCTTTCGTTGACCCTCATACATCCATGCCTCCCACCATTTCTTATGCTGGTTAAAAGCGGCTTGAGCAGCTGAAACCGCGGCGTGCCCAGCTTGCGCTGCAATTTTTCCTTTCCCCATTTTCAAATCGGTGCGGAAAACGAGGACTTGCTTGTATCCAAATTCGCTCATTGTCTTTGTCCCGCTTCTATGTTTGGCATCCAAGATTTTAAGTGTTTGCAGACAAGTAAAGCATAGCAAAGTAAGCCATAGCCGCAAGCATTGAAGGTTTCCACAGAACTTTAAGCATAAGCTTTCCTTGAAAGTCGATTTCATCCACATCGCTAAACGCCTTGTCCACACCCAACTTTCCACAGGTCCGCAGCATCTCATCCACTTTGGCGTCTGACAGAGAGTTAAGAAACCTTCTTAGCCTGAGCATCACCGTAAAATCAAAACTTAACAAGTCAGAACAGCGTTTCCCGTAAACCTGAAGGGCGTTGGAGGCGGTGTCACCTTGCTTTAGGGCTTCGCTAGCGGTTTCCGCAGCGATTTTGGCGCATGTTAACCCAAAGATTACTCCGCCGCCCGTGGTCGGTTTAACCTGTGAAGCGCAGTCGCCGACGGCAAGAAACCCATTCGCATAAGCCTTGCTTATTGGTCCACCTAAAGATATGGCGTGGTAGCTGATTTGTGTTATTTTGGCTTTGCCAAGCTGTTTAGATGCAACTGGATGCTTAGACATGAGATGATTTAGGAATTCACGGGGGTTTCCCTTGTTTGTTGCCAACCCAACCTTTGCTGTTCCATCAAGCCTTGGAATAAGCCATCCGTAAAAGCCAGGTGCGTAATTTTTGCCTAAGTAAACTTCAACTGCGTCGCGCTCAACGTTTTGTACATTTTCTGCTTCAGCTTCAACCGCATAAACCAGCCCTTTTGGCTTAAGCGCCGTTAAACCTGCCTGCCTCACAAGCCTAGAAGAAACGCCTTCTGCATCCAACGTAATTTTAGAATAAGCTTTCTCTTCCCCTCCACCGTTTCTTCGGAGATTTACGCCTTTGACAAAGCCATCCGCCATCATCAACGATTGAACACGGGCGTTTAGAACGCAGTGTGCACCAGCCGCTTCTGCTTGCCTCGCCAGGTACTGGTCAAAACGTGCCCTGTTTATGGCGGTGGTTACTGGATGGGAAAGGTGAAGTGAAAACTTGGTGCCAGATGGCGAATAAAAGTTGGCTGCGCTAAAAGTGTTTTCCACAATTCCTTTTGGAAGAGGGTACAAACCCATGGTGCTTAAGCTTCGAATGCTGAGGTGACCCGCGCAGTGGGAGGGGAATCCGATTTCAGGGTGCTCTTCATAAACTGTGACTTTAACGCCTAGTTTAGCTAAGTTTAATGCGGCATATGAGCCGACAGGTCCGCCTCCGACAATTATTGCTTCCGAAGAATTGCCTGTTGATTGAGCTTTGCGCGTCATCGTCATTATGTTATTGGACTAGTTCAATTCGGCGTTTTCCACGCGCCATAGAGGAAGTGCGGATTTTACCGCTTACCTCAAGCTTCAGAAGCAGGTCATTGAAGTCTTTGAAGCCTAAATCGTCAAACTCTCCTTTCAACTGCGCAAAGAGTTCATCATCTGTCAAGTCGCCCTTTTTAGTGAGAACTTCCAGCATAACGAAGTAAGCTGGGCGTGTTTTCCAAGTTTTTATCTGCGGCATAAGTTTTTCCTTCTAAGCAACGGGTGTTGCTGGCTTTTGTACTTGTCGGACTTGCTGCATAAAGCTCTTGTACCATTTCTCCATGTCAGGAGTTACTGATGGACCCATCTCTTTGAGCGCGTCCAAGAAATCTTTCATTGCTACTTCTTGGGAGTTTACGTCTCTTCTTAATGCATGCATCGCGGCTTCTCTGCATAAGGATTCTATGTCAGCGCCGCCGTAGTACTTAGTCATTATAGTCAACTGGTTTAAATCAACGTCTTTGCTGATAGGCATGCCTTTCATATAGATTTTCAGTATTTGCAGGCGACCCTTCTCGTCTGGTTCAGGCACATAAATTAATCTGTCAAACCTTCCGGGGCGCAGAACGGCTGAATCCACCATGTCAGGTCGGTTGGTTGCAGCTATAATTACTATGTCCTGTAACGTTACTATGCCATCCATTTCTGTGAGAAGTTGGCTTATGACTCGTTCTGAAACGCCGCTGTCAGACATACCCATACCGCGTCTAGGCGTAATTGAGTCGATTTCATCTAAGAATACTACTGAAGGCGCTGCCATACGGGCTTTGCGGAATATTTCACGTATAGCTTTTTCTGATTCTCCAACCCACTTCGAGAAGACTTCAGGCCCTTTAATTGATATGAAGTTGGCTTCGCTCTCGGTTGCAACTGCTCGGGCTAACAGGGTTTTGCCGCAGCCTGGTGGACCATAAAGAAGGATGCCTTTGGGTGGTCTAATTCCAAGCTTAGTGAACACTTCTGGGGTCTTCAATGGCCACTCCACAGCTTCTATAAGGTGCTGTTTTACTTCATCAAGCCCGCCTACGTCGCTCCAATGGACAGTTGGAACTTCAATGTACACCTCACGCATGGCTGTCGGAGTAATTTCCTTGTACGCGTTATCAAAATCGCTCATCTGAACCTCCATCTTTTCCAGCACCGCTGGCGGAATGCGTTCCTCTTCAAGGTTAATCTGTGGCAGGTATCTGCGCAGTGCTTTCATGGCTGTTTCTCTGCCCAATGCGGACAGGTCGGCTCCTGTGTAACCATGGGTCATATTGGCGAGGCGGTCAAGGTCGACTCCTTCACCTTTTTCTCCCTCTTTATAGGGAACAAGGGGCATTCCTCGAGTGTGAATTTGCAGAACTTCGTATCTTCCCTTCTTGTCGGGAACACCGATTTCTATTTCACGGTCGAATCTTCCCGGTCTACGCAGTGCAGGGTCCAGTGCGCTTGGACGGTTGGTTGCGCCGATAACTATGACGTTTCCTCTTCCGCTTAAACCATCCATCAAAGCGAGGAGTTGTGCAACGACGCGTCTTTCAACTTCGCCTGTGACTTCTTCACGTTTAGGCGCTATAGCGTCAAGCTCATCGACGAATATTATGCTCGGAGCGTTCTGCTGGGCTTGCTGGAAAATCTCTCGCAGCCGCGCTTCAGATTCTCCGTAGAATTTACTCATGATTTCTGGGCCGTTAATTGAGTAGAAGTTGGCTTCTGACTCATTCGCGACTGCTCGGGCTAACAGGGTTTTGCCGCAGCCCGGTGGACCATGAAGCAGGACGCCTTTTGGCGGTTCTATTCCTAATCGCTGGAAGAGCTCGGGGTGGCGCAGTGGCAGTTCAACCATTTCGCGGACACGCTGGATTTCTTCATGTAAGCCACCGATGTCTTCATAGGTGGTTCGGGGCAAGCCTTTACCTTCGGGCGCCGGCTCGTTTAGAATGGTTAAGCGTGTTTCAGCTGTAACTTTTATTATGCCGTGGGGTCTGGTTTTTGAAACCGTGAATGGAATGGCGTGTCCCAGCATCATTACCAGCGTTGTGTCGCCTTCTACAAGGGTGCGTTCCATGAGGCGGTTTTTAACAAAATTAGTGAAGTCTTCGTCAACATTTAAGCGCATGTCAACAGGTGCAAGCGTTATGCTCAGGGCTGTTTTGACTTTTGCCGGCCTCACAACAACGTACTCGTTTATGGCTACGCCAGAGTTTTTGCGAGTGAAACCGTCGATGCGGATGATATCGCGGTTCTGGTCTTCACTGTAAGCCGGCCAAGCAATGGCGGATGTTGTGCGTTTGTTTATAATTTCTATTACATCTCCAGCGCTTATGCCTAGTTTCTGCATAGTTCGCTGGTCAATGCGGGCGATTCCTCTACCCACATCTCTTTGCCTTGCATCTCCGACACGTAATTGAACTTCACTCAAGCAGAATCCTCCAAATAATCCGATGCTAAAGATACATGTTTGAAAGAACCTTTTATTACTATATAAACTTTAAAGCGTAAGGTTTGAAACATTCAAGTACTTGCAGAGGCGCAGCTTGATTGATTTTTTTAGAAACCCGAGCGTTAACCGGTTTATCTGCTGCTTCTACGCACAAACATGCATTGCGCTTGACTTACGCCCGGTAACTTTCCGAGTTTTTCTTCAAACTCATCAACGATGCCCGATTTATCCTCTGGAAACTTTAGTTGCACCAGAAGCGCAACGAGCCCAAAAGCTATAGGTTCCTCGCCGTATCCTTCTATAGCAGCGAATTCAGGCTTAATGCTGTCAATCTGTTTTTTGAGGTCATCGAAATTTTTCACAATGTCTTCTGGAAAAACCTTGTATGTTACAATAACACTACCCATTTTTCATTCGCCCTAAGGTCCAGTGAATCCGCATTTTGGACACTTGTATATGCGGCCGAATTTGCGGCATTTTCCATCCCGTTTAATCTGGATTTCTCCGCAGTTGGGGCAGAGGAATTTTGTGGATTCGCTGCCTGGCGGAATAGGTTTGCCACAGCTGGTACATGTAACCAAGGACAATGTCGATGCTCTTTCTGACATAATCTACATCTCTTGCGGTTCTAAATGTAAGTCTTACTTATATCTGCTATGCTTAAAATTAAAGAAGTCTTTGAGCGTGGATTTTATATCTGTTTAGTTTAGCAATAAAATAGAAGTGTTATAGTTTTTCCCGTTTTAGCTCTTTTACTCTGTCAAAGTGGATGTCTGTTGTAACAATAAAGTCTGCCTTTTCAGCTATTGCTGTTGCGGCATGAATAGCATCTCTTGGCGCTAAATTGTATTCCTTGATAATCTGAATCGCTGAGCGAGCTACACCTCTATCTGCAGGTATGATTTCTAGATTCGGAAAATTGAGCATTGCATCTGCAGTTTCCAGCGCTTTTTCGATTCCTCTGTTCCTTTTTACTTCCCAAAATACTTCATCAAAAGTCAAAGCTGAAGTGATTGCTTTTTCTTCTCCCTGCTGTATTTTCTTTAGCAGAATTACCGCTTTGTCTCCCTCTTCTCCGGTATTTAGAGCAGCGAAAATGAAGACGTTAGCGTCCAGATAAAGCACGTTTGTGTCTCTCTTCAAGTTCTTCTTCGTAAGCATGAGGGTTTACTTTGGAAACTGACTTGCCACTTCTAGCTATTCTTTCGAAGACAGCTACCGCATCGAAAGCAGGCTTCTCTATGATTGCTTTGTTATCTTCTAAAGTGAAGGTGACCTTGGAACCTGGCTCTATTTTCAGGGCTTTTCTTATTGCTCGTGGAATGACAACTTGCCCTTTTGGACCGACTTTCATTTCTTCTCTAATCAAGTATAACCACGGGTTAGACAAAAGTATAACCAAGATTTATACTTTGACATTATACTTTGATTATTTCGCAAGTTTATTAAGAAGGTTTCTTGCCTAATTTATTGGTGTGGTAAGTTTTGGGTGTAGATTTCAAGGATCTTGTTCCGAAAACTCCGGTTAAGCTGGAGGATTTAGGCGGCAAAGTCATCGCCATCGACGCTTACAACGCGATTTACCAGTTTCTCTCTATTATCCGCCAACCCGACGGCACACCCCTAAAAGACAGCACTGGAAAAGTCACCAGCCACCTGAGCGGCTTATTCTACCGAACAAGCAATCTTGTGGAAATGGGGATAAAGCCAATCTACGTTTTCGATGGCATTCCGCCGACTTTGAAGGCGGCTGAGATTGAACGGCGCCATCAAGTCAAGGTGGAGGCAGCTGTGCACTATGAAAAAGCAGCGGCAAGAGGTGACAAAGCCAAAATGCGGATGTTCGCCCAAGCGACATCAAGCATGAAAGATTACATGCAGGAGGACAGCCGAAGGCTTCTGGAGCTTATGGGTTTGCCCTGGATTAATGCGCCCAGCGAAGGGGAAGCCCAAGCCGCGCACATGACTAGAAAAGGCGAGGCGGATTACTGTGCAAGCCAAGACTATGACAGTTTACTGTTCGGGGCGCCAAAGATGCTGCGGAACATCACGATTTCTGGCAGGCGCAAACGAGGCAACGTCTACATTGAGGTTGTACCCGAGGTCATGGAGTTGTCTAAAACATTAAGCGCGACAGGGTTAACTTATGAGCAGCTAATCGACGTTGGCATCCTCATCGGCACGGACTTCAACCCGGACGGCATAAAGGGTCTCGGTCCAAAAACCGCCCTAAAACTGGTCAAGCAGTACGGAACGTTAGAAGATGCTTTGCCATACATTAAGGACGCCAGTTTTCCAGTTGAGCCCAACTGCATAAGGCAAGTTTTTCTGCATCCCCAAGTCACAGACAACTACAAACTTGAGTGGCATGAACCCGACATTGAGGGCGTTATTGATTTGATGGTGCGGCAAAAGGAGTTTTCAGAAGACCGCGTAAGAAAATCTCTTGATAAAATGATTCAAGGCAGCAAGAAGCAAAAGAGCAAGACAAGCCTGGAAAAATGGTTCGGATAAGCGTCAATGATTTTTCATCATTGTAAATGAAGCCTGAAGGGTTACTTTACAGTAACGCACTTAGCAAGGTTTCTTGGCATATCAGGGTCGCATCCTTTGGCAAGAGAAATGTAATACGCTAACAGCTGCAGTGGCAACACGAAAGGAATCGGCGACAGAACACCTGGAATGCCCTTCGGAACCTCAACGTAATCATCAGACAACCCTTTAATATCCTCGTCTCCTTCCTCGACAATAGAAACTATGTGGGCACCTCTGGCTTTCATTTCCATAATGTTACCGATCAGCGTCTTATGACAATCATCTCTGGGACAAACGAAAACTACTGGGAAACCGCTTTCGATTAGGCTGATTGGGCCGTGTTTGCTTTCGCCTGCTGGGAACGCTATCGACGGGATATAGGCGATTTCCATTAGTTTTAGTCTGCCTTCAAAAGCGGTGGCGGTGCTGATTCCTTTGCCTAAGAAAAAGAACACTTTAGAATCCTTGTATTTCTCGGCGATTTCTTTAATTTTTTCCTCTTGCGTCGTAACTATCGTTTCAGCAATTTCAGGTAACCTAAGCAAACTCGCTTCAAGGCTGTCTATTTCATCCTGAGAAACCTTGCCTCTTTTCTTCGCCAATCTAAGCGCAAGTTGCGCCAACACGGAAAGCTGAGAGGTAAAAGTCTTGGTAGCTGCAACTCCGATTTCTGGGCCAGCTTGCGTGCCAATATAAACTCGGGAAACCCGTGTTAAGGTGGAGCCGATTACGTTAGTTAAGCTTAGAATCGTGGCTGCACGTTGCTGGGCGCAGGTAACGGCTGCTATAGTGTCAGCTGTTTCGCCTGACTGACTGACCGCTAAAATGGTGCTGTCAATGTTTACTGATTTGCCATGCTGTTCTATAAATTCTGAAGCGTAAACAGGATAAGTGGGCAAGAACGCAAGCTTAGAGAACATGTATGAAGCAGCTAAACATGCATGGTAACTTGTTCCACAAGCAACAAGAAAAACATCGTTCGCGCGGTCTAGAAAAGTTGTAAGTAAATCCAAATAATGCTCCTGCAGTCTTAGCGTGTTGCGAAGAGTGTCAGGCTGCTCATGAATCTCTTTGATCATAAAGTGGGGATAGCCTTGTTTAATAGCCATTTCAGCTGTCCACTCAATGGTTTCCGGTTCTCTGCTGATGGGGCTGAGATCCTGAATTTTCTTAATCTCATAACCCTTCGCTGACAGTATAACCAGTTCACCATCATTTAGCATGACTGCTTTGTTGGTGACTGGCAGAAACGCTGGAATATCAGAAGCACAGAAAACACCCCTGCCGTTGACGCCTAAAACTAAGGGGCTCTCATTTCTGGCGCAGATAATCTTGTCAGGCTCTTTTGTGGAGATTACGGCGAGGGCATAGGAGCCTTGAAGGCGCTTGAGGCTTTCTTGAACTGCCTCGACAAGGGAGAGTTTAGGGTTCTGCTTGAGGGTTTGCTCAATAAGGTGTGGGATTACCTCTGTGTCTGTTTTGGAAACAAAAGTGTGATCAAGATTTTGCAGTTCTGTTCTTAGCTCCATGAAATTCTCAATGATTCCGTTATGAACAACCATTATTTCGCCCGTGCAGTCGGAGTGGGGGTGAGCGTTAACTTTCAATGGTGCACCATGAGTCGCCCAACGTGTGTGACCAATACCTATACTGCCTGGCATATCGTCAAGGTTTAAGATTTTGTGGACCTCTTCGATTTTTCCCTGATCCTTTTTTAAGTAAATTTTTCCATCAGAAATTGTCGCTATGCCCACTGAGTCGTAGCCACGGTATTCAAGCCGTTTAAGTGACGAATGAATCAGGGGAGCGGCGTTTTCTTCCTTTAAAACACAACCGAATATTCCACACATTTCAGAAGCCTCGCTTTTCCAAGTGTTATAGGCTTATGGAGGCTGCGCTTCGCCATATAAGCATTTTTAAGATTTCGGTTTCACTGCTAAAAATTTTTTTTTAGCATGTCTTGTTATTCATCCGTGCAAACGGCAGTTTAAAAGAGGGTTGAGCTTGAATTTTTTGAACCATTATAAATAAATTTTTTATAGTACTGCGTGCATTCTCCCTTTGATTGTCATGGATAAAAAACTGCTTCTCCAAGACAACGGCAATACACAAGAAGTAAAAGAAATCAGCATAATGAACGATTCACAAAAGCTAAAAATGATATTGGGCAGCCTAAGCTGGAAAATCTTAACAATGCTATCTAAAAAAGAAATGTATCCCCTGGAAATCGCGCGGGAGCTAGGAATGCATGAGCAAAAAGTTTACTACCACATAAGAAAACTAGCCGAAGCAGGAGCCATAACCGTTGAAAGAGAAGAAAAAAAGAAAGGTGCAACAGCAAAATATTACAAAACAGTATCACCCGCTTTCGGCATCGAGTTTCCGAACAACTATAAATCAATCCAAAACCTTTGCCTCTTAAGCATCGACAAACCGCTCCAAGAATTCTTCAAAGAATTCATCAGCAACGGTGTTTTTGACGGAAAAATCGTTGTAGGCAGCCCGCAACCTCACGGCCCGTTTAAAACCAGCGCCAGAGACGGACACTATGCGGCGCACTTAGCGCTTTTCATAGGGCAATTCGCAAAAATGCCTACGGAATTCGCTGTGAAACTTGATGTTGACGTGAAAGTGGAGAAGGAGGAAAAGAACAATTTGATTCTGGTTGGGGGGCCAGGCACAAACCTTCTGACACAGGAGATAAACGAGTATTTGCCTATCAAATTCATAATGCGGTCTTCAGAGCAAGGGTTCTTGCTGGGCGGTTTACAATCAAAAAAGACCATGCAGGTTTACACTTCGGATTCTTCAGGATTAATCGCTAAAATCGTGAATCCCTGGGATAAATCCAAACGCATCGTGGTTTTGGCGGGAAACAAAGCTGTAGGAACAAAGGCATGCGTTTTAGCCTTAACCAACTTTTGGAAAAAAACACTTGAGAAATACAGGGGCGAGGACACCTTCGCAGTGGTGATTCAAGGGTTCGATTTGGATGGAGACGGCAAAGTGGATTCCATTGAGGTTAGCGAGTAATTGAACGCTAAAGAACCAAGAGAAAACATTGCGGCGTTGGGTCATGCAAACATTCAAGCCGTTCACCCCTCAACTTTAATGTTCACAAAAGAAACGCACCTGTCAAAAACCGGCGACTGCGTAGCCGGAGTAGCCGCGGACAAGGCAGTAGCGGAATTAAGTCAAAAATTCAAAAACGCACTAAAAAAGCCAAATGCCAAACTAACCATAATTATCGAGGCTGACGGCTTAACTGAGCAAATTAACGCCTCTGGCTCGCCAAAACTAATTTTAACTCACCCAACCGACATAGTGATCCGAAAAAGCGACTTTATCTGCAACCGAACACTGGCGATTCGCGCTGACAAATCAGCAAATGATTTACCACGAGAACTAGTTGAGAAACTGAAAAATCCACAGCAGAAAGTCAACATTACCCTAATCCTACGTGGTTAAACGACTTTAACGTCTAAAACAATCTGCGACTCATAGGGCGCAGTTTCCCGAATGCTTCCTTCATAAAGAAATGCTTCCACTTTTCTGCCAGCACTCTCCACCGCTTCAGAGAAACGAAGTTTTCGCTCTTCTATCGAGTCAGGTGAGCGAACAAAAGCGTAAAAATGGATTATTCCACCCCAAGGTTTGATTGCTTGGCAAGCGGCGTCAATAAATTCGATTGCTGTTTCAGGCAGATTCATTATCACTCTATCCGCTGAAGCTTTCAGTTTGTTTGCGGTAATTTGTTTTGCATCGCCAAGGATTGGGAAAACGCGGTTTTCAACCCTATTCACGCGGGCGTTTACCCTTAACAACTCAAAGGCGTCAGGATTAATATCAACAGCGTAAACCCTAACGTTCGGATTCACTTTGGCAATCAGCACCGAGAAGGGTCCAACGCCAGCAAATAAATCCACCACCGTTTCGCCAGATTGCACAAGGGATGCCACACGCTGGTGTTCATGGGAGAGCCGAGGCGAAAAATATGCTTTAGCTACGTCAACATGGTATTGGCATCCGAATTCCTTGTGGACAGTTTGCGTTTTGTGTTCTCCGGCGATAAAAGTGAACTCGCGCAACCGGTAAGTTCCGCCTATTGCTCCTGCTTTAGCAAGCACAGTTCTGATGTTTCTATGCGTTTTCAGGATTGCCTCGCCGATGAGATTTTCATACGTTTTCAACTCAGGCGGAACTTCGATGACCCCTATATCTCCTATCACATCTAACGCTTGAGGCAAACTCGCCAGCAAATGCGGCGGCAAATCGTTTTCCAGAACCTGCAGGAGAGACTTGGCGGGGGACCTCTTTTCAGCGAAAACGCCGGTTGATAATTGTGTCTCCGGCACTTCGCTTTTCAGTGTTGCCAACTCATTTTCATCTGGTTGCCTGATTAGGGGGATGCAGAGGTTGCTTTCGTCTCGTTGGATTTCAAGTGACTTGTCAAAAACTTCAAGTTTGTTGGCTAATGCTATTGCTCTTTCTCCTTGTTTTTTTGGGACTTTTATGCAAATGGTTGATTCGGGCATACACTCAACTGCTTTTTTCTATCTTGTAGAGGCTGTTTATTTTTTGAATGTTGAATTGGACGTTTAACATTTTTTCCATCAGCCAAATGTTAGCTCCAATATGCTCTGAAATTGTTCTAACCAAAAAGGCGGATTTGCCCTTCGCCAGCGCCATGTAAGGAATAAGCATGTCTGCCAAGTAAACATCAACCGTTGGCTCAACACTTAACTCGGATAAAAGCTTTTCAGCGGCTTCTTCACCCACGGCTTCACTCATTTTACGGAGTTCACCTATAGCATCAGCCCCGATGATTACCCCTGCTTCGGTTTCAGCCCACAAAACAATGGAGCTTCCCTTTTGAAAAGGGTTAGACTGGTCGTTTACCACATCGACTGAAGCATTATAGCCCCTTTGTGAGAGACGGTGTTCTGCTGATTTTGCTTGCCGCTCCGCCACTTGCCTGTCAGCCAAAAAAGTGCAGATTGAAACGCCGCTTATGCTTTTTAATTTGCCAAATTCTTCAAGCTGAAACGGTTTTAGCTCCCGATTTGGCTTCGTGGTCAATGTTGCTTCCCCCATTCCCTTTGGGTAATAACCGTATTTTTGAACAGTTAAGGAGGCGTCAACTCCCATCTGCTTAAGCGCTGGCAAAAGCACATAACGCATGTAGTTGATTGTTGGCGCGTGGGTTGTGTCGGTTCCGCCTTTAGCTACATGCAAATGCACAGGGTTCTCAGCGAACAAACAAACCGGCAACGTCGCCAGCAACAGCATAGGGATGCTTCCTGCAGTTTGGATTTCTGCATCAATATTGCCCCCCTTTATTTCCTGAGGCGTAAACCAAAGCTCCTTCGAGCCTAAGGCTGCCCCTTGCACTTTGGCGTTGCAGAGTTTGGCTGCTGTCAGTACTGCTTCCAAATGCTGAGGTTTCAAGCCCGGCTGCGGGCGGTTCTGCCTAATGTTGCATATGTGCAGCGGTTGCTTTATGATGGCTGCCAAGGCTATGGAAAGGCGAAGGATTGTGCCGCTTCCGCTTTTTTGGCTTCCGTCGATTTCAATCATGCCTGATTTTCTTCCCGACTTTAGTTATTGTGTGTGTTGCAAATAATTAATAAGTGTCTTGGGATTACTTAGACGTTTAAGGGAGCATTTGCATGAGCACAGACAAAGAAAAGCTCAACGAGCTAGCCGGAAAACTTGATAAAACTCTTAAAACTTTAAACGAAATTTTAGAAGAAATGCATTCCATGTCAGCATCAACCAAGCCACTTGCGGGAAGTCAAGTTACCCAGCCGACAGCTCCTCAAGCGCCGGCATCGCCTGAAGCTGGCTCAAAACAGAGGATGCTCGATGAAATTCGCATGTCATTTCCCGAGGAGCTTGAAGCACGGTTAAGCTTTGAGGAGAAGGGCGATTACATGATAATTAAACCTAAGCAATTTTTGGGTTCAGAAAACTTTGCAAAGATTGCTTCCGCAGTCCGCGGCATGGGCGGAGAATATATCAGCGCTGGGAAAGATTCGCATTTTCGGGTGCCAAAGAAAAAAGCTTGAATGGCTATCGTGTCTCAAAGCTGCTAAATTCTCCTAGGTGAGGTTCCCAAATAACATCAACGTTTGTGACTCTCGCGTAAGAAGGACCATGACGGCAATAATCCACAAGCGCCCTAACTGCTTCTTCTTCTCCTTCAAAAACAGCTTCAACTCGGCCATCTGGCAAATTTCTTACCCAACCGTTTACCCCTAAGCCTTCTGCTTGCCGCTTAGTATTTTGCCTAAAGAAAACACCCTGCACCATGCCGCTTACGTACACGTGGACTCTATCTTTAGTCATTGGACTCCAAGTAAAATTAACGGGTTCAAATTAAAAAATCTAATTTAAAATAAAAAGAGAAAATGGGGTTTTCAATCCCAGACACTGATTTTTTCTCCGACAGTGTACAAGAAAGTGCTTGCTGTAGAGGGCCCTAACCACTTGAATTTGTTGACTAAATCTTTAACAACGTTTTCGTAGTTGTTTGATTTATCCAGGCTGTCAAGGTATTTTTGGAATGATCCGTATTGCTTTTCTATGGCTTTGAAGTTTTGAGCATTTAGTATTATTCCCGTGATTTTGCCTTTATTTCGAATAATATCCGGGTCACTCATTAGTCTTTCAATGTCTGCGCTTGTGAAGCATGCGACTTTTCCGATTTTAAAATTTGAAAACGCCTTCTTGATTGCTGACCATTTATTATCGATTACGTGCCAGTTTAAGCCAGCTTGAAAAATAACACGGCTCATATTTTCAAAGTATTCTTCATCGGTGCTTGGACGCTTCTTTCGGTACCACCATTCAGGCACCTGCCAATGTTCGTGTTCTTGTTCTTGCATAAAAAATCAGCTTCGAAGGTTACTTCCATTCCCAGATTGCAATGTTGATTTCAGTCCACATGGGGTCTGTCGCTTCAAAAGTGACAAGGAAAATCGCGTTGTTGATCCACCCTAGTTTCTCGGACATTGACATTAAACTCCATAGACCTACGCTTGTCGGATTCTTGCCTGGTGTCATATTCATCATAGAAACTCCTTTGACTATGCCCATGTCTCCAGTCATCGTCATGAACATTCCTTGATCTTTAGACCAAGCGACGCCTTTAGGAGGCATCATGCTCATGCCTGTCACATTCATGTTGCAGTCTACGCCTTTAGCCTTCCCCATGCCCATCATTTTAGCAGTCCACGTATAGATTGATGTAACGCCCTCCATTCCAACCGATTTTATGAAACCTGGTCCACTTTTGGCTTTGCCTTCCCATAATTTTTCTCCAATCGCCATTTTTTTCACCTCAATAATTAGACTGGATTTTTCTTCCGAATTTAAGCTGTTGTGGTTGCACGTACGCAACAACATTTTAGGCGTTTGCATGTTCACTTTCACTCCCCCCTCCCCTCCTTGAAACAGTCGTTCCAAGGCTTGTTTTAAAAGAGTTTTTCCTCATACTTCGGGTTGGTGAGCGTGTCATGTTCAAGGAGAACAATGGGAAACTGATGGTTTACGCGTCAACCGGTGCTCCAGGCAGGAAACGGTTAGAATCAGTTAGGACTGCCGCCCAGGAAACCGCTAAGCGTTTGAATCTGGATTTTAAAATGGTAAAGTTGGGTAGGGATGGTTCGCCGATTTACGTCTACTATGAAGACATGGATGGCGATGAACCTATTCCACTGTATTGTGATGAAGGTAAGATGTCTGATTTGGAAGGAATATGTTCAGCGTTGAGGAGTATGATGTTTGTGTTGTCTTTTCATCCTAAGCATTCAGCGCTTAAGCAGATGAGAAAGGAAATCCTTAAACTTTCGTGAAACGGATCGCTTGGTTTTCCAACGTCACTTCGTAAACCTGGTTTACATCAAAACAGATGCCTAAGCTGTCATATTCATGCTCGGTTAGGAACAGAATTATTTTTGGTGTGGCAAGCTGAGCTTTTTGTGGCAAAAAGGGCATTTGTTGTTGGAGTGCTTGCATGATGTCCTGTGCCATTTTGGCTTCGTCTGATTGTGGTCTTAGCACGTAGGGGTTGACTTCTTGCTGCTCTTCAAGTAGCTCGATTTTTTTTCCAAGGTTGCCGTCTAAATCACGGGTTGACTCGATTCTGTTTACTCTTACGCGGAACATTTGGATTCACTTCTAAGTTAGCAAATATTCAGTCACAGATTTAATTCTTTACACCAACTGCACGACTGTTTCATAATTAAGGTAATTTCCTGCTCCGAAGATCCGCAAAGACCCAAGAATCTTAGACGCTTCTTCTTTAGATTTGGGATTAGCGATTTCCCTGAAATTGCTGAACCTAATAAAAGTCATCATTTCTCTGCCAGCAGCAAAACTTTTGTATTCTTCAAACGATTCAAAACAGCTTTCACCGCCAAATTTTTCCCCCAAATCCTCATAATTCCCAGTTAAACGTTCAAGAAAATCTGCAGCACCAAAAACCTGCCTTTTTCTTGTAACATAAAACAGCAGCTGGTCAGTTTTTGTGGGTGCAACTTGGTTTTTTCGGATAAAAACATGGGTTCCAACTTGAGCGCTGTTGCGTCGGCATAGTCGGTTCCAATATTTTTCGTCAACCGTTAGTATGTAAGCGTAGTGTTCATTTGCCATCCTTTAGCTTCCTCGAATGCTATTGGACGTAGTTGCCAAATAACACTTTCGCATGTTCTCTATGGCTGAGCTGGGGGCGAATCAGTGTGTTCTTGTTTCTTGATTTCTCTAATTTCCTTGTTGATTCGTTTTAGTCGTTCCTGCATCATTTTGAGTGCTTCAGAGGCGTGCTTTCGCTCGTGCTCAAGGTGTTTGAGGCTTTCTGCGCCCCCTTTTTTCTCTTCAAGGAAAGGTGCAAAAAGAGACGGAATAGCCGGGATAGTTGCATCTGCCGTTTCGATGTTGAGGACGTCTCTAGCGAATTCTCTGAAAAGGTTGCCGATGTTATCTGAGATCTCAGCTTGCTTTACGATAGCACGTCTAAGGATAAGTTCTCCTGACTCAGTGATTTTGTAAACTTTGAGCCTGCGGTTTTTTTGAGTTTGCCACTGTCCTTCGATGTACCCTGATTTTTCTAGGTCGCGCAAAATGGGGTAGACGCCGCCGGCGGTGGGTTGCCAGAAGCCTTTGGTTCGGCTGTTGATTGATTTCATGATTTCGTAGCCGTGGGAGGGTTTCTTGTTGAGAAGGATGAGGACTCCGATGCGTATGTAGCCTTTTTGGGCTTCTTTGAGCCAGCTTGTAGTTGTCTCGTCTTCAGTTTCTCTTATCATGTTGTTTCAAATCTATATTGTATTTGGGTAATACTTATATTTTACCGCAATATATTGCAATGAATACTATTCCTAATTAGAGGTCAACAAAATGGCAAGTGACTCAATCATCGAGGTCAAGGACCTTACTAAGGTCTTCGGCAAATTTACAGCAGTGGACAATATATCTTTTGACGTCAAAAAAGGCGAAATCTTTGGTTTACTAGGACCTAACGGGGCAGGCAAAAGCACCACGCTGCGCATGCTCTCAACACTGGCTAGGCCAACCAGGGGAACCGCAATCATAGGCGGCTACGACATTGTCAAAGATGACACTAAAGTGCGCGACCTCATCGGCATTGTCTCCGAGAAAATGATAATGTACAACCGCTTAACCGCCAAGGAGAACCTGTGGTTTTTCGGCAGCCTCTTCAACATTCCCAAAGACGAGTTGACCAAACGGATAAACGAACTTTTTGAATTGGTTCAGCTGACACAGTGGAAAAACGCTCAAGTAGGCACGTTTTCAACTGGCATGCGCCAAAGAATGAACGTTATCCGAGCCTTGCTTAACTTGCCTCAGGTGCTGTTTCTGGATGAACCTACGCTGGGGTTAGATCCTCAGTCCTCGGTTGAAATCCGAGAATTCATCAGGAAACTGAATAAGGAAAATGGCACAACGGTTGTTTTAACGACTCACATGATGGTTGACGCTGACTTGCTGTGTGACCGCATAGCCATTGTAGACCACGGTAAAATTGTGGCGTTAGACACGTCCCCGAACTTGAAAAAAACGATAACTGGAGCGGATACATCCATAATAAAATTAAATATACCCAATCTCTCCCCCGACCTCTTAGGCAAGCTTCAGATGCTTGAATGCGCAGATGCCGTTACCCAAGAGAGCCCAAACGAAATTAAAGTTTTGGTGCATGGAAACGAAGCTTTTGACAACATCATAGATGCCATAAGGCAAAACGGTGGGAAAATAAGTTCTATTGAGAATCTGCAACCAACCCTTGAAGACGTCTTCCTTCACATTACTGGTCATCAAGTAAGAGACAGCGCAACCGAAAAAATCCCTATGGAACATAAGCGTTTTGGGCAGCAAGCCTCAAACAGGATCAGGTGATAAACATGACTGCAAAATCTCTACTTTCGCATTCTGCCAGAATCGCATGGAAAGACCTAACTGAACTGTTTAGAAACAGGCTGGGCTTAGTTCTGCTCATAGTGATGCCGCTGTTCATGATGGTTATGGTTGGTTTTATCTATCCAACTGGCAATACTTCGATAAGCAACATGCCTGTCGGCTTGGTGAATCAAGATTCAGGCTTTAACAACATCACTCTTCCAAGCCAAGCCTTCATCACAGGATTATATCAGATTAACACTCAAACAAACATGATGAAAATTCACAACGAAACCAGCGTAGCAGAACTTAAAACTGATATTCAAAACGGCGTGGTAGATGGCGGCATAATCATCCCCAGTAACTTCTCCACATGCATAATGTGTGGGCAACAAGGCACGTTGACTATAATGACTGACCAGTCTAACCCAACCATATCTGAGGAAATGCAAGGCGCTTTGTCAGGAGTATTCAGCGATATGAGCACAATCCTCGCTGAGCATAATGTTCAAACTCTTTCATCAAGCGTATCAGCGAACAACTCTCTTGCAGTGGTTCAACCCTACACTGTTAAGACAGAAGGCGTCGTTTCTGGAAACCCCAGTTACTTTAGCTTCATTGCCCCCGGCATGGTTATGTTGACTGTTATGATGAGCGTCATGACAGGGCTGCCGGTTGCGATATCTCAGGAAAGAGAAGTTGGCACAATGGACGGCATGATGGTTGCTCCAATCAACAGGTTATCCATCATTTTAGGAAAAGCTTTAGGCCAAACAGGGCGCGGGTTAATCCAAGGCGTCATAGTAATGGCTTTGGCTATGGGGCTATTCGGCGTTCTAATCCATGGTAGCATAGTCCTCGTTGCCGCTTTGCTACTGCTAGGAGTATTCTCATTCGTCGGCTTAGGAATCGTTTTGACGTCCCTCGCTAAGGACCAGGAGACTGCGCAGATGATGATGATGACACTGATGTTCCCAATGATGTTCCTCAGCGGTGTGATGTTCCCGTTGCAGCAGATGCCTTGGTACATGCAAGACATAGCAAAATTCCTTCCGTTAACATACGCTGCAGATGCAATGCGAAAAGTCATGGTGCTTGGTGCAGGCGTATCCGCCATCTCGAACGACCTAATAATCCTGATAGCCTTCGGTGTAGTCATGATTGCAATTGCGGTTCCGCTATTCAGACGAATGATGACAAGGTAATCGGAGGCACATGCACGAGTACACTCTGTTCTAAATGCCCCTTCTTTCAACTTGCCCCACTGATAAAACGGAAGAACGCACGCAAACGATGCCGAATCGAACCTCAAAGGCAACTTCGAATCTACGAATGCAAAGACTACCCCAAAAAGAGGTTCTTCGGACACTAAGGCGAACATTTTCTTTTTTTTTCTTTTGATATAGTTTTAAATTGGAGATTGAGGGCTGACGCCGTTTTTTCTTGCTTGTTGACGGTTTTTTTGGGCGGCTGTTCCCGTTACGGTTTTATATGCTGCACGCGTAGAAATGAAAAGAAGAGAAAGAGCTATGTCAGATACTGGAGTAACCGTAAAGAAAAATGTTGACTTCTCCGAGTGGTACGTGGAAGTTGTTTTGAAAGCCGGGCTTGCCGATTACGCGCCTGTAAAGGGCTGCATGATAATTCGTGAAGACGCTTACGCGGTTTGGGAGAAAATCCAAGAAATCCTGAACAAAAAAATCAAAGCCACCGGACACAAAAACGTGTATTTTCCAATGTTTATCCCTGAAGGCTTACTTACCAAAGAAGCGGAGCACTTCGCTGGTTTCACGCCTGAAGTGGCGTGGATTACCTTGGGCGGAGATACTCCGTTGGATGAGAAGTTGGCTGTTCGGCCGACCAGCGAAACTATAATGTACGCTACCTTTAGCAAGTGGATTCGCAGTTGGCGAGACTTACCCCTCAAGATTAATCAATGGTGCAACATTGTACGCTGGGAAACAAAAGCCACACGGCTCTTTTTGCGCACAAGAGAGTTTCTTTGGCAAGAAGGCCACACCGCACACGCCACAAGTGAGGAAGCAGAAGCAGAAGTCATGTATGCGCTCGGCGAGTACCGGGACATAATGGAGAATTACCTTGCAATTCCCGTGCTTGTGGGCACAAAAAGCGACAGCGAAAAATTCGCGGGCGCCCTCTACACCACGGCGTTGGAGGCGATTATGCCTGATGGTAAAGCGTTGCAGATGGGCACAAGCCACAACCTTGGCCAGAACTTCGCCAAAGTTTTTGATGTCAAGTTCATCGGTGAAGACAAACTGGACCATTATGTTTGGCAAACCAGCTGGGGCATCACCACCCGGCTTATCGGCGCTATGGTTATGGTTCACGGCGACGACAAAGGTTTAGTTTTGCCTCCCAAAGTGGCGCCTACGCAAGTTGTCGTTGTTCCTATTCCATTCAAGGGCGCAGAACCTGAAGTTATAGCGGCAAAAGCCAAAGAAATCGCTGAAACACTCAGGTCGAAGAGCTTTAGCGTTATTTTGGATGACCGTGAAGCATACACGCCGGGATGGAAATTTAATCAGTGGGAACTAAAGGGCGTTCCAATCAGAATAGAAATCGGTCCACGCGACCTCAAACAAGGGCAAGTCGTAATGGTGAGGCGGGATACGGGTCAAAAAACACCGGTTAAAGAAGCAGACATCCCGGCAACCATTGAGAAGCTTCTGGGGGAAATTCAGGATAACATGTTCGCAAAAGCCAAAGCTCTACTGCAAGAAAAAACCACAAGTGTGCAGAGCTATGAGGAATTCAAAAAAGCTGTCTGTGACAAAGGCGGCTTTTTGAAGGCGGCATGGTGCGGCAGCGCTGACTGTGAAGCCAAAGTTAAGGATGAAACAGGCGCAACCATCAGAGTTCGACCCTTCCAGAAAGAAGAGCCTACGTTGAACTGCGTTTACTGCGGGCAGAAAGCTAAGGAAACGGTGTATTTTGCAAGGTCGTATTGACGAGAGGCACGTTTTCTTCTTCTAACTTCACGTAAGTATCCAGTTCTTTAGTCTCTTCAATCAAGCCTAGCCTCTGCAGAGTCGATTTCTTCGGTATTCCCCGTTGGTCCCACCCTCTCTTCCCGTAATAAGCGCTCAGCATACCATTGTATTTTTCGAGATCAAGCGTGGAGCCCTTTAATGCGCCTTGGGTTAAGGGTTCTTTAAACCACCTCATAGGCGGAACATCCAAGTTTCTGCTCCATTTTTCCCTGTATTCCCGCACCCAGAACGCCCGAATTAAATTGAGTATTCTATCGCTGATTTGGTTTAGCTGTTCTAAAGAAAAATCTTTTCCCGTGGCTGCGCGCAGGTATTTTTGGTACCATTCAAGTTCAAATCCAAGTTGGTTGTAGGGGAAACGGCAGACAGTTAATGCTTCAAAGAGTCCGCCGCGGATAAACTGGGTTTCAATTAGGCGGTTAACTTTTGTTGAATCGTAGTTTGCTCTGCCCGTTTTTATCTCCCATGTGATTAACCAAGCATCTTTATGGTGGGCACCGATGGAGCTGGTGCCATAAGCTAAAGCCATCCCCGGCGCGGCGTGGCAGTCATAAGCGGAAACCTCCAAGCCCTTAACATGCATCGCCCAATCACTTGACCCATCCCCGACCGTTGCAGAAGCGGCTCGAACTCCTTCAGCTAAAACCGCGCCTAAACCCCGCCTGTAAGCAACATCCATAATCAACGCTTTAATCTCTTCAAACTCGCCCCAGCGAATCTTCTCCGCTATCAGTCCTTTCTCGGAGGCTTCCATGGCGAAGCCAAGCACGTTTCCAAGCGAGATAGCGTCGCATCCAAGCTCGTCTGCCATGCGGTTTAAGGTGGCGACTTGCGCCAGATTGCCTAAGCCAATGTTGGCGCCAAGCATGACTATGTTTTCGTAATCTAACTCGGAATCTTTTCCTTCACTGTCTTTAACAACGTTGCCGCAGGTCATGTTGCAGTGTGGGCAGCCGCGGTTTGAAACCTTGATTTTCTCCATTGCGAATCCGCCGATTTCCTCAGCGTTATCGAAAACTCCTTCCCTGTAATTGAATGTGGGCAGGGCACTGTTTTCTTGTGAAAATTCCACGGTTGACATGGTTCCCTGCCGCTTCCAAAAGGCGTAGGACGGTTTACCTGGTAGTTCTCGATAACCCTCCACTGCCAGCTTCTTCATTTCGTCTGGATCTGCAAGCGGAATTTGCCCTGTACCTTCAACCACTATGGCTT
>Ga0187891_1001284_pt1 | contig 22052 bp, 16 predicted proteins | sample June2016WEW_21_4_FD_132990 | JGI IMG/M metagenome (GOLD analysis project Ga0187891, IMG submission 132990) | Peatland microbial communities from SPRUCE experiment site at the Marcell Experimental Forest, Minnesota, USA - June2016WEW_21_40 | ecosystem: Environmental > Terrestrial > Soil >... | reverse complement strand
TATCTTTTCCTGGTCCTCCAGCGTCTGGCGGGGAATGGCATTCTTAGCCCACGCATCCTGATAGCGCGTCAGATCCATCTGTGCTTCGGCCAGCAGATTTTGGTCGCGGTCAAGTGTGCCCTTTGCCTGCGCAAGCTGCGCCTCGTAGGGCCGGGAATCAATATCGATCAGTGGATCGCCTTTGCGAACATCCTGCCCCTCGCGGTAATGGACGGCTGTAATCACGCCAGTCACCTGCGCGGTAATGGAGTCGGTGTATGTCGGGGTAACAGTGCCGATAGCGTTGAGATAAACGCCGATGCTGCCCTTCGTTGCTGTGGCAGTGGTAATTGCCACTTGCCCGCCCGCAGGGCCGCCGCGCCCGCCTCCTGCAGCAGGGGTTGAGCTGGCGCTATGCTGTCTCCACACCCACACAAACAGGAGCGCAAAAAGCACAAGAATGATCACCCAAATCCAGAGGTGGCGGCGCTTTTTTGTTGAATCTGCGGGCGGTTGCCCAGGATCGGAATGTGAAACAGACAAAGGTTGGTCCATCGCCTTCTTCTTTTCTTATGTCCGGTTACGAGCATTCGGTTTGATAGGGACATTTTCTCATATTTGAACTGGTGGCCGGGACGCACAAGCCATCCCGCCCGCGCCAAGGCACCTGTTAACTAAGATGCGTTCTCGCATGCGTGGTTGTCGCTCAATTTCAGGGCGGGCCGCGGCAATCGGATTTCGGCGAGGCACAAATCGACATGCCGCGCGAGCAGGCACGTATTTGCACGGACGAATCAGGCCGGCGAAAAGTTGCACGAAGGTTCGAGGTGTGGATGACCCTCCCATTCTTGGCAGGTCGGTTTCATGAAATAGGTTCGTAGCGTTGCTTGAATCGCGGTGGGTGCTGGCAACAGGTCGATCAGCGATTCTCAAAGCGCCAGAAAGATCGCGCCGTCTTCCACAGCGAGTTCGATGCCGGCAGCCTTGGCCGCTTCCTGCAGCGCCGCACTTAGCATCACCACAGGATCCGGGCTAACATCGATCCGCCGCATCAGCCCCTCGCCCTTCTTCGTGCCGGCGGAAAGCGTAATCTTCAGTCCCCGGCGCTTGCATCGCACCGCGGTGCCATCCTCGAGTTTGGTGTTCATCGGCTTGATGTAGGCGTCGATGTAGTGGACGCCGATGCCGGACTTATCTTCGGTCTTCGGGGGAAGCTTGCCTTCAGCATCCGGATTCACATCACAAAGTTTGACTTTCACGTTGCGCTCCGAGGGGTTCGATTCCTTTTGCTTCAAGAAACTCGTCCATCACTTTTCTGAATGCACGAATATGATCGGGCGTACTGCCGCAGCAGGCGCCGATGATGTTCGTACCCGCCTCAAGCAACGGCAGCACACCCTTCACCATCTGCTCCGGCGTCTCGTCGTAAACAATTTTCATGTTCACCAGTCGCGGCTTTCCTGCGTTCGGCTGAACCATCACCGGAAGCTTGGTCGCACTCTTGTATCGTTCCACCGCCATGAGCGCGTGCGGCATATCCATTCCCGTGCCGCAATTCAGCGCGACGATATGCGCGCCGTGCTCCTCCATGAATTCGGCGGCGCGTTCCGGCTCAATGCCCATCATGGTGCGGAAAGTCGAGCCGTCGAGCGTTACGTCGTAGGCCATCGATCCGATGATGCACTTCGCGCCTGCTTTCTGAGCCGATTCAATGCCGATCAACAGCTCTTCGAGCGACGTCTGCGTCTCCACGATGATCGCGTCCGCGCCGCCCTCAACCAACGCCGCAGTCTGCTCTTCGAACGCGCTGCGAACCTGGGCTACGGTGAAGTCGCCAAACGGCTCGAGCAAGCCGCCGAAGGGACCAATGTCGCCGAGCACGTATCCCTCTTTGCTGCCGAATGCTTGCCGCGCGATCTCTACCGCTGCTTTGTTAACCTCGGGCACATGCTCCGCTTCCCCATGCCGGTTGAGCATGATGCGCGATCCGCCAAAAGTATTGGTAATAATGCAGTCAGAGCCGGCATCGGCGTAGCGGCGCTGGATGGCGAGCACGCGCTCCGGGTGCGTCAGATTCCACGCCTCGCCGCAGTTGCCTTGTTCCAAACCGGCAATCATCAACTGCGTGCCCATCGCTCCGTCGCCGAGCAAAGGCCGCTCTATGGCCGCCTCGTGCAATAGCTTCTTCATGTTGGCTCCGCCTCCTCGCTCAATTCCTTTTGTACCAGAGCATAGTGGATAGTTTCGAGAACCAGTCCCCATTTATGATTGCGGCTCGACGCTTCGCAATAGCATCCGGCGCCGTTCGGTTCGCGCTGCCACGCCAGAACCGAATTCAGGCGCTGCCCAATCAGAGGCTTCTCGCTTTGGATATCGGCCATCAGGCTCTCTGGATCCGCAATGTACTTGCACATCGCCATGTGGCCTGTATCGCCCGTGGCTGGTCCGCAACTCTGCTCCAGTATCGGATATCCTTCGGCGCGCGGCCCCAGCTTTACGTTGTAGATGAAGGCCAGCGGACGGCCCATGTTTGTGCAAGTCGTTCCGTCATAGCGAAATTCAACGTCGATCGATCCGTCGGGGCTGGGCCGCATCGCAAGCCGCTCTTCGGACCATCGTTGCAATGCCCTCCGATTCACAGTGTATTGCGCGTCGGAATCCAGAACCTTGGTTCGCACGGGGAGTGGTTCCCCGGTCAGTCGCGGAGCTCGCTTGTAGGCCGCGCGCCTGTACTGGCATGGCCCAAACGAGCAGCTTTCGCACGGAACAAGGCTGGTCAGCCGCAGCAGGCGCTCTGTGTGGCGCGTCAAGCCGAAAACTGCCAGTTGCGCCTTCTTAGGGCGCAGCATGCCGGAATCGAATACGTCCAGGCGGGAAGGGAACTGCTCGCTTCGCGTCTGCTTGATCAATTCCAGAAGACGCGGCTGCTCCGCTACGTCCCAGTCGGGATAGCCGGGGCTCGAGTGAGGCAGCACAGCCATTCCTCGCTGTTCCGCCCAGTCGCAAAGACGGGCGCCGGCAAATGTAGTCAGCTGCTCAACAACTGCGGAGGCAAACACCTCAAGAAAGAAGTATTCGTCAGGTTTATCTTCTTTCCAGCACCGGCGGGCCTCTTCCTCGGCCTCCGGGCCCGCGCCCACGGCAACCAGAATCGCGCTGTGCGCCCCGGCCTGCGCGAGCGCGTCGTGCAGGCGCTTGCTGTTGAAGACGACGCCGTCAATGCGGATCGTATCGGCCAGACTCGAATCGCTCTGGGTCGTATCCGCGTCGAATTCCACGCTCTCCGCCTGCCGCGCATAAAACCACGGCCGGCCATGCTTCGCATACCAGTCGCGCGCCAAGTCCGCCAGTTCGCGAGCGCGACCTTCCAGCATCCAGCCGCGGGGATAACCGAGCAGGCGCGCATACTCCTGCGGCTGCACGTCCACGCCCGCCAGCGTGTCCGCAATCTCGATGGATTCGGCTACCTGGCGCATGAAATCGGCTCCACGGCTTTAAACTGACAGCCCTCCACAAAGAAGTCGAAAAAGTTCGGGTGCGTCTCCAGCCGGCAGTGTTGCACTTTCCTCACCAGCTCTTCCAACTCCTGGCGCTTCGCCTTCGAGATCAAAGCGATCGTCGCGCCTTCAATCGCCAGATTGCCGGCCCTGACGAACTCCTCCGGTGCGAGGTTGGGCACGAGCCCGATTCGCTTCGAGGCTTCTACATTGATGTGCCGCCCAAAGCCCCCAGCGAGGTAAAACATGTCGATATCGTCAAAGTTGATGCCGTAAGTGCTGAAGACGACTTGAATACCCGCGACGTTGGCGCCTTTGGCTTGAGCCAGCTCATTCACGTCGCTCTCCAGCAGATAAACGTTGCCGCTTTCGCCATGGCTGAGCACGATCCGGTGCACGTCGTCTTCGAATCGCCCGCGCTCGTTCATGCGGCCGGTGCGGAGCAGCTCGCTCAGCAAGTCGACCAATCCCGACCCGCAAATCCCATCTGGTGCGACGTCGCCGATGACGCGAATCTCGAAATTTCCGTCCTCGCCAATTTCCACTTCCTCAATGGCGCCGTCCAGGGCAGGCATGCCGCATGCAATCGCTCCGCCTTCGAAGGCCGGCCCCGCCGGGCATGACGCCGCGAGAATCCGATCTCTGTTCCCGACCACCAACTCCGTGTTGGTGCCGATGTCCATGATCGCGATCAGCCGCTCCTCGTGCGCCAGATCCGCGGCCAGCATGCAGGCGGCGGCATCGGCTCCCACGTGTCCGCTGATGATGGGAGCGCCATACACGCGGGCTTTGGGATGAATCGGCAGGAGGCTGCGCAGGCCACTCTCGACAAGGCTGGTCGTTTTGCGCTTGCCTTCGGCCAATTCGATCTCCGTAATCGATCGGTACGGAGTCTGTCCGATCGAATACACGTTCTGCCGGAAAAAAAGATCGCGCATGGTGGAGTTGCCAACCACCACCATCTCGTAAATCGTCTTCGGATCGATGGGGAATTTCTCGATCGCGTGGCTCAGGTATCCGGCCAGCGTCCGCATCAACAATCTTCCCGGATGGCTCGTGTCGTATGCGATGCGCGACATAATCTCCGAGCCGCCGAAGCGCTGCGGATTCTCAAACGACGTGTCCGCAATCAACTCTCCGCTCTCGAGATCCATCAGGCGCACCACCACGGTCGTCGTTCCCAGGTCCATGGCGATGCCGTGAATCGGCCCGGCTGATCGTTCCACTTCGATTCCATCAATCAGGATGCGGTCGCCGTCGCGTGTGACGGCAGGATCGAGCTCGAGCGCCTGACCACTTGCAGGTAGCCCGTACGCCTGCCGCTCGATCCGCATGTGTCCACGCCGCATGGTGTGGCAGCGAACGAGGCCGCCTGAGACCGGGCCGCTCGAGCCGGTGACAAATGTCTGGCAGGAGAGGCGAAAGTTTCCCTTCAGGTGGCGCTCCGCCTCGGTCGCCGGCGACAGTGCCTCCATTCCCTCGACCACTTCGACCATGCATTCCTTGCATTTGCCTTGTTTGCGGCACGAGGTGGGAACGTCAATGCCCATGGCTTCGGCTTGATCGAACAGAGAGAGGCCCAGCTCGGCCTCGGTCGATTGTCCGTTGATGATCAGGGTGACGGCCATTTTGGTAAAGTGCCTGGAACAGGTTGCATAAATCCAGTTTTGAGTCGCATGAATCGGGTTTTGAAAGAGCACGTCTTTATTCGCCGCGGCGAGCGGAAGAACTCCGTGTTTCGGTCAACGGAGGGAGCATGGGGCTTCAGCCCCACGAATAAGGCTCACCATCCCTTCGCATCGAGCTCCGCTTTCAGCGCCTCTGCCACATCTTGCGCGGAACCCTCGCGCTCCTCTTCATCGCTCCACTTCCATTGGGCCAGGTAGTCGTCGGCGTCCTGCAGCCCGCGCATGGCGGCGAGCCGATCGATGTGCTCCATGAATCGCCCATCCAGCATCACGGTCACCTCGTCGCTCTCATCCTCAGCTTTAATCTGAGTGGGAACTTCCTGCCAATAGAGGATCCGGTAAGTGGCCATTTGGGTCACGCCTGTCCCGACAGCCGCATGAACAGATCCACGGCAGCTGATGCGTTGGCTCCATATCCGTCGGCGCCAATCTCGTCGGCAAACATCTGGCTGATCGGTGCACCGCCCACGGCCATCTTGATCTCCGTATGGCCCGCCGCATGGAAACCTTCGATTACCGTCTTCATATACATCATGGTCGTCGTCAGCAGCGCGCTCATGCCGATGATGTTCGGTTTGCATTTCTCGGCGGCGGCCATGAACTTCTCCACGCTTTGATCTACGCCGATGTCGTGCACTTCAAACCCTGCGCCTTCGGCCATCATGCCCACCAGGTTCTTGCCGATATCGTGCAAATCGCCGCGGACCGTGCCCATCAGCAGCACACCCTTTGGCTTCGTGCCGCTGTCCTTCGAAGTCAGCAGCGGTTTCAGCACCCCCATGCCCGCCTTCATCGCTCGCGCCGCGATCAAAACCTCCGGCACATACAGCACGTTGTGCTTGAAGTCCTCGCCCACCACGCTCATGCCGGCGATCAATCCATCGGTCAGCACCTCCTGCGCGGAACGGCCTTCGGCCAGAGCTTCTTTGGTCAGCCGCTCTACTTGGTCGGCATTTCCTTCGCACAGGTGCTGGTTCATCAAGGCATAATCGGGCATCGAATCGTATCCTTAGCGGGCGCTCGCCACCGCTCCCGCGGCGCGTTTGGAGTTGAATTCTTCAAGTGCCTCGAGCATGGCCAGAATATTTTCGCGTGGCATTCCCGGGCTGGTACCGCCGCCGACGGACAATATGATTCCCTCGCCGCCGGAACCCTCCAGCACTTCCAGAGTTTCGTCCTTTACTTCCTCAGGAGTTCCGCGAACGCCAATCTCCAGCGGATTCACGTTTCCCATCAGGCACATCCGGTCGCCCACGCGCCGTTTTACTTCGGTGATGTGCCGCTGCTTGCCCCAGTTCAGCACGTTGAATCCAGTGTCGGGCAGGTGGTCAAGGCAGGCGTCAACTTCCGCGTCGTTGTGGTACAGCTTCACCCAATCCTTGGGAAACGCATCGCAGATTCGCTTCAAATAAGGATGCGCGAACTCCAGGTAATGCTCCTCGTTCACAAACCCCACAATGTCGTCGAGGATGAAAATGCTCTCCACGGTATCGCCCATTACCTTCTGCTGCGCCTTCAGCCAGTCGATGATCACCCGCGTGCACAGGTCCAGCAGCTTATGCGCGCCCTTGGGGTCTTCCACCAGGTCGATCATGAATTCCGTCGTGCCGCGCACAAATCCTGCCGTGCACATCGGCCCGCGCGAGGTCACCATGGGCAGAATGTACCCCGCATCCAGAATCCGCTGGCGCGCCATCCCAATGCGGTGCAGGGTCAGGCCCGCAAATGCATCGGCCTCCACCTCGTATTCGGGAAAGCTGTCGATATCTTCCAGGTGGTAAAGCGTGCGGTATTCGCTGGGCGTATTGTCCTGCCAGAACTTGATCTTGGCCCCCAGAACCGAGGGCTCCGCCGCCATCCCGTACTCCATCCACCACGAGGGGATGAAGATGATGTCAGGGAATTCGCGCATAATCTTCAAATTCGACTGAAACCAGAGCTCGGGATCCAGAAAATAGTCCATGTGCTTGATTCCAAGGTATCCGGGAATCCACGGACTATCGATGATCAGCGCCATCGGAATCTTGTCCATCTTCTCGCGCCGCACCGCTCTCTTGAATGTTTCCCATTGTTCCGGCCGCATACTTTTCCTCCCGATCACCTTTCGTGATCCATACCCCTGACCAGCTCTACACCCGAATGAGCGACCTCCTCGCCATTCGTCTGGCCCCGAAGTAAATCCATTTCTTCACGCTGGACGAAACTCCGGCCCCGCCTTCAAACAGCACTGATCACGAAGTCCGTACAACCCTAAGTGCAATCTTTCTCATCATCTAGGAATTTGTTCGACCGTCGTAATAATTGCAACTCACGTAATCATAGTGTAAGCGCAACAAAACGCACAAGAGAGGCTGAAGTTTGGTAGTGGCTCAATTTGAATTTGGCTCCCGCTTCTTATAGGGCCCGCGCTTTGTTGGCTTTGGCATTGCAGCGTCGCCCATCGCTACTAGCTCCTCGATAGTCCAAGCGTGATCACTGATTCCGGATTCCATCGCTGGAGTCACTCTGAGTGTGGAGTGGATGCGGACGAAATTGCAATACATGAAGTGGAGCGCCACCGCATAGGCGTGATTGTCGAGCTTCTTGCTAAAAGCATTGGTAAGTCGCGTGAAGCGCCGCATGTGCATCCGCATGGTGAGGTTCTGACGCTCTACATAGCTAGTGGAGATGTGCTTCGGGTCCGGCACGCCGGATACAACCTTGCAATCGGTTCCGATGCACTTTGCTGGCGAGTACCGCGTCTCAGTTTCTTCCGAAGCACCGTAAATCTTATGGAGCGTCGCATAATCCACGTCTCCGCCAAACGCGCCCTCGACAGCCTCTAGGTAGGGTCTGTGACCGTCAGTCGTGATCTGTAAGCGTCCCTGGATCCGGCTTGCACAATCGTCCATGAAGTCTTTCGCCCAAACCGCCCCACGCCCTCCCACAAGGTAGCTAACGACCAGTTTGGTATCCGCGTCAATTCCGACCCAGGTCCAAACATCGCCCCATCCGATCTCTTTCTTTTCCGCTGAGACGTTCTTAGCCTTCGCTCCTACATAGGCCCAAATTTCATCGCACTGAAGGCGGCGAACGCGCACGTTGCGAACGTGGGCATCGTGGTAAGCCATACATGCCTCGCCAAGATCGATCAGCAGTTTAGTGATCGTATTCCGGGCGATGCCAGTCATGCGCGAGACAGAGCGAAGGCTGTTTCCTTCAACCAAGGCCCCTACGACCCTGACCCGTTCGTCTATCGTGAGCGAGTTCATATTGACAATTATGCTTGAGTAAACTAGAATAGTCAAGCATAATTATCAGTTTGATTCCTTTTTTCCACGAAACGTTACTAAAGAGTTGAGGAAGATCATTTCAATGCTACGTTGGAGGCACAGACAGGAGCAACACGCTTGTGTCATCCTAGGATACGTACACCAGTTTTCCACTTGTTGGATATGGGCAAGTGGGTGTATCATGCGCGCAAAGTTAGCGCGTCGCGCAACTTGCGCTGAGTGAGCGGCGTCTAAGCATGAGGGAGTGTAGATGGACCTGAATGTGAGGGCGTTCCGTACCGTGCAAGCTGCACTTGAGGAAAAAGCCCCCGCTGCCGATAGGCTTAAGAAAGAGGCATCGCGGCGAGGTGGGCTTACAGGCGGAAAGTCGCGCGCAAAGACGCTAACCGCAAAAAGAAGAAAAGAGATTGCCCTAGCAGCGAATGCCGCCCGCTGGGGCCACAGACGGCCAGTCGCCCCCACGCAGGCCGAGGAGGAGAGGCAATGATGGATTTCACTTTCACTAGTCAACTTCATTACCTCGTCCACGAAGTAGATGGCGAGCAAGTCGCGCACTGCTTGGATTTGGACTTGGTAGGGAGCGGTCCTGATTTGGATAGCGCTGTATATCAACTGAATGACGCCGTGCGCGCGGTCGTGTACTTCTGCATGAAGAGTGGCGCGGCGAACACATCAGGGCGCTGCCAGAGGGCACCACAGGAATACTGGGATATGTTCAGCCAGGCTTTGGATGAGAAGGAGCCGATCATCAAGACCGTGGAAATAGCTTCTGAAGTAGCTCCGGTGACCGTTATGGAATGCCACTTCACGTATCAGTTGGCGGTTGTTGCCTAAAGGCAAGATGACACTTGGCCAGCTAAGAGCTAAGCTTCTCGAAATCGGAGTCAGACAGGTCGCGACGATGAGCCGTTCCGACCGTGGCGATGGCCACCCCAGCCATACATTCACCTTTACAGCGGATGAGAAGGTGGTCTTCCCATTTGGATTGAAGACTACCTATTTCTTGACCCTTGATTCTAAAGATGACTCCACGCGAGTGAATTCGGAAAAGGTCAAGGCGCTGATCCGCGCCATCAAGCGCGACCGAGAATCATCCGAGTTCGACGTTACGTGGTTTACAACCTGAATTCCAAGACTGAGCTTACAGAACAAAAGGCCCTCTTTGGAGGGCCTTTTTGTTGTCTCCCCATCTAAATTCTAAACTGCACATCTAATAACTTGTAACTTACTGCCAAAGCAATGCTGTAGCGCATCTCTGCGTATATTTGCACTGCTTTCGGTGCAAATCGGCGAATTGGTTACGTAGGTGTAGGAGTTTTTTGGTTTTTTGCCTGAAAACACCGAGTTTCTTCCTGTTCCAGGCAGGCACAATTCGGCTATACTCCACGCAGTTGCCTTACGGGGTTGACCGTAAATAACGAAGCCCACGTTTCGCGGCGTGGGCGTCGTCGGCTGCTGATTTTTGGCTTGCGATTTTGACCCCTTTTGGATGGGGCCGAAGAACTGGGCGTCTGAACAACTCCCACTCTAGGCAATCCCACCCGAAAAGTCAATGAGGAATTCCCTGCCTTCCGAAAGGAATGCGGCAGACTACCCCTCCCCGGCAAGAGTGTTAGTGCACTCAAGCCGGAGAGGTTTATTGGCTCCAACCGGTGGGCGGAGTTGCCCACATGCTGAGGTAGAACCAAATGTCACCAGTTTACCCTTTCTATTCCGTCAACGAAGTACTGAAGCCCGTACAGGAGCGGGTCTATCACAACAACTCGGATTGCCCTCCAGGTAGAGACATTCCGGCTTGGGAACGCCAGCAAGGAACTGGCAGCTATCGCCTCTGTGATGTATGTGACAAGAAAAATCACGGACGTTAGCCATTGCCTGATTCTTTCTCTTTTCGATGGCCCACCAAATTATCGGTGGGCCTTTTCATGCCAACAATTTCAAACTGAGCCATTACCTGAAGTTTCGACTGATTCGGGTCGCCGACAGGGAAAAGTCCTCCGCGCTGCTCAGGCCGACATTCCATTTGATTGCGGTTTGAAACAAAGGAAGCTTCAGCCTGAGCCCGCAGGCGAAATCCTGAGCGGAGTCGAAGGATCCGTCTTACCAAAAAGGAGTGACAATTCCCATGCGAGCTATGAGCGAGCGGCCGCTCGATGCAATCGTGGCGGAGAGACTGGGATTCGAACCCAGGTTAGAGTTTCCCCTAAACACGCTTTCCAAGCGTGCGCCTTCAGCCACTCGGCCATCTCTCCGATCGAGCTGGTTTACTGTTCGAGTTTACCATCTTCAAAACCCGCTTGCTCTGTGTCGCCGCCGCTCCTGGTCCACCCCGCGGCCAGCGCCATTTCGCCAATTTCCTGAAACCGTATACATTGAGGCGCGGGCTGGTTTATAGTGCGTTGTTGCCCGCCGCACGGGGATCGGTCACCATCCGCGGCGCAACTTCATCGGAAAGAGGTCTTCCATGTCTCCTATCTCCCGCCGCGACCTGCTCTCATCCGGATTGGCGCTGTCGACGTCGTCTCTCTTAACCCGCTCAGCATGGGCGCGTACCGCCGCTCTTTTGGCGGGTACCCCCGAGGCCGGCCCCGCCACCGCCATTGCTCCGCGCGAGCAACTGCTCTTCGACTTCGGCTGGAAATTCCAGTTCGGCAATGGCATCGATCCGGCCAGGGATCTTGGTTTCGGAAACAATCAGGAAAGCTTCGCCAAGACCGGCGATTTCAAGTTTGCCCGGGTGGGATACGACGACTCGAAGTGGCGCTCGCTGAACCTGCCCCACGACTGGGCGGTGGAGCTGCCCTTCGTGTGGGACGACACGCTGGCGCCTCACGGATACAAGCCGCTCGGCCGGCGCTATCCGGAGACCAGCGTGGGGTGGTACCGGCGCGAATTCGACATCTCGGCCAGCAACGCCGGCTGCCGCATCGCGGTCGAGTTCGATGGCGCCTTCCGCGACGTTCTCGTATTTGTGAATGGGTGCTTCATCGGCCGCAACGACAACGGCTACGCGCCCTTCCGATTCGATATCACCGACTTCCTCGCCATCGGCCAAAAAAACTGCATCGTGGCGCGCGTGGACGCGAGCTTTGGCGACGGCTGGTTCTACGAGGGCGCCGGAATCTATCGCCACGTTTGGCTCACCAAGTCCGATCCGCTGCACTTGGGCAAATGGGAGAGCTGGGTGCGCACCGACGTGAAGAGCGATGTTGCCGCTCTTTCGCTCTGCACCGTCGTCGTCAATGAAGGTAAGGACGTTGAGATGCCGGCGGTGAGCTGGCAGATTCTGGATGCAGCCGGAAAGAATGTAGCGAACGCCGAAGCTCCCGCGCAGCAGATCGCAGTGGACGGGACCGCAAGCTTCGAAGCAACCGCAAAGATCGATCATCCGGCTCTCTGGTCCGTCGACTCGCCCAATCTCTACACGGCCATCGTTACCGTCAAATCCGGCGATAAGACCCGCGACGCCGAGCGCATCACCTTTGGCGTGCGCACGGCCCGCTTCGACGCCGACCACGGCTTCTTCCTGAACGATCAGCCGCTCAAGATTCAGGGCACCTGCAACCATCAGGATCACGCCGGAGTGGGCGCGGCGCTGCCTGACCGCATGCAGGCATTCCGCCTCGGCGTGCTGCAGCAGATGGGCTGCAACGCCGTGCGCACCTCGCACAACATGCCCACCCCGGAGCTTGTTGAGGCCTGCGACCGCATGGGCATGATGATGATGTGCGAGACACGCCAGATGAGTTCCAGCCCCGAGGGCATGGCGCAGCTCGAGGTCATGATCAAGCGCTACCGCAACTCGCCGTCCATCATCATCTGGTCGATCGGCAACGAGGAGGGCCACCTGCAGAGCGATCAGGCCGAAGAGGGCGCGAAAATCGCGGCCACCATGGTGCGGCTCTGCCACGAGCTCGATCCCACGCGCGTGGTAGGAGCGGCGGTGAATGCCGACAACGAGCAGGGCGATTCCGACGCGCTCGACATCATCGGCTTCAACTACAACATGAAGTATCCCGATGTCTTTCACAAGGAGCATCCCACGCGGCCCATCTACGGATCGGAGACGGCCAGCACCATCTCGACGCGCGGCTGCTATCAAACCGATCCCTTGCGCAACACCCTCAGCTCCTACGACGTAAACCACACTGCGTGGAGCCAGCTCGCCGAAGAGTGGTGGACGTTTTACGCCACGCGCGAGTGGGAAGCGGGCGGTTTTGCGTGGACAGGCTTCGATTATCGCGGCGAGCCCACGCCATATCTTTGGCCGTCGATCAACTCGAACTTCGGCATCGTGGACACCTGCGGATTTCCCAAGGACAACTTCTTCTACTACAAGGCGTGGTGGACCAAAGAGCCGGTGCTGCACCTGTTCCCGCACTGGAACTGGGAGGGCAGGGAAGGCGAGGAGATTCCTGTGTGGGTGCACTCGAATCTCGACGAGGTCGAGCTTTTCTTGAATGGCAAGAGCCTGGGCCGGCAAAAGGTTCCGTGGCTCGGGCATCTTGAATGGAAAGCTCGCTACGAGCCGGGAGCGATCGAGGCGCAGGGCTGGAAGGACGGAAAACTCGTTCTGACCGAAAAGCGCGAGACAACAGGACCGATTGCGTCCCTGCGGCTCACGGTCGATCGCTTAGCGATCGACGCCGACGGCGAGGACGTCGCGGTTCTCACCGTTGACGCGCTCGACAGCGCGGGCCGCGCCATTCCCACCGCTTCCAATCTGATCAACTTCAAGGTCACCGGCGAAGGCGCGCTCATCGGCGTGGGCAACGGCGATCCCAACTGCCACGAAAGCGACAAGGAGCCGCGCCGCTCGCTCTTCAACGGGCTCGCGCAGGCGATCGTGCAATCGACCAAAACGGCAGGCACGATTGCGATTGAGGCGAGCACCTTCCTGCGCGGCAGCACAGTCGTTCCGGCAAAAATCGAAATCACGACGAAGCAAGTGGAATTAAGAGCAGTGGTTTAAAACCAGCGAGTCAGCAAGTCAGCAAGTCGGCGGGACAGCCATGTTTCCGGGGCTTGCGAATTTAGCAGGAAAAAACCGCTGACGCGAGAGCTCGAAATCAAAAACGACGAAAAAACAAAAACTGTGAAACTGTGAAACTGTGGAGCAAGTGGGTGTAAAGCATTGATTCCAAAGGCTCCACAGTTTCACAGTTTCACAGTTTCACAAACAGGCATGGGGGGGTGGGGTCTGCGAAGCATGGGGGGTGGGGGAAAGGCAGTCGTTAGTGGATAGTGGTTAGTGGTTAGAAAGGCAGGGAACAGAAGATCAGGGACCGAGGGACCAACGGATCAAGCGAAGGAGGACCCGAGGGAGAGATTCTGGTTTGCTCTTCGATCATGGGACCATTGTGCGCCAAACGGGGGAAATGATCGGCAAACTTGCGGAGAGTTTCTGCGGCGTGTTTTCAGTGGTTTACGGGGAAAATGGGCCGGGAGGGGCTTGCGGGGTCGGCGGGTGAACAAGTCAGCGAGGTCAGCGAGGCGCGTCGGGGAGTAGGGGCAGGGCGGAGAGTTCGCGGACGAGGCGGACCGTTTCGAGGCTGACGGAGACCACCTGGCCGATGAGGCGGACGATGTACTCGGGATCGTCGTCGCGGTTTGGGTCGTTGACGATGCCGGAGCGTTTGTCGGTGGTGACGCGGTACTGGTCGATGACCCATTCGAGGGCGCTGCGATTGCCGAGGCGGTATTCGTAGACTTCGGGCGGAATGCCGCTGAGGATGAGGAAGTCATTGTATTTCAGTTGAGTCTTGTCTTTCGAGAGCGACATCTTCTCAACGCGCCAATCGAGTTTGCCGGTCTCGCGGCGTTCCAGCGGGTATTCACGCTGATTCTCGTACGCGGGCTGAGGTCCGGGCCTGAAGGCCGGCCTCATCTTGATCGTTCATTCAGGGGCCTGAAGGCCCCTGCTCTCTCCGTCGCGCAATCGTGGCGTGGGCTTGTCCGGGATGCGGGCGGGGACGCCCGTATCTTTGCCCTTGAAATGGACGCAAGAAACACCGCCAACGGAGCGAACTGGGAGTATAGTGTTTGGTTGCCGGAAAAAACAGGACTGAATCTTCAGCTGATCGGGAGGCTGACGATGAAGCGTGTGAAGCGCAATGGGTTGCTCACATTGGGTTTTATGGCCGTCCTTGGCCTGTCTATTCCAGCGTCCCCGGCCCAGACAAGGATCAACTTCTCTTCGCTCGATCCCTTCCATCCCTACAGAGTTTCGGGCACGCTTTACCTCCCGGAGAACGCTTCGAGTCCTGCTCCCGCAATCGTTTTGATTCACGGCTCCACGGGAATCGACCAGCGCAATTTGCTTTATCGCCAACCGCTTCTCGATGCGGGGATTGGGGTATTCGAAGTCGACTTCAGGACCGGGATCTTCAGGGGCCCCATGGACCGGCCGGAGCCCGACACTTTTGTGCCGATGGCTTTCGCGGCGCTCAAGGAACTGCGAAAACTGCCCGCTATCGATCCCAACCGCATCGGCATTATGGGTTTTTCTTTGGGCGGCAATATCGCCTTGAGAACAGCCATGGAAAGCAACGTTCAACATTGGATGGGAGATGGCAAGGGATTTGCCGCGTATGCGATGTTCTACCCAGTGTGCAACCACTTCACGAAAGAGTTTGAGAATAGCGGCAGCAAGTTGACCGGCGGTCCGATGATTATCTTTTATGGAACCGATGACTCATACGGCGAGGGCAAGGCCGTTCCGGAGCTCAAAAAACTGCTCGCGGAAAAATACAATTTTCAACTGATCACCGTTGAATATGCGGGGGCCACGCATGGATTCAACCTCGATGGGCCCGAAATGACAGTATTCGACCCCGCCGCCAAAGGAATGAAAGCCCACATCAAATGGGACCCCGATGCAGCACACGATTCGGTGACCAAAGTGGTGGCCTTCCTGCGTCAGAATCTGGCTGCCAAATGACGGCGGCCGCTCGATTGCAGGAATGGGGGAAGAGCAAGGCGAAACGATCCATCCAGCGCCAACCCTGTGGTACGGAGGGAGAACGATGAATTTGGCGCAAAGAGCTCGAGTGATTCTATGTCTGGCCCTTGGGCTGCTTGCGCCGGCGGCAGCCGGTGCGCAGACTTCGCCGGTACAAGATCAGATCAAGATGCATGAACAAATTCTCGCAAACGCACGTTCGGGGCGACGCGTGAATGATGAAGGGTATGAGCTGATTACCCTTGGCTATCTGCACCGGCAAGCTGGGCAGATGCAAAAAGCGCTGGAGTGCCTCAACGAGGCCTTAACAATTGAACAGAAGGCAGGCAACCAGGCTGGCCAGGCCATGGCGCAGAACACCATGGGCAGGGTGTACAGCGACCTGGGCCAGCAGGACCAGGCGCTGGCGCGGTTCAACCAGGCGCTGCCCATTTGGAGCAAGTTGGGGATTCGCCAGGCAGAAGCCAACACGCTCAACAACATTGGTAGGGCGTATAACGACATGGGCCAGCGAGACGAAGCGCTGAAGAATCTGAATGAGGCGCTCGGGATCTGGCAAAACCTCGACAGCAGCGGGCAAGGTGGCGGGCGAATGCTCAGCAAGAGAGACATGCTGCGCGACCTGGGCCAGCTTAAAGCTCTCAAGGAATTGAACGAAGCGCTGCCATTGAACCTGCAGGAGGCGGGCGGGCGCGCCGGCGAGGCGAACACGCTGGACAACTTGGGCGAAACGTACTCCGGCATGGGCCGGGACCAGGAGGCTTTCAATTATTTCAACCAGGCGCTCGCGATCTGGCGCGAAACGGGAGAGCAGGGCGGCGAGGCGCAGACCTTGAACAGTATGGGCAGGGCTTACGCGGACCTGGGATTGAAGCAGAATTCCCTCGACGTTTATAACCAGGCGCTCAAGATTTCGCGCATGATCGGCAACCGGCAGGCCGAAGCGCTGACGCTGAACAACACGGGGCGCCTGTATCGCGATCTGGGGCAGCACCAGACGGCCCTGGACTACTACAACCAGGCTTTGCCCATCTGGCGCGAAATAGGGAATCGCATCGGGGAAGGTTTGGCTCTGAATGATATCGGCAGGGCCTATGCCGACATGGGTCAACCGCAAAAGGCGTTGGAATACAGCGAGCAGGCGTTACTGATCTGGCGCGAGACGGGGGCACGCCGTGGCGAAGCAATGACGCTGAACAATATGGGCCGGGATTATTCCAACCTGGGAAATGCGGACAAGGCACTGGAGTTTGACAGCGAGGCGCTCCCTATCTGGCGCGAAGTGGAGGACCGTCGCGGCGAAGCGCTGGCGATGATGACCATCGGCTGGGCGGACTCCGCGCGGAAAGAGCCGGAGAAGGCGCTGGCGAGCGAATTGGCGGCATTGTCTTTGGCGACGGCCGCGGGCGACCCGGAAATTCAGGGCGGAATTGAAACCACTCTGATGATCGGCCTACGCGACCAGCATCGTCCCGAGGAGGCAATCTTTTTCGGAATGGATGCGGTGAGCGCCTACCAGCGGATTCGCAAGAACATCGCGGGGATGAACAAGGATTTGCAAGCTGGATTCGCGCAATCGAAGTCGATGACCTATCGCGTGCTGGCAGAGCTTCTGATTGAGACGGGCCGGCTCGGCGAAGCCGAAGAGATTCTCGACCTTCTTAAAGAACAGGAGTTAAGGGACATCGTGCGCGGCGCCAGTCCTGATGCCGCGCCCAAGATCGAACTTCTGAAACTCACTGCAGCGCAACAGAAGGCAGAGAGCGATATGGCGGGGTTGGAAAAGATGGCGCTCGACTTTGAGCAACTCAGTGTTGAGGCGGCCGGCTTGCAGGCCAAAGCGGTGCGCACCGCCGAAGAAGACGCTCGACTGAAGCAAATGAACGCAAGCATGGACGAACAAAACGCGGCGATACAGGCCTACATCGCCGGAACCATCTATCCGGACCTTGAAGGAAGGCCGGGCGCTGCTCAGGCCGGTGGAGCTTCGGGTGACGATCAGTCCGCGCAGAGTTATCTGCAAAACACACTCACAAAACTCGGGCCGAATGTCCTCGGCATCCGTCTTTTGCTGGGCCAGGATCATGCCTATGAGATCGTGGTCACTGCGAACGCGCGAAAGAAGTTCGAGCTCAAAGCTACTCCGGCCGAGTTGCGCGACAAAGCATTTGAGGTGCTCAAGATTCTGGGCTCGCGTAACTCCGACCCCAGGCACCAGTTGGCGCAGTTGTATGCCATGATCGTTGCTCCGCTGGAAGATGAGTTGAAGACCCTTGAAGCACAACCTTCTGCGCGGGGTGGCGTTCCCACGCTGCTGTGGTCGTTAGACGATGCCTTGCGCTATCTGCCGATGGGCGCGCTCTACGATGGCCGGCAGTACATGGTCGAACGCTTCAACAACGTTCTCTTCACGCCCGAGAGTTACGGAAACATGACGGATTCACCGCTCACAAACGGGACCAGGCCAAGCGCGCTGGCAATGGGCCTGTCAAAGAGTTATGGTGGTTTGCCGCCGCTGCCCGGCGTGATGCCGGAGTTGGACGCCGTGGTCCACGATCCAGGCGTGCCGGAATCGCACGGCCCGATGGAGGGAAAGCTGCTGCCAGATGAACAGTTCACACTGGCTGCATTGAAAACAGAGCTTGGCTCCGGCAAAGGTTTCTCCGTGGTGCATATCGCCAGCCATTTTGTGGTCGAAGCGGGAAACGGCGAGGAACCGTTCTTGATGCTGGGCGGAGAAGGCAACGGAGACGCTAAAGGATACGAATGGAATCTCTCGGACATGGAGAACTCTCCGGTCGCCTTTCGCGGCACAAGGCTTCTGACGCTCTCGGCTTGCAGTACTGCGAAAGATTACACATCAAGGAACGGCTTGGAGATGGACAGCCTGGGCATGGTTGCGCAGCAGAAAGATGCGGAAGCGGTGCTGGCGACGCTTTGGGACGTGAACGACGCTAGTACAAGCCGCATTATGAGCGACTTTTATGACCGCTGGGTCAAAAACCCAGCTCAAGGCAAAGCCGAAGCGCTGCGCCAGGCGCAGCTTGCCTTCCTGCGTAGCTCCGCCGTTACTCCCAGCGGAGGAAGCGGTCGCGGAGTGCAAGTCGTCGAGGACTCAACAGCCTCAAATTCCAGCCTCGGCTATGCCCATCCGTATTACTGGGCGCCGTTCGTTCTCATTGGAAACTACCAGTAGCGCCGCCAAGGTCAAAGCCCTCTCTACGTCAGCCGATTCCTGAGAGCATGGATTTTTTCTACGAACACAGCCAGCTCAACAGGAGAGTTTGACGAGCCGTCCCTTAAGCGAAAGTGCAATTGAGTGCTAGGCGGCGTTGATGGCCACGACTTTGCCGTCGAGAAGGGATTTGACATCGCGCATGGGCGGCTGGCCGAAGAGGCGACTGTACTCGCGGTTGAACTGGCTGACGCTTTCGTAGCCGACCTCGTAGGCCGCGCTCGTGGCGTCCATGCCGTCCATCAACATGCGCTGCCTTGCGGTCTGCAGCCGGAGCAGCTTCTGGTATTGCAGCGGGCTCATCGCGGTCAACGCGCGGAACTGATGGTGGAGCGTGGAGACTCCCATGTGCACTGTGGTTGCGAGTTCCTCTATGCGTAGCGGTTTGGCGTAGTTGGCGCGGAGCCAGGCGATGGCTCGCGCCGTTCTGTGACTGAGGTCGCCTACGGTGGCGATGGCGCGGAGGCGTTCGCCTTGCGGGGTGCGGAGGATGCGATAGACGATTTCACGTTGAATCAGGTGGCTGAGAAACGGTATGTCCTCGGGAGTGGAGAGAAGGTCGATGAGCCGGGAGCACGCGGCCAGCAAGCCGGTTGTGGTTTGACCAACGGCAAGGCCGCGATATTGAACAGGTGTATCCGGCTCCGGAAGATCTTCGCGGCCAAGAACCTCGCGCACAGTTGGCATGTCGAGGCGGAGGTTCATGGTGAGCATGGGGACTCGTTCTGAGGCTTCGAGGATTTGACTTTCAGCAGGAACGTCGATCGAAGTCAAAAGGAAGGATGATGCGTCGCAGAGGTAGACCGTTCCTCCGAGGTTGATGCGCTTACGGCCCTGCACGAAAACCGTGAGGCTGGGCTCGTAGGTGGCCCGGTAACATGCCGTTGGCGTGGTGCGGCGGTAAAGCGCGAGACCGGGCACGGCTGTGGGATTCTCGCCGAGCGACGGCGCATGCGCCGCAATCTTGCGGGCCAGCTCCTTGCGCATTTCGATCACAACGGACTTGAGTTCTTCGCGCTTTCCAGTCTGTTTCGTTGCCACGATTCAAATCCTCCTTTTTTAGCCTACAGCCAGAACGGGTCGTGTGTGCACAAAATCGGTGAGTTAGGCAGGATCAGGCAAAGAATTGGCAGGATTAGGAAAGCGCACGAACGATGCGCTCCTGTACGTTGGGATGGGGAAGAGCGGAACGGCAACGGCGCATCGCCTCTTCTCAAGGGGGTTGGGCATTGACGGTTCAGCAATCCAAAGCTGCAACGAGCACGTGGCAAAAGGACGAACTGCGCAGGATTGCAGAGGCAGACGACTTGCACATCGCGCCGTTCCGCGAGGATGGAGTAACTTACGGCACGCCAACGTGGATTTGGTCGATTGCGGTTGAGGACGCCCTCTACGTGCGCGGCTACAACGGGCAGAACTCTCGCTGGTACCAGGCCGCGGTGCGGCAAAAAGCGGGGCTGATCATCGCCGCCGGCATGACGAAGGAAGTGACGTTCGAGGTGGTGGACGGCCCGATCAACGACCGCATCGACGATGCCTACCGGGCGAAGTACCGGGGCAGCCCTTATCTCAGCCCGATGATCGGCGCACGCGCCCGCGCGGCGACAGTCAGGGTGATGCCTGGCAAGGCAAAAGCAGCTTAAGACAGGGGAAACAATGCAGAAGCGGAAGCTTGGAAACAGCAATCTGGAAGTGTCGGCCCTCGGCCTTGGCTGCATGGGGATGAGTTCGGGCTATGGCCCGCCTGCCGACAAAGGCGAAATGATTCAGTTGATTCGTACCGCCCATGGCCGCGGGGTGACCCATTTCGATACGGCCGAAGCCTATGGGCCGTTCGTGAACGAGGAGCTGGTGGGCGAGGCGCTCCAGCCGATCCGCGACAAGGTGGTGATTGCAACGAAGTTTGGTTTCGATATCGATCTTGCGACTGGCAAGCGCGGTGGTGGGACCAATAGCCGGCCCGAACACATCAAGGAAGTGGCGGAGGCTTCGCTGAAACGGCTGAGGACCGATGTGATCGATCTGTTCTATCAACATCGCGTCGACCCTGATGTGCCGATCGAGGATGTGGCAGGTGCAGTCAAAGAGCTGATTGCCCAGGGTAAGGTGAAACACTTCGGCTTATCGGAGGCCGGGGTTCAGACCATCCGCCGAGCGCACGCGGTCCAGCCAGTCGCTGCGGTGCAAAGCGAGTATTCGCTGTTCTGGCGCGGTCCGGAGGCCGAGCTTCTGCCGGCATTGGAAGAGCTTGGTATCGGCTTCGTGCCGTTTAGTCCGCTTGGAGCCGGGTTTCTCACGGGCAAGATCGACGAGAGCACGAAGTTCGATTCCACCGACTTCCGGAACCTCGTGCCCCGCTTCTCGCCCGAGGCGCGCAAGGCTAATATGCTCCTGGTCGACCTGGTCAGGGCCGTCGCGGAACGCAAAGGCGCGACGCCAGCGCAAGTCGCGCTCGCCTGGCTGCTGGCGCAGGAGCCGTGGATTGTGCCCATCCCCGGAACCACCAAGCTGCACCGGCTCGAGGAGAACCTCGGTGCGGTGAACGTCGAGCTGACCGAGAAGGACCTTAAGCAGATCGAGGAAACAGCTTCCAGGCTGGAGATCGAAGGAGCCCGCCTTCCTGAAGCTGCGCTGAAGATGACCGGACGCTAAGTGCCCCATGGACGCGCTGCGATCACGGAGCCCCGAACGCGCTCCGCTCAGGATGACACCGCGTTGGTGGGCGGGAGGTTCGGCGCGCGACCGCAAGGAGAGCGCGCCGGCAGGGACAGGCTCGTGGACGGCGAGGGGCACATGCGAGCGGAATTCATGGTAGAGGAGAGAAACAATGCAGAAACGGAAGCTTGGAAACAACAATTTGGAAGTGTCGGCCCTCGGCCTTGGCTGCATGGGCATGAGCCATTCCTACAAACCGTTCCCGGGAAAGCGTAAGGCAATCGCACTGATCCGCGCGGCGGTAGATAGCGGCGTGACGTTTTTCGATACGGCCGAGGTCTATGGCCCGTTCACGAATGAGGAGCTGGTGGGCGAAGCGGTGGCGCCCGTTCGCGACAAGGTGGTGATTGCCACCAAGTTCGGATTCGATATCAATCCCGACGGAAGCCAGGGCGGGAAGGGGCTGAATAGCCAGCCTGAGCACGTCAAGCATGCCGCGGAAGGCTCCCTCAATCGCCTCAAGACCGACTATATCGATCTCTTCTACCAGCACCGCGTCGACCCCGAAGTGCCGATCGAAGAGGTTGCGGGGGCGGTGAAGGAGCTGATCCAGCAGGGCAAGGTGAGGCACTTTGGCCTTTCTGAAGCGGGCGTGCAGACGATTCGCCGCGCACACGCCGTGCAGCCCGTGACCGCGCTGCAAAGCGAATATTCGTTGTGGTGGCGGAAGCCGGAGGCGGAGGTGATCCCGGCGCTCGAGGAACT
>Ga0187891_1001283_pt1 | contig 22053 bp, 15 predicted proteins | sample June2016WEW_21_4_FD_132990 | JGI IMG/M metagenome (GOLD analysis project Ga0187891, IMG submission 132990) | Peatland microbial communities from SPRUCE experiment site at the Marcell Experimental Forest, Minnesota, USA - June2016WEW_21_40 | ecosystem: Environmental > Terrestrial > Soil >... | reverse complement strand
TCGAGCAGATCGTAAACGCTCTCCTCCAGCCCGCGCCGGACCATGGGGTCGGTTTCAGTGTTGAGATGAGTCGCCAGTGCTTCGAGTGTACTGCGGCGCACGGCGGATTGGTCAACCTGCCAGTAGTACCAGCGCCACAGGCCGGAAGCGGCTTCGAAACGCACGAAAGGAACCGGGTCGTCGAGGTCGCGCTCCAAGGCCGCCAGCAACTCACCATCCTCGGTCAGATCCTTGAAGTGTTGGTTGAAAAGGCGTGCGGCGCCCCAGCGGGTACGCGCGTCCGGCGAGGCGAGTGCTGCAGCCAGCAGTTTGCGCCCTTCCGCAGCGGCGCTCAGTCGCCGCGACAGAATCATGCGCAGCGCGTATGCGGCGCAGGTCTGCACCATCTTGCTGGGATCGCCCAGTGCCTTGATCAAGGCCGGCATCGACCCCGGATCGGCCATATGCCCGATGGCTCGTGCCGCGGCCTCGCGGGCCAGCGGTTGGTCGCTCTCTGTAAGCACTTTGCGGATCTGCTGCAACACGGGCTCTGGCGCCGGGTCCCAGTATTGGTCAAGCTGGGCCAGCAGCATGGGCAAGTTGCCGGTGGCGAGCTGAGTGGGCGGCGGCTGATAAGCAGCGTCCCAGTTCTTCGCCTTGGTCATCCCCGGGTAGAGGGTCGAAAGCGCCATCACCGCGAATTGTGTGGCGCGGAACGGTGTATTGAAGCCCTGATAGACAGGGTCGCCTTCCCAACTTCCTTCCTGCCGCTGAGCAGCCAGCATTGCGTTCACAGCCCGCTCCATCCTCTCGTCGGACTCAGGGCGGCGCCCTGCCAGCGCCAGCGCGTAAACGGCATTGTAGGAGATGAAATCCGCCGGCTTTGCTTTCTTGTCAAAGGGATAAGGCCAGGCGCCTTCCGGAGTTTCGTAGCTATAGAGCTGTTCAATCAACTTATCAATCTGTTGGGCGTACTTCGCCGGGTCTACAGTGGCCAGCATGATGATCTTCCAATCCAGATCGATCATGTTCTTGGGCTCGGCGGCCACTGCCAGGCGCTCCACCTTGTCGCGTTCGGCCAGCCATTCATCTTCGTGTGTCTGGTTGTAAACCAGATTGAAGGTCTGCCAGCTCTGCGTTCCGATCTCGAAGGGGCTGACGTCGGGCTCGCAGCCGTCGGTTTCGTCGCCGGGCATTGTAGTTACGCCCTTGTAATGAATCTTCAGGAATTCGGCGTAGGGCAAGTCGAAGTTCCTGCGCGGCGGGTCGTGGGTTACATTTTCCTCGAACGCGTGCGTGATCAGGGGCAGGCGGCTTGCAACTGTACGCGCCGAGTAGATGACGCGCACCCAGTTGGTGTTGGCCTCGCCATACAACGGCCGGGCATTGTTATAGATGCGATCGGTGAGGAATTCCAGCGCCGCCCGCTGCGTGGGCGGGTAGCCGTTGCGAACTGCCGTCAGATACCCACGAGCACTGAATTGCGTGGGGTGACAGGCGATGCAGAGCTGAGTTTCGGAATGCTGCATGGTTGTGCGCAACGCAATGGCTCCTCGCCGCGGCGTATTGGAAAGCCAGGTGTCGCCCATGTTGATGAGGAAGTCCATTCCCGCGCGCACCGCCAGGTGTGGATCGGAGTAAGGTGGAACCGGGTAATCATAAGTACGAAGCTGAAAGGCAGGGTGATTGGCTGCCACGCGCACATAGTATTCCTGGCCCGGGTCCAGAATGCGCGTGCGAAACTTATAGAGCCCCGGGTAGTTCTGCGTCGCCTCGATCTGGTAGACAAACTCGCCCTTGTCGTAGGGAACGACATCGGGCTGCCCGGCGGCATTCTTACCTGCCTGGAAGATGTCTACGTCGAGCGGCACGTCGCGATCCGCAACGTTGAGCGCAAAATAAACGAGCCGCGGCGCCTTTCCTCGAAAGGTGAACTTGAACCATTGAAAACCTTTGAGCATTGCCTGGTAAGCGGCTTCGACTCTGGAAGGTGCGTAGGGTCTTTCGTCATCACTCCCGTAAATCGTCTGCCCGAACTCGAACCGCTGAGCGGCTTGCCAAGTCCCGTTGGGCAAAGCGGCGATAAAGCCCGTCCGTAGGTCGCCGGTCTGGCTTGACGTGTGGGACGGCGCCATGGGAATCCGGTTCAAAGTGGCGCCGATTTCCGGAATGTGGCCGTTCGAGGGAGCGGAGAGGCGAACGGAAATTGAGCCGGGCCCGCGAGGCCGGAGGGTAAGATAAAAATCCAGGTCGGCGCTGTGCAGCCACTTGGATTCGACGTCTCCTCGTCCGTCTCTCACCGTGGCCAAAACAGCGCCGTCGCCACGAAGCGTCGCGGGATCTTTAACCCACACCGTCAGCGCGTACAGCGTATCAGGATGAGCTTGGCCTAACTGGATCTCACGGACGCGCGGGGCGGCTGTTTGGTCGGCGCGCCCGAAGTGGCCTGTCTGAACCAGCAGGCACGTGATTAAGAAGGCGCTCGATGACAGCGTGAGTCCCCAACGCAGAGTTCTCCTTTTTTCGCGAAGTACCCCCATGGTTTGAACCTCCCGGAGCCCTGACCGGAGTTTCTTGTTAGCACCCTGAGCCAATCTAAGTATATGTTTTCGTACAGCCTTTTCGCAACCGCAACTTTGCTGACGCCTGTCGTGATGAGCCCTAGACGCATAGCCCATGCAGTTTTTTCGCGCTCCTGATAATATGGGAATGTAACTTCAGGACGGCCGATCCGATCAAGAGCATAGATGGTTGACGCGGCTTCGACCGGCAACGCATCTCAGGACCCAGGAGACTTATGAGGATCAATCTTCGCTTTGGCTCGACATGTTTGCTGATTGGTGTGGGCTTGTTTATTTCTTCTCTTGCCTTTCACGCCGCTGTCCCGGCCGATAATGGGGACACGATTTTCAAAAACAATTGCGTAATGTGCCACGGAGCTGACGGAAAGGGATTCGCCGCGCTCAAGACTCCGGACTTCACCTCGCCGAAGTGGCAGGCGTCCATGACGGACAAACAAATTAAGGCCGTCATCAAGGACGGAAAGAAGGGCACAGCCATGGCTGCCTTTGGAGACAAGCTTAGTGACGAACAGGTTACGGCGGTCATTACCTATATCCGATCACTGAAGAGGAAATAGGAGTCAAGAGTCAAGAGTCAAGAGTCAAGAGTCAAGAGTCAAGAGTCAAGAGTCAAGAGTAAGAACGACCTCTACGTCGTCATTCTGAGCGAAGCGAAGAATCTGCATTACTTCGCCGCGGACCGGAACTGCAGATCCTTCGCTTCGCTCAGGATGACTGCCACTTTGGATTCTGCCTTTCGACTCTCGACTCTCGACTCTCGACTCCTGTCTTTCAGTGCCCCCCCGCCAACTCCCGAACGATGTCGCCCACGAAGGCCTTCGCATCTCCAAAGAGCATCAAGGTTCTGTCGAGGTAGTAGAGTGGGTTGTCGATGCCCGCGAACCCGGGGCTCATGCTCCTCTTGATCACCATCACGGTTCGAGCTTTGTCCACCTCGAGGATGGGCATGCCGTAGATGGGACTGCCCTTGTCGGTCTTCGCGGCGGGATTGGTGACGTCGTTAGCGCCGATCACCAAGGCCACGTCGGTCTGAGGGAATTCCGGATTGATCGTGTCCATGTCGGCCAGTTTGTCGTAAGGAATGTCAGCCTCGGCCAGCAAAACGTTCATGTGGCCGGGCATGCGTCCTGCCACTGGGTGGATGCCGAACTTCACATCCACTCCTTTCTTGGTAAGCGTATCGTAAAGCTCCCGGACTTTATGCTGCGCCTGGGCCACGGCCATTCCATAGCCGGGCACGATGACGACGCTGTTGGCATTGCCGAGGATCGCAGCGGCTTCTTCCGCGCTGGCGCTGCGCACCGTCCGCTCCTCCTTCTCCGCGCTGGCGGAAACCTGAACCTGACCGAAAGCCCCAAACATGACGTTGGTGAAGGACCGGTTCATCGCTTTACACATGATCACCGAGAGGATGAAGCCGGAGGAGCCGTCCAGGGCGCCGGCGACGACCAGCGCCTTGTTGTTAAGCACAAAACCGAGGAGGGCGGCCGATAGTCCGGCATAAGAGTTCAGGAGCGAGATGACCGTGGGCATGTCTGCGCCCCCGATGGGCGTCACCAGCATCACGCCGAAGATCAGCGAGATTCCGACCATGACGGGAAATAGGCGCGAATGCTCGGGATGGAACATTAACCACAGCGCCAAGAGCACGGCCGCTCCCAGTACGGACAGGCTGACGAAGTTCTGCCCTTTGTAAGTAATGGGACGCTGCGGCAGGATTTCCTGGAGTTTCCCCGCGGCAATCAAGCTGCCCGTGAAGGTGAGCGACCCAATGATCACCTCCAAGGAGATCTCCACCATCTCAAACTTGGCCACATGGGGCAGGCGCACGTAATACTCGGCGATACCAATCATGGCCGCGGCAAGAGCCCCAAAAGCGTGGCTCAAGGCCGTCCGCTGGGGCACCGCGGTCATGTGAACCAGGCCGAGCGGGACGCCCACCACGGCCCCGACCACCAAGGCCACCGTGATCCATTTGTAGTCGATGATCTCGTAGTTGCAGAGCGTGGCGACCACCGCCAGGGCCGCTCCGATTTCTCCCGCCAGGACGCCGTGCCGCGCGCTGGCCGGCGAACTCAACCACCTGAGCGCCAGGATGAACAAGGCCACGGCGATAAGGTAGGCAAGATCGATGAGTTGTTGCGCGGTAAGAGGGTTCATGGCTTTTTCGTCCTGGTGGTTTTGAACATTCGCAACATGCGGTCCGTAATGATAAAGCCGCCCACCATATTGCTGAACGAGGCGGCTACGGCGATTGCCCCAAGCACGGTAGAAAGGGTGCTCTTGTGCCGTCCGCAAATGATGATCGCGGCGACCACCACGATGGCGTCCAGCGCGTTGGTGAGCGACATCAGCGGCGTATGAAGCAGCGGCGAGACGCGCTTGATCACCTCAAATCCGATGAAAGCTGCCAGCACAAAAACCCAAAGGTTGTTGATCAGGTCAAAGGTCATCTTGTTCTCCTGCCCTGAAGGTCGTGGCGCGGGCGTCCCGCCCGCTGTCGCGCGGGCATCCTGCCCGCGCGCGGGAGCGGGACGCTCCCGCGACCGCGGGCGAGACGCCCGCGCCACATCCGTCCACTGTCGGCCCATTTTCACGGTTTCTGCGTGCCCCTCAGCAGACGGGCGTCAACGACTGCTCTGAAAATGTGTAGGGGTAGGGTTTGCCCTACCCGGCTCATTAGGGAACGGCAAGCCGTCCCCCTACCAGCTTATTCAATTCCCCACCGGCATCCAGGCATCGGTTGTCTTAAGCTTTCTTCCCGTCCAGCCCAAAGAACTCCCTTACTCTTGTGTTGACTACTTTGCCGCCCTGTGTCACCAGCGTTTCACGCGTGATCTCGTCACTGGTATCGATGACGATCTTACGGTCTTTGGTCAGGTGAGTGAGAAACGACGCGACGTTTCGCGAGTACATCTGGCTGGCATGATAGGGAACGGTACTCGCCAGGTTGATATAACCCACAATGGTAACATCGTGCTCGACAACAACTTTGCCAGCCTGAGTGAGTTCGCAATTCCCTCCGCGTTCCGCCGCGACATCCACGATCACTGAACCCGGGGCCATCTTCTCCACCATGTCGTGCGTCACCAGCAGCGGCGCGCGCTTGCCGGGGATGACCGCCGCACTGATCACCACGTCGCTTTCGGCCACCACGCGGCCGAGTAACTCGCGCTGGCGCTGGTAAAACGACTCGTCCTGGGCGCGCGCATAGCCACGCGCATCCTGGGCATCCTGGGCCTCGACCTCGAGTTCGACGAAGCGTCCCCCCAGGCTTTGCACCTGTTCCTTGGCCGCCGGCCGCATGTCGTAGGCAGAAGCTATGGCTCCCAACCTTCGCGCCGTAGCGATGGCCTGAAGCCCGACCACGCCTGCACCGATAATGAAGACGTGCGCCGGAGTGATAGTTCCCGCGGCCGTGGTCAGCATGGGGAACATGCGCGGCAGCCTGTCCGCAGCCAGCAGTACGGCTTTGTAACCGCAGATCGTGGCCATCGAGGACAGCGCGTCCATGCTCTGGGCGCGCGTGGTGCGCGGCATGAGTTCAATGGAAAATGACGACACTCCCGTCGCGGCGATTTCCTGAACGGTTTCGACTGAGCCCAGCGGGCGCAAGAAACCGATCAGCACTTGTCCGGGTCGAAGCAGAGGCAGGTCGGCCTTTCCGGTCACGTCGTTCGATCCGTAACAGAGGACTTGAAGCACCACATCCGCGGCTTGGAACACCTCGGCGCGCTGCGGCAGAATCTTGCCTCCCTTGCCTGCGTATTCCACATCCGGATAGCCGGCCGCAGCCCCCGCCCCCGCCTCAACCACCACTTCGAAACCCACCTTCAGCAAACTCGGAATTACCGCCGGCGCCAACGCCACACGCCGCTCCCCCGGAAAGCTCTCCTTAGGAATTCCGACGATCATGCCGCTTCCTCCCCCATCCTCTTCGCTTCTTGGTCTTCTGACTTCTTGCCGGCGCGATTTTCCCCTAAACTCTTATCTCACTTTATGATTCTCAAACAGATACCGGCGCACTGTCAACGTACGCGGCTGAACCGTATGCGGCTGAACCTGCTTTGCTTTTGTGTTAGCCCCGTCAGGGGCGGCAGCCTGTAGCCCACGGCGCAAGCCGTGGGTCGCGGAGCCTCACCCCGTCCCCTCTCCCGCCGGGCGGGAGAGGGGTGCCGGAGGCGGGGTGAGGGCCGTTAAACCCAGGGCTCTTGCCCTGGGCTACTCTATGCCGCCCCTGACGGGGCTCTAAAAAACGCGGGTGGCGGCGACATGGCTTTTAATATCGCCGATCCGAGCATGCCCCCCTTGACACATGGTTCGGTATCCCTGCCCGTCGGTGAATGAAAACATGTCCGAATCGAGTCACTTGGGACGTTAAGTCCACCCGTTTGCCCCTGGATCATAGAGCGTGGGCGGGGAAGAATTCGAGAATCGGGCGATAAGTTGATCGGCGGGTGCAAGGCGGTCCCGACTCTAGAGTTTATGCGCGTCGATAACGTGTATAATCGAGTGCCGATAATTGTGAGGGTACGGTTCTCACTATCCAGCGCTAGTCCCGTTGGAGCGAACGATAAAGAGCGAGCTTACAGGGAGGCGAATCGTAATGGACAGACGTTCGGACAGGCAGAGTGAGGTCAATAAGTATCTCTGGAGCATATACGCCCGTCCACGAATGAGTAGAAAGAAGAAGTTCTTGCTCGCGGTACTCGGCGTGATAATCCTTGGGATTGTCGTCGGCTTTGACGAAATGCTCCGCGTCGCCGCAATTGCGATCCCGATTGCCCTCTTTGTTGGACTTGGGTTCTGGGTGGGGTTTGAAATTGGAGAAGGCAATGGAGTGCTGAAGGGTGAAGCCGCAGAACGAAAACGAATGCTAGACGAAGGGTATTCTCTTGGGTACCACGAACCCCTAGAAGCAGACGATGACGCCAAACCTCTGCGAACATGCAGGAATTGCGGACACATCATAGATGATGACTGAATCCGGCCCGAACCGCAGGATCGACTGCCACGCGTGGTATTTGCCGCATTGAGAATTCCTCTACCAACCTGAATCAGGAGGCAGAAAATGGCTCTCGCACGATGTGAAGATTGCGGCCGACCTCAAGGACGCGGAGGTAACATCTACGTCGCTTGCCATCTTCCCTTGGGTTACCCTGAGACTGGCGTGATCTGCGGGTCATCCGGATGTGAAAAGCCGGCGAAAGTGTGGTTAACACCGGAAGAGCAGACCCAGTATCAGAAAGGCATTCGCGTGTTTCGTCTTCCCACACAGGCAGCGAAAGTAAAACTCGCTCAAGCAGACTAAGCCTGTGTCGACCCGTCCGTTACTGGATCAAACAGGCGTGCCGCCCAAAGCTGTTTCATTAGTGGGACTTGCCGGAGGCCGGGTGTGAGTTACACCCAAGTCAGTAGAAGTGTCGGGCGAGCGCCGCCGACCTTACGCCGCCGTTTGCCGAGCCAACTCGCCTCTAGAACGTCAAACTGCACCACTACACATTTTCCGCTTGACAAGCCCATCCCGGCATGATAGCCTATAGTTGTGGTCATTTTGTGGACATATTGTCGTAGGCAAGCGGCCGAGGTGGGACGCGTCGCCCGGACAAGCGGAGCACCCCCGGCCCTGCGGGAGAACAGCGAACTGGAATAATCAAAAAATAATACGAACGAAGCCAGTATGTCTCTGAAAACAAAGGACGCACATTTGAAACGAACTCAAAACGAACCCCAAACGAACCCCAAACGAACCCCAAACGAACCGCAATTGAGTGTCGAAATGCGCGCTTTAAAGGCAGAATTCGAGCTTTGTAACAACTTGCAAGTTTTGACGCGGGCGTCGGTCGGCGAATGCCACCGATTCGAAATCGCCCGGCAGAGGGAAATTCAGACGACCACGAGAATTTATGAAAATCGTGGGAACGAACTAAATAAGTGCTTGAAAACCAATGACATAACTTTTTTCAATGCTGCAAATTATGCGCCTTTTGCGCGCAATTGGAGCGCATTCGAACCCCAAAAGGACCAAACAACGCCGGATTTTGCGACAACGGGGTCAGGGCTTGCGATTCGAGCGCGATACTGTGACAGTGACAAGAAGTCGGCTAGTCAACCTCGGGATTCGCACGGGCGCCGCCCTAACCTCGATTCGGGTTCGCGGGCCTTATCGACGGACTGGGGCGCTGACATCCTCGAGGCGGAGAATCTCCCCCGAGCCAACAATAGTTTGTGGTACGCTTCGCAATAGCGGGAAGCAACTTCCTTCCGGTGGAGGAACGGTATTCATATGAACATTATGGTTATTGGAGCCGGCTATGTGGGCTTAATCACTGCCTCGGGCCTGGCTGAAACGGGCCACAGGGTTATCTGCGTCGATGACGACCAGGGAAAGATTGATACCCTCATTGCGGGAGGGATGCCCTTCTACGAGCCGGGCTTAGGAGACTTGGTCAAGCGCAACCGGGAGGCGAGGCGGTTGGAGTTCATTTCCCGGATCGAATACGCGCTGGCGCAATGCGAGGTGATCTTTATCTGCGTGGGAACTCCGCCCCTGGAGAATGGGGAGGCGGACCTTTCCTCGGTGGAATTGGTGGCGCGGAGAATCTCGGTCTGCGCACGAGGCTACCACCTGGTGATTGAGAAGAGCACCGTCCCGGTGCAGACCGGCCGCCGGCTCCAGAAGCACTTCGCCATCTACGGCGACAACGCGCAGTCCCACTACGATGTCGCCTCCAATCCGGAGTTCTTGCGGGAGGGATCGGGAGTCGAGGACTTCTTCCATCCTGACCGGATCGTGGTTGGGGTTGATTCCGCAAAAGCGGCCGAATTACTTGAGGAAGTGTATCGACCGGTGCTGGAGCAGAGTTTCGTCTGCCCCATCCACGAGAATTGCGGCAAGCGCCCGCGCGTGCCTTTCGTGGTGACAGACATCAACAGCGCCGAGCTCATCAAGCATGCGTCGAACTCTTTCCTCGCCATGAAGATTTCCTTCATCAACATGATTGCCGACCTGTGCGAAGCGGCGGGAGCGGACGCCGGCAAGGTGGCCGAGGCGATCGGCATGGACAGCAGGATCGGCGGTAGCTTTCTCAAACCGGGCATTGGATTTGGCGGTTCCTGCTTTCCGAAAGACCTTCAAGCCTTCGTCCGCGTAGGCCAAGGCGCCGGTTGCGATTTCGCCCTGCTGCGCGAAGTGGAGCGAATCAATCAGCGCCGCATCGAACTGTTCGTCGGCAAAATCAAGAATGAGCTCTGGGTGGTTCGCGGAAAGCGTATCGGAGTTTGGGGGCTCGCTTTCAAGCCCTGCACAGACGATGTGCGATCTGCCCCTGCGCTGGCGATCATCCGACGGTTGCTCGCGGAAGGGGCGGTCGTGCGGGCCTACGATCCCCAGGCGATGGAGAAGGCAAAAGCCCAGATCCCTGAAATCGAGTATTGCCCGGACGCTTACTCGGCGGCTGAAGGTGCGGATGCCGTCCTGGCTCTGACCGAGTGGGAGGAACTCCTGCGCCTGGATTGGAACAAGGTTCGCCACATCATGGCCCGGCCCTTGATCTTCGATGGCCGCAACATGTTTTCCCGCACCGCCATGCTTGAGCATGGATTTGAATACGTGGACGTCGGGAGCGGGACGCACGCTCGCAAACACGTCCCTGCGGCGAGATAGGGAAGCGACGCTGGCTCTCCACCGCCACCGGGCTAGTACGCTAGCCGCCACGAGAAAGGGATTCTCTTGAGGATTGTCATTACCGGCGGGGCAGGTTTTCTGGGAAGCCATCTGTGTGAGCAACTGCTCGCCGCGGGGCACCAGGTCTGCTGCGTGGACAGCCTGATTACCGGCCGCCTGGAAAACCTTGCCGCCTTCCAGAACCATCCCGGGTTCACGTTCGTCCGCCACGATGTGACCAAGCCGATCGAAGTGGAAGGGCCGGTCGATGCGGTGCTTCACTTCGCTTCTCCGGCAAGCCCAGTAGACTACCTACGTCTGCCCATTCAGACGCTCAAAGTGGGATCGCTCGGGACGCATAATGCCCTGGGGCTTGCCATGGCCCGTGAAGCGCGCTTCCTGTTGGCCAGCACTTCAGAAGTCTATGGGGATCCGGAACTGAGCCCACAATCGGAGGACTACTGGGGCCACGTGAACCCCATCGGACCGCGCGGGGTTTATGACGAAGCCAAACGCTTCGCCGAGGCTTTGACTCTGGCGTATCATCGCTATCACCAACTGGATACGCGTATCGTCCGCATCTTCAATACCTATGGCCCTCGGATGCGGCCTCACGACGGCCGCGTCATTTCAAATTTCATCGTTCAGGCTCTGGAAGGCAAAGACCTCACGATTTACGGGGAAGGGACTCAGACCCGCAGCTTTTGCTACGTCTCCGACCTCGTGGACGGGATTCTCCGGCTGCTCTTTCACAACCCCGCAGAGGGTGAAGCTCCGCCTGCCGGCGCGGAGGACGTTCACCTGCCTGTCAACCTGGGAAATCCCACCGAACTGCCCATCGTCGAAATTGCCTCGCTGATCGCTCGGCTTACCGGCAGTTCCAGCCGCATGGTCTGCCACCCCTTGCCGGTGGACGATCCCAAATGCCGCCGGCCGGATATCTCCCGCGCTCGACGCCTCCTGGGCTGGCAGCCCCACATCGGTCTGGAAGAAGGTTTGCACCGGACCATTGACTATTTTCGCAATCTGTAAGGCAGCCCGAAAGAGGTGGCGTCGTCATTCTGAGCCCGTTCGCTTCGCTCAGAATGACGCAGCGCAGCAAAGCAGCAACCAAGTGCAGATTCTTCGCGTCGCTCAGAACGGCACAGGGCGTTACTTGCCGGACTCGCCCTCGGGTTGGGGTTTCAGATTCAGAACAATCTGAAACCACCAGTTCGGCTGGTAATTGATCTGCACCGGAACTCCTCGCAGCTCGCCCGTGGTTCCAAGCAAAACGCTGAAATTGGTTTTGGCGCCGGACTCCCCGTTGCGAATCTGGAATTGTGATTCCTCGAGGTCTCGGTACGATCGGCGGGTCTTCTGCCCTCGGTCGTGAAGAGTAATTTCGACATCCTTGGTGGGCACTCGAATCGCCCGTTGAAGCGTCAGAGTGTACGGGCGGGCGTTATACACGTAACATAAAGAGACGGGAGCCTTCTCCCCGGTCAGGGACCGCTCCAGCAATTCTTCCGTTGTAGACAGGAATCCCCCGCGGCGATCGCACGCGCCGTGCTCCGGGCCGTCTAAATGGCGGAAGTTCCGCGCCCGGTCATCCCCTAATTGGTCCAAGGCCATTGTTTGCGCGGCGGCAAGCTGGCTCATGTCGTAATCCTTGTCGCTGTCGAAGGGCACGGTGGTGGAGATGGCCCGGGCGCCGTCCACTCGGCTGATGATGGCTTCAAAACGATGCCTTCCCGCCGTATTCTCGTGGGCTAGCTCGCGCTGCATCGCGGACGCCGATTCGCCTTGCGAAGACTTCATGAAGCCTACAAACACGCTTGACACCGGGGTCGCACTCGTATTCAGTTTGTCGACTTCGGTGCCCGCACCCCAGCGATTGATGGCCCGCGGAGTCTTGGCGGGATCGGAGCCAAAGAGCAGCTGGATCATGCGTAGGCTCGGATCATCCGCCGCCCGCCCGGCCTTAATATAGCCACCTCCCAGGTCGTCCCGGCCGACCCAGAAGATGAGCAGCCGGAGGCGGCAGGTGAGGATGTATTGGTATTCGGCGCGAAGGCTGGGCGTCGCCTGAATCCACCGCACTGCCTCCCGGATTGCCGCTCCGTCGGAGTCGCTGGGGCCCGAGGGCCGGGCGAAACAACTCGCGGCCAGGAGCAGGATGCAAGCCAATGAACGCCAATGACTCACGCACACCTCCAAGGAAACTATCATAAGTAACTTGTCCAGGAATTGGTACCGCTGCGTGCAGGCGTACGAACAAATCAATACGCAAGGGGGGGGCCTCGCCATGCGCTTCCGAGCACGCGGGCGATCCTTCTGCGTTCTGAAGCATAGGCTGGACTACATGGTCCCGGAGGGAATTGGATGGATCAACGGGGCATCTCATCCCGAGGCCGCCGTAAGGCGGTGTCAATCGTCAATCGACAATCGTCCATCGGCCATCAACTGACCGCCGCGCTCGTCTCGCAGTTTATTTTCTCCCCGGCCGCAGTCAATTCGAAGAAGTGGTGTCCCATAATGGCGAGGGTGATGGCCTTGCTGAAATGGTGACGATGCCGGCGAAGGGTCTGCGCGAGGAACTTCCAATACTCTTTGCGGTAATTGTGGACAAATCCCTGCCGCCAAAGCGACCTGCCCAGTGCCATGATGTCGGAGAACACCACCGGCGGGCGGGCCGCCTCCCCGAGCTGGGAGAGGAAGGCGGAAGCCCGCTCGAAATACTCCTTGGGGCTGTAAATGGTTCGCAGGATTCGCTGGTACCCATCGAGGAGCTGCTGTTTATCCATCTTGGGGATGAAGTTCAGATCCGCGAGGGTGTTGCTGCCGAGGCTCTGTTTTATGAGCCGGCCTTCGGTCTTCAGCCGCCGCCACAACTGGGTGTTGGGCAACGCGGTGAGGAGGCCGACCATGGAGAGGGGGATAGCGGCTTCGCGAATGAATTGAATCTGCCGCTCGAAAACGTTCGCCGGATCATTGTCGAACCCTACGATGAAACCTGCCATCACCTCGATGCCGTAAGACTGGATCAGTTTTACGCTCTCGCGCAGATCTTTGCGCAGGTTTTGGAATTTAGTCGTCTCTTTAAGACTCTCGGCCACCGGCGTCTCAATGCCCAGGAAGACCCGGCTGAAGTGAGCCTCGCGCAGCAGGCGCAGCAACTCCTCGTCCTCGGCCAAGTTTACCGAAGCCTCAGTGTAAAGTGAGAAGGGGAATTTGCGGTCGCGCATCCACTTCACCAGTTGCGGCAGCAACACTTTCACGTTCTTCTTGTTGCCGATAAAATTGTCGTCCACCAGGAACACCGGTCCCCGCCACCCGACGGCGTAGAGCTGCTCGAGTTCGGCGCAGAGCTGGTCAGGAGTTTTAGTGCGCGGGCGGCGCCCGTAGATCTCGATGATGTCGCAAAACTCACAGGTGAACGGGCAACCGCGCGAGTATTGTATGGCCATCGAGCTGTACCGCCGCATTTGGGCTAACTGCAAATCGGGCAGCGGCACACGCGTGACGTCGGGAAGCTGGGGGCTGAGATAATGCGCGCGCGCCGCGCCGGCTTCGAGGTCCGCAGCCAGTTCGGGGATGATTTCCTCCGCTTCTCCTTCTACCACGTGATCCGCTTCCGCGATGGCGCTGTCCTTCGCGCTGGCGATGGGGCCGCCCACCACGGTGCGCAACCCGCGAGCTTTGCAGCGTTCAATCTGCGCCTTCATCGAAGGGCCCTGCACCAGCATACCGCTGAAGAAAACCACGTCGGCCCAGTCAAGATCGGAGTCATTCAGTCGCCTGACATTCATATCCACGAGACGCTTTTGCCAGCGGCCGGGAAGAAGCGATGAGACCGTCAACAAGCCAAGCGGGGGGTACGCCGACCTCTTTCCCTGGAATGGCAGAGCGTGTTTAAAGCTCCAGAAAGTGTCTGGAAACTCGGGATAAACCATCAGGACCTTCATGTTATGGAACTCTCCTTTTTCGGCTAGTGCCTCTCGTTGCAGCTTTCTCGTATGCGGCAAGGTGCATACGTTCATCCCCGCCCAAGAAAGCGGACTCTTCACGGACGAACTTTTCGCCAGAGCCTGTCGGTTCAAAACGCCCTGAGTTGCCATAATTTACCACGTTCAATCTATCGACGCTAGTGCGAAATACTTAATTGCGAAATACTTAATGGGAAATGCTTAAGGGTTGGCACACCGAGATTTTCGCGTGCCACTCAACCCCCGAAAGCGCGAATCCATCGTCGCGTGTCCGGAGCTTATTTATCCGCCCTAAGATGTGGAATGTAGTATAAATCTTCGTTCTTATGAGGAATTGCACGACCGCGGGAGGACAGCAAGCATGATCAAGGTTAAGCCGCATATTCTGTTGTTATGTTTTTTTGTAGCCATCCCATGGCTCCAGGCGCGTGCAGCGAAGCCCGCCGCCGCGCAACCAGGCTCAGAAACCATGCGGGTAAGTCTCGACGGCAAATGGAAGCTTTTCTATTTTCCCCAAGGCAAATATCAGATCACCCATCCCGATGAGCTCCGGACCCAAGGACTAACCTCGATCGCAGCCACCGTGCCCGGCAACGTCGAACTCGACCTGTCGGCGAAGGGCGAATTACCCCCCGACCTGTTCTTCGCCGACAACCTCGCCAAGCTGAAGCCCTACGAACTCTACGAGTGGTGGTATCAACGTGAGTTTCCAACCCCAGCGGGCGTTGCCGGCCGCCGGGTGGAATTGCGCTTCCGCGGCGTGGATTGTCTTGCCACGTACTGGCTCAACGGGAAGGATCTGGGTGAGACCGCCGACGCCCTCATCGAGCAGCGTTTCGACGTGACCGGCAAATTGAACCCTGCCGGGCCAAACACCCTGACAGTGAGATTAAGGTCACCCATCATCGAGGCTGCCTCGAAGCGGTACGACCCGGCTTACACCATCAGCGCGGGAAACACCAACCAGGAGGCAGTCTGGATCAGGAAGCCCGCGCACTCTTACGGCTGGGACATCATGCCACGGGCGGTCTCGGCCGGCATCTGGCGCTCGGTGGAACTCATCGTTCACGCACGGCACGAACTCGAGGACATGTATTTCACTACGCTGTCCGTTGATCCGGGAGAGGCGACGCTGGCCGTCTCCTACGAACTCAGCACGGACCTGGCGTTGCTTCCCCAACTCCGGCTGCGAGTCGAGGGCCACTGCGGCGAATCTACCTTCGCGCAAGTTCACAAGCTGGAATTCAGCGCCGGCAGGTTTGAAATCCGGGTCCGCGACCCCCGCTTGTGGTGGCCCAGGGGCTACGGCGATCCCAACCTCTATAAGGTGACGACCCAACTCTTGCTGGACGAAAAAGTGCTGGCGTGGCGCGAGGACTGGGTGGGAATCCGCAAAATCGAGTTGATTCGCACCGAGATCACCAGCATCGAAAAGCCCGGCCAGTTCCTTTTCAGGGTCAACGGCGTGCCCATCCTGGTGAAAGGCTCCAATTGGGTGCCCGCGGATGCATTTCACAGCCGCGACGCCGGACGCTACCAAACGATACTCGCCCTCTTCATCGATCTTGGCTGCAATATGCTCCGAAGCTGGGGGGGCAACGTCTACGAAGACGACGCCTTCTTTGATATTTGCGACCGCAACGGAATCATGGTGTGGCAGGACTTCTCAATGGCCTGCGCGATCTACCCGCAGACGCCCGAATTCCTCGAGGTTCTGAGAAACGAAGCCATCTCGGTCGTGAGAAAGCTGCGCAATCATCCTTCTCTCGCCCTTTGGTCGGGCGACAACGAAGCGGACCAGTCTTATTTTTTCTCCGGCCTTGATCCCGCTCACAACAAGATCACGCGGGAGGTCTTGCCGCAGGTGGTCTTCCAGTGCGATCCTTACCGGCCTTATCTTCCCAGCTCTCCCTACATGGCGCCGGAAGTCATTGCCACCGGGAAAACGGAGCTCATGCCCGAGGACCACCTGTGGGGCCCGCGCGACTACTTCAAGAGTACTTATTACACCCAGCACACCGCGCACTTTGTGAGCGAGATCGGCTACCACGGCTGTCCCGGGCTTTCCTCCATCCAGCGCTTCGTGGACGAACACCACGTGTGGCCGTGGAAAGACAATCCCCAGTGGGTCTTTCATTCCACCGACATGTCGGGAAACCCGTACCGCATCAACCTGATGGCTAACCAGGTGAAGGAATTGTTCGGTGAGATTCCGGACAACATACAGGACTTCATTTTGGCCTCGCAGGTTTCCCAGGCCGAGGCAAAAAAGTTCTTCGTTGAGATGACCCGCCTGAAGAAGTGGCGCAGCACCGGCCTGATCTGGTGGAACGTCATGGACGGCTGGCCGCAGTTTTCCGATGCCATCGTGGACTACTACTTCAATAAGAAGCTTGCTTACTACTACCTTCGCCGCGCGCAGCAACCTGTCTGCCTCATGGTGGATGAGCCCCAGGACTGGCGCGTCCGCGTGGTGGTTGGCAATGATTCAAGGGAAGACGCCCGCGGCCATTACCGCGTCTGGGATGCGGACTCGGGTGAGACTCTGCTGGAAGGCGACTACGCGTCGAAGGCGAACGAGAACCTTGAAGTGGGCAGCATCCCGGTGTTCCACTCCGGCAAGCGGCTCTTCCTGATGGAGTGGACCGCCAACGGACGCCGCTACGTCAATCACTATCTGCAGGGTCTGCCGCCCTTCTCACTGGCGCAGTACAAATCCTGGCTCTCTAAAATCGCCGCCTTGCAAAATGATTTTGACCCGGCGAATGTGGGGAGATAACGAACGATGAAGAGCCCTCTCCCTCGAAGTCTGCGGGAAAACGCCCCGACTCTGTCATTCCGAGCCCTTCGCTGTCATCCTGAGCGAAGCGAAGGATCTCGCTCTGAATGTTTTCAAGGCAGTGCGAGATTCTTCGTCGCCTGCGGCTCCTCAGAATGACACACTAATCGAGTTTTCACATAGGCTCGTGGGGACGGGGTCACCTCGGTGCCAAGAAACAGTGACGTTGACCCTCGCTCACGCCGCGCCGTATCTCGGCGCCTCATCCCCCGAAGGCCCGTAGATCGAGGGCACCCTCCCTCCGGCCAGGCGCAAATAAACAGTCAGTTGCCCCCGGTGATGTACCTCATCCATCAGGTTTCCCCAGAAGGCTTCGGGCTGAGGCATCTTCCATTCCCCTCCCGGCAGGACGCATGAGACAGTTCGGTTGAACTCATCTTCCGAGAACCGGCTCACTTTCGCGACCGCCTGAGCATACGCATTCTCGTAAGCAGCGACAATCTCCTCCATCGTCTGAGGGGGCGGCGGTCCGGCGGGAACGTTTCTGAGGTCGTTCCGGGCTTCGGTGCTTGCGATCACTCCCTCGTCAATCACACATTGCCACGCCAGATCGCGCACCGACCGAGACCGCTCGTGCGCCTTGAATTCGAGTTGGTCCGCCGAAAAGGCCTCGAAAACCCTGACCGTGGTCTGAAATTCCCGCTCCCAGATTCGCAAAAATATCTCTTTTGAGCTCAAGCGTCCTCCAATGTTGCCGCCCGCTAGCCGCGCACCACTCTCTTCACTTTTTTGCTTGGGGCGCTTCGAAACCACCTGAGCATATTACACCGGTTGGTGATAGAATTCTGCCCCTGTGCCTCAACCGGTTCACAAATCGGAATTCAGAATGCTTCGAGAATTTGAGCAACTGTTTGAGGGCCGCATGTATCGCCACAGGTCCTCGAATCAAGGCGACTGCGTAGCGATGCATCTTTACGAAGATCTCGTGGCCATTAAGCCGTCCCTAAAGTTAGCTGCCGCGGTGAGGCAGCGGAGCCCTCTTCTTGACGTGCAGAACCGCAGGAGAGGCCTAGATGCGCGAAGAGGAGGCGGCACCTTCGGGGAGAGAAGACCAGCCGGGGTCGCCGTTGATGTTTCGGCGCAGGGCCCTACCGCGACCGTTGCGATTGGTATCAAGGTAAAGGTGCTGGCGAAAGCTATGATCAAACAGATGGGGCGCGTCGTTAAGGACCTGCGCAATCAAGCTTCTCAATTCCGAGCGGGAGGAGGAAACCCCATCTGCGTGGCCATTGTCGGCGTTAATCAGGCGGAACATTATGTGAGCTATGAGGGCGAGACATCCTTTTCTACCACGGGACATGGCGGATTCATGCATCCTTACCAAGAAGCTCCTGAGGCGGAACGCCGCCTCATTGCTGATGCCGCACCAGCTTTCGACGAATTCCTCATTTTGCGCTTCCGCGCGACGAACCAGCCGCCATACCCGTTCCAGTGGGTGAATTACAAAGACGTGCGCCTCGACTACGCAGCAGCCCTTACCCGGATATGCAACCGGTGCAAACAGCGGTCTTTGGGCTAAACGGAGACAAGAATTTGCGGCATCGAGTCAGTGGTCACGAGGCGTCACGCGGCCAATCTCGGCTGCCACTGGAAGGGCAAGTCCTTGTCGATGGTCTTAGGCAGCCCTTCGAATTGAGGAAGCCAAGCCTTCCGGATGTTTGGGCCGTCTGGATCGGGATAGCCGAAGCGAAGGTCATAAAGATCGTACAGCCGCTGGAAGAAGTTCACGAAGTGGGCGGGACTGTTGTCCGGCGGATATCCCTTCCACACGGAGGGCCCGGACGTTGTACAGCGGTAGAATAAGAGCCCCACTGCCTCGTAGCGCATTCCTGGATCTGTGAAGGCGCTTCTCCCGCCCAGATTCACCATCACGTCATGATATCGCCGAATCGCGGGCAATGGCTGATTGTCGGCGTCAAACGTCGCGTCATTCAAAGTTGCAACCTCTGACAACTTGGCAAACTTTATCAGGTGTAAGAACCCAAAAACCAATCCTGGATACATGAGGTGAACATTAGTGCAATCGCCTAACGCCTCCTCCATGCGGTTGGTGAGATTCCGAAATGCCCTGTCAGTGCTCTTGGCAGAAATGGCCAATGCGGGTCCCAAGCCCGGTACCAGGACAGTAACGTCCACTCCCTTGTATTTGATCCCGCCTAGGACTCGATGCTCTGAGGTTGCCTCATCCTCCGGTGAGAATACCAGCTCGTAATCGGAGTTGTTTATCCGCTCACTCGCGAAACCTGGCCGTGGAAGGATCCACTCAGGGCGGAAGCCGCCTTCCAAAACTAATCGGCTAGCACAATACCCATGGACCGGGCGAATATGCAGCTGAGACTGTATCTTGATGCCGCCGCAGAGATTCTTTAGTGCGTCCTCGAGGGTCACGATTTGGGGCTTGTTGCTCATCTGTGCATCCGCCAGTCTCGCATTCGGACGGCCGCCTCCCGGAGGGCAGCGCACTCGGAGCCACTAAGGCCGAGCCCGCGGCGGAGCATGATCCGATCTGCGAGGTCTGAGGCTTCCTCTTCTTTCTTGCCACGGATCAGTGCGTCGAGATCCGAAAGCAAAGCCGGCACGTCTCCCTTATTCGCGAGCGGAACCATCACCCTCTCTGCCTCAGAAGGCTCTAGCTTTAGCATTCCTCCACCCAGCGGATGCCCCTCAAGTTCGCAGCTCAGTCTGGTTAATGAGGAATACCAGCCTGCAATGAATGGCTCGCCGCGTTGCCTCTTCCCGAAGTGAACAAGGTGCAAAGTGTTAGGGGCGACCAGCCTGGGGCGGTTGGCTATCAGCCTTGGCCTTTGTCCGCACATGTAGGAAAGGAAGGCGTCCGCAGTCTTCACGTGAGGGACAGAATACCACGCCCTCCTGATCCGGCACTTGAATCTTTCAGGAACACCGAGTTTCGCCCCGAATCGCAGGTACTCGCGGACAGAATTGGGCAGGCTACTCTCGCATACTGCGGGCACAGCGAGGAGATACGCCTTCATTCCAGCATCGCGGTTTCTTAGCCAATCAGGTTTACGCAGAACTGCGCCCAAAGCCCCTTCCATTGAAACAAGTGCCGGTCGAAGCACGCTTGCTGGCAGCCGCCACTTCCGCGCCTCCTGGTGGGTCACGTGGAAGAAGTCGTTACAGCCGGTAACGTATCCAATTCCAACCTCAGAAACCACGCCGAGTCTGGTAACTTGAGCGCTCTCGGAAAGGCTTTGATACAGGTTTCGCACCGTGGGCCCCAGGAGATAGTGCGTCAGTCTCGTTCGCCCACTAAGTACCGCCTCTATGTTCACTGGCTGTGGGAGGTATCGTTCTTCCTCTGCTTCTTGAATGTCGCTCAGGACAGCGATCGTAAACCACCCACAGCGGCTTTCGTATCCGTCACAGAGCAGAACGCCAGTGTCCTCGCTAAGTTCTGGGAAGAGCTTCTTGCGGAAAATGGAAAGCTGGATGCGCCCGAACTTATTGGTGAGGAACTTCAGAACCTCGCGCGCGTACTGGGCGTGCGTTAGTTCGGCCGGTACCACCATGCCGAGGCGCCCGCCCTTTTTGAGAAAGCTGGCAGCGTGGACCAGAAATGGCGCCCACGACGAGGACAATTGTGGGAGACGCACTCCGTTCTCTCGTGCCCGGGCGAGAGCCAAAGAGCGGCTTGAGCCGTTGAAACTTTGATAACGGATAAATGGGGGGTTTCCCACAACAGCGTCGAATCGGGGCGCTTCGTTGGGAACAATCGAGAAAAAGTCTCGGTTGATTAGCTTGCAGCGGGGGATTTGCTCTCCGACCAGTTTAAGGGCCGTTCCGTCAACATCTATGCCCCATACGTGCGGGTTGCTGTTTCCATTCTTGTCAACGCGCCGAGACGCTGACTCTAGGAATACTCCCGCGCCGCAACTCGGGTCTAGTACCGTATCTTCTGGGTTTCGAACTGCCCAATTGACAATCCACCGCGCAACCGATTGGCCGGTGTAAAACGCCCCTCGGGTTTTTTGGTCCGTCGCGATTGGCATCTCTAGGGCAGCACGCTTCCAACACTCATCGTGTATCAAACAGCATTGACACCTGTCGCGTCAAGTTCGATTATGAACAGGCTTGCCTTACATGTGTTTCGAGGCAGCGGCGCGAACTCCTTTCGCTGGGCTCGCTGCTTCTGTGCAAGTTCGGAGGAAAAGCCGCGGACCTCAAAATCGGATGTCACCGCCACCGCTACGCGGCAAGTTTTTCGGACACCACTTTGGCCTGAGTGAAGAGCAGCAGGTAGTCGCGTCCGCCGGCTTTCGAGTCCGTGCCGGACATGTTGAAGCCGCCGAAGGGGTGGCCGCCCACCTGGGCGCCGGTACATTTGCGGTTGAAGTAGAGGTTTCCGACGAAAAACTCCTCCGCCGCCTTGTCCAGTTTCTGGCGGTTCTTGGTGTAGACGGCGCCGGTCAGCCCGTACTCAGTGTTGTTGGCGATCTCCAGGGCATCTTCGAAGTTTTTGGCCTTGAGGACCGCCAGCACCGGGCCGAAGATTTCTTCCTGTGCAATCCGTGACTTGGGGGCGACATCGGCAATCACCGTGGGTTGGATGAAGTGGCCCGGTCCGTGATCTTCACCCCCGCCGGCAATGAGACGTCCCTCCTTCTTGCCGATCGCGATGTACTCAAGGATGGACTGCTTTGCCCGGGCGTTAATCACCGGACCCATGTAACTGTCGGGCCGCGTGGCCGGGCCGACTTTAATCTGCGCCACGCGGCGCTGTAGTTTCTCGAGAAAGGCCTCATAAACCGACTCGACCACGATGGCCCGCGAGCACGCCGAGCATTTCTGGCCCTGGTATCCGAAAGCGGACGCCGTGACGCCTTCCACCGCCGCTTCCAAATCCGCCTCGCTATCCACCACGATGGAGTTTTTGCCGCCCATTTCCGCAATTACGCGTTTCACCCAAATCTGCCCCGGCGCTGTCTTGGCCGCAACATTATTGACCTGAAGCCCCACTTCCTTGGAACCCGTAAACGCCACAAAGCGCGTTCGCGGGTG
>Ga0187891_1001276_pt1 | contig 22117 bp, 18 predicted proteins | sample June2016WEW_21_4_FD_132990 | JGI IMG/M metagenome (GOLD analysis project Ga0187891, IMG submission 132990) | Peatland microbial communities from SPRUCE experiment site at the Marcell Experimental Forest, Minnesota, USA - June2016WEW_21_40 | ecosystem: Environmental > Terrestrial > Soil >... | reverse complement strand
TCTTCAATTCTTGTCTTGAGGGTAGCGCGAGGCGCGCCATAGACTTCCATGAAGGCGACAAGGTTAACGAGGAGGCTCTAAAAACTCTTATTCGCGCCGCCGTGGTCCTGAACAAGTCCGCGGCCTAAGAAGGCTGAGCACCGTTGTCTTAACAGCTTACAGCGTGAAGAACGAGCAGAAAGCCACAATTGCAAACGACATAAGCGGTGAAGCGCAAAGTGTTCTGATATCCCGAATCGTTGCCTTATCAAGGATAATGCAGCTTCTTTCCTTTCCAGATTTCGGGGTCTCCCCACAGCTTTGTTTTCCAAGCGGTAAACTCGACGATTTGTGAGTGATCTATGAAGAGATTTACGTTTCTTCCGAAGTTTTTGAGGTACCACTTGAACACGGGCGGGTCGGATGCTTCGAACATGAGATTTTTGAATCCGAATCGGTCGACAAGCTTCTTTATGACGTCAGTTTTCCACTCTTCCGGGGGCAGGTCTTCAGTTAAGCCTTCAGACTCAATCATTATCATCTCTGCGCCAGCTTTCAAGTGAGAATCCACCATTTCAGAAAACTCGTCAAAGCTCCTCAGTTTCATTGCTTCTTCGTACCCGGTAATGTGGGTTCCTGCGCCTGCGCCGATCATCATTGAAACTTCAGGTTTAGGTTTCATACCCAACTTTCGCACCTGCTTAACAATCTTAATTTGGTCTTCCACAGGGATAGAAGCAAGCCCGCTTGAAACTTCAACAACATCAAAACCAAGCTCCCTACACTCCACCAAGTACTGATCCACCGTTTTGGCGCCTTGAACAATCACTCTCTCCACAAACCCGCCGGTGGACACGTAGAGGTTGTAATCGTGGCAAAGCTGAATTATCTTCTTGACTCTTTCCCTTGGAAGCAGCCGCATGGAGCCGCCTGCAAACTTGTACCCGTCCACGTAGAAAGCCCAGTCTTTAAGCAAATCCTTCAAGTACCCATAGCTCACCGCGGCATAGTAGGGTCCTCTAAACTCGATAACGCCGACCGCTCTTGGTTTCGGCGGCGGCATATCTATTTTGACAAAGTCAAAAGCTAAATTATCAGAAGACATACTAGAATCAAACCAAACTTTTTATTTATACATTCCGCAAGCGGTTCAAATTCGGAATCGCCTTTTGCATCAAGGGCTTGTTGCTTCGGCATGCCATATTTGTGGCGTTTTTTTGGCTCAAGTACTAGACCTCCTGTTAGGGTAGACTGCTCCTGATTGGGGCTTGTTTTAGGTTGGTTTTTTGATTTAGATCCTAAATCTACCTTAAAAGATTTAGTGTTTCCCCGCAGAAAACAAAGAACCTCAGAAAAAAACAGGTATCAACCGATTCATACCTGTCAACATACGCCATTTCAAGCGGCAGCCCGCTTCAGGCATGCTTGTGTGATTTAGGGCTTAAATCAAGCATTGAAAGCGCTGGCTTCTGAAAATCCGCTTTATAAAGCGCCATGAAAGACAACAAAGACCCAAAAACAGCGAGGGAAGCCCTAAATCTGAAAAGCGCAGAAATAGGCTAAAACGCTCAAGTTTAAACAAAAAAAGTAAAGTTCTTTTTGGGTATTCTGCGTCTGATAAATACAGCTGATAGCAGCATTACTACGGCAGAAAGTGGCAGAATTATCCAAGTTGGAAACTCTGTAATTGTCGGAGTAGGAGCTACAGTTTGTGTTGCAGTTGGAACAGTACTTGGAGATGAAGTTGGAGTTGGAGTGGGTGCAGTCGTTGGTGGAAATGTTGGATTTATTATAACAAAAGCTGCGCTGGAATTTACCGCTGCACCTACATTATCGGTCACCTGAAGAATAAATCTCCAACTGCCAAAAGCCGTGGAACTGGAAGTTATAAAGCTGAAAATATCTGAATTTGAACCCACAGTAACATAACTTTCCGTAGTAGGAGCGCTTTCAAACCACTGATACGTGTAAGGAGACGTACCAGTCGTGACCGAAGAAGAAGACAAATTGCTGGTCTGACCCCTTTCAAGCTCACCCAATGAAGGCCAGATAATCGGAGCTACTAGCGCCGAGTTCACAGTAACTGTTGCTGCAGTTGATTGAGCCGAAGTTAAGTCTAAACTGTCAGTAACTGTCGCGGTGACCGAGTAAGAATCCGTGGAAGCTGGAGAATAACTAAACGTTAACGCAGTCGCACCACTCTGAGCAACGCCATTCACATACCACTGATAACCAATGTAATTACCTGAACCGCCACTAGCTGCAGCAGTAAACGTCGTAGACTGACCAACATCCATAGTCCAAAAAAAAGGCGACACACTTACAACTGGAGCACCAGTGCTAATCAACGAGACCGACTCGCTGTCGCCATTTGCAATATAGGCATATTCGCCGTTAGGCGTTACAGTAACACCTGTAGGGCTGTTTCCAACGTCTACTGTAGCCGTCACGGTCTGCGCTCGGACTGGCTGAGGCAACAATACCAAAGCACCAAATAAGAAGATCAAGAGAAGGATGCAACCAACTTTCAACACGCTTGATGTCCCATGCTTCATTCTTTCACCTCAACAGTCAAACCCTTCGGATTACCTGTGCTCCGGCGGATTTTTTTCGTTTGTTTTCCAATATGCTATGCGGCGTTAAAAAGATAAAAGAGTTCTTGTAAAGATTTCTTGACACAAAAAACGTGCGCCACTATTGGCGAGTACATTCAAGGGCTAAAAACTTTATTACAAAGGAGATAAGCCACAAATCTGAATAGATAGAAATAGCAAAAAAAGCCATGAAAGGTACTAAATTGATTAATTGTTTTCTTCGAGATAATTCTCGATGATGCCGCAAACAAGTTTAGCGTTTTCAATCACTGCCTGCGCCTTCTCGCGGGTGTAGTACTCCATGGGAGTAACCCATTTGCCGCCCGTACTTATCGGGTAACGAGTGTAGACAACTTCCCGCTGGATGTCTAACCCTTTCTCAATCAACTGCCTGTACTCAAACTTTTGAAGCAACTCAGGTTTCACCTGCCTTAAAACCGACGCCATCCCGCTTATTGCCCGATGGTCTCTTGCTTCACTGCCGCCTAAGCGAAGAATCATCGCGTTAGCCGCCGTCTCAACCGCCATCGAGGCATGAAAAACAGCCGAGTCAAACTCTGAGTCCTCGAAACGCTTCTCAGCCTTTGCCAAGTTAGCTTTCGAAATTCTCATTAGAACGCTTACTTTACTTTCAACCATAGCTTGTCCCCGTCAAGATAGGTGAAGCTATTCAATATCTCCTGCACTCGATTCCGCAGCATCTCAACCAAGTTGGCTTTTCTATCAAGCAAAACCTCGAAACCTTCAGCTAAACCAAAAATGATTCCCCCCTCCGCCGTCCGCAGGTTTTTGGCGAAATCTTGCTCTGACAATATCACGGCTTCTGCGGTAAAATGAAAGATTGATTCAAGTCGCCTTAACTCATCCACAACCATCCCACGCGATTTTTCGCCTGTATCTGCCACTACTATTAGAAGGTCAATGTCGCTGTACTGCTCCGCTTTCCGTTGAGCAACACTTCCAAAAAGCACAACGAACTCAACTGGCGACAGCTTTCCAAGCTCAGCAGCAATCCGTTGCGACTGCCCCTGCATGAAGAGGCTTAACTCGTAAGCTGAGGCTTTCGCTCTTTCGCCTGTCCTGTACCATCTCCCGTCCTTAACAATGGAGCAGTCAGCAACAAGTTCATGAAGTTTAATGGTTAGCCATCTATCGCTGAGGCCCGATTCAACCTTCAACTCCGCATACGTATGCTGTCCATGCATCAGAGTCAGCAAAATTCGACCCTTAGGAGATAGAGAAACCAAATCCATTGCAATCAACTTTACAGTTTATTATTGCTGCATTAAGCTTAATAACTTTACTTAGTAAAGTATTTTACGCAAGCTCCAACTTGAGCCACATCTAGCGTTGTTCTCCATAAATAGCACAATAGGTTTTAGTCAAGAACCCTTTGACTCAAGGGTTAGGAACTTCGCCATTTAGGGCAGATAAGTCTAAAACCTGTAAAGCCGAAGAATAGGCTAAAACGCTCAAGGTTAAACAAAAAAAGTAATGTTCTTTTTGGGTATTCTCCGTCTGATAAATACAGTTGACAGCAACATTAGTACTGCAAAAAGTGGCAGAATTATCCAAGTTGAAAACTCTGGAACGGTGTAAGCAGGAATGGTAATTGTCTGGGTTGGACTCCAGTCGCTTGATTGATAGGCAAAAGAACTTGCATGAACTGGAATGTCAACGCCAATGAAGTATGTGTATGTGTATTGATACCCTAATATTGCTTCTACTTGAAAATCTATTTCATAACCCGATTGATAGTTTGCTGGAAAGGATAACACTGTATATTCAGAATTTGACTGGGACTGAAGAGAGCCAGGGGAAGAATATGAATAAGTGTACCATTCGGTCCAACCGTATCCAAAGTGACCCTTAGTTTCTACATTGTAATATAAATTAGAAATATTGCCGTTAAGAGTTGAAGGAAAGGGTTGATTCTTAATTGTTACTTCTATTGTCAAATTTTCAACAGAGTAACCAGGTATAGTTGTGGTTGTTGTTTTACCTGTATAAGGATTCGTAGTGGATGTTTTAGTTGGAGGTACCTTGTATGAATTATCCACAAATTTTAAAGTGAATTCTGGCACAGATGGAGTAGGTATTGGTATTGAAGGCATAGGTGAAGGTGTAGGAGTAGCCGTTGAAAGGGGGGTTTCAGTCGATACTGGTGTTGGTGTCGGCGTTGGACTTGGAGTGGGGGTTGGGAAAGGAGAAGGAGATGGCGTTTGTGTCTGAGAAAATGCTGGTTTAGTCATAATTAGAATGGATACAGTTAAGATAAGAACAAGAATTAATGAGAAACTCTTGCTGATGCTACTCATACTTACTTCTTAGAGATGGTTGGCGATAAAAGAGTTCTTGTAAAGATTTCTTGACACAAAAAGCGTGCGGCATCCATTAACGAGTTTGTATTCAAGGCTTAAAGTCTGCAAAAGTTTTTTTAGAAACCTTCACTTTGACATTAGTGAGAGCTGCCTAACCAGTTCTCAAACACCTTATGAGATGTTTTACGCTTGAAATTCATCTGTTCATTTTGTGAAACCTTTGCTTTTGATGAGGAAAAAGGAGATCTGAGAGCAGAACTGCCGCCCAAAATCACGATGGAACAAATACCCATGCAGTGGCGGTGTCCGGTTTGTGGACATTGGAAAGGAAACCTCAAAGAAATCAGCAATGAAGAATATTCTGAGAAAAGGGCAAGATACGAAAAAAACTATCCGCCGACCTCTGAAAACCCTGTAAAAGATATCTCTTATTATCGTGACATCGCCAGAAAGCAGCTTGCGCGTGTCTGCGCCGTAAACAAGGTTTGTGATGGAGACCCTGACAGGCTCTGCCAAGGTATGAAGTACGGCAAACCCATCGGTTTCGGAGGCGCAGGGCAGGGCAAAACTTGGGCTGCAAACTTTGAAGCTCTGTCACGGTACAAGCTGAAAATGAGGGTTATCAAAGAACATTATGAACCAAACTTTGAAACAGCTTTTCTGGGAAACAAAATCGTGATGCCCGTGTTGGTTTCAAGCGTCAGCGGGACACTAATTAGCATGAATAACGCTTTGAGTGAGGAAGAGTTCCAGCGGGGCATGATTGAGGGCGCTAAGCAGGCAGGCACCATTGGCTTGAGCGGCAACACCGTTGATGCGCCAGATCATCCAGGGATAGATGTTATCGGCAGGAACGGCGGCTGGGGCATCCCTGTTTTTAAACCGCAGTCGCAGGAAACGCTTCTGGGGCTGTTCAAGCGGTGTGAGGAAGCCAACGTTTTGGCTATCGGCGTTGATTTGGACGGGTACGGCTCCACCAACTGGGCGATGAGGGGCAAGCCGCTTTATCGGAAAAGCGAGCGTGAACTCAAAGAGCTTGTCGACGCAACGGAGAAACCCGTGATTTTTAAGGGTATAATGAACGTTGAGGACGCGGGTAAGGTGGTTGATTCAGGCGCTGAAGCGTTGGATGTGAGCAATCACGCGGGTAGAGTGATGGACTGCGGTCAGGGCGTGGCGGAAGTTCTTCCTGAAATAGCCGATGTGTTCAAGGGAAACATAACCATTATGGCTGACGGCGCCGTGCGCACCGGCTTTGACGTGCTTAAGCTGCTGGCTTTGGGCGCGGATTTGGCGCTAATCGGCAGACCGATGGCGTGGATGAGCCTTGCGGGTGGACCTGAAGCTGTGGCAGCGTATCTTGATTATGTTAAGAAGGATTTGCGGATGGCTATGGTTATGACGTGCTGCGACAATCTTCAAGAAATCAGCAGAAAAATTCTGGTCTCAAATAAATGGGGTGAAAACAAAACATGATTTACCAGTATGACGCGGTGATTGTTGGTGCAGGCATCGCGGGGTTAACAGCTGCCCTTAAAGCCTCCGAAACCTGCAACGTAGCAGTCATCAGCAAAGTGTACGCTTCCCGTTCCCATAGTGGTTCGGCGCAGGGCGGCATGGCGGCGGCTCTGGGCAACGAGGAGGAGGACCATTGGGAATGGCACATGTTCGATACCGTGAAAGGCGGCGACTACTTATCGGATCAGGACATTTGCGAGATTCTTGCCCGTGAAGCACCCCAAAGAGTCATTGAGCTGGAGCATCTGGGCGTCCCCTTCAGCCGCAATAGCGAAGGCAAAATTGAGCAGCGCCGCTTCGGCGGGCACACAAGGAACTTTGGAGAGGCACCTGTTAGGCGAGCTTGTTACGCTTCAGACAGGACGGGGCGCGTAATTATGGATGCACTGTACGACCAATGCTTGGTGCGGAGCGTAAAAATCTTCGACGAATTCTTCGTTACGTCGCTTCTAACGTCTGAGGGTCGATGCTACGGCGTGTCAGGATACGAGTTGGCAACCAGTGAGCCAGCGGTTTTTCATGCCAAGGCGGTTTTGCTTGCAACAGGTGGCTGTGGCAGAATCTTCAAAACAACCTCAATGTCTTTTGCAGCCACAGGCGACGGCTTTGCCTTGGCGTTTGACGCGGGTATTCCGCTTGAAGACATGGAGTTTGTTCAGTTCCACCCCACAGGCATCCACAATTTGGGCATTCTGGTCAGCGAGGCGGCAAGGGCAGAAGGCGGCATCCTGCGGAACGGGAAAGGCGAGCGGTTTATGGAACGCTACGCACCAACGTTGAAGGACCTCGCGCCTCGAGATATCATTTCCAGAGCTATTTTAACTGAGGTTGCTGAGGGCAGAGGCGTCGAAGGATCAGACTACGTTTATCTGGATTTGACGCATCTTGGCAAAGAACAACTTCAGCTTAAGCTTGAGGAAGTCACCTCGTTCGTGAAGACATATTTAGGCATTGACGCAAGTGTATCTCCGATTCCTGTAGCGCCGACATGCCACTACATGATGGGCGGCATACCAACCGATGCAAAAGGACGCGTGCTGGCAGACGGAAAATCCGCGGTTTTGCCCGGGTTGTATGCGGCGGGTGAATGCGCATGCGTAAGCGTTCACGGAGCAAATAGGCTTGGCACGAATTCGCTGGTTGACTTAGTGGTTTTCGGCAAACGAGCAGGAGCAGACATCACAGACTTCGCTGACAAGAATCCGTTGGCTCCGCTACCTAAGGATGCTGAATTGGCTGTTTCCTCAAAAATGGATAGACTGCTGGGAATGGCTGGAAAGGAGCACGCCGCAATGGTTCGTGAGGATATGCAGAAGACAATGACTCAGTTGTGCAGCGTCTTCCGGGACAGGAAAGGCTTAGAACAGGCGATGCAGCGAATTCGTGAGCTTAAAGGCAGAATGGCTAATTTGGGGTTGATGTCTAAGGGAAAACGTTTCAATTATGAGTTAGAGGAAGCGTTGGAGTTGGAGGTCATGATGAAGCTTGCTGAAGTTATTGTTTACTCAGCTTTGCAGCGTGAGGAAAGCCGCGGAGCACATTACCGTAACGATTTCCCCGAACGCAATGATGAAGCTTGGCTTAAGCACACACTGGTTTTCCCCATGCAAACCGGGTTTGAGGTGAGGTATAAGCCTGTGGTTGTTACGCGTTTTGAACCTAAAGCAAGGAAGTACTAGCATGATGGTGAAGTTGAAAATCTTCCGTTTCGACCCCAAAAACGACAAAGAGCCCCACTACGACTTTTTCGCGGTGGATGCTAAACCAACAGACAGGCTGCTTGATTGCCTCAACAAGGTCCGCTGGGAACACGACGGCAGCTTAGCGTATCGGATGAGTTGCGCGCATGGCATCTGCGGCTCTGACGGCATGACGATTAACGGAGTTTCAGCGTTATCTTGCCAGAAACTGGTTAAAGACTACCCTGCCGACAAAGAAATCCTGATTGAACCGCTGAGCGTTTTTCCGGTTGTCAAGGATTTGGTGGTGGATATGGAACCGTTTTTTGGGAGAGAAAAATCTGTGCACCCGCACGACGGCATAACTTTAACTGTAGCGGAAGAGGGCAAAGAACACCTGCAAACCGTTGAGCAGCGCCTCCAGTTTGACGACGACATAAAATGCATAATGTGCGCCTGCTGCGTCTCCGCCTGCCCCGTAAGCCAGAAGGAAGATCCAGCGTATGTGGGTCCGGCGGCGATTGTTCGAGCGCACAGGTACATCTTCGATAGCCGCGTCAAAGACATGCTAGAGCGCCTGCAAATCATGGATAAACCCCATGGCGCATGGAGCTGCAAAAGCTACTACAAATGCACTCAGGTTTGCCCAAAAGAAATCCAAGTGACAAAGCACATTTTGGAAGTTAAACGCAAAATCATTGCCGAACTGCAAACGAAGAAAGCAGCGCCAACTCCTTGAACCTTGCGCTTCTATGTTTAGGTGGCAACAGTTGTTTGGCAGTTACTTTGCAGGCAAAGTCTCCTTGCTAGCTGTAAGCCGCTTTGAGAGGGGAACATATTTGCAGCCTATGAGCCCGCAGTAGCTACCTGTGTACTCCGATGTTGGTCGGTAAAGTTCAGGTTTGATTGGCGGCTCAGGAAACTTTTCTTCAATTATGTGCGCGGTCCACCCTGGAACCCTCGCTACGGCAAAGACTGGGGTGAACAAATCGTCGGGGATGCCCATCATATGGTAGACTGATGCGCTGTAGAGGTCAACGTTCGCGTAGATTTCGCCGCCCTTGCGTTTCCGGTACTCGCGTTGCGTCACATCCTCAATCTCTTTTGTGGTGAGATACCATTTTGGGTCGCCTGTGTTCCTCGCCAGTCTCTCAGAGATATGTCTCAGCAAATCCGCTCTGGGATCCAAAGCCTTGTAAACGGCGTGTCCCATGCCCATGACCCTTTCATGGCGGTCAAACTTTGATTTAACCCAAGCCTCAACGTTAGCTGGATCCCCGATTTCCACAAGGTTCCGCATGGTTTGCATGTTGGCGCCTCCATGCAACTCGCCAGAGAGGGATCCGACTGCTGCGCTGACGGCGGCGTACATATGTGCCCGCGTTGAAGCTACAACTCTGGCTGCGAAAGTAGAAGCGTTAAACGAGTGCTCAGCATGCAAAACCAAAGCTGTGTCAAAATCTTTAGCTATTTCTTCATCAGGCACCTGTCCCATGAGCATGTAGAGGAAGTTTGACGCCCGGCTAAGCTTCGCGTCAGGCTCGATGAGGGGAAGGTTTTTCCTTATCCTATCCCAAGACGCAACAACCGTGGGTAATGCAGCTACAAGCCTTGTGGCACGTTTCAGGTTAGCCTCTTTCGAGTCATTTTTTAGCTCAGGATCAAAACCCGCCAGTAAAGACACTGTTGCTTGCAGAACATCCATAGGCGCAGCTGTGTTTGGAAGCTTCTTTAAAACGTCAATGATGCTGGCTGGAAGCGTTCTTTCTTCGGCAAGTGTCTTTTTGAATTCTTCAAGCTGGGCAATTGTAGGCAAGACGCCGTATAAAAGGAGATAAGCGACTTCTTCGTCTGTCGCGTAAGCGGCTAAGTCGTGGATGTCAAAGCCCCGGTAGGAAAGCTCACCTTTGACGCCGTCGACAAGGGAGATGGCGGTGTCGGCGACAAGAACTCCGCGCAACCCAATGTCCTTTGTTTTAGATGAGGCAGCCATAAGTTTCAATCAACCCCGCCCAAATCGAAGATGGGCTTTTGCAAACCGAAAAGCAAGCAGGCATCACAACCGAGTTTTAGGAAGTTACATTCAAAAAGTTGCATTTAAAACACCCTCTGGTATTTTGCTCTATAAATTAGTTAAATGAGCAAGTGTCAAATATGTTTTGCGGGGAGGAACTTTCCGCCCATATGAAGCCTAATTTTTCATGAGTCAAAAGCTGCTCTATTTTTTTTTGTTTACTGGCATCTTTGATTGAGATAGAAAAAGTTATAGCTTCTGAAAGCATAGCTAGTTTGTGGTTTTATGCAGTTTTTCACTATAAAAGATGAATTCGATATTAAACACAAAGTTCTCGTCGTTCCCTTAAGCGATGTAGAAATGAATGAACTTGAAGGTCAATGCAGAGGATGCATGCCCTCAATTTCAGTTTCAACTTTAGTTCAAAACGGACATCCATATGTGATTGTTGACTTTGGCGTTGGCGTCTCATGGAAGACAGCGATACCTCTTGATCAAGCATCCGAGGATGGGCATAAAATAGGAGACGAATTGGCGATTGGAGACGTTTTAACAGTAATTTTAACTCCTAATCCTAAAGCAGTAAGAATCGCGAAGGATAAAGTTTACATGAACGTGCCTTTAGAAGAGGTTTTAGCCTTCAGTTTCCTGTACACGGCGGAAATGGCAGAAAACTACGCGTTATTCAAAATGTTCAAGCAGCCAAAAGGCGAATAAAAAAAGAGGCTAACGCCGGATTCAGCTTATTTGAGGTAATCCAGAAACCAGTTTGTTGCTATTTTAGCGACTTCTTCCAGTTTCCCCGGTTCCTCGAAAAGATGAGTTGCACCCGGAACAATTACTAGTTTTTTTTCAGCTGACATTTGCTCCATCGCCTGCCTATTTAATTCAATCACTTCAGTATCCAAACCGCCTACCAACAACAGCGTCGGCGCCGCAACTCTGGGAAGATAATCAGCAGCTAGGTCAGGGCGCCCTCCACGCGAAACAACAGTTGCTATCTCATTTGGAAGTTTCGCAGCCGCAATTAAAGCCGCTGCGGCGCCTGTGCTGGCGCCAAAGTAGCCGAACGGGCAATTCTTTGTCTGGGGGTCTTTTCTTAGCCATTCCGTTGCACCTATCAGACGCTCAGCAAGCAGGGGGATGTTGAACCTGAACGCGCCGGTTTCTATATCTTCTTGATCCTCCACATCAGTCAACAGATCGAATAGTAATGTTGCGATTTTTTGAGCGTTGAAAATTTTTGCTACGTATTTATTTCTTGGACTAAATCTGCTGCTGCCGCTTCCATGCGCAAATAACACGACGCCTTTAGCGCCTGAAGGAACAGTTAAGTCGCCTGCTACAACTACACTGCCAACAGGAATTCGAACAGAAACGATTTCTTGATGACTCATGCCTTCACCATCCCAGCTGTTTTCCCATAACTTTTCTGTTTGCTTTGTTTAAGCAGTCGGATTACTTCTTCGTCGGTGATTTGGCTAAAATCCTTGTAGAATTCCCCTATAGCTTGGAAATATTCAGGAGTATAGAGGCATACAACTCGGTCTGCCTGTTTTTTTAGCTCTTTAATGGTTGAAGGCGGCGCAACTGGAACAGCGACGGTAACGGTTTTTGCATCTCGGTTTTTGACCGAAGCCAAAGCGGCTTTCATGGTTGAGCCAGTAGCTATCCCGTCATCGACAAGAATGACATCACGACCTTTCAGGTTGGGGTAAGGCTCGTTTTTCCTATAAAACTTTAGTCGCCGCATGATTTCGCTTTTTTGAACTTCACTTTCTTCTTTAACATACTCCGCTGGTACACCCAGGTACCTGACTAGGTTGTTGTCGAGGATTATTGTTCCATCCTCAGTCACGGCTCCAATAGCCAACTCGGGATTGTCAGGCGCACCAATTTTATGTGGAATAATAACATCCAAAGAAACATTGAGTGCTTTGGCGATTTCGTAGCCCACAACTACGCCGCCTCTGGGAATCGCTAAAACAATCGCGTTTTTGCCGGCAAAATCCGTCAAGGCTGAAGCCAAGCGTTTTCCAGCTTCGATTCTATCAGCGAAATAAGCCATTTTTATTCCTCAAAAATTTGCTATATTGATTAAAGCAGATTGAGATATAAAAGCAGTTTTATATGTTATGCTTTACCTAAATTCTTATTTATAACCCGCTTCAGAGACGGCTTCTTAAGAGGAAAGGAAAGGGCTTCTTCATTGGGCGCTACTAAGAGTTCTGTGGATTCCTTTTCAGCTGAAACCGTATTTGGGTTGCCTTTCTTCTCGTTATGGCATTTGAAACAAATTGTAAGCGAATTATTGTTTTCCTCTACAAGTTCTATTGCAATGCCAGAACATTTAGTGCAGACAACCGTTTTTATTTTCCAGTCCTGATCGAGACCTCCGTTCTTCAGCCAATCTACAAAAGATAATATGCTCGGATCTTCAAGATCATAGCTTTCAATATCGTCAGAATATTTCACTGCCAACTCCAGCTTTTCAAATTGCTCATTGGAAAGGTCGCCGCTAAGCACTTTTTTGGCTAAGGCTCCTAGAAAGTTATCTTTTTTCTTTTCTTCTTTTCGGCTCATGTCTTGCAAGCCGAGATAAAATAAAGAAATAATGCCGATCGAAGCTATCAAACCTTGAGGTGACTGCAGAAAAAGCACTAAAAGCCCAACTTTGGGAACGACCACAGTTGCAACTCCGAGGACTTGATCGGGCTTTGTGAGAAATGGGTCGTTGGCCTGGTTGTTATCTCCTTTGGTTTGATATAATATCGTTCCGTCGCTTTGAATTTCCTCGCCAACTATTCTGTGTATCAGAACCGGCCGGACCAAGCCATCTAGCAAAGGCTCGCTGGTATCGCCTTGAACAAACACAATTATGGTTCCGTTAGGAATATTCGCTGTATTTATTGCTTTATAAAAGACCAAGTCGCCGTTTTGCAGGGTAGGGTACATGCTGTTGCCGCTAACTATAGCTAAGGGATAAGACGATGTGCCGGCGTAAAGAGGAAGAAAAATCACGATTAAGACAACGATGCCGAGGAGCAAGACCCCTACTCTTTTTTTGGTCCACTTCAATTGATTCGCCTAACTGAAAGTGAAATCAACTTAGGAATGGTTGGTTGAGTATTCCCCACTTGACGTTCACCACTTTCTCTGTTACCGTGATTACTGACCCCACGTTTCCTTGTGCAGGAATTTTGCCTTGCACGATTCCTGTGGGATGCATCTTCTTACCTGTAGGAAACGGAAGAAACACTTGCAGCACATCGACAGCCGTTGTGAGGTCCGTCGCGGTTATTCTACTGGAACGAAGTTTCATGTTGCATATTCACCTCTACGAAGTTAAGACCCGATAGGGCACCTGGAAGTTAGTCGGCTGTCCGCTCCCCCAGTATATAGTGTAGGAAGCGGTTGGGGTTGACGAGAACATAATCGTGATGTATCCATTCTGGGGAACAGTGACTTGGCTGCCGACAAAACTCATTTTATATTGGCCTTCCGAGCTCCCTATGACGGGCGATTGGATGTTGCTTGCTACTGTGCTTTGGATGTTCCCTGATGAGTCGGTGACATAAATCGATACACTAAGAGCGTTAGCCGAAGAGGATAAGCTGCCGAAAGAGACTGAAGGCATAACGTTGTTAGGTGGAAAGGCTCTCAGCCTGAACCAGTAAGTTGTCTGAGTATCCACGGGATTAAAAGCCACTTGAACGAGACCGGGGTAATTTGTTAGTGAAATCGCTCCGGAAGCCGTTGTAGGGCTAGCGTAGTTCTGGTATTCTGTGGCTGTTGTGGAATTTACGGCGAGCGAAACAACTTGAAGGGTCGTGCTGGGGGGGTTTGGAGTAAAGGCTGTGTTTCCTGAGGCGATGCTTAAACCGTTGATTCCATCAGAGCCTTCAGGCGGGTACACCCATTGAGTCGCGCCGCTTGTGATAGTGGATGAGCTTGATGTTGATTGGAGGTTGCTGAAGGATACACCTATCCAATCTCCTGTGGTGCCTACTTGTTCGGCGTCGATGATTAGTGGACCTGTGTATTGATTATTTAGTGAGAACGAATAACCAGGAAACGGGTTCGAGTCTACGGTAAGACCATTATCGACGGAGTAATCTCCAGCAACTCCCGCGGTGTTCCAGGCTGGGTTGAGGGTGGTTCCCGCAAAGTTGTCGTAAAAGATAAACACATTTGCTCCGTCGTCATACTGAGCATATGTGGGTGACAAGTTGGGCGCTGCTCCCCAGTAAATGCCATCAAAGTCTGTGCTGGTAGAGAGAAAGGCCATGTATATCGTGGTTGTTCCCCCACTTTGGGCGATTGAACTGGTCAGTTTGACCCAAGCTGTCGCGGAAGAGGCGGTGTTGGATAGAGAGGGAGTACAAGATTCAAGCCATGCGTAAAGGGGCGTGGCGAGGTTGCTCACTGAATAGAAGCGGATGTTGCCTAAGTCTGATGCTTCGCAGCTCACGTAGGTGGAAGGGTTCCAAGTTATTTCCTCTTGGAACGTGGAAGGCGTGGCTGATGACTGGCCGTTAGTGATTGTGATGGGGACATAACTTAAGATTGAACCCGCCGAACTCGCCCATAATCCCAAAAACCAATTGCCCGCGCTGATCGTGGTTGCGCTTCCGAATTGAAGAGACCAAAGGTAAGCTGTTGAAGCCTGAGCTATTGAATATGAGCCGCTGCTGCTTGTCGGAGTTTGGGCGGTGTTCGTGCTGGGCGTTGAGCCTGCGGGACCCGAGATTGTTTCAAAGTACATGTTTGTTAGTGCGCCATAGTTAGTCTGAGAGTTTATGTTCGTTATGACTGCTGGACTCGCAAATGAAACTACTGAAACTGCTGTAATCATAGAAACTAAGAGTAAGGCGATAAACATGATTTTCAAGCGTTAAACACCTTCCTTTAAACATAAAACTAGGAAAGAAGGAGATCCTGAATCCTTCGGGCGAAGCAAATTTTCACCCTACGCCACCGTTATCATTATTCCTACTGGAGCAGCAAAGTTACTTACACCGGTGCTAAGGACAAAGGTCATTGTCTGGTCTGGTGTTATGGTGGATGGTGTTGTGACGGTAAGTGCGGTGCCCATTGTAGCGTAACCGCTTCCCGTATTCCATTGAACCGTCACCGTGTACGTTGTGCTTGCTGAAGCAGATGAGGTAATGGTAAGGGTTAACGAATACTGCCAGTCGCCCACGACTGTTGCTGTTGTGACAGTGCCGCCGTTTGACCAAGTGGCAGGCAGTGACGTCGCAGTTGCTGCACTGTAAGTGACTTGGAATCCGTTGGTGGCTGCAGTGAAGCCGCCATTAACGTTGTAGATGACACCTTGGACAGCCTGAGAATCCGTCGTTGTAATTGTTACGTTTGCAGCGAAAGACACGACCGCAAGAATCGATATTGCCAGTATCGGGATAAGTAGCTTCAGCGGCATGAAATGCTTTAGGGACCTGAGTTTGTTCATGAATAGGGGTGAGGTCGTTAATCAATATAGAATTTATGAATTCAAAATACATATTACAGAAACGTTTTGTAATTTCGTTTCAGTTTAAAGAGGGGAAAGTTGCACCGCACATTAAGCTATTGTAATTAGCATTCCTGCGGGCGCACTGAAGCTGGCTTCGCCGGTGTTAAAGATGAAAGTCATCGTCTCTCCTGCATTTATTGTCTCTGGCGTTGTAAAGGTGAGGGCTGAACCCAACGTGGTGTATCCGCTCCCTGTATTCCATTGAACTGTCACTGTGTATGGCGTGTTGGGCACGGCTGTGCCGGTGATGGTAACGGTTAACGAATACTGCCAGTAGCCGAAGACTGTTGCCATTGTAACGGCACCACCATTAGACCAAGTGGCAGGCTGTGCCGTCGCTGTTGCCGCATCATAAGTGACTCCGAATCCATTGCTGACTGCAGTAAAGCCGCCTTCAACGTTGTAGATGACTCCTTGAACATCCTGAGAAGTCGTGGTTGTAATTGTTACGCTTGCAGCAAAAGATACAACAGCAAGCAGTGAGATAACTAGAATTGGGATAAGTAGCTTAAGTGGCATGAAACGTTTTAACGATTTTATTTTGTTCATGGACAGAAGAGAGGTTATTGCCAAATAAATAGTTTATGAATTATTAATACTTACATAAGAATACTCACTACAAAAAACATAAAAACCAAAAATAAGCCAGAAACCAACTAAGCTTTTTCAATAAACGAGACACAGCCACAAGCAAATCTAAGTTGGAAATTTTAGGTTTTTTTGGTCAACTGCAGGTTTTCTTTTTCGAAGCTGAATTCATGGAATCTTTGTAGATAGTAGAGTCTTAGATATTCGCCTGCAAACTTTGCTTGAAATGGAAGGTCTTGCGCTGAAATACGGTTCTTCTGTTTTAATTTTTCGTCAATGGCTGCTTCCGCTGTTGGATAGTTAAGTAGAAATTCTTTTTGTTCATTGTAGGCCGTTAATGTCTTCACTGCCTCATCAACGTTAGACAGGTAAACGGGCAATTTTTCCATTATTTGGTTAATCATGTAATTTGATGGGTTTGAGAGGGTTTCAGTTGCTTTCTTTAGGCGTTCACGCAAGGCGGAGTTTTTCTCCCACAGATAATCTTCTGTGGGCACCAAATGATCAATCGAGTCTTCCTCACTAATCAATTCAGAATACAGCATGGAAAGCAGGTCTTTAGAGATGTCAAGGAAAGATTGGATATCGTCCTTTAATTCGACGACATCGACAATGTTCAGTTGGTCCTTCTCAATCTCTTTTTCTGCAGTTAATTTCATTGACTCAGCTTTTTTGGCGTAATCCAGCACCTTCGGCACGTTCACACCAAAAATCGGCGTCAAAACCTCCCCTTGGCTGCTTAAATCTGCAATTGGTTTTAAGGATTCTTTAAGGTACTTCATTGAATCCAAAATGTCAGCACCGTACTGTCTCTTCCAATTATTCAACGAACTATAAAGCGCCTCCAGAGCAACCCACGGTGACTCTTTTTGTTCAAGCTTTTGCAAAGTGAACTCTATCGCCCTGCTTTTCTCTGGAAGGCTCGGGTCATACAGAGGTCTAATAATTTCATAAATTGGCTCGGCAACTTGAACAACCTCGTGGGCAAGAACTCTTCCTTCTTCTAAGATTTGCTTGATAGCGTCTATTCTTGCATCAATCGTCATCTCTTTTTGAAAATCAGCGTTCACCGTTGATTTCAGGTTTAAGCCAGCGGCTTTTAGTTTTCCAATCCAATCAGAAAATTCGCAGTTAACAAAAATCTGGTATTCAGCCAGTATATCGCTTAGTTCTAACTCTAAGGCGTCAACGTTTTTGCTTAGCTTTTCTAACTCCTGCAATTTCTGATTTAAATCTGCCACTTCATAGTAGTGCATCTCCGATTTTTTCAGAGTGTCTTCTAATGAATCTTTGATAACTAACATTTTTCCTTCAGGAGAACTTACATCCACAGAAATATTTTCTTTAACGTTATCTATTTGACCCCCGAAAACCTTCAATCTATCCAGCAGCCTTTGAGTTTTCTCGACGATCTCTGGATCTGTCGCTGTTTGCTTGGGAGCGTAATCGATGAAGGTTACAGGAAGAGTAAACATAAACGTCGCCAAAATGCCCAACATTATTGCTACGGCGCTAATATTAGCCGTAAAAGCTAAAGCCGTTTGAAGAGAAGCTGCAAGGAAAAAGAACATGGCTGCTATAACTGTGGCTGTAAAACATGGGAAAAACTTATTGTCACCGCCGATTGCGCCCTCTTTAACGAATAGTCTAATAAAGAGAATAAGCCCCAGCGAAAGCCCCACCACGATGAAAATGAACATGATTAGGCCAGGCGCGGAATCACGATATTGTGACAATGCGCCGCTAAGGTTGCGTCCCTGAATATTGGGGATCCATGTAAGCTGACCGGCAATCGCGTAAATAACTTGGGATGTGGTGTACAATCGAAACTGACTAATCGACGAATTAAGATTGGCAAAAATTAAGTTTAAAGAACTAAAAAGAGGTGGGCTTGAACCGGCTGCGTTCCACCAGTCAGGTTGGGTAATAACTACGACTGTATAGTTGAAGTACTGAAGGATCGTAAGGGGCACCGCAATCAAGGCGTAATAGATGACTGTTAAGGCAGCGTATTTTTTGAAGTATACCACTGAGGCCAAAATAAATGGAATGGCTAAATAATATGCTGAAGAAAAAAAAAGCATCGTAACTGCCAATATGCCAAAATCAATGGCTAGGGCGCCCTCGTAGCGGTGAAAAATTACGGGTAACCCAACAAACAATGCCATCCAGACAACGACTACTGCAACACGAACCATTGTAGTTCCAAGATAGGAAATAAAGTACAATTCGGCCAAATGGTAAATCAAGCCTACCCCAATAACAACGCCGCCGATGGGCATCCCAAACTGCGGGTACTGATAAGTTATAAACGCCACCAAAAAAGCAAGTACAATCGGCAGTGGCTGAGGAAAAAGAGGCAAAAAAGACATACCAAGCGCCATGGCGACAAGCGTTACCAAAAAAGTAATTATCTTCAGCTGCTGTGATACCTTTTTGCGTTCCGCTTCTTCCTTTTCTTTTCGCTTTTGAATCCTTGTTTTGAACCAAGATGCTACGCGATTACTTTTTTGGGAGGGCTGATTCAATCAATTTACCTAAAGCCTTATTTTAACTAACACTTCTTAAAGGTTATGTAGGTACCTCTGATGAAGAATGAAAAAAACGATTTCGATGTTCTAGAAAGCGTTAAGAAACACATAGAAAACTTAAAACCATTGCTGCCTAAGCAAGCTTTGGTTTGCATCGGCGAATACCCCATTAAGATATTGTTAAAAAAAACCTACGCTAACCAAAATGACGAAATGTTGCCCATTCTCTTAGGAAAATCAAGCGACGACGTCTTCAAATGGATTCCGAAAGGATTTGACCCGTACCTTGTTTTAGGCTTCGAAGAAGCAAACATTAACACTCACTTCTGGTATAATGTTTTACCGTTTGTTTCTCAAGACGAAACGTTAATCGAAGGGTTAAAGAAAAAACCCGTCGAAAAACTGCACAGCGCAATCCTGGTTGCATCGGTATGGGATGGAATCGGCAGCGCTTCATTACCAGCTCTGATAACGAAACTTAAGGCTTCAAACATAAATTCCCTATCCATAGCCATACTGCCATCAAAAATACAGCCTATAGACGCATATTTCAACTCCCTGGCATCATTAGGAATGTGTGTTTCTAATGAGGACGCAAACGTTGTGCTCTTGGAGAGAGACTTACTTGAAAATTATGAAGGAGTCGATAGAAATGGCTCCCCTATAAAAGGTAACATGGTTGCCAATTACCTAGTAAACCTGTTGCTATCTAAGGAAACGCTTGTACCAGAAATATCAGAGTTATCCAGAACATTCAACGTCAAAATGTACTCGATTCTATTAGCAACAGGCGCAAGCATCAAAATTTACGGTTCTTTAGAAAACATGTTAAATGCAATGTTGCTTGAGCCCCTTTTAACCTTTGATTTATCAACGGCTTCAGTACTTTATGTTCTTCTCCGCATGCCAACAAGCCTCAAAGACAAGCTTCCGAGAGGAAAAATCGAGTTAGCAACAGCAGGCTGGTTTAAGGAAAAAGCTAACCTCAAATCCATCTACATAACCGAACCCATCTACGTTGAAGACTCAAGTGACCGAATAGACTTAATCTTGTTTGTCGGCGGTTTTGACACTGCAAAAATGATCACTGACTTAGATAAGAAAGTTAAGACCATGAAAAATCGCGCCGTTGAGAAGGGTTTTATAAAAGAAGAAGACTGGCAGACGATGATGAAAAATTTAGAAGAGCAGAAGGAGCAATAAACCCCTTCCTAAGTTTACTTTTTGTTTTGATCACTGCTGCTTTCTTCGGTGTTATTGCCGTTGTTGTTTATGTCTTTAATGATTTGCGTAGCGGCAACTCCATGTTCAAGCAGGTAAGATCTGGAGAGGTGTCTTTCGAAATCACTGGATTTGTTGTAAAGAAGCTGCATTTCGTCGTAGGCTTCCATGTCTTCAGGTTTTCCTCGGCCGCCTAGAACTAGAACTCTTGTTTCCCATGGGTCACGAGAGTCAATCACACGGACGGTAATTGTTCTTGAGACTTCGCTGGTAACGTAGCCTGCTAATGCAACGTAAACTTCTTGAGACATTTCTTCTGTCCAGAGGTTTGCGGGTGCCTGTACGGTAACCCAAAGGTAATCTGTTTTGTAAACTGGCTTGTATCCCATGACGCTTGGCGTTTTGAAAGTTCGAATTACGCTTTTCATGTAATCTTTAAAGTGGTCCTTGTCAAGTATGTCTCTGAATATTACGTCGGTTGTAAGGCTTTCTTCCTGTTCAGTGAGTATCTTGAAGATTATTTTAAGTTGTTCGCTTTCAGTGAGGTCGGCTGACTTTACATAATATTTCTTTGGTGCGGCAATCTCAGCAATCTTTTCTTTGTATTCTCTGTGTAAATCAACGATTTTATTTAGTCTTTTCCGGTAATCAGCAGTAAGTTCGAATCTCTTCGCTAATTTTTCGTAAAGCCTAATTGTGCTGTCAACTTTGTTGAGGTTCTCAAGCGCGTAATATTCTTCTTCCTCTATCCTCTTTAGGTCCCGCTCTAGCTCCATAAGCTGTTCTCTAGCATAGCGTTTTGTGTTGAAAAGCTTTCTTAGCTGCAGCTCCACTCTTGATTTATCAAATTCTTTTCGTTTCTTTGTCTCCTGAACTCTCATGACTTCGTTGTCAAAATCGCCTCTTTTTTGCATGCGGTTCGTCTGTATTTCGTTAATGTATGTTAAGTGTTCATCAATCATTCTTGACTCGTCTTGCGGTGTTCTAAGAATCATCTGAACTAAAAGATAGATCGTTCCCAATTCGGATTGAATGTCTCTTAAGTCCGCTAGTTCGCGTTGGCTTTCCGGAAGCACCTCATAGTACCTTATTAAAGCGTCAGTTAGGTATCTTGTCGCATCATAGAATTGCAGGATGAAGAGGGATTTTTCAGCAAGATCAGCTAGATTTACTAAATCCTCCAAAATCCTCTTTTGCCTTAAAGTGAAGACTTGCGAGCTAGGAATCAACTGTTTGAGTCGATCCAGGATTATTGCTTTTCTTTGAGAGAATTCTAAATGCGTTTTTGTTAAGGTGGTAAGTAAGGCTTCTATGTTATCTAGTTTTCTTGAGCCTTCTTTCTGCAATGTTAGGTTTATTATGGCGTCTTCGATTGGCCCTGTTTTTCCCATTAACTTTATGGTCGAGAGGAAACTCATGATTTCGCTTAACCAGTTTTTAACCTGGAGTTCGATGCCTTTAACATGTAATTCTAAGTCGTCTTCAAGTCTTGGATTGCTATTGATGACTGTCTGAAGTTTTTCTTCAAACTGGTCCTCGTTAAAAGTGCCTGTTTTTACAAGGTAATTCTTGAACAGGTCTCTGGTTACGTCATAATCGACTTTTATGATGTCGTTGATTTCGTCAAGTACATCTAATTTTTCTTTTCTCAGCTCCTGCAGAAGTTCAAGTCCTTCGAAATTCAACTTGTAAGCTGAGATGTATTCTTCAACGGGATAAACTACTTTAACCATACCTAACGTGTGCGCTGAATTGTTGGTTAGTCCTACTTCGGTGCCGATTCCGCCAAGAAGGTCTGCTAAGTCAAAATCCATTAAGGTGTAAAGCATGTCTACAACCATGTCGTCCAGTTCTCTTCGGGCAGCTACAATGTTGCCTACTTTTGAGAATGCAGGTAATAGTGGAAGGTAAATTAGAGCATTCAAAGGATTTCGGTAGTATTCGCCGTAGGTTTGGATGACAAATTCATTGTAATCCTTATTCAACAAAAGCGAAAGTTCATTCATCGACACAAATGCGGAGCATCCTTTCGCCGGCGGATCATCGCCACCACAAGGAGTTACAACGAAGGCTATGATGGGTACACCTGAACCTAAAACTTTTCGTAAGTGCCTAGCGAAATCAAAGAATATACCGCTT
>Ga0187891_1001274_pt1 | contig 22138 bp, 22 predicted proteins | sample June2016WEW_21_4_FD_132990 | JGI IMG/M metagenome (GOLD analysis project Ga0187891, IMG submission 132990) | Peatland microbial communities from SPRUCE experiment site at the Marcell Experimental Forest, Minnesota, USA - June2016WEW_21_40 | ecosystem: Environmental > Terrestrial > Soil >... | reverse complement strand
GAGAGCATCGCGAACATTCATCGTGCGGTCGAGGGCGGCGTCAATTTCTTCGATACCGCACCCGCCTACGGGTGCAGCGAGGAGTTGCTAGGCGAGGCACTCGCGGACCATAAAGATTGTTTGGTGGCGACGAAAGTGTCGATCCCTGAGAACGTAGATGACATTTCCCAATCGGAACTGACGCGCCGGGTGAACCAGTCGCTCGATGAGAGCCTGCGGAGGCTCCGGAGGGAAGTACTCGATGTCGTTCAGATTCACAATGCAACCGTTCACGTCCTGCAGCAAGGCAGCATGGTTTCCTGCCTGGAACGTGCTCGGGAGGCGGGTAAGCTCCGCTACATCGGTGCTTCCGTATACGGCGAGGAATGCGCTTTGGCTGCAATCCGTACCGGCAAAATTCAGGTTCTCCAGATTGCTTTGAGTCTACTCGATCAGCGCATGCGCGACAAGGTGATTCCCGAGGCGAGTGCCGCAGGCGCAGGCGTGCTGACTCGTTCCGTGTTACTCAAAGGGACTCTGACGAAGAGAGCGCAGTGGCTTCCGCCGTCTTTGTGGCCCTTGTCACAAGCGAGCGAACGGGCGGTCAGGGAGTTGGGTACGTGTTGGGGATTGCTGCCCAGCATGGCACTTCGCTTCTGCCTGTCGGTGGATGGCGTGCACTGTGTGTTGTCAGGTGTTCGTAATTCTGCAGAAGTGGAGGATTGCCTGGAAGCTTGCGCGGCAGGCCCAATCACGCCGGCTCTATTGGCCAAGGCCTACGGTTTGGGATTGGGCGACGAACGTCTGCTCAATCCAAGCCACTGGGAGTTGGAGAAAGTCGATACCTACCAGGCTCAACTCTGACAGAGCGATGGCGAACTGCAATCGGGGTATTTTTTTCCGCGTAGACGGTGGCAGGTCAATGGGAATGGGGCACGTCGTCCGCTGCCTCTGGCTGGCGAGTGCCCTGCGCGAAACGTACGGCAACCCAATCTCGTTTTGCATGGACGAGGACGACATTGGGATTTCCGTAGTGCAAAGCCGCGGCTGGCCAGTGCTCCGGGTTGCTGCAGAAGAATGGGGCGGAGTGGAAGGTGATGCCCTGATCATCGACCTTCCCGGGGGAGAGTCCGCGGAGGCCGTCCGTTCCTTGCACCAAAGGAATCCTCGAAGTTTGGTTGTCCTGATGGACGGAACCTGTACAGGTAGAATTGAGGCGGATCTGATTGTGAGTCCCCTCGAGAGGCTTCCGGACCCTTCGTCGTGGCGGGGTTTTCGTGGACAGCGTTATGAGGGGCCGGCCTATGCCATTTTGGATCCCGCTTTTGCGCGTGTTCCCAGGCGTTTGTCTAGCGTGGTTCGTGAGCCACGCGTACTCGTGAGCATGGGAGGCAGCGATCCCTACGGCCTGACGCTTCAGGCGCTGCGCGCGTTGGACAGCATGGGGGAACCGTTTCACGTCACGGTTGCGATTGGACCGGCTTTTCTGCATGAGGTCGAGCTACAAACCTGGTTGGCGGGCGCACGCCGCCAGTACGAGTGCAGACGTGAAGATTCTTTGTTGGATCTCATGGTGAATTCCGACTTTGCGTTGGTTTCCTTTGGTACGACCGTCTATGAGCTGGCGGCGACCGGTCTGCCGGCTGTAGCCCTCTCCATCACGGAAGACCATGCGCAATCGGCAGAGGTTTTCGCACAGCATGGAAGCTTGATGCATTTAGGGTTGTTCTCTAGCATTTCTGCTGCGCAGATTCAGAGTGCTGTCAGGGAGCTCTTGCATGGTCAGCAGCTCCGGCTCGAGATGGCACAGCGCGGACAAGCTTTGGTGGACGGGAAAGGCGCAGAGAAGGTGGCGAAGCTGTTGTTGGCGAGGATTTGCGAGCACGGCATATTTCGACCGGAGGGTGGAATTGGGACAACACACCGGGCCTGAATTGGCCCAGGACAGCAAGGGACATGCGGTCATTGACTGCCAAGAGTGTGGCTTCGCGCATCTATGGCCCAGGCCGACAGCGGAAGAACTGGCGGATTACTATGCGCGAAGTTTTTACGAGACGCATGGTAGCCCCGATTGGGCCGAGAAAGAAAAAGCGGAGCAGCCGTACTGGGAATTGGAATATGCTGACCGGCTCGCGACGTTTTCGGAGATCTTGCAAAAGCCGGTGGGAGAACTGCTGGACGTCGGCTGCGGTGGCGGTTGGTTTCTGTCCTATGCCAAGGCTCGTGGCTGGAAAGTGCTCGGCATTGAGCCCTCGCAGTCGATGTGGAAGCGGGCCGCCAGTCGCGCGCCGGTTTTGATGGGCACGTTTCCCGGCGTGGATGTCAGTGGGCATGCGCCGTTCGACGTAGCGCATGTGAAGCTGGTCATGGAACACGTTTCGGAGCCTCTGGAGGTGCTGGCGGCGGTGCGAGAGATCCTTCGTCCCGGCGGTATTGTGGCGGTGCAAGTCCCCAACGATTTCAACCCAGTGCAGTTGGCCGCACAAAAGCTTCTGAACAAAGATTCGTGGTGGATCGTTCATCCAGTACATGTGAATTACTTCAACTTCGAGAGCCTGGAAAGAACCCTCCGCCGCTGTGGCTTCGAGCCGCGCGTGCGGGAAGCCACATTTCCCATGGAGTGGTTCCTGCTGCAGGGAATTGACTACATCAGCCGGGACGACATCGGCCGCAAGTGCCACGGCCAGCGCATGGCGCTGGAGAGAAATCTGGAGGCAGCTGGCTTAACCCAAGTGCGGCGCGGGTTTTCGCGCTGGCTGGCATCGCAGGGCATCGGTCGCGAGGCAATCGTGTATGCGGTCAAGGTCTGAGCGCATCCTATGACGAGCTCCTGCCCAGTCTGCCGCGGAGATGTGCCGAGGGCCGGCATCTCGGTGAACGGACACCGGTACGCGCGCTGCGAAGAATGCAAGCTACTTTACCTCGACCCGCTCCCGGGGAAGCAAGATCTTGAAAAGTACTATGAGCAGTACCGGGACGTGAAAGCTGCAGAGGGCGGTGGTTACCTTACACCAGGCCATTTGCAAACGTATCGGCAAGAGAAAGAGCTTACGTTTCGCGACCTGGGTTTCGATCTGAGATTTCTCAGGTCGAAAAAGCTGTTGGAGATCGGATGCGCCAACGGACCCTTCTTGACTTTGGCGAGGGACCTAGGTGCGGAGATCCTCGGCATCGATATTTCCGCCGACTTAGTGGAGGAAGGGGTGCGCAACGGCCTGGATTGTCGTGTCGCGCGTGTGGAGGAAGTCACGGGCAATTTCGACGTGATTTGCCTGTGGGACCTGATCGAACATGTGACCGACCCGCGAGCGTTCCTCACGCAAGTCCGAAGGCTCTTCCGTACGGGCACGCACTTGTTGATCCAGACTCCGCGCTACGGTCGCGTCGCGGAATTGTTCGGTGAGTCGTGGCGATACCTGCTGCCGGTGGAGCACGTTGTGCTGTATTCACTCGAGGCGCTGACCGCGCTACTGAGCGAATTTGGTTTTCAGCGGCGGAGCTGGGTAAGTTTCGGCAGCGGGAATACTTCGGGAACCGTGCCGCCCGCCGTAAAGCGCACTTTTGACGGACTGGCGAAAGAGACTGGCCATGGAGACACCTTGGCCCTATGGGCGGTGAGAGAAGGTTGACCATGAAATTGCAGAACAAAGTGGCGGTGGTGATCGGTGGCACAAGCGGCATCGGGCAGGCGCTGGCGCGCGGATATTTGCGCGAAGGCGCCAAGGTCGTCGCGACCAGCAGCAATCCGGAAAAAGTTGCGGCTATGGCCGAAGAGGTGAAGCAGTTCCACGCTCCGCTGGTGCGGCCGGTTGAAACCCGCGACTCGGAGGCGCTGGCGGCTCTTTTCACGGAAGTCCGCGCCACCTACGGTTCGCTCGACGTCGTGGTCAACTGCGCGGGTACCCACCTGAAGAAACCCTCCGTGGATGTGTCGGACGACGAGTGGAAGCGCGTCATGGATGTCAACCTGAACGGCCTGTTTTACTCCTGCCGCGAGGCTGGCAAGATCATGACAGAGCAGCACTCGGGGTCAATCGTGAACGTGGCGTCCCTGGGTTCGTTCGTTGCGCTCACCGACGCGGCAGCGTATTGTGCCAGCAAAGCGGGCGTCGTCGCGCTCACGAAGAGCCTAGCGGTGGAGTGGGCGACGCTGGGCGTGCGCGTGAATGCCATCGTTCCGGGCAATTTTCAAACGGCGCTCAACGCCAAGGCGCTTTCCGATCCAGCGCGCCGCGAAACCATTCTGCGCAACACTCCCATGAAGCGTTTTGGAAATGTAGACGAGTTGGTGGGCGGGGCCGTGTACCTCGCTTCCGATTCGGCTAGCTTTACAACGGGTTCCGCCCTGGTCATGGACGGAGGATTCCTGGCTCTCGGGATTTGAGCGGGCTTATGAAGAAGGGAATCCTGATTCTCGCCGCCGGTCCGATGCAGATTCCCGCTGTCCTCACGGCGAAGGAATTGGGGCTGTTCGTCATCGCCGCCGACCGAAATCCGCTGGCGCCGGGTTTTCGCTTCGCCGACATCGGATTGCCGTTGGACGTTGTAAAGTATGCGGCTCTGGCCGACTGGGCTGACAAACATAAAAGCGAATACAACATCGCAGCCGTTTTTGCCGCAGCCGACGTTGCTGTCACTGCGGCCGTCATCAATCAGCGGCTCGGGTTGTTGGGGATTCCGGTGGAGGTTGCGGAAGCCAGTCACAACAAAGCCAAGATGAAAGAGCGATGGCTGCGCGACGGCGTCTCGACTCCGGCCTGCGAAGAGGTTGGTAACAAGAACGAAGCAAGGCGCCTAGCGGCGAAACATGGTTACCCTGTGATGGTCAAGGCAGTGGACAACTCCGCGTCTCGAGGGACGAAAGTGGTTGGCAGCGAAGCGGAGCTTGAGCCCGCCGTGGACAACGCCATACGCCACTCCACGACGTCCAGTTGCCTCATCGAGCAATTCGTGGAGGGTGAAGAGCAGAGCGTCGAAACCGTCATGCACAACGGAGAGCAACTTCGGGCGGGTATGGTGGACCGCCACTACGACTTTTTCCCTTATCCGATCGAAGTAGGACACACGAATCCGTCGCACTTGTCGGCCGATGTACAGGAACAAATTTTTCGGGTGGTGAACCACGCGGCGCAATCGCTCGGCATCGCCAATGGGCCGGCCAAGGCGGACATGATTCTCACGAAGCAAGGCCCAATGATCCTGGAGATGCCGGCGCGGCTCTCCGGCGGATTTCATTCGCAGTACACCACGCCGCTGGCTCTGGGTATGAACCCGATCCGCGCGGTGATACGGCAAAGTCTCGGCGACGATAGATTTCAAGAAGACCTGGTTCCCACCAGGAGCGAGTTTTCCCTCTGCCACGCGCTGTTTCCTCCGCCAGGGAAAATTCGTAATATCAAAGGCTACGAAGAAGCGCTGGCGCTGGAAGGCGTAAAGCACATTTTCCTGTTCAAGCAAGTGGGAGAGACGATTGAGTCGTACCAGAATTGCGCCGACCGTCCCTGCTACGTGATTGTGCAGGCCGGCTCATGCGAAAAAGTTTGGCATACTTTCGAGACAGTGAAGAACACGCTCCAATACGAAACGGACGGTGGCTGTGCCTAACCACGAGCGCGACAAAGGAAAGGGAACTTCGATTTATCGGCACCCCGCGGTGCCCATTCGGCTGATTCATCGCCGCTATCCGGCGGGCAAGAGTTTTTCGGTCGGCTCTGCGCGGACTGAACAGGTGCTGACGCTGCTCTCGGGAGTATTGGAAGTGAGTGGGCCGGTTTCGGGTGTGCTGGCGCGACGGAGCGTGTTCGAGGATCCGCCATCGGCAATTTATGTCGGGCGCGGGCAGAAGGTCACGGTACTGGGCAAGAAGGCGGGCGAACTGGTGATCCTCGAATGCGCCGCACAAAAGCCGGGTCCAGTGCGGATTGTGCGCGCGGCCAATCAGGAAGAGCGCGGCAAAGAGGGCTTCCGGCGCATGGTGTATAACCTGATCGACGAGCAGTTTCCTGCCGAGCGTCTGCTGGTGGGCGAAACGTTCAATCAGCCCGGGAACTGGTCGAGTTTTCCGCCGCACAAGCATGATCGCGTGGCGCGGGGTGAGAGGCGGTTGCAGGAAGTTTACTTTTTCAAGGTGCAGCCAGAACCGGGTTTCGGGCTCATGCATCTCTACGACTACGAGGGGCTCGACGAAACATACGCGGTGCGCAACAACGACGTGGTATGGATCCCGCGTGGATATCATCCAGTTTCGGCGATGCCCGGACACCGTCTCTACTATCTTTGGGCGCTGGCAGGGGACGGCCGCAAACTGAAGTGGAACACCGACCCGCAGTTTCGCTGGTTGCTGTGACGTCGCGGAAAACAGTCGAGTCGGGACAATTCTCTTTACCAAGATTCTCAACGAACTTCTTGAACCATACCAGGGACCCAAGTGAACCTGAACCTCTTCACGGTCTTTCATCTGAACTTGGCCTACTCCTCCATTGACGAGGAGCGGAGGCCGGAGGTGGTCCGCGATTGCTATTGGCCGCTGCTGCGGTTGGCCCGACGGCATGGACTGTCTTTTGGAATTGAGGCATCCGCCTACACCCTGGATTCAGTTGCGGAAATCGATCGTAGTTGGGTTGACGAACTGCGGGCACTGACGACGGAAGGCCCATGCGAATTCGTCGGCAGCGGGTATGCACAGATCATCGGACCGCTGGTGCCGGCCGAAGTCAACGCGGAGAATCTTCGACTGGGAAATGAGGCTTATCAGAAACTGCTCGGGTTTCGTCCCACCGTTGCTCTGGTCAGCGAGCAGGCCTATTCGGCAGGTCTTCTGCAGCACTACAAAGATGCAGGATACAAGGCAATTGTCATGGAGTGGGACAACCCAGCTCGCTGGCATCCTGATTGGAACTCCGAATGGCGGTACTTTCCGCAAGTTGCTTGTGGGCAGCACGGAGAGGAGTTGCCGGTCATCTGGAACAAGTCTATTGCTTTCCAAAAATTTCAGCGGTATGCGCATAGCGAGATGGACCTGCCGGAGTACCTCAACTACCTGGCGAAGCATGTTGGGCAAGAGGATCGCGCATTTCCCCTTTACGGTAACGACGTCGAAGTGTTCGACTTCCGGCCAGGACGTTATCAAACCGAACCCAGTCGGAAAGCGGAGAGCGAATGGCAACGGATAGACACCCTGCTGCAGCAGTTGCTCGCAGACAAACGCTATCGATTGATCCAACCTGGACAGGTTCTGGCACTCATGGGTTCGCCAAGCGCGGCCCAGCGACTTCATTTGGAGACCCCGCAGGATCCTGTGCCAGTGAAAAAACAGGAGAAATACAACCTGAACCGATGGGCGGTAACCGGAAGCAATGACCTGGCCATCAATACGGCATGCCGCCGGATCTACGAGGTGCTTAGGAAGGACCCGCGACCCGAGGATAGCTTCTGGCGCGAGCTGTGCTACCTCTGGAGCAGTGATTTTCGCACTCACATCACAGAGAAGCGATGGGTCGCCTATCTTGACCGTCTCCGGAGCTTCGAGCACCAACTGGGCATCCATGAGGGTGACCGGCAGTGCACACAGCAAACCCGCGCGAAGGGAACAGTCTCTGAACGGGTTGCCGAACAGGTTGTCGGGTTCGATATAAAAAGGGAGAGCCGCTGGCTGTCGGTAGAAACGGATGCCTTGAAAGCGGTGTTTAACTGCCGACGTGGCCTGGCCATAGATTCCCTGACCTTAAAGCGTGTCTCGGAGCGCCCCCTACTCGGCACGATTCCGCACGGCTACTACCAGGACATTGCGTTGGGCGCTGATTTCTATTCCGGCCACCTCGTTCTGGAAACACCGGGCAGTCCAAAAGTGACCGACTTGGAACCGGTTGAACCGGAGATCTGCGCTGGTGACCAGCCTGGGACAGTCATGCTACGAGGTTGCGTCAATACATCGTTAGGTCCGGTCGTGAAAACGATTTGGGTGACACGGGAAGGTCAGATACGGCTCCGTTTCGAGTTGCAATGGGAGCAACTTCCGTTGGGTTCCCTGCGGCTTGGGCATGTGACATTGCACCCGGAAGCTTTCGATCCCGAAAGTCTTTTCTTCGAGACGCACAATGGCGGAGTTCTGCCCGAGCGATTCGCACTCGGGAAGAAAGGTATCGAGCATGGGCGCTCAGTGTCATTCCTGGTGTCATCGAGCAGTTCGCTGGGGATGACCGACGGAGTGCTGAAAATGGGTGACCGGGAGCGCGCCATCGTCCTCCAGACGCCTCTCGACCAAGCTTGCGTCGTTGCTCAGATCACCTATGTGCCCGTGCAGGGTTCTTTCTTTTACCGGGCAAGCTTTTCAGCCGCGGAACTGGATGATACCTGCCGGGAAGGCTCCCGAACTGATTTTCCGCGAACGTTTGAATTTGAGTTCTGTCCTGAGGGGGAAGCAGCCGCGAAGTAACCATCCGGCCCTTGAAGGTTGGAAATTCATGAAGGTGCTTCTAGTACATCCCGAAGACTCGCCGGTCGAGGGTCCGTGGGCAAGCGGTTATTGGGATTTGGTCGTTGACATCGGTTGGGCGGGTTCACACCGTTATGACCAGTGGAGCAAAGCGCTGGGCTGTCCAGTCCGTGGTCTATATGGTTTCCGGGAGTGGAAAGAAGATGTCGGCGAGATCAAACAGGCTTTGCGCCTCGGCCTGGGTTCGCTGGTGGATGAAGAGGGAATTGATTGGTGGGACCTGCTGGCTCCGATTCATTATCAGCAACTGTTCGAGCTTCGACTGCTCCAGAAGCTTGCAGGTGAAATTGCCCCCGCGCCCGAAGTTCGCATCACGCGCCCGCACCACTTCGCAAATGCACTTGCCACGTTTCTAAATACAAGAATTGCGTGTTTCCTTCCTGCGATATCACGCCAATCGCCCAGTCAGTTCGCTCGTTACCTCGAGGCCTTGCAGACGCTAACTCGATCGCAGGTGCTGGAGATCGCACTGGACAAATGGGATACAGACTATCACTTGAGGCGATTCATCTCTAGGAGCCAAACAGATTCTTCGCGCGGGCGGACCGTCCTGTTGCCGTCCGCCTACAAGAATGTCACCCGCGTGGTGTCCGGCTATGCGCGCATGCTGCCCGATACTGATTTTCTGCTGGTGACTACTAGGCAAGGTTGTGTCACTGACGATCTCCCGCCCAACGTCGCTTGTACCTCATTAGCGTCTTATGCGCCTATCCCAAGGAATGGTGTCACCGAGCGAGAGATAGCCTCCCTCACCAGCAAGTTGACGCAGCTGTGGGGCACAATCGCCGGCTCCCAACTGCTCAGTAGCGCCCATTTGCTGGGTATGTTTAGCGATTTACCGCTCGGGTTGCGAAATGGCCTGCGAGTTCGGGATGCGTGGCGATGGGCGTTCGAACGCGAGTCCATCTGCTCGGTCCTCTGCGCCGACGAAAACAATTTATACACACGCCTGCCCATCCTGCTTGCCAGGAGGAGAGGAATTAGAACGGTCTATTGCGCTCATGGTGCGCTGGATGTGAATGTGCTGATCCGAGGGGTATGTTCGGATACCTACCTCGTCAAAGGCGAAATGGAAAAAGATTATCTGGTCCGGCGATGTGAGGTCCCCTCCGAGAGGATCATCATCGGCGCCGCCGCCGGCAGGGTTTCTCCGTTGAAACGGGATTCCGCCCGAGAGAAAACGCACATCGTTTTTTTCTCCGAAGCCTACGAGCTTTATTCAGGTCGAACGGAGAGTCTCTACCGGGAGGTACTGCCCAGCCTGTGTTCGGTTGCGCGCCGCCACGGTCGTAAAGTACTGTTGAAGCTCCACCCATTTGAAAGCATGACGGCCCGTATTCGACTTGTCGATCGACTGCTTTCAGGGGAAGACCGGAACCTGCTGGAAGTTACGAATGAACCGATTTCGGAGCGGTTGTTCCAGCGAACCTGGTTTAGTTTGACCGTCGAATCTAGCGTTGCCGTCGAGTGCTCCCTCGCCGGAATTCCTTGCTTTTTGTGCGGTTGGTTCGATCTTGATCTGCACGCTTATATCAAGCAGTACGAAAACTATGGAGCAGCACGCATATTGAAGAGCCCCGAGGAGATCGAACTCATTCCAGGCTCGCTAAGCTCAAATGTTTTGACCGCTCACATTCAAAATCAGATTTGTCAACCCGCTACGCCTGGCCAACTGAAAGCTATCCTGATTGCCACAGAAGAGTCACGAGCAGCCGCAGCAAAAGGCCCGAGCATCCGCTCTTCGGTGCCTGCTCGCCCTTAGCTGCCGCGCGCTAGGTGGAATTCCCGAATCGCCGAGCGATTTAGAGTTTCTGCCGAAGGATGTTAAACTAAAAAATTGAATGAAGAGCAATTTTTCGCGTGTCCTTTTGACAGGGGGCGCCGGTTTCATCGGTTCCCATCTCGCAGAAGCCTTGCTACGCAGGGGTTCTCGGCTTTCGATTGTGGATGAACTGAACGATTTTTATTCTCCGGAGCGCAAGAAAGCGAATCTCGCCGAAGTCCGCCAGGTGGGCGAGTTCGAGTTTTTCCAGGCCGATATTTGCGACAAGTCGAACTTACGCGAGGCATTCGAAAGCTTCCGCCCAGATACGATCGTTCATCTCGCCGCGCGTGCCGGGGTTCGCCCTTCTCTCCAGGACCCTGCACTCTACGAACGTGTGAATATCGCCGGCACCCTTAACGTGCTGGAACTGTGCCGAGAATTTGAGGTGCCCAAGTTCATATTTGGATCGTCCAGTTCGGTTTATGGTGTAGCCGAACGCGTACCCTTCTCAGAATCGAACACGGAACTGCGGCCGATCTCGCCTTATGCGGCGACCAAGCTTGCCGGGGAGATGTTGTGCTTCACCTATGCGTACCTTTATGGGCTGACCGCAGTTTGCTTACGTTTTTTCACGGTGTACGGCCCGAGGCAGCGGCCGGACCTGGCGATCCACAAATTTACTGGACTGCTTGAGACCGAGCACCCGTTGCCGATCTTCGGGGATGGTTTGTCGGGAAGAGATTACACGTACGTGGAAGATATCGTTGCAGGGGTTCTGGCGTCGATCGAGTACGGGCCTGCTTCGGGACCAGGAAACAGCCGATTCGATATATTCAATCTGGGGAATTCGCATCCCGTCCGGTTGGGAGAACTGGTCGAATTGCTGGAGAAAGCCACCGGACGCAGAGCCGTCCGTCAGCAACTTCCTGAACAGCCGGGCGATGTCCCAATAACTTGGGCGGATATTTCCAAGGCCAAGCGGCTGCTTGGGTACGATCCTCAGACACCGATCGAAAAAGGGCTGGAACAGTTTGTGTCCTGGTACCGAAGAGTGCGGATCACCACCTGAAGGCGATTTGAACCCCAGTGATGAACTCTGCTTTAGAAAAGAACTCGACCGGTGAGCAGCGAACCAGGGTCATCAGAATCCTCTTTAACGTCTGTGCGGATGCGGAGAACTACAATGCGCAGAGCCTGAACGCAAGGGAGATCGCCCTCCGGCTCGATGCCGCGCACTTTGAGTCTACTTTGTTCTTCGAGCGCTCCCCAGACACTCGGGTCCTGCGCAAGGGCATCAGAACGGTGAAATTGCCCAGACGCTGCAAGACGATCCGCATCCTTCGAGAAATGATGGGGCGCTATGATTTCATCGTATACATCGACTTAAGCCCGGCTTCGTACATTTATCTCCATCTGCCGCGGTCCCTGCGACGGTCTACGCGTAGTGTATTGTGCATCGAAGGGACCAGCGGCAATCTTGATGGTGTCTCATCGGTGGTTCGAAAGTACGCAGATTATGCGCTTCGGCAGACAGATGTCCGGACCGCCGTTAGCCAGTATGTTGCGAGGGAGATCCAGGACTTATATGGCATCAAGACCGATTTCGTAATACCTGTGGGCGTCGATACCAAAGTGTTCTGTCCCCCTACCGAGCGGCACCATGCGGTCCCGACGATCTTGTTTGTAGGCCATCTGATCAAGCGGAAGGGTGCGGACCTGGTTCTCGACGCGGCTCAGGAGTTCCCGCAAGCCTTCTTTCGTCTGGTCGGTAATGTCCGCGACGACTTTGGGCGGAAACTGTTAAGCCAGGATGAGAGGGTAAACCTTCTTAATGTAAAGATCGAGAAAGCGATGCCCCAAGCTCAGCTTGCAGAAGCCATGCGAGACAGTGACATTTTCATTCTGCCGTCACGCATCGAAGGAATGCCCAAAGTTACGCTGGAAGCGGCCGCGACGGGTTTGCCTTGCATTGTTTTCAGCGACTATAAGACTCCCTCAGTCGCCGACGGTGTGACCGGATTCCAAGTGGAGACGTTTGAGCAGATGCTGGATCGCCTGCGGGTGCTGATTCAGGATGCGGATTTGAGGCACAGAATGGGTGCGGAGGCAACAAGCTATGCCAAACAATTTGATTGGGACCACATAGCGACTCAGTGGGAGGCCACCTTCGATCGAGAGTTGCGTAGAAACTCATGAGTACGGCAGCCAATTTCAGGATATCGGAGAGACCACCAGCCTCGGAAACGCGACGCATAAACTCAATCGATTTCATGTGTCCAGAAATTCAGGGGGGCTGTGATCGCGTTCGATGAACTTAATTTGAAAGATTGGCGTGGGGAGTTGATCGTTGTTCTTGAATCCCTGGAGTTGCGGGAGTACCGCATCGAACGCTGCTCGTTTTGATCTGGTGCAGCGAGGATAGTTGCCATTCCAGTGGGTGCAAGTCCCACCGACAGAGGAGGTCTAGTGACTGTCGTAGTCATATCCAGCAGCGAGAAGGGTGACCGACTCGTGGAAAGCCCTGGATGTAAAAGCCCCTGTGGCCGGGAGAAGTCCTGGTCAGATCCGTCAGAGGGGCGAGCGACCGGACAGGCCGTAGCGAATGCGAACCAGTAAGCCCCGAAACACGAGCCCTGCTAGAAACGGATGGCAGGATAAACGGGAGAGCCGAACCGCTCAGATCTCGGTGAAGGCCAAAGTCGAAATCGAGGAACTGGATGAGTACGATTCCGATCTCCCCGGGGACATAGAGGACGGCATGTCGGGAAGGAATGTGCAGCGAAAGCTCGGAACCACTCGCGGATCGCCTAGGCGCTCCTGCACAGCGAAGGCATCGTGTATAAGTCGCAAAACGGGGAAATCGCGGTGTGCCTGCGAGTGGGTCGGATGGGGCCAATAAGCGTTGATGGCCCGGGACAGAATAACCCGGGCTGGAGCGAGGGCCCCTGGGGCGGAGTACAACCCCACTCCACGGTGGCACACCAAGGAGTCATCGGCCCGACACAGTGCAGGGCAACCGACTCAGACTACGCAGTGTGCGAAGGACGGAGGCAAACTAGGCGTCTATCGGCGAAGGCCGGCAGCAGGCTTAAGCCGTCGATGCTCTAGGAAGACCCCGTCTGACATGCCAGCCTTCCAGCCGTACTGGGGAAAACCCGCCGTACGGAATGATAGGGGGGACGGTGGAAACGTCGGCATCATTCGAAGCCCGCTACGCGCCACTGTCCTACCCGACTAATATCTTTTGCCCGGATCGAAGAGAGAAGCTCGATGGCAGAGGTTGCATACGGTGACCTGCCCCCCGACGATGCGCGACGGCTGGTGCAGCGATTTCTACAGACGCGGTGGTGGGAGTTATCCGCCAAACAGGCGAGCGGTTTGAGATAATCTGGGACAACGATTCATCAGCAAGCGCAAACAGGCATATTTTGAACATCCCCGATACAGCCCTCGAGGCGTCGCAGCCACCGCTCGCAGCCAGTCATGAGGCGCGATTTCGCAGCGAGATGGGACAGATCTCGCGGCATTCGGCGGTGTTCTTCGCGGGAACGCTGTTTACGGCGGGCGCGGGATATCTCTTCAAAATCTACCTGGCACGAGTATTGGGCGCTGAAGCGCTGGGAATGTACGCGCTGGGAATGACGATCGTTGGGTTCTTCGGACTCTTCGGCGGGTTCGGTCTGCCGCAAGCTGCGGTGCGCTTCGTGGCCGCATATTCTGCGACGGAACAGTGGCAGCGCCTGCATGGATTTCTTCGCCGGACGTTCGGGTTGCTGGGCATTGGGAATGTTGTGCTGGCGGCGGGGATGATCACGATCGGGCCGTGGCTGGCGCGAAGCTTCTATCACGCGCCGGCTCTTGTATCCTATTTGCACCTGTTTGCCGTCCTGCTGATTCTGGGCGCGTTCACCGTTTTCCTTGGCCAGGTTTTGGCTGGGTATAAGGACGTCGCGCTACGCACGGTCATCACAAACTTCATCGGAAGTCCGCTGAATATTCTTTTCGGCATTGTGCTGATCCGCATGGGCTACGGGCTGCGCGGATATTTGCTGGGCCAGGTGGCAAGCGCAGCGATGGTCTTGACGCTGCTATTGACGGCGGTATGGTGGCTGACACCGAAACCGGCGAGGCGGGCCCAGCAAACAGCCGTGCCCATGGAGCGCGAAGTGTTCTGGTTTTCGGCGGCCTTATTCGGAATGAGTTTTCTGGACTTCGTACTCGCGCAAACCGACAAGATCCTACTGGGAGTTTTTCTGGATGTTCGGCAAGTAGGAATTTACGCTGTGGCGGCCACGCTGGCTGGATTTGTGCCGGTGGCGCTGCAGTCGGTCAATCAGATCTTCTCACCAACAATCGCCGATTTGCATGCCCGCGGAGAACGCGCGCTGCTGGGCCGGCTTTTCCAGACCTTGACGAAATGGATCCTCGGATTGACCGCGCCCCTGGCATTCGTCATGATCGTTTTCTCCAAGCCCCTGATGCGCCTGTTTGGCGCGACATTTGAGGCAGGCTGGCTGGTGCTGAGTCTGGGTACGCTGGGGCAACTGGTAAATGCCGGAGTGGGTTCGGTTGGCTACCTACTGCTGATGTCAGGCAATCAGGCACGACTGATTCGCGTGCAGGTGGTAATGGCAGTGTTCATGGTCGCGGCTACGTTTGGATTGGTACGGCCGTTTGGAATCGCCGGAGTGGCGCTCGGAGCGGCGTTGACCAATGCCCTGAGCAATTACCTTTATCTGCGGCAAGTTCGGGCAGCTCTGCAACTAACGCCTTACAATCGGACGTATTTGCGCTTGCTCGGGCCGTGCCTTGCGAGCCTGGCAGTGACGGCGGGGTTGCGGTTGTCGATCCGGTCGCTGAATTTGCATCCGGAGTGGTTGTGGATTGGAATTGCGTTGGTTGTGTCCTACGCAACGTTTTGCGGATTAGCGCTGCTGGCTGGATTGGACAATGACGACAAGATGATCGTGGCCGCGATTCGCAGCCGCGTTTTCGGCGCAATGGGGAGGACGCCGGCTCTCGAACCATGACTGGAAAAAGACAAGTCAGCTTGCCGGAAGAGCTGTGCGCCCGGCTGGAGAGAGAATTCGGCAAACCCTTCGCGAGTTTCGAAGATCTCCTGGTCTTCGTCATGCAGAAGTTAACGCAGGAGCAGGCAGGAGAGATGGACGAGGCCGACCGGAAGATCCTGGAGCAGAGACTTCGTGATCTTGGCTACATGTAGCCAACGAGGAAATGACCCGGCATGGAGACAAGGGAAGAACTACTGAAGGTGGCCAACGGCCGCCTGCACCCGTCACTCACACATCACAGCTATCTTGTCCTGCGGCGGCGCAGTGAACTCATTAGCGGTTGGCTGAAGAGAGTGGAGGGCGATGCATTGCGCGTTCTAGACGTCGGTGGCCGATACCAACCTTACCGTCCGTTAGTGCAGCATCGTGCCCGCCAGTACGTAGCTTTGGACATCCTGCAGAGCCCGTTGGTCGACGTGGTTGGGAACGGGGAGAACCTTCCCTTCCGGTCCGGAACTTTCGATCTGGTGATTGCGACAGCGGTGCTGGAACATTTTCCAGAACCCAAAAAACCGCTGCAGGAAATTCATGCCGTGCTCAAGCCCGGCGGTTTTGTCATTGCGTCGGTGGCTGCGATTTGTCCGCGCGCTGTCTCCGAAGAGCATTGGCGGTTTCTCCCTGCAGGTTTGCGGTACATTTTTTCAGATTTTGCCGAGGTTGAAATCGCTCCGGAAGCATCCAGCGTGGCCAGCTTTTTCCGTTATCTGAACTGGAGTCTCAGTATTTTCTGCCGCTATGAACCGGTTCGGCGGGTTTTCCACCATACCGCGGTGCCTTGTATCAACCTTCTTGGCTTGGGACTTGAGCGTCTCGCAAGAAGCCACAACGACAACCTGACCGGAAACTACTCCGTGATCGCCCGAAAATGACGCCGGAGACCACTTCCCGATCCCGACCGATCAGCCAGGCAGAGCTCCGCGAACTGCTTCTCTCGTATCGTGCGGAGAACTGGAGAGGAATCCAGACCCCCGAGATGCAGGTCCAGATTGCCGAGGCCATGCTCTTGCCGGACGCGGGGACTGTGCTGAGCCAGGTTGCCCAGTTCTGGCCGATTCCGCCGGGGGCTAGGATTCTTGACGTTGGCTCAGGCGCGGGAGGATTCGTGGTTGCCTGCCGCCAGTTGGACTATCGGGCGTTCGGAGTGGAACCGGACCGGATCGGAGCAGGTGCGCGCCTGACATCCATTCAGATCGCCGCGCGCCGAGTATCGTCGAATGTGTTCATTTCGGCAGTTGGCGAGGCGCTCCCTTTTCCTGATGACGCCTTTGATCTCGTGACACTGAACCAAGTCATTGAGCACGTGTCGGATCAGTTAGCCGTACTTCGAGAAGCGGTCCGAGTCTTGCGGCCGGGCGGCGCTTTGTACGTGGCTTGTCCGAACTATCTGCGATTCTACGAATCGCACTACAAAGTGTTCTGGCTGCCCCTCATGCCCAAGTCTCTGGGGAGGATCTATCTGCGTCTCCGAGGACGGAATCCCGTTATGCTTCGAGACCTGTATTACACGACGAACCACCGGTTGCGGAAATGGCTGGAAGCCATGGGAGACGAGTTCGAGGTTCTGGATTTCCATCAGGAGCAGTTCATTCGGAAGTGTGCGGGGCAGGGAGAGTTCGCGAGTGGCCGGGCTCGCCTCGTGAAGAAAATGACTTCCTTCCCTCTGTTCGGGCCCATCCTCAGAGCGCTTGTTCTGCGCTGGATACGGCTTCGCGAAGGAGGATGCGAAATGCTGGTTCTGCGCAAGGGCGAAGTGAAATGATCACGCGACTGCGTAATGCGCTCTGGCGCGCGAAGAAGTCCTCGATGCATCCTGCTTTGCGCTTCGACCGCCCGCTGGTTTTGTTCCAGAGCGATGATTGGGGCCGTGCCGGAGTGCGGGACCGTGAGGGCTGGGAAGAACTCCGGGCAGCCGGCTTGAATCTGGGCGAGAATCCGTACGATTTCTATAGCCTAGAAACGGCCGAGGATCTGCACGCGCTCGGAGAAGTTCTGAGAAAGCACCGGGACTCGAATGGGCGCAGACCGTCGCTGGTCATGAATTTCATCATGGCCAATGTGGATTTTGATCGCTGCTTCGATCCCGGCCAGAAACAAATTCCTCTGCGACCGCTCACCGAAGGCTTGCCGGGGACGTGGTATCGTCCGCAATTGTTGGAGACGTACCAGCAGGGCATTCGCGAGCGCCTGTTCTATCCCGCGCTGCATGGGCTGACTCACTTCTGCGAACGGGCCGTAATCAGAGAATTGGACGCCGGCGAGGCGCGTTCTCAACTAGTCAAAAAATTGTGGCGAGCGCAAACTCCATACATTCACTGGCGAATGCCCTGGATCGGGTATGAGTATTGGGACCCGGAGATGCGGCCCGCACGTCGATTCTTGTCAGCGGATGACCAGCGGGCTGCGATCAAGCGTGCGGCGGGAATTTTTCGCGACTTGTTTACTTCGGGTCCATTCAGTGCCTGCGCGCCGGGCTATCGTGCCAACGCGGATTCTAGAACATCCTGGTTCGAAAATGGAGTGCGGGTCGCGCAGAATGGTCCTGGCGAGCAAAGAGGGCCATATCTGGACGAAAGCGGAATGCTGTTTACTTTTCGCACCGTTGAAATGGAGCCCGCCATAGCGCGGTGCGATTTGGAGAGACTGGTGTCGCAGGTGGAGGAGTGTTTCGCGGGCGGTTTGCCGGCGGTGGTTTCGATTCATTCGATTAATTTTCACTCGACGATTCAGGATTTCCGCACGCCGACGTTGAAACTCATGGATGAATTCCTGACCGTGCTGGAAAAAAAATGGCCGGGATTGCTCTATGTCCATGATGCGGATCTTTTCTCAATTGCAACCGAAGGCAGCTATGCGGGAGAAAACGCGAGAGTAAAGGTGGGCGTGACTACCGCGGGAGCGAACAGGTAAAGGTGACTCAGGGCACGAGATCGCTGGTGCTGATCACGGTGGACTGCCTGCGCGCGGACCACTGCGGATTGTACGGATATTCGCGTCCCACGACTCCTTTCCTGGATTCGCTGGCGTCTGAATCTTTCGTCGTGCCGCAGGCCATAGTTGCCGGTGCGCCTACGTACTATTCGTTTCCGGCGATTCTTGCCTCGCGTATGCCTTTGGCGTTGGGTCGCGATGTGATTGGGCTTGCCCCCGGCGAAACGACGCTCGCAACCGTGCTGCGTGAATCTGGTTATGCCACGGGCGCATTTTCCGCGGGCAATCCATACGTTTCGCCACGCTTCGGTTACGACCAGGGATTCGATGTCTTCCGCGATTTTCTGGACTTCGAGGTGCAGACAACCCAAAACACCGTCAGTCCGGAAACGCCGCCCGGCGCTTCGGCACGCGGCAAGCTGAATCGAGCGATAAAAAGTTTTGCGGGAGGGCTTGGACTCAGCGGGCTCTACAACGAACTGTACTTTCAGTACTGCATGAAGATTGCACCGGCGGTCTACAGCGTCGACGCCCTGAGAAGATTTCCCGCTGCGGACATTCTGGTAGAACAGGCACAGTCGTGGTTGGCATCGGTCGGGCAGCGTCCATTTTTCCTCTGGCTTCATCTGATGGATCCGCATTCGCCCTACTATCCACCGAATGAGGCGTTTCGCGAACTGACAGGAAGAGACATCGAGTCCGGCCGCGCCCGCTATCTGAATGAATACTGGAACCGTTCGGATCTGACTTCTTCCGGCTTGAGCGGAAAACGGGATGAGGTTGTGCAGTTATACGACGCGGGCATTCGGTGGGTGGACCGCCAGATCGCCCGACTGGTGGACAGTCTCAGGCAAAAGAGCCTGTGGGACGATTGTGTGTTCGCTCTGACCGCAGATCACGGCGAGGAGTTTCTCGAACACGGTGGACGCTATCACGCGCCGGTGCATCTGAGTGAAGAGATTGTCCATGTGCCACTCCTGATCCGTGTTCCCGGAGAGCGAGGGGTGAAAGTTCCAGCTTCTCCGATGAGCCATCTGCACCTGGCACCCACTCTTCTTGAGATCATGGGTGTGCGGGTTTCGTCTGCGTTCCAGGGGCGGAGTCTGTGGACAAACCTCCAGCGAGGGATTGCCTGGGCCGATCCCGCGATCATAGAGTGCGCCTACGGTTGTACGAGTCCCTTCCGGGCAAAAAGTCGGAGCGCATCGAGGCTCCTGGGGGTTCGCGATGCCCGCTTCAAGCTGGTGATGCGGATTGAGCCCGGTGCGGTCGAGGAAGTGTACGACTTGGAAGCAGACCCAGCGGAGACGCGTCCCAGCACCGATGGGCCTGCACTCGAAACCCGAAAGCGACTGTTGCAAGCCGCCCGTGAACACATGGAGAGAACGGTTTCAGCCCGAGATCCCGTGATGTGGCTGCAGGCCTGGTTGCGCGATCTTCGGCTAGAATGGAAGTCCAACGATTCCTGACATACTTCCGCGGCATCCTTAGCGCGAAGCCAGCCATGCAGTTGTACCACCAACATCAGGCCGGCAAAGATCAAAGCGATCAGTTGTTCCGGTGGCTCGTGCTGAGCAGGCGTTGTCGGGATGTGAGCAGCAGCTAGAGAAGTTTCTGTTCCAACGATCAAGAGTGGAAATGAGAGTGACCAAGTGGTTGGGAGAACTGGCGAAGAGATTTTGCGACATCACAGGGATACCCCGTTATTTTGTTCAGCAAAATCTCTTTGAACTGAGAATGATGCTCGTTCGGTTGTATGGATTAACTCCCCTTCGGCGTCTGCGGATTCGGCAACTGCAACGAGACGGCAGCAGTCTACAACTGATCTTTGGATGTGGGGAGACGAGTTATCCGGGATGGGTGGGCGTTGATTGTTTTCGTGGCAAGGCCGTCGATCTGCTTCTGGACTTACGGCGCCGGCTTCCGTTCTCAGATTGCTCGGTGAATTACTGCTATTCCGAACATTTTCTCGAACACTTGTATCCGGAGGAAGCCAAGCTGCACCTGGCAGAGGTGCACAGGATCCTAAAGCCGGGCGGTGTATATCGCGTTGTCGTTCCGGCCGGGGTCTATTTCGCCAAGAAATATCTTGAAGGTGATCTGGCGTTCTTCAGGCTGGCTCATCCATGGGAAGAGCGGCCGCTTGATGCTGTCTACAAGATATTGAATTGGAACGGCCAACATCGCAACATTTTCGATTTTCCGCAACTCGAGTACTTGGCTAAGAATGCTGGGTTTTCCGAAGCGCGAGAATGTCGGGCGAACCAAAGCACGATCCGGATCCTACGAATTGATCGCAGCGAGCCACAACGCATTGCGGAGAGTTTGTACGCCGAACTTGTCAAAGCTTGAAGGATTGCGTCCCAAATGCCTCGACTATTGATTGATGGCACGCCGGTAGTCCCGAACCCTAAAGGTGTCGGCCGCTATGCATACAACCTCTGCCTGCAGTTGTCGAAGCGGTTGCCCGAAGACTGGTCCCTTCAAATCCTGATCAATCGCGGAAGCGTTTCCGTGTTTCCGGAGGAACTCCGTGCTGAGCTCATCCCGGTAGAGCAAGTATCAGAGCTCACCAGGGCCTTCTTTGTGATACCAAAACAAGTAAACCGGCTTAAGCCCCATGTGCTCCTAAAGACCAACGACAGTGCCGGTCATGTCCGGCGAACCCCTACGGTCACAGTTTGTCATGACATTGATGATTTTATTGTCGCAGCGCAGGGAGGAAGTCGTAGTCTTTTTCGCTCCGCTCTCGATACTTGTAAGCGGTACTACCGACGTCAGGCCCTGCAAAGGAGCGACTTCGTAGTCTGTAATTCCGAATTCACACGCGAAGCCGTACGGGCACAGTACGGCATCCAACATTCGAAGACAGCTGTAGCGTATTGTGCCGTTGACCCTCGCTTCCCCAAGATTTCGTCGGCTACGGATCAGGCTGCTGTTCGACGGAGATACTTGGTCACAAGCTATGTGCTGGCTTTTGCTACCGGTGACCCGCGCGAGAATTCGAGATGCTATCCGGCACTGGCGGCAAGGATGGCAGGACTGGGGTTAAATACATGTTTACTGATTGCTGGCATCAGGCATGGTGCACCTTACGCGAATGCGTTAAGGGCCGAGTTTATGCGTTTAGGGTTGATCGAAGGGCGGCACTTCGTTTTCGAAGAGTTTCTAGGCGAAGATCGGTTCCGAGACCTGGCGGAACTCTACACGGCTGCAGATTTTTACCTTGAGCTCTCGCTGCACGAGGGCTTTGGCATGCAACTGATAGAGGCAATGGCCTGTGGAACTACCTGTATATCCTCTCCTCGCGGAGCCTTGGCAGAAATCGGAAACAAGTTTGTATTTCTGGTTGATCCTACAAACGTTGATGAGATTGCGTCGACTGTGAAAAGGACATACGAGGGCAAATTGCATCTGAGAGATAACTACGAACAGGTTCAGTACGCGAACACATATTCTTGGGAAAGAGCGGGGAATACCGTTGCAGAGATCCTCTTGCAGGTCGTAGCTGACCGGCTATAGGAATGTCGTTATTGCGGACTGATTGACTATGAAACTGTCCCCATGGAATACGGAGCCTAGCGGGAAGGCGATTGCGGACTCCCGGACTAGCCAACGTCATTGCACTGCGCCCGGTTCCCGGGCGCAGCACTTGAGTCGCACGTGCTGGGACTGTGTGGCATGAGCCATCGACTCGTGATTGTAACGGAGATAATTGCGCCCTACCGCATTAGCGTTTTCAATGCGCTGGCGAAGCACGAGGGAATCGATCTCAAAGTGATCTTTCTTTCGGAAACGCACCCTACCCTAAGGCAATGGCGCGTGTACAAAGATGAAATTCGCTTCTCATATGAAGTGCTGCCCTCTTGGCGGTTTCGCGTCGGCCATTCGCACTTTCTG
>Ga0187891_1001272_pt1 | contig 22152 bp, 17 predicted proteins | sample June2016WEW_21_4_FD_132990 | JGI IMG/M metagenome (GOLD analysis project Ga0187891, IMG submission 132990) | Peatland microbial communities from SPRUCE experiment site at the Marcell Experimental Forest, Minnesota, USA - June2016WEW_21_40 | ecosystem: Environmental > Terrestrial > Soil >... | reverse complement strand
GGTTCGATGAGCGGGAACAGGAAACAGAACCAGGCCAAACCGGACTGAGGTGACGCGGCGAAAGCCACGTCCAATAACCACCGGGAGACTACAGCCACTGCGCCTGTTCTCGACTCTACTCGCTGTCTTGCCCGATCCAGGCGCCCCGGTCAGCACGAACCTCTTCACGAAGTGTCTCACCCTTATGATTACGTTTCACACGCCCCCCAGTTTGCGCACGAGAGTAAGTAAGCGACAACCCTCGCTTCTACGGCTGCAAGTAGAACCCCAACTCCTGCGGCGGGACAAGAGTCTTGGTAGCATCGTATTGCCGGCGCGCCTGGCGCACAGCGACGATCTTTTTCTGAAACTCGCGGGCCAGTGTGTCGTAGCGTACCAGAACATTATCGAGCCAGAAGGGGCTGTACTCCCGCAACCACGCTTCGCGGTACATCCCGCTCAGACGCGTGGTAGCGTCGCGCAGATCTTCAAGGCGCGCATTGATGGAGGTGATCTCTTCCAGGTCGTTGCCCACGCGGTCTGCATCCGTCTGGTTCTGGAAAGCGTCCCAGTAGAATTTGTTGATCTCCTGAGTGAACTCGGCCTTCATCCCCAAAGCGTCCCAACGCCACGCACCCAGCGTCATGTCGGCTAGCGTGGTCCGATTGGCATGCGCTTTGTCGTCATCGCGGTAGAGCGATTCCAGCGCGTGCTCGGCGCCCAAACGTATGTCGGTAGCCGTCGGCAGGATCCTCTGCATGAGCTTCGCGCCCTCCGGCGTAAAAGGATCGGCCCAGAACAAATCATCCGTCTCAATTGTCACGTGGCTCTTGGCCAGAGCCTGATGCCCGCGGTCGAGATTCTCCAGCACGTCGCGAAAGGTGGCGCCATCATTGCGATAGAAGGCCCAGTCGTAGTCATTCTTGAACCGATCGATATCGGACTCGCCCGCTTGCCATCCCGCCGCGGCGCCAAAAACTAACGCGGGCCATGCCATACCGTAGATCGACTCGCCGTCGTCATTCCACATCGTATTGAGCATGCCCATCGCGCCCAGCTGTTGACCATCACGCACAAAGTTGCGGATATTCACGAAAGCAACATCCAGGTCGGGCCAGACTTGGTTCCAGTTGTTCGCGCCGGGGGCCACGACCACGCGGAGTCCGGCATCGCGATACGGTTTGATGATCCTCTCGTAGCTCGGTTTCGCGTCATAGTCCCACGGGACCGCAATCATATCCTTGGGCAAGATGCTGAGCAGTTGCGGATACTTCACCGCGATATCGCCCCAGAACATCAGTTGCTTGTGATAGGGCTCGAGAATGTCGCTTACTTTCTGGATGTGCTCCAGATAAACGCGCCCCAGGCCGACTTCGTTGGCTCGCGCTGCGGTTTGTCCATGACCAAGTTCAAACGTCTCGTCGCCGCCCACATGCAGGAAGGGTCCAGGAAAAAGCGGCACCAGGTCCGCATACATTGCCTTGATCAGCTCATAGGACCGCTCCTTAGTCGGCGTGAGAACGTGACCATGCGGCCGCTCCGCCACGTCCGCGTAGATCTCGTACTTTAGCATGTGATGAAGGTGTCCGAAGGTTTGCTGTTCGGGAAGAATCGTGACGTAGAGGTTCTTCGCATAAACCACCAGAGCCTTGATTTCCTGTGGAGTAAGCGCTGCTTCCCGAGGAGACACCAAAGGCTGGCTAGAGAAATCGAATACGTGCTCCATGTAGAGAGCGAACAGATTGACTTTATACGCGGCCAGCGTGCGGATCTGGCGCTTCATAAAGTCTTCCGTCGGAATGGGCCCACGGCTGATGTCGTCCTGCACGCCGCGCCATTCCATGCTCGGCCAGTCGCGAATCGAAACCGCCGGACAGATTAGTCTCCCGCCATCCTCGTGAAGAAGTTGCCGCAACGTCTGTACCCCGTAGAACAGTCCCTGACCGGTGTTGGCCGCAACGATGAGGTGCGTCTTGTCCGAGAACAGCAGGTAGCCCTGGTCGCCAATCGAATCCGCTTTCAGGCCCTTGGCTTCGAGAAATTCCTTAACTCTTTGGTCCTGCAGGCGGGCGAGAACGATGGTGCTGTGCTCTTGTTTTGCATCAGCCTTTTCGCTAGTAATGCTTATCTTTAGGCCAGATCGGTCGTGGATTTCTTCCGCCAGCGTTTCCGCCGCAATGCGGTCTTCGGCTTGATGTCCAAACTCCACAAGGATTCTGGTGGTGGCCTTTACCCGAAAACTGCCGTCGTGCAGTTGCACTTCCTTCGGCTGAGGAATCAACTTCAGTGGATTGTGCGGCTCGGGGGTTTCTGCATAGGTCATAGAAATCAGAAGCAAAACGACCGGAATAAACAGACCGACTCTTTTCATTCGGATCCTTGGGATAAAACAATCTGCAATCTATTCTAGCGGTAACCAAAGGACTCACACGGTGGGAATCTCCTTAAGACTTGCCAAATGCCTCTTTGTTTACGACGTAGGGCATTTTTGTGATATCGCCGCCATAGTTCGATTCGAGGACGTCGATTAGCCCCTGGACGCACCGTCCTGCCATGCCCTTGTTCGGATCAGTGTCCAGCCGCGTGATCCGGGCCGCGCTGGCAAAGTGCGGCATCAGACGGCAATGGTCGGCAATAGCAGGATCGCGAAGCGGCGAATCAGCGGGCAGTGGCTCTTTCTCATAAACATCGAGAGCGGCGCCGGCGATCCAGTTCTCACGCAGGGCAAGCGCTAGAGCCTCCTCGTCCACCACCGGGCCACGAGAGTCGTTTACCAGGAATGCTGTCGGCTTCATCAGCTTCAAGGTCTGCTCATTGAACAAATGGTAAGTGGGAGTTGCGCTTTCGCCCGGACGCAACAGCGGCACATGCACGCTAACAAAATCGGCCTGGCGCATGGCCTCTTCAAACGACACGTACTTGATCCAGCTTCTTTCTTTCGAAATGCCCCGCGCGTGGCGCAAGTCCATGACTTCTTGAATGGCCTTGATGTAATCGTGATTCTCGTAGGCGGGGTCGTAGCACAATATGTTCATGTCGAAGCCAGCACACTTCTTGATCAGCGCCAGCCCTATGCGTCCCGTGCCGATGATGGCGATAGTCTTTCCCGTGACTTCATCGCCCAGGAATGGCAGGTAAGGATGCCAATATCCCCACTGGTTGTCGCGCGTGAGGTGCTCGGCACTCCACATCTTGCGCGCCAGCATACCCAGCATAAAAAAGGCAAACTCCGCAGTAGCCTCGGTCAAAACGTCGGCCGTGTGAGTGAAGGGAATCTTATAACGGTTAGCATCGGCACGATTGATATTGTCGAAGCCGACAGCGATCTGCGCCACAACTTTCAGCCTATTCTTGCCGGCTTCGAAGACCTCGGCATCAATCGGATCGCGAAGCGTAGTGATCAAGCCGTCAATGCCGAACTTCACCTTATCAATGATCAGGCTCTTCGGTGGCGCTACCGGTTGCGGATAGACATCGACCTCGTATCCGCGATTGCGCAACAAGTTCAGCGCTTCTCCAATATCGCAGGTCGCAAAAACGCGGAATTGTTCAGTCATTGTTCTCTCTGGCTGGCTTGCGGGTGCGACTCTGTCTCGCGCCTCACGCGCGATTGCAATTGGAGATAATATCACCCAGGCTTCAGAGCACAGCTGTCACGGCGTCTAGCGCCCGCCTAAAAAGGGATCACCCCACGCATCCTGCAACTCATTCAGGCCTGCGATAGCCTCAGCAACAACATCCCGCGGCATCTCGAAATTCTCGTGGATCGCTGCCACCACCGCGCCGGAACCTTGCAGCGGGTGCACCACAGATTTGTCGCCGCGAGATTCAATCAGCGTCAGATTGTGGATCACGATCGAACGTCCGGGATAGAAGCGAGCGAGCAGTATCGAATTGAGGAAGGTTGCGTCCGGCCGAAATGAATCGCTGATAACCCGGCGGAAGTCTTCAATCTTCTTCGCGACCGGCTTGGCCAAGTATCCATGTTTCAACATACCGTCGCGGTACAACTCCAACCGCGAGCAGCTGTTCGCATCCTGAGGCCTCAGAACATAACGATCCCGGCCCAGTGCTACAACGTGATCCGATCTCAAATCGCGCGGCAGTGGCGAAAGGAAGGGCGCGGCATATCCGGTGTCCACAAGGTAGTCGTGCCCACCCACAGTTACCATACTAACCGCGTGAACATCCGGTGTGGCCATGTCGGCCGCGCACAGCTTCACCCGGTATCCCAGACTGGCCAGCAGTGAGTAGAAATAGAAATTGTTTGCATAGCATGTGCCCCCGAAGTGGCACTGCTCGATACCGTCGAGATACATGCCAATCGTGGGGAGGCACGCCAGACCCAACCGCTTTTTGTAGTAAAGTTTGGAGATATTTTCGAACGGGACTCGGGTGAGGTGTGCGGAAACCAGCTCCGTGAGCGCCCCTGGACTCGGGGGCTTCCTCGAAACATCCAGAATCTTCAGGTAGTGGGCGACCGTGCCCGCATCCATCCAGGCACCTGTCCTGTCCGATTCCACCGGGGTGAGGATGGATCTTTTCTCCATGAGTTTCTCTGGGAACGACTGCGGTTGAAGCGCAACTAATATGCGCAACCCACTGTGCGGATCATCGAAAATATCATACGCGACAGAGGTATGGCCTGTACGAGAGTGCGAGGTCGGTGCCCTCGGGATGGAGTCAGCTCAGGAGTTCAGCTGCTGTGCTAGCGCATTCCCGCGTAGAAGAGATGTTCACGCTCTTCCCGCTTTTCTTCCGCGCGCTTCTTTTTGAACGCCATCAACTCCGCCGCCTTGTGGGCGATGTGCTCTGCGCTCACTTCGAATTCCTTAATTAATTCCCAGGGCGCGCCCGAGTCGCCAAAGCGGTCTTTCACTCCGATGGCCCCGGTGATCAAGGGCAGCCCGTAAAGTTCAGGGCTCTCGGTGAGAATCGCACTGACCCGCCATGCCAGTGCTCCGATCTGATGCTCTTCGGCGGTGACCACAACACCGGTATCGCGCGCCGCGCGAATCACGGCTTCCGTGTCAAACGGCTTGAGCGTGTGCAGGTTCAGAACCCGCGTTTCGTAAGCGTAGTCGCGCTTTAAGATGTAGGCAGCGCGCATTGCCTCGGGGACCATGGGCCCGCAGGCAATGATGCTCAGATCCTCCCGCTCATTTTCGTAACCCGCGGCCAGTCGGGTTTCGAACGCCTCAGCGAAGTTTGCCGCCTCGCCGCGCAGCCGAATCACGTTCGCCTTCCCGAACACAAACGGCGTTTTCTCATTCGTGACCACCGGCGTGGCCTCGCGGGCAAAGCGAATGTACTTCGGCCCCACATGCTGCAGCAGCAGGTAATTCGTGGCCTTACGGGTTTCCTTTACATCGCAGGGCACGACCACCGACATATTGGGCAGGCCTTGCATGGCGAAGAGGTCTTCCAGCGCCTGGTGCGTGGCACCGTCGGGGCCGACCGAAACTCCGCCGTGCGCTCCAGCAATCATGACGTTGAAATTTCCGTAACACACCGAGGTGCGGATCTGATCCAGGTTGCGAGCCGCGGCAAACGTAGCGTAGGTACCAAGTACGGGCAGCTTCCCTTCCTTGGCGAGTCCCGCGGCTGCCGATGTAGCCGATTGCTCGGCGATTCCCATGCTGATCCAGCGCTTCTTGCGCTCGGGTTTGCCGGAGTAGAAATCGCTGATGGTAATCGACCCCGAGATGTCCAAGCCAAGACAAACGACGCGCTCATCGTCTCCGTTTTCCGCCAGCGACTGGCCGAAGCCTTTGCGCGTGGGCTCCATCTTGACCTTCATCGTGTCCCCGGCATTCCACCAGTAGTCGCGGGTGAACTTCGGCATTTTGGAGTCGAGCTTCTGCTCCACCTGTGCTTGGTAGTGCTTCGCCTTATCCAACAATTGCTGCACCGGAATGCGTTCGCTGAGGCCGAGTTCATTCAGCGCCTTGGTCAGTTCCTCATAGTTCGGCGCCTTGCCGTGCCATCCAGCCTGATCCTGCATGAAGCTGACGCCCTTGCCCTTGACCGTATCGGCAAGGATGACGACCGGTTTCCCCACAACAAGTTTCGCCAAGCGGAGCGCGTCTACCACCTGCTTCATGTCGTGGCCATCGATACGCAGAACATCCCAGCCGAAACTGGCGTACTTTGCCGCCAGCGGTTCGACCTCCATCACGTCCTTTACCCAGCCATCAATCTGCAGACGATTGCAGTCGATGATGCCGATAAGGTTGTCGAGGTGGAAGTGTCCCGCTTCCATCGCAGCTTCCCAGATCTGTCCTTCCTGCTGTTCGCCGTCGCCCATCAAGCAGAATGTCTTGTGCCCCTTGCCGTCGAGTTTGGCTGCCAGCGCTATACCTACGGCGATGCTCAGGCCCTGTCCCAGCGAACCCGTAGAGACCTCGACCCCCGGCAACTTGAGCCAATGCGGGTGACCCTGGTAAGCGGAGCCGAGTTTGCGCAACGTCATCACGTCCTCGACCGGACAGAAGCCCGCGACCGCCAATCCGAGATACAGGCTGGGAGCTTTGTGTCCAGTTGACCAGATGATGCGATCACGGTCGGGCCAGGAAGGATTTTTGGGATCGTGGTCGGCGACTTTGAGGTAAAGGGCGGCGGTGATATCCATTACCGAGAGCGTCCCGCCGGCGTGGCCCGAACCCGCCGCGCATAGCGCGACCAGGTCATAGCCGCGCATCAGGTTGGCGGCGTCCTTAAGCTGTTCGACGGAATAGTCCCGGATGACGTTGCCAGTAGTGGAATCTGTGAGGGCCATGGCCTTCCCCTTCGCGCCGGAAGAAAAGAAAACACACGGTGCTACACCGAGGTTAGCGGGATAGAGCGAGGCCGGCTGTGATGGAAATCACTACGCGGGGTGACGCAAAGCCTGCGTGCTACTCAAACTTCCAGCGCGTGGATTTGCCTACGAACTCCTTCTCCCACAAGCCGAATACAACACGGGGACGAACCGCGAAGACTGGCTCCTTCATGGACAGGATGTCCTGCTCCATTCCCTTCATGTCGAATTTGTACTTGAGCTCGTACTTAAGAAGAAATTTGCGACGCGCCGCAACGTCGGCGACTTCGGCTATGCCTTCCACAATGACTGCTTCCTGCGCGTGTTCGGTGCACACGACGCAGTTGGAATTCTGCGCAAGGTTGCGTGCCTTTCGCGACTTGCTGCCCGTGCTGAACAGGAAACGGCCGCCCTGCCACAACCCCCAGACCACCATGGTGTGCGGCGCACCGTCCGGCTTGACCGTGGTGATCCAGTAGTTGTGCGATTTCCTAAGGCGCTGCTCGGCCCAACTCCAGGGGAGTAAGCCTTTGTTGCCAGTGGGCAGGCCGTAGCCGGGCGCGTGCGGACGACTGCCTTTGGGTGTTCCTGCTCCCGATGGAATCTTCTTCGCTGGCATGAAGCTGATCCGAATCCCGCGGTACGACTTTCAGAGATTCTTCCGGGTCCACTGGTCGATGCAATTGAGCGCCTGCTGCAGGTTCTCGAGCGAATTGGCCACGCTGAAGCGAAGGTAGCCTTCCCCGAACTCACCGAATGCCGTTCCGGAGAGTGCTGCCACTCCGGCTTGCTCCAGCAGCGCATCAGCCAGCGGCTTGGACTTCCAGCCTGTCTTCGTGATGTTGGGAAAGACGTAGAACGCGCCTTTGGGCATGCGGCAGGAAAAGCCTTTGATCTTATTCAACCCAGCGACGAACACGTCGCGCCGACGCTTGAACTCGCCGCACATGTGATCGACCGAACTCTGATCCCCTCGCAGGGCCTCAATCCCGGCCATTTGAGTAAAGCTGGCGGTGCAGGAACTGGAGTTCGTCATCAGACGAGTGATGTGCGCCGCCAGATCAGGCCGCATGACGCCGTAACCCATGCGCCATCCGGTCATGGCATAGGTCTTCGAGAAACCATCCAACAGGATGGTGCGCTCCTGCATGCCGGGCACCGACATGATGGAGAAGTGCTCGCCTTCAAAAAGGAGTCGGCTGTAGATCTCGTCCGACAAAACCAGTATGTTCCGGTCGCCGATTACTTTCGCTACCTGCTCAACGTCTTTCCGTTGCATCACGCCGCCGGTAGGGTTCTGCGGCGAATTCAGGATAATCAGCTTAGTGCGGTCGGTGATGAGAGCGGCGAGTTCGTTGACGTCCAGCGAGAAGTCGTGGTCTTCGCGGAGCTGGATGGGAACCGCTTTGCCGCTCACATAATTAATCATCGACTCGTAAATGGGAAAGCCGGGATTGGGGTAGATAACTTCATCCCCTTCATCAATTAGCGCAAGAATCGTAAAGAAAATAATTGGCTTACCGCCAGGAACAACAACCACTTCGTCCGCTGAAACCTTGACTCGTCGAGTGCGGCTCACATAATCGGCGATGGTCTGGCGAAGTTCGGGCAGGCCGGCTGATGGGCCGTAGTGCGTCCAACCCTTGTGCAGCGCGTCGACGGCGGCTTCGATCACGTTCGAGGGAGTGTCGAAATCTGGCTCCCCGATTTCGAGATGAACGATGCTCTTGCCTTGGCGTTCGAGGGCGCGCGCCTTGTTCAGAACTTCAAAAGCGGTCTCAGTGCCCAGTCGCGACATGCGGCGGGCGAGTTGCAATTTGTGTTGTGTGACCTTTTCCATGGCAATGATTTTCCGTTCAGGCAAACGGGACATTATACGCCACGGCGAAGGGTCAATTCAGAGGACAACGACAGCATAAGAGGGCCCTCCGATTGTCTCAGATCTATTCTGAGACGCTGTGTTCTTCGTTCTGTGAACGCAGTACGCGGTCTACGGAATAGGGCGCACGGTGGCGGGGTTCGTGGTAGTGGCGGACTTGCATCTCGCCGAGCAACCCGATGGCGAGCAGATTCAAGCCGCCGAGCAGCAAGCCGAGAGCCAGCATCATCAGCGGGCCGTGAGAGGCCATGACGGGAACGTGGCGCAGGAACTTTTCTACTCCGAGCCAGGCTACGACAGCACTGCCGCCGAACAGGCTGAGGACGCCAAAGGTTCCGAAGAAGTGCAGCGGACGGGAAAGATAGCGAAGCAAAAAGCGAATCGTGATGAGATCGAAGAAAACGCGGAAGGTGCGCGAGATGCCGTAGTGAGAGATGCCACGCTCGCGGTTGACATTGCGGATAGGTACTTCGCAAATCGAAGCACCGTACCAGGAAGCCAGCGCCGGGATGAAGCGGTGCAACTCACCATAAAGCGGCACTTGCTCTAGGATCTCGCGACGATAGGCTTTGAATGTGGTGCCGAAGTCGTGAATGTCCACACCACTGAGCTTAGCCATCACCCAGTTCGCCATGCGCGACGGGATGCGGCGCATCCAGAAATTATCCACGCGTACTTTGCGCCAGCCGCTGACAATGTCATAACCGGCCGCAATCTTCTCCAGAAAAATCGGGATGTCGGCGGGATCATGCTGCAGATCGCCATCCATGGCGATGATGTACTCGCCGCGCGCGTGGTCGAAACCGGCTGCCAGTCCAGCAGTTTGCCCGAAATTTCGGCGGAGCTTGACCACCGTGACGCGGCTATCGACGGCCGCGATTTCGCGCAGCATGGCGAACGTGTGATCGCTGGAGCCGTCATCCACCAGCACGATTTCGAAACTTTCGCCAGCCGCCTCCATTACCGCTTTCAAACGGTCGTAGAGATCGGTGACGTTCTCTTGCTCATTGTGCAGAGGGACGACGATGGAGTATTTGGGCACAGTCTTTTATTATAGCGCGAACTGCTCGAGGTGCACCGTCAATTTCTTTCTTCGCATGTGCCCGCGAATCCGCTGCAATGGAAGGCCGTTACCTCCGAAATCAACAAAACGGATGCGACCATGTCCGCGCTGTACGGCAATGACCTCGCCGTGGGATATGCAAGGACGCATTCGCAACACGACTATCCTGCCGGCGCGGTGCTTTCGCTTGTGACGTGGACTCAGCAAGAAGACCCTCGCTGGTTCGGAGCAAGAATCCCGCGCGAGGTCAAGTCGGTGGAATTCGTGATGGTAGGCGCGACTCCCGATGGTCGGCCTTCGTATACCTACCAGGAATACGAAGGTACGCGCTGAAAAAGTTGTCCGCTCAGCAAGGTCCCGTTTCGAATGACCAGTCGGCGCGGCTTCTCTCGCAACGAGCGGCAGTTATGCCCTAGGGGCAATGTCGAAATGGTGACTGAGAGGAAGTGGTGTGACTGCGAGGCCGGTGAGGCCTCATCCCTGTTCCTTTAGCTTCAATCGGGATTTGTTTTCTTCCATGAAAGCTTTAATCTCATTGGCCGCTCCCAGAAGCCGGTTCCACTGCTCGTAATACAGCGTGACGGGAAAGCGGCCCAAGCCGTATACACTGACCCCGCCCTTCTCACCCACTTTGAAAATAAGATCTCCGCTGCGTTTCTTGGTCTCCACTTCTTTTTCCAACTGGGACAACCGGGCTTTCAGTTCTTCGTAAGTCGGTTCTGTCATGCGTTTCCTCGCCGTTGAAGTTTGATGGCTGCCTGCATAGTGACTGGCCACGGACTCGCGCAGGACAACCTTCCTACCGCGAATCGGAATCCTACTGCGAGAACTCTACCAGCTTGTAAAAGATTGTAAAACCCGGCCCTTCATCCGGGAGATTCATGGGTTGGCTGTTAAGATAATAAAACTACCTCTGCTTTGCCGTGCCATACGTTTTCATAGGAGAAATGCTTGTTGATGAAGTTTGCCCGGCGTCCGTTTATTGTACTTGTACTCGCAACTTCCCTTTTAACGATTTCGGCTGCCCAACAAGCGCAGTCGGTGGATGCGACCGCCCCGCAAACGCAAGCCACCTCCGCCGGCACTCCTGGGCAGCAGAAAGATCCTGACCCCAAGACGCCAGGCACGCCAATACCAGCGGACAGTAACAAAGACGCGCAAAGCACCAGCGGACAGGGAAAAAATGCAGGAACTTCGAATGACCGTCTTTTCTTCACGCTGCCGAACTTTCTGACCCTGGAGAATGCCGGTCAGGTACCGCCGCTTACCACCGGGCAGAAGTTCAAAGTCGTGTTCCGAAGTTCGTTCGATTACGTTGAATATCCGTGGTACGGTGCTCTGTCGGGTCTCAGCCAGGCGGAAAACAGCGAGCCTGGTTATGGTCAGGGCGCGGAAGGCTATGGAAAGCGCTATGCCGCGGCTTTTGCCGACGGAACCATCGAAAACTTCGTGGTGGGCGCGGTTTTTCCGACGCTTCTGCGTCAGGATCCCCGCTTTTTCCAGTCAGGCCAAGGCGGATTCGCCCACCGGACAGGTTATGCGGTGAGTCGCATCTTTATCACCCGGACCGATTCTGGCCATTCTCAATTCAACTATTCTGAAATTGTGGGCAGCGCATTGTCGGCCGCAATCTCCACCAACACCTATCATCCCCGAGGCTTCAACACGACTCGTTACGACTCGGCCACGGGCATGTTGACCTATATTCACGATGCGTCGGATCGCACTTTGCCGAACACTCTCAGCGTGTGGGGGACGCAGGTAGGATACGACACCATCACAATTGTGGTCAAGGAATTCTGGCCCGACATCCATCGCAAGCTGACCCACAAGCACAAGGCTGAAGTCTCGCAGACCAGCGGTGTCAATCCGTAGGCGGTCCGGCCGGCGCCTGAAGGCATGCCCTGATACGAACCTTACATTTCTGCTTATGGTCTCTCCGCGTCCGGCTTGAAGATCACGCCCTGGCTGGTTCTACTGTTCATGATCACGCGCATGGGCGCATCAAAGTGCAAATGACGGACGCATCCGTCTTCGTCCACGGAAGGCTGGTCATTCAGCCACTCCCAGTCAACTGAACCTTCCCCGGCATCGGGATTCACCGTGAAGTAGCCGATCTGAAATGCGGTGAGGTTCTGGAAGAAATGGCTGCCCTGCGAAGGCGTCACGCGAAAGTCGCGGAAGCCAGCTTCGACGATGACGCGTGCTCCGGAGATCTCGTCCCACTCCACCGGAATTCCCAGCCAGGGATCATTCGATCCCCAGCGGCCGACTCCAATCAGCAGATAGGGCCGGTTCTCGGCGCCCAGCAAGGCATTGAAGTGAGCTACGGCCTTGGCCACTTCCTGGCTGCGGCTGCGCTCGAAGCGCTGCGAATCGACGACCACTACGTCATGCAGGTTCTCAATGCGCCCGTTGCCCAGAACCTTGCTGCTTTGGCAAAGGAGTTGTTGCGGATCGACTGCGCCAACCGAGAGGTCCTGGTGATCGCGCGAAAGGGTCAGAGGACGGACTTGCAGAAAGCCAAACTCCGCCGCTTCGCCGGACTGACGCGGCAGGCGAACCGCAAACTCGATCTCCACGGGAATATCCAACGCATGTTCCCCGGCTTTTACCAGGGTCTCGAGAATCGTAGCCAGCGGAAACAAATTGTGTTTGAGTATCGGCGCGAAGCTCACAATCCGGACTCCGGGCCGGCTTACACCGTCATACACAGCCTGGTTATCGTCTGAATAGGTGGAACCGACGGCAGGCAGCGTGCCGTCCGCCTCCGCCGCGTCGAGACCGAAGCGCATCTCGTGCAGATGTCCGGCGCGTCCCTCGGGAACGCCGTTCAATGAGAGCGCCCAGAACTCGGTTTGCGAGTTCGCGAGGATGTCTTCCACAGACGAGAATTGCACCAGACTCTGCGGATAGCGCGGACAGAAGGTCAGACACTTTCCCCCGTCGACTACCGCTCGACCGAGTCCTAAGGCCACGGCGGCGATTCCATCGGCGAATGCCATCGGCGGCACCGGATAGAAATTGTGCGAGCGCACCACGCCCGAGAAATCAGGATAGAAGCGCTGTCCGTGCACTAACCCCACGAGTTGCTGCACAATGACCGCCATCTTTTCTTCTTCGAGGCGGTAAGGAGTGGCGCGCACATAGGCTTTGGCATGGCGGCTGAAGGTGGACGCAAAGACACGCTTTATGGCGTCGATCAACTCCGCGAGGCGCACCGCGAGATCGGGCTGCTGATTGCCCAGCATGAACGTCTCATACACTCCGGTGAAAGGCTGGTACTGCGAGTCTTCGAGTAGGCTTGAAGAGCGCACAGCGAGTGGATATGTGACTTGTTCGAGGAAGGCCTTTAAGTCTTCCTGCAACTCCGCGGGGAGCGGAGCGTCGAGGAACTTTCGCAGAATCTCCGCATCATCGTCGCAACCCAAGGCGAAGTCCAGCAAGTTATTCTCGGCCATGAATTGGTCGAAGGCATCTGTTGCCAGCACTAAAGCGGGCGGCACTGCGATGCGGATATTGGGAAAGCGGCGGGTGATGCGGTTCTTCCGCAAGAGATGACGCACAAACGCGAGGCCGCGCGCCTTGCCTCCCAGTGATCCAGAACCGATCCGCAAGAAACCGGATGCCGACGGTTTGAACGTATCGGCGTTGAAGTCGCCGATGAGAAGTTCACTTTGTTCGCGGCGGTAGTCGTTGATCGATTCGATCAAGTCGCGGCGCAGGTGTTCCGGACCGGCAAAGTCCGATACCTTCCGCGGTCGCAATTTAGCGGCGAGGGCAAACTCGGTTCGCGCCATGAGCCAATGGGAAAAGTGATTGCTCTGCGCGTGATACATGAGGCTTTCAGCGGGAACCGTCTGCAACTGCTCCTCGAGCTCATTCAGATCTTTCGCGCGGCCCACTTCCCTCAGATCGGGTAGACGAAAAACGAAATCGCCAAAACCAACTTGCTCGGTGAGAATCCGCCGCAGATCTTTCAATAGTGTGGGCGAACGTTTCCGCAGAAACGAATATCCCGCAGCCAGCGCGCGCGGACGAAACTCTGTACGGCTGGTCTGCAGAACGACCGGCACATCCGGTACCAGTGCCTTCATCAGGCGGGCGAGCTCAAAGCCAGCCTCCGGGCTGAGTTTGCCCTCCCAGGGAAACTCCACGTCCGACACCAGACCGATCAGGTAATCGCGATACTCTTGCACCAACTGAGCCGCATCTTCAAAGTTCGAACTGAGCAAAATCTTCGGGCGGGCCTGCATCCGCACCAGTTTGTGAGCGACGTTGATACCCTCTTGAATGACCCTGCGCGACTGCTTGATTAACTCGGTGTAAATCACAGGCAGAAACGACGAGTAATAACGAATGTTGTCTTCCACCACGAGCAACACGGGCACTCCCATGGCCCGGGTATCGTGCAGGACGTTGCGCTTGTCCTCGATGTACTTAACGATAGCGATGAGAATGCGCGCATTTCCCTGCCATAGAAAAATTCGTTCGATATCGGTGACCGGATTCCGGCTTATGAAGTTCTTCACTTCGCGATAGTCGTAGGCCAGCACGACCACTGGAACATCGAGGCCTGCATGCTTCACTTCGTGAGCCAACTGCGCGGCCGTCATATCGGCGACGGCGAGATTCGTGACAATCAGGTTGAAACGCGGCTGCGAACGCGCCAGATCCAGCGCCTCGGCACAGCTCGAAACGTGAGTGATGCCCGGAATTTGCTGCAGATTGAGTTCGAGCGATTCGTCAATCAGAAGTTCGTTGAGGCGTCCGTCTTCGCGCAGGATGAAAGAGTCGTAGAGGCTGGAGACCAGAAGGATGTTCTGGACTTTGAAGGGCATCAGGTTGTCGAAGCCTTCGAGGCGGGCTTCGGCATCGAGAAGGGGCTCGGTCACGGGCCTCGGGCTCATGGGGGATATCCTAGTTCAAATCTTTGACGATGCTAAGAGCGTCGGCGCTAAAAAAAGATGCGGGGTGGAAGTCGTCCACCCCGCCTCAACTTCGCCTACGGAAAGACGTTGCAAGCAAAGTCTCTACACGAGTCCCTGATCCAGCATCGCATCGGCCACTTTGAGGAAGCCCGCGATGTTGGCACCGTTCACAAGGTTGCCGGGCGTGCCATACTTCTCGGCCGTTTCGTAGCAGTTGCGGTGGATGGAGATCATGATCTTGTGCAGCCGGTCATCCACTTCCTCGCGAGTCCAGTTCAGCCGTGCGCTGTTCTGGGCCATTTCCAGACCAGAGGTAGCCACGCCGCCCGCATTCGCTGCCTTCGCCGGACCGTAAAGAATCTTGGCATCCAGGAACAGCTTGGTTGCCTCCAGTGTGCTTGGCATGTTGGCGCCTTCGGCGACCAGCTTGATGCCATTCTTCAGCAGATTCGCCGCATCCTTTGTGGTGATCTCGTTCTGCGTGGCGCTGGGGAATGCGCAATCCGCTTTGATATTCCACAGCGGGTTGTGCTCCAGCTTGACGTCAGTGGGCATGAAGATCGCCTTCTTGTAGCGGTCCGAATAGTCGCGAATACGCCCGCGCTTCACGTTCTTCAGCTCCAGAACATAGGCCAGCTTCTCGCGATCAATTCCGTCCGGATCGTAGATCACGCCGTTCGAATCGGACACGGTCAACGGCTTCGCGCCGAGGTCGAGCAGTTTCTCGATCGTGTACTGGCAGACGTTGCCGCTGCCCGAAACCAGGCAGAGCTTGCCTTCCAGCTTGTCCTTGCGGCTCTTCAGCATTTCTTCTGCGAAATACACGCAGCCGTAGCCGGTGGCTTCCGGACGAATCAGCGATCCGCCCCAGTTCAGCCCCTTGCCCGTGAGCACGCCGGTGAATTCATTGCGCAGCCGCTTGTACTGGCCGAACAAATAACCGATTTCCCGTCCGCCCACGCCGATGTCGCCGGCGGGAACGTCTGTGTCCGGACCAATGTGCCGCTGCAGCTCGGTCATGAAGCTCTGGCAGAACCGCATCACTTCGTTGTCGCTCTTACCTTTGGGGTCGAAATCCGAACCACCCTTGCCACCGCCCATGGGCAGCGTGGTGAGGGAATTCTTGAATACCTGCTCGAATGCCAGGAACTTCAGAATGCCGAGGTTCACCGACGGATGGAAGCGCAGACCGCCCTTGTAAGGCCCGATCGCACTGTTCATCTCAATGCGGAAACCACGGTTCACCTGCACCGCGCCTTGGTCGTCGACCCAGGGCACGCGAAACATCAATACGCGCTCCGGCTCCACCACCCTGTCGAGGATGCGGTTGGATTGATACTCAGGATGTTTCGCCAGCACTAACCGTAGAGAATCGAACACTTCCCGGACCGCCTGATGGAACTCAGGCTCGGCTGGGTTCTTCGCCTTCACGCTGATCATTACGTCTTCAATGTAGTCGCCCGGAGCCTTGATTCCGGGCGATGTCAGAGTGCCAGAAGTCATAGTCCTACCTCCGTAGGTACGTCAGATATTAAACCGCTCTAATTCTGCTCTTATCCCTGCAACAAGCAATGACCCGCAGCACGACCCGGGGTGATCCTTGTCACGCATCTGTTTGCTTTTCGAATCATGGAGTTACGACGAGCCTCGTCCTCGGACACGGACGCATCGCTAAGTCCAACGGGTTTCCCGCTTGAGTCAAGCGGACTCAACCTATCATTGAAAAGCATACGCTTTCCGCGTCCGTAAGCAACCGATAATTGCCGGCAGAGCTGAGTCCTTTCCTATCCTGTGGAGCGTTAGAACCAACCTGGCAAATTGACCACGATCAACTCAAGGAGTAGTGTTTGGTCTCAATTCAGCCAAAAGGGTTGGTTTCTTAGCCTGAGCTTGGGAGGCGGACCAGCGTGTTTTGTCCCGGTTGTGGGAACAACGTGTTGGTGGGTGAGAGGTTCTGCAAAGTGTGCGGGAAAGAAGTTTCCACAGGCTCGGCGACCTCACCTGCGCTTGGACCACCGGCGGAGGGCGCGATTTTTCCAGCGCAGACCAGCGGTAAAGCGATCGCCAGCTTCATTTGTGGTCTTTTTCTGTTTGCGTTTCCGATGTCGATCCTGGCGATCATATTTGGGCATCTTTCCGTTTCCGAGATCCGCAAGAGCGCAAGCCGGCTGAAGGGCGAAGGTATGGCTATCGCCGGACTTGTTCTGGGCTACGTGGGATTGGCGGCTATCCCGGTAATCCTAATCATTGCCGCGATCGCGATTCCTAATCTGCTAAGGGCTCGTGTGGCGGCGAATGAATCATCTGCGGCAGCGGGGGTTCGAGCCTTGATCGCCGCTGAAATGGGTTACTCTTCATCGCACCCCGGGGTCGGTTATACCTGCAGCCTTTCGGATCTGGCGGATGCCGGATTGATCGACTCGCGATTGGCAACCGGGCAGAAGAACGGATACGCCTTTGAGTTGATGGGTTGCCGCGCAGGCTCCGACGCTGCCGCGAAAACGGAGTATCGTGTGGTCGCCTATCCGGTGGTCCAGCAACAAACAGGGGCGCGAGCCTTTTGCTCCGACGAATCGGCCCTTGTTAAATTCGATCGAACGGGCTCACCGCAGGATTGCATGGCGAATGGTTCAGCTTTGCAGTAAACCGTGTGACGACTGATCAGCAGGAGGAACTGGATGTTCTGCACACAATGCGGGGCCAGCAACGCGGACAACGCCGCGGTCTGTGCGCGGTGCGGCAGGAATTTACAGGCAGCCTTGTCAGTCCCGGGGCAACCGCCTGCGGCCGGCCAAATGCCGAGCATCTTCATGCCGAATTATCTCGTCTTCGCGATTCTCGCCACGGTTCTTTGTTGTCTGCCCGCCGGCATTCCCGCAATCGTCTACGCCGCTCAAGTCAATGGCAAGTTGCAGGCTGGAGACATTGCGGGAGCACAGGACGCCTCTAAGAACGCGAAGATGTGGTGCTGGATCTCGTTGGGCGCTGGCCTAGCTGTCGGGGTAGTTTGGGGGATACTGGCGGCCATCGGAGCGCTGAGCAGCATGCACCGTTAGAGCGAGGAACTTGGCGCATGCCCTTCTCTCGAAAACACTGGCTGCTGGCCGCAATGCTTGCCGTCCTCGCAGCCGCTATGGTGACCTTGGATTTCTTCGATCCGGCCACTTCCGGCCTGTTCCCACCCTGCCCGCTGCGCTATCTTACCGGCTGGTATTGTCCGGGTTGCGGCTCCCTGCGGGCGATGCATCAGCTTCTGCAGGGAAACCTGCGCGCCGCCTGGGCGCTCAATCCGCTGACCATTGTGCTGCTGCCGTTCCTGGCTTATGGAACGGCCTCGTACGCTCTTTTCGAAATCCGCGGGCGACATTTGCCGCAAATATTCCTGCCGGCAGTTTGGATCCGCGCCCTCTTTGGCGTAATCGTTCTCTTTGGCATTGCCAGAAACATTCCGTTCCACCCCTTTGATCTGCTAGCGCCGGGAGTCTTGCCTCACTGAGCGGTTCGGACGGCATTGTCCATGGCAACTCGGCATTTCCTTAAGCGCGTTGTCGCTTGCGGCAATCCTCGCAAACACCGTAGATCTGAAAGGTGTGGCGGGTGGTGGCGTAATTGTGGCGGCGTCCGATTTCATGTTCCAGCAAGTCCACTTCGCGGGAAAAGAATTCCACTGAACTGCCGCACTCCGTGCAGACCATGTGGTGATGGCTGCGACGGTTGTACTGGTGCTCGTAGCGCGCGATGCCGTCGTGAAAGGCAACTTCGCTGGCCAGTCCGCACTCGGCCAGCAACTTGAGCGTGCGGTAGACCGTGGTGTAGCCGATGCCGGCGTCTTTTTTCTGAACCAGGCGGTGCAGTTCGTCAGTGGAGAGATGGTCGCGGGTTTCCAGAAATGTGCGCAGGATGGTATCGCGCTGCTCCGTCTGCTTTAGTCCCACACGCTTGAGATGCTTGTGAAGGATGTCCTGCGCTTCGCGCACCATCTCACGCGAGATGGAGGGCTGGTCATCGATACGCTTCTGCAGCATGGAAGGTCAGGATAGCACCGGGTATCCTGAAAATGAAATTCACTTTCAGTCAGCGGCGCGGGGGGACGCACCGTACCTTCATTTGTGCCGCATGCCCGTCTCCCCCTAGAATCAATTTGCGCATGAGTACCTTCACTGCAACCGACGTCCCCGTCTCCCGGCGTTCGACCGGACTACGCATTGTCCTCTGGCTGCTAACGATCCTAGTGCTATCGGCTGCAGCCGTGATTGCTTACGCCTATTTCGTTGCCCGCGCTGCCCTGCCCCAGCTGGATGGAACCCTCCAAGTGAAAGATTTATCGGCGCCTGTGAAGGTAACGCGGGACGCTCATGGAGTTCCCGCAATCGAGGCCGCGACTTTGGCGGATTTATTTTTCGCTCAGGGCTACGTCACGGCGCAGGACCGGCTCTGGCAGATGGACGTGATGCGCCGCTTTGGGGCAGGAGAACTATCCGAGATTCTGGGCGCGGACACCCTCAAGATCGACCGCGAGCAGCGCATTCTGGGACTGCGAGCCGCAGCGAAAAAGTCTCTCGGCATGGCGAGCCCGCGAGACCGTTCGTACTTTGACGCCTACGCGCGGGGGGTGAATGCATTTATCGAAGCCCACGGAAGCACGCTTCCGATCGAGTTCCGCATTCTGAAGTATCGGCCGAAGCCGTGGCAAGCAGAAGACTCCATCGTCATTGCGAATCAGATGGTGAAAGACCTCAACTTCTACACTTTCGGGGACGCCTTCGCGCGAGAAAAGATTTTGGCCAAGCTGGGGCCTGAGTTAATCGCCGATCTATACGTGAACCGGTCGTGGCACGATCGCCCTCCGACCGCCATGCAAGAAGACCTCAACGATCAGCAAAACCAGGGCGACTCCGATGATGACGAGGACGATGAGGATGACGATTCGGGCCCGGATAATTCAGTGACACAGCGTGGCAGTGCGCTCGAAATCTGGGCACAGCACGCGCCAGAAGCGGTGAACGGATCGAACGACTGGGTAGTCTCAGGAGCGCACACGATCACGGACAAGCCGCTGCTCTCCAACGATATGCACCTTGGACATCAGATGCCGAACCTATGGTATGAGGCGCATCTGAAGTCCGGAGCTTTGGACGTAGCGGGTGTCACATTGCCAGGAATGCCTAACGTGATTGTTGGCCACAATCAGCGCATCGCCTGGGGATTTACAAACGTCGGCCCCACCGTGACGGACGCATTCATCGAGACCTTCAACGCACAGGGTGCATACCAGACGCCGCAGGGCTGGCAGCAGCCGGAGCACCGCGAAGAGGTGATTCACGTCAAAGGGAAGCCAGATGTAACGGTTGATGTAAAGATCTCGCGGCATGGACCCATTATCAGCGAACTGATTCCGGGTGAGACGCGACAATTGGCATTGCGCTGGACGCTCTACGACGGCCTGCACATGCCGTTTTTCGATGTCGACACGGCACAGAACTGGGACCAATTCCGCAAGGCGTTTTCGCAACTCGATGCTCCCGGACAGAACGTCGTCTATGCCGACGTCGACGGTAACATCGGTTACCAGGCAACCGGGCACGTTCCGATTCGCGCCTCCGGCGATGGAAGTCTTCCAGTCCGCGGCGCGGACGACGCCCACGAATGGACCAGTTACATTCCTTTCGACAAGCTCCCCAGTATTTACAATCCTGCGTCGGGCATCATCGCCACAGCGAACGGGCGCATCACCCCAGATGGCTATCCCTATTCCATCAGTGCTGCGTGGGAGGCACCGTGGCGGACGGCTCGGATTTATCATGTGCTGGAATCTGGACGAAAATTCGCAGCCTCTGACATGTTGGCGCTCGAGAATGATGTTCAGTCGGAAAACGATCTGTTTGCAGCAGAACGCTTTGTATACGCCGTCGACCACGCGGCAAAGCCCTCGGCACGGGCAAAGCAAGCCGCTGACCTGATGCGTAACTGGGACGGGCGCATGCTCGCCTCATCGACAGCCGCGACCATCGCTGCTCAGTCCGCTCAGGAACTGACGCGCCTATTACTGGAGCCCCGTCTGGGAACTGCCCCGGAAGACCCGAAGCAGGAAGAAGCAACGTTGAGTTGGAAGACCTACAGTTGGCAGATGCAAACGGTGTGGCTGCAGAATGTCATGCTACACCAGCCCAAGCGCTGGTTGCCCGAGAAATATTCCAACTACGATGAACTGCTGACGGCCGCGGTGGAAGCGGCAGTAAACAGTGCAGATGCCCCGAAGGATTTGGCATCGTGGCATTGGGGCAGCGTCAACGCCGTTGAAATTGAGCACCCGGTTCTGGGCAAAATTCCTCTCCTGCGAGCTTGGACAGCACCGGGTGTGAACCAGCAATCGGGCAGCGGTTACACGGTGAAGGCCGTGACCCGCCATCACGGACCATCGGAACGGTTTACCGCCAACCTCGCGGACCTCGATCAATCTACCTTGAACACGGTGACCGGCCAGGGCGGAAATTTTCTAAGCCCCTACTACATGGATCAATGGAATGCCTGGTATCAAGGCTCGACGTTTCCATTGCCTTTCACGCCGCGAGCCGTGGAGAACTCCGGCGCCCACCGCTTGGTTCTGCAACCTGCTAGATAAAACCGGCTGCGGGATCAGAAAAAGTCGACCGCCTTTACATCTGTGATCACACCAGCAATGACAATGGTGCCGGTGGTAATGTAGTCGGTATCCAGCAAAGTATCGGTCATCGTGTCGTAGACGCGGAAGTTACCGCCCTCCGCAACGTATTCCGCATAGCGAGTGGTAAAGCTCTGCAGGCCGGTGACATCTCCGTTGTCCGGAGGAATCACCACACTCGAGTTGGTGGTGTTAAAAATCGAGAGGCAGCCGCGCACTTCTCCCTGTGGGTTATTGACATTGCCGATATTGGTGCAGTCCATCGAGCCAATGAAAAGCTGGCCGCCAGTGCCCATGTCAATGCGGTCGTGGTAGCCGTCGGTAATGACGGCACTGCCCGTGACGGTCATCGAACCGAGGTCCACGACATCGAGACGTCCGCAGGTAGCGGCCGCCGTAGTCTCGCCTGTGCACAAACTGTTTGTCAGCGAATTGCCAGCCACATAGAGAGTTGAGCCGCTCAGAAATCCAAAGGTTGCGCCGTCGACGGCAACCGATGTGCCTAACGTCGGTGGTGTGGTGCTAAAGCTCAGAATCTCCACGCTGGCTTGCGTGCCCCCACATTCGGCGCCGCAGTTCAAGACGTAGGCGGTGCTGCCGTCAGTGCTGAAGACCGCGTTCACGGGACGGTCGAAGCCCGGCACGGTGACGGTGACCGGACTGCCACTGTTCAACAGCGACGGTGAGACGACAGTCACCGCATTCGAGTCGTTGCTGAAAGCCAGAACCTGGGTTCCACTTGGATTTGATACCACCGTCTGAGCATTGGGCACACCGATCGTAGCTGTGATGCCCCCGGACGTAAGATTCATCGCCACCACCGCCCCTGGCGATGTCCCG
>Ga0187891_1001269_pt1 | contig 22202 bp, 18 predicted proteins | sample June2016WEW_21_4_FD_132990 | JGI IMG/M metagenome (GOLD analysis project Ga0187891, IMG submission 132990) | Peatland microbial communities from SPRUCE experiment site at the Marcell Experimental Forest, Minnesota, USA - June2016WEW_21_40 | ecosystem: Environmental > Terrestrial > Soil >... | reverse complement strand
ATGAAAGTTTTGAATGAGAAGTATCTTCTGAAACAAGTCTTCGGGGACATGGTGCCTGCATCCGTCAGGAACCGACCGAAACAGCCCTATCGGGCTCCTGATGCAATCAGCTTTTTTGACTCCACCACAGGGGAAGCGCGACATGCTTACGTCGAGGAACTACTGTCTTCGGATTGTATCCGCGCTCACGGCATCTTCGATCCCGAGCCGGTACAAAAGCTGGTCGCAAAAGCCAGAGCGGGAAGAGCTTCCAGTTTTGTCGACAACGCAGCTTTGGTAGGGATTCTGTCCACGCAGCTTTTGATTGATCAATTTGTTGTGCATTTCGAGGAGAGGTCTACACATGCAGCAGCTCGAGCAGGAAGTACGCCAGTTTATAATTGATAATTTCGTGTTTGAAAATGGCAACGGCAGTTTCTCCAACGAGGATTCGTTCCTCGAGACCGGCCTCGTGGATTCCATGAGCATTATGACGCTTGTGGAGTTTGTGAAAGAAAAGTACGCCATATCCATTGAGGATGAGGAATTGGTGCCCGACCACTGGGACTCGGTGAGCCGGATCGCCAGTTTTGTTCAGTCCAGACGCGGCCTGGTCGAGGCCTCGCAGCAAAACGTGGCCGACGGCGCGTAACGAGTGACTGAGCTGAATGTATCATTGGAGGTTCAAAAGTGAAGACAAGCCTATCTAAGTTCTCCCCGAATGTGCTCGATATCGACTGCGCCAAAGTGACTGCGGTACTCGAAGAGTCAATCCGAGAGATCGTCTTTCACCGTCTGCGCAAGAAGGGCGCTGTGGTTGGCCTCTCCGGCGGCATCGACAGCAGTGTGACTGCAGCGATCTGCGGTCGGGCATTGGGAAAAGATCGAGTCTTTGGCATCATGATGCCGGAAAATGATTCTTCCGGCGATAGTCTGAACTTAGCACGACTCCTTGCGGACGTACTCGGGATCAAGACTACGGTTGAAGACATTGGCCCTACACTCGAGGTCTTGGGCTGCTACCAACGCAGGGACGATGCGATCCGAAAAGTGATCCCAGAATATGGTCACGGGTGGAAGAGCAAGATCGTCCTACCGAATCTTGTGGAGAGCTCGCAGTATGCCATCTATTCGGTCGTGGCCCAGTCGCCCTCCGGCGAGATGAAGAAGGTGCGGCTCACGGCGGAAGCGTATTTGGAAGTGGTCGCCGCCACCAACTTCAAGCAGCGCATCCGGAAGACTCTGGAGTACCACCATGCGGAGCGCCTATGGTACGCGGTGGCCGGGACGCCGAACCGCCAGGAATATGCCCAGGGTTTTTTCGTGAAGAATGGCGACGGCTCGGCCGATTTCAAACCGATTGCCCACCTCTATAAGACGCAAGTCTACCAGCTAGGGGGATATTTAGGAGTGCCAGAAGAGATTCTGCGTCGGCCGCCGACCACCGATACGTATTCACTCGAACAATCGCAGGAGGAGTTCTATTTTGCTCTTCCTTTGGATCAGATGGATCTCTGCCTCTACGGAAAGAATAATGGGGTGGCACCGGACGAGGTGGCTACAGCCGTCGGACTGTCCACTGAGAAGGTTCAACGTGTTTTCGCCATGATCGATTCCAAGCTACACTCCACGCGCTATCTCCACCTTCCGCCGCAGCTCATTGAACCGGTTAGTGAAGTTGATGTAACCCATTAAGGCTCGCTTCAACGCCGCGTCTTCACCCGGCACCCCAAAAAGTAAACAGCTGCAGATAGGCAATAGGTAAGTGATTCTCGCCGTTCGTAGTCCAGAGACTATCATCTCTTGCTCACCACAAGCCGGTGTGTGCCAATGCTGATGCCTTCGATCGATCGCCTGGCGACTGTTCACTTGTTCCACCCCGTAAGACGAATGTTTGCCGCATCCAGACAACCGGGAATCCCAATACTCATGTACCACAGCATTTCCGAAGAGCCCGCCACTGCAAATCACCCATACTTCCTTACAAATTCATGTCCTCGGGTCTTTGCAGAGCACATGCGTTTCCTACACGAGAATGGTTACGAAACCGTGAGCTTAACAGAAACTATTCGCTGCTTAAAAGCAGGGCAAACTTCTCCGAAGAGTGTCGTGCTCACATTTGACGACGGGTATGATGATTTCTATACGAATGCGTATCCAGTTATGAGCCTCTATGGCTTTAATGCAACAGTTTTTCTTCCGACGGATTACATAGGCAACGAACCGCGGAGCTTCAATAATAAGCGATGCCTTACTTGGAACCAAGTTCGAGAGCTGCATCGAGCGGGAGTGACATTCGGTTCACACACCGTGACTCATCCCCAGCTCAGATCCGTTGCGCAGCGCGACCTCGCCTATGAGGTGAGGCACTCCAAAGAAACCCTTGAAAATGAGCTCGATTCCAAGATTGAGTCGTTTTGCTATCCGTATGCCTTTCCCGAGCATGATGTCCGATTCAGGCTCGCCCTTAGGTCCCAACTGGAGGAGTCCGGCTATAAGCATGGCGTTTGTACAATTCTGGGCGTTGCCCGCAAAGGCGATGACACGTTTTTCTTAAAACGCCTGCCGGTTAACTCATGCGACGATTATCGTTTCCTGCGTGCAAAACTCGAGGGGGGCTATGACTGGCTTCATAGATTTCAATACGCGGCCAAGTGGGCCAAGGGAAGACTCAAATGGAATCACAGCAATTGATCGGTGAATTAGGGCGCATATGATCAACTTTCTAGACTCATTCAGCTGGAAGAATAGAACGGGGCGGGGTATCTGATGTGCGGAATCTGTGGAGTCTTCGACTTTAAGGGTGAGATCGTCCAAAGGGACCTCATCCTTGAGATGAGCAATGCCATTCGTCACCGTGGACCCGATGGCGAGGGGCAATACGTGTGCAATCAAGTTGGCTTAGGACATCGCCGTCTCAGCATCATCGATTTGCAAGGCGGTGATCAGCCAATCACGAACGAGGACGACAGTGCATGCATCATCTTCAATGGCGAAATCTATAACTTCGTCGAACTGCGCGATGAACTCAAAAAACGAGGCCATATCTTCAAGACCCGTTCGGACACAGAGGTTATTCTTCATGGATATGAAGAGTGGGGAATCGACTGCCTGAGCCATTTCAATGGCATGTTTGCCTTCGCGATCTGGGATCACAAACAAAAGCAGCTTTTCCTAGCACGCGACCATCTAGGCATCAAGCCGCTCTATTACGTGGTTGTCGGAAATCGGTTCTTGTTCGCCTCGGAGATCAAGGCTTTGCTGCGGGACGTCGAATGCCCACGGGAGGTTGATCTTTCCGCTTTGGGTCAGTTATTCACCCTCCGTTACGTTCCTTCTCCGAACACGATGTTTCAAGGGATCAAGAAGCTTCCGCCCGCGCACTACATGCTCGTGTCAGCCGGAGGGATAGACGTCCGCAAATATTGGAAATGGAAGCCACAGATCCGGGAAGCCTGGGATGAGAAGTTTCTGATTGAGGCTTATCAGGACCTAGTTGAAGATGCGGTAAGGTTGCAGATGAGAAGTGATGTACCCGTCGGCCTCTTCTTGAGTTCCGGTGTGGACTCAAACACTTTGCTGGCATTGATGAGCAAGCAATCAAGCAGGCCTGTGCATACGTTTACCATTGGCTTTGAAGACGGAGAGCGGTCCAATGAGACCGACGACGCCCGCGAGATGGCAAGGCGATTCGGCGCTGACCATACTGAGATGATGGTCAGCCCAAAAGACTACCAAGACTACTACGAGCGCTATCTATGGGATCTGGAAGAACCGGTAGGTAACGAGACGGCAGCCGCATTCTACTTCGTCAGCTTAATAGCTAGCCGGAAAGTGAAGGTTGTTTTGACCGGACAAGGTGCAGACGAGCCTTGGGCTGGTTACCACCGGCACATTGGCGGCCGCCTTTCTGGGTTGTACAGCCGTTTGCCCCAGGTGCTGACAGGCAACGTTCTTGAGCCACTGGTCACTCGGTTCGCAAAAAATGAAAAGCTTCGGCGCGGTGTCAAATCATTGAACGAACGCGACATGCTCACTCGCTTGGTAAACATCTACTCGTTCTTCAGCTCTGACATGAAGGCACAGCTTTTTCAGCCGTGGCTACTGGACCAGATCTCTTCAGATGGTGCCGAGGCAAGAGAGTCCCTTAGACAGCTTCAGTCGGACGTCGAAGATCTCGACCCCCTTACTCAGATGACCTACATTGATACCCGCGCCAACCTTCCGGATGACTTGCTTATGGTCGCGGACAAAACTGCGATGACAAATTCTCTCGAAGCAAGGGTCCCTTTTCTCGACTATCGTATCGTAGAGTTCGCCGAGACTTTGCCGCCGCGCCTGAAGCTGCGGTGGTTGCGAGGAAAGTACCTGCACAAAAAAGCGATTGAGAAATGGCTGCCCAAAGAAGTCATCGATCGGAAAAAGAAAGGATTCGCTAATCCAGTAGACAGGTGGCTTCGAAGCCGGATGAAACCGTTTATCGACGACTGTCTTTTCAGTGAGCACTCAGCTGTGCGCAGATATTTTGACGACAAATATATTAGACAGCTGGTTGTTAAACACGAAGGTGGCGATCAGAACTATATGCGGCATGTTTATTTGCTAATTTCATTTGAACTCTGGCACCAGCAGTTTATTTCCGCATAGCCTTTTTAGTAAACGCTCCTGCAAGATGCTTCGCATCTTTCGATTGTCATCATCACCTAGAACCCACCTGCGTTCTTACGCAAGTGCGTGTCCAGCATTTACGTCAACGCGAAGAAGGCGCAGTACGAACTTACTACTGTCGATAAGTCCGATGACAAGTGCAGACCGACTAGCTCGCGTGACGATCTTTAGTGTCTTCGAGCCGAGCTCGAAGGGAGCTATTGGTGGGTTTATATAGCTCAGTACTCTGCAGACTTACTAACAAAGCTACAATATAATAATGGCCGGCGAGCGAGCATTGGCGAAGTACGTCATTATTTCACCTGTCAAGGACGAGGGGGAATATATTGAGACAACGATAAAGTCTGTCGTCAGCCAAACTGTTACGCCATCGCGATGGATCATTGTCGATGACGGATCTCGCGATGGGACGGCCGACATTATCAGAAAGTACAGCAAGAAAATCCCGTGGATCGACCTATTGAAAATAGAACGCGGAGCTGAGAGGCGAATTGGTGTTGCGGAGGTGAATGCTTTTATACACGGCTACAGCTCGCTGGCAACAATCGATCATGAGTTTGTCGTAAAATTGGATGGCGATCTCGATTTGCCAGTCGACTATTTCGAGAGGTTGTTTGCTGAGTTCCGACGAGACGACACTCTTGGAATTGCCTCGGGAATCTTCTTCGAGAAACAAAGCAAAGCGTGGACGCTGAGCAGCATACCTGATTACCATGCTGCCGGCGCTTCCAAAGTGATGCGCGTCGAATGCTACAGGCAAATTGGCGGCTTTATTCAGGAGCCTGGCTGGGATACTGTCGACGAGATTAGAGCGCGGGCACTGGGATGGAAGACTCGCCATTTCAAAGACTTGATTTTCTACCATCTCAAGCCTGAAGGTTCGGCGAGCGGGTACGATCGGCGCGGTCGTATGTGCGGCGCGATCGATTACAGGAGTGGGACAGGGCTGCTGTTTTTCCTTTTGAAGGCCATCCAGCGCATGATTTTCGGTGAGCCGAAGGTCGTAGTGGGCTTCTGGATGAGTGTCGGTTTTTTGGAGGCTTTGTTACTCAGGAAACCAAAGCTCGTGACCGCCGAAGAACAGCGTCTCTATCGGAAGTTGCTGAACACTAGGATCACTGCCAGAGTTCGTACTTTGGGGAGTGTGCTACGAAGAAGGGTTTTGGCACTCAATTAATGTGCGGCATTTACGAATTCTTCAACTGTGACCACCAGTTAGGGGACAAATGGCTCGGAGGCGCTCTGGGTTATTATGTTGGTGAGTGCTTGCTCTCCGACGCATCTGCGGTCAATCGATTTCTGTAGGGCGTGTTTCGGAAATGGCTTTGGGTAGGGCACAATCACGCGGTGACGGTACTAGTCACAAGAACACTCTGATGCAACAGATACAGTCATCGGGGAGACTCGCAAAAGATCTGTCGATTATAGTCGTGAACTGGAACTCCGTCACGTTCCTTCAGAAATGCCTGTCAAGCATTCAATCAAGCACTGCTGGAATTAGCTACGAGATCATCGTTATTGATAACGCCTCGTTCGATGGTTCTAAGGAGATCGTGGAGAAGGAGTTCCCATCAGTCCTTTACGTTCAAGCGCCGCGAAACGAGGGCTTCGCAAAGGCGAACAACCTTGGCTTTCAGGTAAGCACCGGAAGAAATATTCTATTTCTTAATCCGGATACGGAAGTTGTGGGGCCGGCTGTTCGAACTATGTTGTGGACCCTAGATTCAGACAGGAGCGCAGGCGCAGCGGGAGCGAAGCTTCTGAATTCGGATGGCTCGGTCCAGACGAGTTGTATCCAGGCTTTTCCGACAATCCTGAACCAGATGTTGGATTTTGATTTCCTGCGCGGCATATTTCCAAGAGCTTCGATGTGGGGATGCGCCGCCCTATCGACGGCACTGCAGGGACCGTTTGAGGTTGAGGTGATCTCAGGTGCCTGCCTTATGGTCAAGCGTCAGGTGCTTGAGGCGGTCGGACTCTTCGATACGCGCTATTTCATGTATTCGGAGGATGTCGATCTTTGCTTCCGTATCCGTCGGGGGGGCTGGAAGAACTACTTTGTGGATACGGCGATCGTCACACACCATGGCGGCCAGAGTTCAAGCAAAGCGTCCGAAAGCGAGTTCACGGCGGTTATGCTGCGAGAGTCTCGATACATGTACATGTCACTGTGGCTGGGGCGACTGTATGCGATGGGATATCGGATAAGCACGATTCTAGTTGCACTGGCTCGTATGGCCGCTGTGGCGCTATTTGTCACTGTGACCTTGGGATTGGCAGATACGGTATTTGTTGAGCGGGTGATGTCGAAGTGGTATCGAGTTTTGCGCTGGGCCCTTGGAATGGAATCATGGGTGAGAGAAGTTAGTTTGACAAAATGCCGTTGCGACAAGTACACGGACCCAAGGCCCCTCCGCAATTAGCGACCTGGCAAAGTGGACGGAAATAGCGCGGCTTTTAAACACGCGAGCAAGTATGCCGACGAATCCATTTGTAACCGACGGAACGACGTTCATTGATCCTGCAGGACTCGCTTTCACGTTGGTCATGGGTATTCTTGTTGTCACCCTGCCGCGTCGATATGCGGTGTTTCCGATCATTGCGCTTACTTGTTACATGACAATGGGAATGCGTGTCATCGTCCTAGGGCTAAATTTCACGATGCTGCGTATTCTCTTGTTGTTCGGGTGGACTCGTCTGTTAATTCGTGGCGAATTGCGGCGCATTCGTCTGAATCAGATAGATTGGGCGATGATCTGGTTCACTTTCGCCAGTATTCTGACATATACATTGCTGTGGGGCACATACGACGCCTTCAAGGATAAGCTGGGACTCGTATACAATGCTCTTGGATTTTATTTTTTCTTCCGGTTTGTCCTGACGGAAATGAGCGATATTGTGCGGACCGTCAAAATCATGGCGGTGCTTTTTGCACCCTTGGCCGGCATGATGATCGTTGAGAAATTCACGGGTCGGAATTCTTTTGCCATCTTCGGAGGTGTGGATCCCATCACCACGGTTCGCGACGGCGTGCTTCGATGCCAGGGACCGTTTGCGCATCCGATACTGGCAGGTACGTTTGGCGCTACAGCTGCTCCTTTTTTTGTGGCGTTGTGGCGTGCGACAAAGGGTAGCAAGGTGCTCTCATTAGTCGGCCTTGTTTCGGCGGCAGTGATCACGTTCACGTCGGGATCGAGCGGCCCGGTACTGGCATTTGGCTGCGGACTTGTAGGGATGGCGATGTGGACAATCCGCAGACACATGCGCAAGATTCGTTGGGGACTGGCCTTGGGGCTGCTCTTCCTGCATTTCGTGATGAAGGCTCCGGTCTGGTTTCTATTGGCGCGAGTCGATGTTTTCAGCGGTTCTACAGGCTACCATCGTGCATACCTGATCGATCGAGCGATAGCGAATTTATCGGGCTGGTGGCTTGTGGGTACGAGGTCTACCGCGGCATGGGCAGACGTGGATTCCGGGCTTTTTGATGTTACCAACCAGTACCTCGACTATGGAGCCGATGGTGGACTTATTACCCTGTTCCTGTTTATTGCCATCATGGTGTACGCATTTCGTGCAATTGGCAGATATGTTCGCGCACAGGACGGAAGAGAGCCGGCCGCTACGTTTTGCGTATGGGCACTGGGAGCCGTTCTATTTTCACACATCATGAGTTACTTGTCCGTCTCCTATTTTGACCAGAATGTCGTGAATTGGTACATGTTGTTGGCAATGGTCTCTACGGTTGCCGGGCGCTATCTGGGTGCACATCAGCGTGCGATAAGGAACGTACAAAAGAGTGAAACAGCGCATTCTGAAACATCTGAGATCGTGGTGAGTCAGCCCGATGTAGTTGTTCAGGCACGTATGTATGATCGTGTCAGTAGAATGTCTGGTTATCGATTGGAAGCATGGATATCGCATTGCCTGTACCGTTGCTGATGAAGGAATCAGGATCAATTGAAAGGCTGATGATTACACACTCTTTGGGAGCGGATAATGTAAGGGAAGCCCATGGAATGGACCATGTGGCTTGTTCGGGCCTGTTCGTAAAAGTCCTAAAGACCTTTGCAGAGCTTGAAGAGATGCGCGGGGTTTGGTCGGTCTGGAACAAGCACCCCAATTCTGATATCGATTTTTACTCAATGGTCCTTCGTTCCGGAGGGGAGGTACGCACGCCACATGTGATGGTCTGCTACAAGGGTGGTTACCCAGAAGCCATGCTGATAGGTAGGATCGAAAAGTCGTGCATTGAACTCAGATTGGGCTACAAGAGCTTATGGGATGTGCCCGTGCGTCAACTCACCCTCATCTACGGCGGCGCACTGGGAAATCTTTCGGCTGTCCACTGCAGGGCATTGATGGACGAGGTCATGAACACTCTTGAGCGGGGACAGGCGGACCTCGCGTTCTTCAACCACTTGGATGCAGACTCTGAATTCTGTGTAGCTGCCACCAAGTTACCGAGACCTCTGAGCCGGGACCATGTGCCAGCGAGAGTTGTGCATCGGAGTATGACTCTTCCCGCCAGCGTCGAGGACGTGTACCGGAGACTGTCGCCGAAAGTGCGAAAGAACATAAAGTGGCAAGCAAGAAAACTTGTGAATTATGCCGAGGGGAGCATAGAGATTCGGACATTTTCCAAGCTAGCGGAGCTCAATTGCATGATGGCAGCGGTCGAACGGGTCGCGAAGAAGACATATCAGCGCGCCTTGGGCGTCGGATTCATCGACGACCAAGCTATGCGGCAGCGGTTCCGTTTGGAGGCCGAGAGTGGCAGGTTACGTGCGCATGTATTGTACATCCGAGGGGAGCCGGCTGCTTTCTGGATCGGTAGCCTGTACCGTGATACCTTGCACAGCGACTTCATGGGTTATGACCCAGTTTACTCGAAGTATTCCCCAGGGATGTATCTAATTATGAAGGTTATCGAGGGGCTTATTGCTCGGGGTGGCAAGGAACACCCCGCTTTTATCGATTTTGGGCTCGGAGACGCACAGTACAAGGAGTTGCTTGGGGACCGTTGTTGGCGAGAAAGACCAGTATACATATTCGCACCGACCATGCGAGGAATGGCTGTAAATATTTGTCGAACACTTGTGGCGTTGACTGACCAGACGCTCAAACAGCTACTAATCAAAACTAACCTGCTGCAGAGGGCGAAGACACTCTGGCGCATCCAGGCAAGGGAACATCACTCCGTCGCGGGGAAGGACACCGCGAGTGCTAACGAGGAGACCGTGGCATGAATGAGACGCTCACCGAAATCCTGGTTTGCCCGCACTGCAAAAAGGCCCTAGAGCTGACGAATGCAGGGGGCGAGGAGGTCGAAGGATCTGGGCCAATGACCCCGACTTCAGATGTCGTGACGGGCGTCTTAAAGTGTGCGTGTGGAGATTCATATCCCGTCATCGATGGTGTCCCTCGACTACTAGAGAAGGGCCTGAGCGCCATGCCCGTGTTCGTGGAGAGTAATCAAGTCGAAGTTGAATGCCTCCAACACAAGAACAACGATGATTACGAGTATATACGCCAGTCATTCAGCAGAGAGTGGAGCATTTTTGATTATGAGAGAGACAAGACGTGGGGCTGGACCTTAGACGAGCGTATAAGAGTTTTCATGGACGACGTTGCGCTTTCGCGGGATCAACTCACTGGAAAGGTTCTTCTCGACGCAGGGTGTGGCAATGGAACACTGAGTGCGGCGCTTAGTACGCTCGGGATGAAGGTCGTTGGTCTCGACCTGAACGAGGGGCTGGGAAAGGCTGTTTACTATAAGGCTCGATATGCCAGCGAGCTATCAAATAACGTGGAGTACGTGCAGGGCAACGTCTCTAATCCACCACTTAAGCCCGGTTCATTCGATCTGGTGTACTCCTCGGGCGTGCTGCATCACACACCTGATACCAAAGAAAGCTTTAGGCAACTCGTTCCCCTCGTTAAGAAGGGCGGACGAATGTACATATGGGTGTACGGCAGGCGAAATGTCCTTGTTCGGATCTACATGGACTCTGGCAGGCAATTGAAGAAAATTGTGTCACCAAAGACATTGTTGACCACTTGCAGACTCCTGGCGCCCTGCTACAAAGTTGGCACGGAAGCGCTAGACTTCCTCGGTGTAATGAGCTTTCGCAAACGAACCGTCCGCGAAATCACCTTGGACTTGTTCGACGCTTTTGCTCCGCAATACAACCACCGGCACACGGAAGAAGAAGTTCAGACCTGGTTCGAGGAACTGGGCTTTACGAACATTACTGTCTCAGGCAGGCAAAAGCATGGATTCGGCGTCTACGGCGACAAGCTCTAATTCCGCATGGCGCAGGGTCATGGCCTTCTGGCTAGGCGAGTCATTGTCGAACCAGGAATCACTGTAACCCATGTCTTATCAATAGCTTGAGATGCACTGTCCAGATTCCTTTTCTTTTGCATGTACTAGTGGGACTAGCTTCTCTAACGCTTTTCTGCGATAAACGCCTCATTAGAGTTTAGGAAATTTAATTTGAGGCGATGCCGTGAGAAATCTGTTTTTGGTGTTCCTGTTGATTCTTGGGGTTTCCAAATGCTGGGCCGCGTCAGCTTGTCCTGATACGGTAAATAATGCAGGCTACGTCCGTCAGGGAGCGACTGGAACCGGCTCTGGCGCAGACTGGACGAACGCCTACACAACACTGCCAACCTCACTCGTGCGCGGCTGCACTTACTACGTAGCGGCTGGAACCTACGCACCAAAAGTTTTCAACGATGCTGTCTCCGGTTCGACGCTCATCACGATCCAAGCCCCCACCGCAGCAAGCCACGGCACGGCGACTGGGTGGAGCAGCGGATACGTTGGAGAAGCGATCTGGGCTTGCACATCGGCTTGCGGGCCAATTTGGGATGTCAGCAACGAGAATTACTTTGTAGCGAATGGGGCTTATTGCACGACGAGTCCCTATTACACGAACATTTGCACACAAGGCACAGCAGGATTCAGGCTCGAATGCAACGGGTACTGCGGAAACGGGAACGTCGGGAACGGCTGTACGGCCTGCGGCGACATCATGGGAGGGCAAGGATACACCCAATCTCCTACGACGAGCCATGACCAGACGTTTGAGTACATCGAAATCGACGGCAACCACCAAACTAGCGATTCAGGACTAGCCGATGCCGCTTTCGACTTTGAGGGAGGCAGCTACAACCTTTATTTCGGACATCTTTACTTGCAATACTCTACTTGGGACTTCTTTCTCAAAGGCAACCACCAAGGTCAATCCGGTTTCGGCTCCGGGAACGACATCACGGTCGAAGACACCTTCATGTACTCGAACTATACGGCAACCGGCTCCACCGGACCTCATGGCACGTCCTGTTCCTGTTCGGAAGGACTGACGAACTTTACATGGCGGTACAACATCATCTCAGATATGGTCGGTACTTCATGGGGAACCGACACCGCTTCGGGGGGAGACTACAATTCTGGCAATGGGAACGGTGGTCCTTGGTATCAATACGGAAACATCTACTACGCGGACGACGCCTCGCACTGCCTAGCCGGGGATGGCATCATTGCGGTTTACGATTTCTCGATGACCAACGGCGACGTGTGGCTGATAAACAACACAATGTCGCAGGCAAACGGCTGGAACGAATGCGGCGGGGGATACAACAACGGATACACGATAGGACTCAGTTATAAAACGCCGATGGCTGGCTGGCACAATTACAACGATCTTTGGTATCAAGCTGATGACAGTTCCACCGACGGCAACTGCATCATTTACAATGGCGATCTTTCAGGTTCCTGCGGCGGGTCCGGGTCCACTTTTACCTCTGTTGCGGAAGGTTATATTGCTTGGTTCGCGAGCCCCAATTCAGCATCGAACGACACCGGACCGAACAAGCAAACATCCTCAGCCAACCCATTCGTGAATGTCTCGGGCAACAACTATACGCTGGCCGCAGATACGACGGCGGGATATGCCGTGCCCAACACGGGTACTTACTGGAACGGAACTGCGGAAGTCACAAACACATTCAACGTGGACATGAATGGGGTGACTCGCGGATCAAATGGAACATGGGACCGGGGAGCGTTGCAGATTTCGGGGTCGGGTGGTGCGCCTGCTGCTCCGACCAATTTGACGGTTACAGTCCATTAAAGGTGGTCTCTTCAAAGTAGGCGACAAGTGAAGGGTTTTCCCCTCCTGGGTTCACTGCTTGGGCTCAGTGTTGACATGCAAGGGGGATAACGCTCCACTCTTGCCACCTCTTAAGCTGACCCGGTCCTCAGACAAGAGCACTCCCTAGCTGTATCACGAGCTAAAAACGCGGTCGGTAGCAAACCAGTGCCACCGATGGCCGCTAACGGTTTTCAAGTAGTTAAGAACCATTCCGTCCACCGTCAGGGTTGATAGGGATTCCAAACAGATGTGGGGCACCGCAAGGATTGTTCGGACACTGTTGTCGTCGATTCTCATCCTGTCTTCGCTATCCGGCCATGCTGCAAAGCACTACATCCGTGCTGGCGCCACCGGCGAGACGTGCGCAGATTGGGGAAGGAACGCGTGCGGTGATCTTCCTGCCAATCTTGTACGGGGAGATACCTACTATGTCGCAGCTGGAACTTACGCAAAGCACCTCTTCAAAGACCCCGATTCTGGTTCCACACTCATTCGAGTCCAAGCCGCAACGATTGCTGACCACGGAACAGAAACGGGTTGGAATAACGCGTATCAAGGTCAGGCGATCTTCCATTGCCTGACACAGTGTGGAGCCATCTGGGAGTTTGATGCCGACTATTACTTGATAGACGGAGTCTACCGTAGCACTCGAGCTAGCAACCCGCACACTGACTGGATGAATGAAGCAAGCTACGGTTTCAAGGTAGACAACACCAACGCACATGCGGCGGGAGCCGATATTTCTGGAGGTGCAGGCTACAAAGGGTCACCTAACTTCGTTCACGACATCACAATTCGATACGTTGACGTGAGCGGGGCACATCCAACCGAAGACACAGGTCAGACGTACGATTCAGGTATTGATTTTGAGGGTGGCAGCTACAACTTGATGTTCGATCACCTCTACGTCCATGACGACTATGTACCTTTCTTTCTCAAGGGAAACCATAACCATCAGAACGGCGGTGGTTGGACTTTCGGGTCGGGAAGCAACATTACGATTCAATACGTTGCCGCGAACCATAACTTTACTTCCCCTAATCCTCGACGCTCTGACCGTCACCACGGCGCCTTTTGCTCGTGCTCGGAAGGGCTAACAAATTTTACAGTCAGATACAACTGGATTGAGAACATAGTAGGAACCTCTGTTTTGGATCTGGCATCCGGTGCGGGCGTTAATAGCGGTAACGGATCGAATGGTCCTTGGTTTGTATACGGCAATGTGTGGACGCAAAGTGATTCGACTCATTGTGCGGTCGGTCAAGGATTCTTTGCGCCATTCGATACAACTTTTGGTGGCGATGTCTACGTGCTCAACAACACGATTGCGAATGTTGGAGCATCGAACTGTCCAGGCCAGATCGATACCAGTTTTACACCCACCTTGACAACGAAACTGCGTGGTGTCTACTGGGAGAACAATCTCTACTACCGGAGCGACCATGCAAATGTCATCAATTCCGGAAGGACCACCTATGGCAATGTGACCTTTACCAACATGGTGTGGGACTACAATTCATGGTTTTCGACGCCAACTAGCGCGAAAGACGATAGGGGGCCGCATAGGCAGATCTCATCTTCAAAGCCGTTTGTAGCCGATAAAGCATTCAACTTTTACCTTCTTAAACACACAGCAGCAGGAGCGAATACACATTCCTTAGTGCCTGACAACGATGTGGATATGAACGGTAATGTCCGAGGCACGGAAGGCGTATTCGATCGCGGAGCATTCCAAAAGGCCCCGACAACATCGACAGGGAAGCCTCAATCACGCGGAGTACAGCAAAAGTCGCATTAGAGCGGAGATTCCGAGATGCAGCCGAATATTTCAGTCATCATCCCGACATACAACCGCTCAGGTGTTTTGCGGTATTCGGTCGAAAGTGTCCTGAACCAAACCTATCCAGTATCTGAGGTCATCATCGTCGACGATGGCTCGACCGATGACACTGCGGCTCTGATCGAGCGGGAGATGCGGGACAAGTCTAGCTGGCGCGAGCGCGTTCGCTACGTCTATCAGTCGAACCAGGGCCAGAGCGCCGCAAACAATGCCGGCATATCGAAGGCAACCAGCGAGTGGCTTGGCTTTAATGCGAACGACGATCTTTGGTCGCCGTGGAAGTTAGAGTGGCAGTTCCGCGTGCTCGCGAAGTACCGTGACGACTGCAGACTGTGTTTCACTGACGCTTGGTTCATGAATAATCCATTCATGAAGGCGACGTTGTTCCAGACTGCCGGGAGGACAGACGGGCAGGCCTTTGGAGTTGTCAAGGATCCGGCTCATCTAATCGCCAAGGGGCAACATCCGATCTGGATGCAAACGGTGATAGCGCGCACAGACTTGGTGCATGCAGTGGGTGGTCTGGACGAGGCGTTGAGATACAGCGAGGACCACGACTTTCTCTTCAGAATGGCCCTTGAAACCAACTTCTGTTTCGTTGGCATGCCCATGGTTCTAATCGACCGGTCCCCTGCGGAGGATCGGCACGTTGGTGCATCCAGGAACTGGCACAAGGAAGAGTTCTGTCTTCAGATGGACCAACGTCGCTTTGAAAAACAGTTAGAGCTGGGCGGAAGATTATCGCCCGAGACCCGCAAGCTCGTTCGCCAAAATGTGAGCAATATCCATAGCGCCTGGGCCAGTTGGTACATTGAAAGGGGCGAGATCGAGAAGGCAGTAACGTCTCTTTCCGAAGCAGCGAGGTACGGCCTGACTTCAAGACTCGCTCTCAAATGGGCTCTTACACGAGTCGCGCCCCAGCTCATGAGACGCTTCGTGTTGCACGATAGGCAAAAGGCCATCCGATACGACAGAGCGAGTTGGCAAGCCGACGAAACGTCCGGCTCGATATGAGTGCCACTTAGGAAGGACAGAAAAGTAAGACACACGCGAATCGTATGATGATAGACCACATCGGAATCGTGGTGCGTTCACTGGAAGAAGGCGTCCGGCAGTGGGAACAGCTGTTTGGGTACAAGAGAAACTCCGACATCGTACTGAACACTCGACAGAAAGTGAGAGTTGTATTTTTGGCTAAGAAAGAGTCTCTGACCGTCAAGCTAGTGGAGCCTACGGAACCCACTTCCCCGATTTCTGCATACGCGCGCCGCGGCGGGGGACTACATCACCTTTGTTTTCGCTGTGACAGTTTGGAACTCCAAATACCGATCCTCAAGAAGAACGGCGTAATGTTCATTGGTTCTCCCGAGCCCGGCGAAGCGTTCAACAACAATAACATCGCTTTTTTTCTCGCCAAGAACAATCTTAACGTTGAACTGATCGATACTTCAGACAAGCGGGGATGGTTCGAAGAACCAGGTCGACCATAGTCATTGCTGAGTGAGGGGCCAGTCACTGCTAGAACTGGTCACATAAACAGGGTGCGGACTGACTAAGCCCCTGGTTTTCAATGCCTCAGAATATGAGACCGCTTCTAGTATCGATGAATTTTCCGGCCTACACAATCATAGAGGATAGAAATGAAGTTCAATAATCAAAACGTCAACGTCAGTGCGAAGGCGAAAATCGGGTCCAATGTAAGAATTGGAGACAATTCGGTCATCTATGACAATGTTGAAATCGGCGATAATTCCATCATCTGCAACGACTCGGTCATCGGAGAGCCGCTGGCGGGTTATTATCGTGATCCAAATTATGTAAACCCCCCTAGCGTTATAGGGCCGAACTCTGTTATAAGAAGCCATTCAATCATCTACGCTAACTGTCGAATCGGAGCTGAATTCAATTCCGGCCATCGCGTGACCATTCGGGAGAATTGTGTAATCGGCGAGCACTGTTCGATCGGAACCTTATCGGACCTCGAAGGAGATATCACCATTGGGGACTATTGTCGCTTGCATAGCAACGTGCATATTTCCCAGACTTCATCGATGGGAAACTTTGTATGGATGTATCCCTTCTCCGTTATGACCAATGATCCGTATCCTCCTTCTTATGACATCAGAGGTGGCTACATTGGTGACTATACGCAGGTCTGTGTGCACGCCATAATACTCGCAGGGGTCCATGTGGGAAAAAACTGCCTGATTGGAGCGAATGCGGTGGTGAACAGGAAGGTACCGGACTGTTCTCTCGCGATCGGAGATCCGATAAAGATCGTGAAAGACCTTCGAAAATACGTTGTGATGGGAAAAGGGAAGCCGTATCCATGGATGACCAGGTTTGACCGTGGTATGCCCTGGCAGGGAATCGGGTTTGAAGTGTGGGCCAGGCAACAGAGCGAGAGGAAATGATGACTCGACCTTCGCGCATTGATCCGATCAGGGGCTGTTAGGGGTGAAATCTATCTTTAGAGCGACGGCGATACTGAGCAGCAGCTCGATCATCAGTATTGCCCTTAGTCTGGCAACGGCCAAAGTACTGGCTTTGTACCTTCAGCCGGAGGGCTACGGATATTATGGCTTACTCCAGAGCTTCATTGCGGTGTCGAGCTTAATTGCGGGCCTAGGAATACCGACAGGGATAGTTCGCATGGGAGCCGGGGCGGCAACGCGCGGTGACTCAGAAACCCTTGCCAACCTCCGCTCCGCGGCGTGGTTGCTATTCTCGGTGTTGGGCGCCATAGCGCTGTTCTTGATTGCGATATTTCGCGTTAGGCTTAGCATTCTTGTTTTAGGCACACCTACCCGTGGCGTCACTATATTGTTGATGTCCGTGGCTTTGTTGTTCACCGTTGCTGCGAACATCCAAGTGGGTACGCTGAATGCGTATCATCGTGTGAGCGCGTTAGCCAAATATGCTGTCGCGAACACCGTCCTCGGTGCTGCAGTTAGTATTGGCGCAGTTTTGATCTGGCGGGTTCAGGGCATAGCGGTTGCCGTAATTGGCGGCGCCGTCGTCACGCTACTTGTATCTAGTTACTTTCTTCACCGAGAAATCAGCCCGGTAAGTGTTAGGATGTTACGCCAGGAGACCTTGAAGACTGCTCGGTATTTAGTTCGTTTTGGAGGTCCGTATACCGCGAGTATGTTCGTAGGTACCGGCGTGCAGCTCACCATCCCAATTCTCGTCCTGCATTTGCTCAGCCCGGAGAGCGTCGGATATTACCGCGCCGCTGCGGGAATTTCCGTGGGTTACCTAGGATTTCTTATTACCGCGATGGGTCAAGATTACTATCCACGTGTTTCGGCCGCAGCCGACAAGCCGGTCGAACTAGTGGCACTAATTAATGCACAACATAGGCTGGTGATGCTTTTGGCAGTGCCAATGATCTTGGGAACGCTGGCGCTGGTGCCGTACCTTGTTCCACTCATATATACGCTGAAATTCCGTCCAACTGTGGAGATTCTAGAGTGGCAACTGATTGGCGACGTGTTCAAGTTCGCCAGTTGGACAATGTCGTTTGCAATTCTGGCTCGCAGCACCAGCTCAGTGTTTTTTTTGATCGAATTGACCGGAGGCATTGTTACCCTACTGAGTACGTGGATTTCTGTACGTTTATTTGGACTTACAGGATTAGGTATCAGCTTTCTAGTAACCTATGTCGTTTATTACTTCGTTGTTTGGGCCGTGATTCGCCGCGAGATCCCTTTGGTGTGGAGCAGGAGCAATCAGAGGATGTTGATTGCTGGAATTGCCGCAGCGATTGTGGTGAGAATTCTCCCCTCTACTCGATTTGCGGCGCTCAGAACTCCCGTGGCATTGGCGTTAGCGTTAGCTGCGGGAATTCCCAGTTTGATCATAGTGTGGCGAGAGTTTAAAGGAAAGAAGGACGTCTTGGGCGACACTGTGATAAGTGCAGAAGAGAGGGTAGTGGAAGTGTGACTGCGGATTTGCCAAGGACGAATCTGGCCCCGCTGTATTTGAGGACCGATGATCAGCAAACAATTGGAGCCTACAGCCACGCTAGCGGAGTGGGATTCAGCATCAGCCTCGCGCGATAGTTGGTCACTGATCGTTGCAGTCAATAATGAGAGCGTGTTTCGGGGAACACTGCTGGCATCACCGGCGATCGATTCGAAGTGCCAGGTCATTGCGAAACGAGGATTCACATCTGCAGGGGTAGCCTACAATGCTGCGCTCACGGAGGCCAGCAACGAAGTCGTTGTCTTCGCCCATCAGGATGTCTACCTTCCACGAAACTGGAGACGGAACCTCGACCACGCCCTAGGACAGCTCGCGACGAAAGACCCGACTTGGGGTGTCGCGGGTGTGTTCGGTATTACACAGTCGAACGTGCCTGAACATAGAGGACACTGTTACTCTACGGGCTTGAAGGCGGTCCTAGGCAAGGGGTTTTCTGCACCGATTGAGGCGCAGTCGCTGGACGAACTAGTCCTAGTTGTGCGTCGCTCATCAGGACTCTCATTCGATGACGAACTCCCAGGTTTTCATTTATATGGCACAGATATTTGCTTGCAAGCCGCCACGAAAGGAATGAAAAGCTATATCGTTCCGGCTTTCTGTGTACACAACAGCAATGGTGTAAAGTATTACCCGCTCGACTTTTGGCGCGCTTACTTCTATCTCCGGCGGAAGTGGCGGCCGCGGCTTCCTGTCACCACGTGTTGTACGAGGATCACAAAATGGTGCCTCCCAGCCCTCAAATCCATGTTCCGGGATTGTGTGGACACTGTTTTCCGCTTGCGAAATGTGGGGAGCCGCGTGGACGATGTCGCCACGCTCTACCGATCATTATCTCTGAATCTTTGACGGACAGGTGCACTGCACGTTGGTGGCTTAGCAAAAGTCTGAATGCGACGGCTGCAAAGCTCGGCTTCCTGTTTCGGTATGGATCAATGTTCCTCGAGAATTGCCATGCGTAGCTCCCCACCGATTCACGCTTTCATATTGGGCGCCAGCTTCGACACCGAAAATATGGGAGTCAGTGCATTGGCTGCCGGAGCCATCAAGAGCCTTCTTCATCAATTTCCCCATGCGGAGATCTCGTTGTTCGATTATGCAAGAGAGTCCAAAGTTTACAACGTCCGCGTGGGTCAGGTGGACGTGCAGATCCCATTGATTAACATAAGATTCTCGAAGAGATTTTACTTGTCCAACAATATTGCGCTGCTGATTGCAATTGCTATCATTGCAAGGTTCATTCCGACGAAGCGACTAAGCCAATGGGTGATCCGCAGAAACAAGGTCTTGAGAGGCTTATCAAAAGCGGACTTGTGCCTGTCCGTTGCAGGTGGCGACAGCTTTAGCGACATTTATGGTCTGGTTCGCTTGATTTACGTCTCTCTGCCGCAAATACTAGTGATACTTTTGGGCAAACGACTGATATTACTTCCGCAAACGCTCGGTCCGTTCAAATCGAAATCGGCTAAGCTAATCGCCACATTCATCATGAGAAGGGCGTCAAAAATTTATGCTCGCGACTACCTCAGTGTAAAAGTGGCTGAACCCTGCATCGACTCCGAGAGCGGCAATGGGAAAGTTCGGTTTTGCTACGACTTGGCTTTCATTCTGGACGCTTCACCACCCAGACATATGGATGTGGTCGGTTTACCGAATTACCAGAGTGGACGGTCCGCTTTAGTGGGCCTGAATGTTAGCGGTCTCCTAATGATGGGTGGCTACACGAAAACGAACATGTTTGGTCTGAAGACGAGTTATGCACGCCTCGTCCGAGGTATAGTGGATCACATGATTGTGGAAGAAGGTGCGAATGTGTTGCTCATTCCACACGTATTCGGAACTGATGCTAACTCTGAGTCAGACTTAGTTGCGTGCGAAAAAGTATATCAAGACCTAAAAAGTATCCATGGTGACAAAATAGGCTTTGTCAGCAGCCGTCACGATCAAAGTGAGATTAAGAAGATCATAGGGTCCTGCGAGTTTGTTATTGGCGCTCGCATGCATGCGTGTATAGCTGCTCTTTCGCAGAATGTGCCAGCGGTGGCGCTGGCATACAGCGACAAGTTCAAAGGCGTAATGCAGACTCTTGGAGTGGACCGTTTGGTAGTCGATCCCCGCAACATGGACGAAGAGGAGGTCTTAAAAGCTCTCTCCATTGCATACAAGGAGCGCGGTGCCATACGACGAGAGTTGGAAAGAAGAATGCCCGAGGTTCGGAAGACTGTTCTGAACCTGTTCGCTTTCTTGAGTCCGTCAGAGGGAGAGTCGGAGTTGTGGGCGGACGAGGCACTGCCGCTTCCGACTTGAGCAATACCGTGGCAGTCGATCACGTAGATCCGATCACAGACTTGCGCTGGTCCGGGTTTTTATGTAAACATTCTCAAACATTTATATACCATTCCACCTGGATGGCTCGAGACCTTAAATCGTACGTACGACTACGAGCCGCTTGTGCTGACGACCTCCGGTGCTAGTGGTTCCTTGGAGAATGGGATCGCCTTCTGCTCTATTCATAGCTGGGTGACCGGCCGTGGGCTCATAGGAATACCATTTTTCGATCATTGTAAACCGTTGATTTCGGACCAAGTCAAATCAACAAGGTGGCAACCTATTTGCAAAAGCATGTGGATCAGAACAAGTGGGGCTATATTGAGCTTTGTTGCTGTGCGGCCAGAAGTTGAACAGAATCAACTGGCGCGGGTAAGCTAGACCGTAAAAAAGAAACAGACCAGCATGAGTAAGTGTAATAGCAGAGAGATCGACAGTGTTTCCCACGGTCCCCGACCCGTGGGCAGTCGTGTTGTAAACGTCACAAATTACCGCCCGTAGGAGAATCAGCAATGGACCGTCAAAAACAGCCTTCATGGTGTGCACTCCTGTTGTTCACGCAAATGCTACTTGCCGTCGTTGCGCTCGCGACGCCTGCACAAGCCCAGAGCGGGGTCATGACCATGCCGACTCCGGGGTCGACTCTGACTGGGAGCAGCGTGACGTTCCAGTGGAACGCCGGCTCGGGGGTCAGCGGGTACTGGCTGGACGTGGGTACGGCGGAGTATGGCAACACGATCTTCCAGTCATCAGTGAGCAGCACGTCGCAGCTAGTCACCGGTCTGCCGACCAATGGCAGCCCCGTGTATGCGACACTCTACACGATCTTCACCGACGGGACGAAGGTTTACAACGAGTACGCGTACACAGCATTCAATGCCCAGGCGGCCGCGGCGGTGATGACATATCCGACTTCGCCATCAACTCTGAGTGCGAGCAGCGTGACGTTCCAGTGGAGCACGGTTTCCGGGGCCACGTACTGGCTGGACGTAGGTACGGCGAAGTACGGCAACACGATCTTCCAGTCATCAGTGAGCAGCACGTCGCAGCCGGTCACCGGTCTGCCGACCAATGGCAGCCCCGTGTATGCGACACTCTACACGATCTTCACCGACGGGACGAAGGTTTACAACGAGTACACGTACACAGCATTCAATGCCCAGGCGGCCGCGGCGGTGATGACATATCCGACTTCGCCATCAACTCTGAGTGCGAGCAGCGTGACGTTCCAGTGGAGCACGGTT
>Ga0187891_1001266_pt1 | contig 22213 bp, 16 predicted proteins | sample June2016WEW_21_4_FD_132990 | JGI IMG/M metagenome (GOLD analysis project Ga0187891, IMG submission 132990) | Peatland microbial communities from SPRUCE experiment site at the Marcell Experimental Forest, Minnesota, USA - June2016WEW_21_40 | ecosystem: Environmental > Terrestrial > Soil >... | reverse complement strand
GCGTGCATTTCTGACATCACGCGCAAAAATTCGGGTGATGTCCAGCCTTGGATACGCGAGTTAGTTGTAGCCGCTGCTGGTATCGCTAATAATAATGCGTACGGTGTCCCAACAGCGATGATCAATTCTGTCGAAGCATTTGAAGATGCGGAAAATAATGTTAAACGCGCTAAAAGACGCCTTGCGATTGCACAAGCAGGCGCAATCGCGGGAACGGTTGCACAAGCAGAAGTCGATGTCACCCGTGCAGAAGGTGTGTTAACCTTATTAGCAGTCCCGTATGGACGCGCGACTATTCCAATCATGTATAGCTTTTGGGCACTCGGTGACAATGAAAACCGTCCATTTCAGCATCTTTCCTTTCGGTACATAACGCTACTGAAAAAACTTCTTGCGCACTTCGAGACACTCACCGACAACCATGTCGCCTGCGACATCAACAATTTCCCATCGCATATAACAGTGAACGACGTAACTGCGGTGGACCCAATAATCTTCAAGAAACTGGTTACTTTCCATCACTTACTCGTCCAACCTGGGAACAGATTTTACGTGCTGAGTAATGCTGCGGGCGTGGTGGTAAGGATATTGCCAGTGGTCACAAGAGTGACAGACGCCGTCGTTCCAACTGCAAACGTTGCCGACGCCGAGAAATACGACGGTATGCTGACTTACCTTTTCGATCCAGGCAATCTGCCAGCAGCCACCACAGTTACATCTGGCATATTGGGGCGCAGTGGAAACGTGCGTGCCGCACACTTAAACTTAATTGCGGTAAATGGGCTGGTTACCAAATCAAAAATCGATAAATTGATCGAGGAAAGAAAGAGATATTACGACGACGAGTTAGACATTGCACGCAAGATTCACCCAGTCGCTTTACAACACATGCTATTCAATTTGGACAAGAATCGTTCATTCGCCGCTCGTTTGAAACGAAGTTTCCAACTGGAGACAATGGAAAGCATCGGCTTCCGCGCGCTGTTGTTCGACATGATTAATTTGCGCGAGTTCGAGAAGCAACACACAGTAAACCGAGCCATGCCATTTACGGGGCTAGTGTTGCGTGGAGACGAACTGCAGCGAACCATGTCCATCCCCGTCGTGGCCAATGGCAGCGTCGGAAACTTCTTCTACGACCCCAACTACAAGTTCATCTCCTTCGACCAGGGCACCCAAACATACAACATCATGACGTACGCTCAGTACGCGCCCATCATCACCGACAACAAGAAGTTCTTTGTTGCCGAGAACGCGTGGGGAGGCGAAGCAATGGGCGGAAAGGGCAGCCACTACTTTAACGAAGACACCGACGTCACCCCCGACAACGAACAGATGTGGAGCGACTTAGTGTCGCGGATCGGCCACGGCGACAAGCTGGGCTACTTCAGCAACGTGCCAGTGTTGCAATCGCTGCGTGCTGGTATCGAGCGGACATACCAGACGGCGCTTGATCGCCGCGGTTACTTCCACGAAGACGACTTCATCGGGCTGTACGAATACGACGACGGCTTCCGTCCACGCACCGACTTGATGTACGACAACTGTCTCTTCGCCAACTTCGTCTACCGATTCCCCACCATCGTCTTCCCCCGAAACGCAATGAACGCTTACTCCTTCCAAGACAAGGCCACCAAGTACCGCGTCAACAACATCTGCTGCGAAACCACAACCATCGTCCACGACCACTTCAGTCGGACGAAGACGCGCGAAATCAAGTCGGCGCACGCATGGGGAGACCAGAAAGCTGGCTCATTCAGACGGGAGACTGGCATCGTGGGGCCGGACTATCTCAACGACGACGCAAAGACCCGACACGAAGACTCGATACTTAGAAAGCGGAAATTGAACGAAATCATGGACACTGACCATCAAGTAGTTTTTGAATGAATGAAATGGAAATTAATTAAATAAACAAAATAAAATAAATAAAAAAAATAAATAATTTTTCTTTTTTTCTCTTTTCTTTTTTTTTCTCGTGTTTAATATACAATGTTCACTTCGTCAAATATGCTTTTGCTCATGAAGCGTGACATGAAGTCAGCCTTTGTGAATCCATTCTCGTTGTTCAGTCGTCTGGTCTTGTCCAAGTGGGTAATCAGATCGCTGTTGACCATCGTGCGTCTGTTCAGACTCTTGGTTCTGATCTCGTGCAGCGAGTTCGCGACGCGTTTCTCGCGCAGTATCTTCTCTCCGCGAAACATGTTAAACAGCACGCGCAGCAAGTCGTCGCGCTTTTCGCGGATGGGCTTGAGGTCGGACGTGTGTCGGCAACTGCGGAATATCTTTGGTGCTTGGGTTGTGCCCATGATCGTGTACTCCTTGAAAGCGCGCAACTCAGCCATCATTTCGGTCTTGACGGCTGCTGCGCCTCGTTTGGCGTTGGTTGTGATGAGCGTGCGCGCAAACTCGACCCCGTGGGCCGTGATGTAGTCGAGCGCCATCTGGTCTGCTTGCAGCTTGTTTCTGTAGTCGGTGTGGATGCCTATCTTCGACGCGTCCTCGCAGAGGATGACGCAGTTCGTGCGAATCTCTTCTATGAATCCGATGTAGTTGGACAGATGGTCTTGCTCACGACCCAGGTTGTTTTCGAATATGTACACGATCGTGCTGTCGGCAAACTTTGGATTGGCGCGTATTGCATCGTGGTGATTGATGAGCGCAGTTATGATGTCTCGGCCTACAAATGTGTGTGTATAGATTTATTTAGATTAATTGTCAATTGATTTTTCGGCAAACACAGACGCATATAACATATACAAACAAACAAACAAAAAAAAACAAACCTGCAATATGGCCTCCAAACTGGTACGCGTCCGCGCCAATAATCTAAGTGATAAAAAAGATACAAAAAATGTGAGTAATCGTGACGACGAAAATAATAATAATAATAACAACAACAACAACAATAATAATAACACGCAACAGCGGCAACAGCAACAACAGCAACAACAGCAACCTACACATTCGCCAGATACATCAGTTCTGAAGCTATGCGATTGCCCGCCAAAGGAATGGCAGAAATGCTATCTGCTTCGCCTCGTCATAAACGGCGACGTGAAGGGCATAACAGAGCTGGCCAATCGCTGCTACCGCGCAGCATCCGACAACGGGTTTATGCCGTCGTACAACGCAAGCGACCCGAACCAAGACAGAAAGGTGTGCGACGAAGAGTTTGCGCTGATGATCGCCAGCGGAAACAGGGCCCATATGATGAGCTTCGTCTTCTTCTGTCTGTGGCTGGTTCCACAGGCGCGACTGTTGCTGTGTCCAAACAGCGGCAGAAACGGCGACCGCATTCTGACGAGCCCCAAAGCGCTGGCGCAGCTGGTGAACGGATATACGGTGCAGGGACCGAACGAGAAGCTCACCACGACACATAAGCCACTCGACGCCAGCTTTGCGTATTTCCTCATGGCAGCCTCCCCCGACGTCGACAGCTACACCACGTTGCTGCAGTTCATCTACAGCGAGTGGGTCAGCATGCAGCCGTGGGTGGACATGGACGACTACGCCACGATGGGGCCCGACAACCCGTCGCAGCAGATTATGACGTGCGTGAAGCAACAGGAGCGACATCTCGAAGACATGAAGCAAGCCAGCAAAGACCAACTACTACTACTTCGAGGACCCAACAGCGCGAATAACGACAAGGACGACGAGTTGTTTGACACGGGTCGTCGTCTTTTGCTCGATTCCAGTGGCAATAAACGCCCTCGGTTGTTAACCGCGTCCGCCGCTTCTTCGGCGGACAACAATAATAAAAGAGACAAAAAATAAACAAAGAAAAAAAAATCTTACCACCCACTTATTCTGCCGCTTGTAGCCCGTCACAAAGGCATAATCTGAAGTGTGACCGTCATGATAGTTCCGAGACGCCCCGCTCGGGTCAAACGAGGCGTATATGACCTCGGGCGGCGCGTCGCGGTCGTCGTTTATCGCGTTCTCTAGATGGTCGAGCGATTCGGGCGGGAAGAACACGTTACTTGGCGTAGATGCTTGGCCAAAGATTTCCCGCGACACCACGTCCTTCTGCGACTTGAGGAGAGACGCTGCCACCATCACATTCTCCAGCGATTGATGTGGCGGCCGCATCCCCATCCTGTGCTTGCATATGTATCCAGGATACAACTTCTCGCGTATCTCCTGACAGACGGGACACTCCATCTGGTAGTCTATGAACTCGCACATGTCCTTCCCGTCGGGAGTCTTTTCGTGTAGAATCGTTAGAATGTCCGAGTCGTCCGTGTTCGGACTTGACCCGCAGAGCACGACCGCACCGTCAAGCATCATAGTGATTGGACCAACCCTGAACGCAGTGGCGTTCAAGAAGAAGCACTCATCGGCAATGATGAGGTCCGCGCCGAGACCGCGCAATGTCTACATACATAGAACAAAAAAAAATTTTTTGTGGTTTTGCCAGTTGGGTTAGTAATATATATAGATCATGACAAGTGAAAAAAAAACAACAAGAATGAATTAATAAATCTTTTTTTTTCGCTGTTGAGTGCTGTTGACACTGAAAAATTAATTTTTTATTAGAATAGTCACTTAAGTGTCACTTTCTTTCTGTTTCACACACAACAAAAGACAACGATGACGGCAGACATATCGTTGCCCGCCTTCAAACAATTGACAGACTTTCAACAGTCGGTGGTCCTCATCGCCTTCCGCACGCTGCGCTCGACAAACTACGTGGCATCGACGAAGCTCTGCACTCGGAACAGCCGCGGCGAGGCCTGCAACGTCACGATACCGCTCGCCACGCTCGCGCTGAAGAACCCCAACTTCATCTACAACCCGAAATCGTTCGCAGCAGGAAACATGACCTTTCCTCGGCGGGGAACGCTCTCTGTCTATCAGCGGGGCAAGTTGATCTGCATGGGGATGCCCGACACCGCCGAATCGCTCTTGCGGATATACCAGTGCACCTGCTTGCTCAACCAGATGGGAGTGCCGAGCGAGCTGGAGGCCTTCGACGTGCACAACATGGTGTTCTGCGCCTTCCTCCACCACCACATCGATCTCGCGCGCATGTTCAGGGACTCGGCGAAGAACAAGGCGTTTGCCAAGTACGACGACGAGATATTCCCAGCGTTGACGATCCAGTGCAAGCTGATCCCTGGCTTCACCGACGACATCACCGTGCTCATCTTCGGCACCTCAAAAGCGAACATCACGGGCGCCAAGACGGAAGAGATTGCCGAGCGCACGTGGTGGAAGTTGCTCTGCGAGGTGCTGGTCCACTACATCATTGTCGGCGCGCCACAGCCGATGAAGAGCAAGAAGCTCAAGCGACAGCAGCAACTGAAGGCAGTCTCATGCCAGAGCACATACGAAGAGGTTGTTGAATGGAATGATGACGCCGACGACGATGACGAAGACGCCCCAAAAAGGGAGCGTCTAACAACAGAAGAAGAAGAAGACAAAGCAACGTGAAACAACAAAGAATAAATAAAAAAGAAATGATTTTTGTTAAAATTTATTGAGCATCACATGAGCCACTGTAAATTTTATGTTCTGTTCTATCACCGTCAGATTGTGTGCCATAGGCAATGCCGTCGTGCCGAAATCACTGTAGTTGTAAAGATAACATACGCCATCGTTGGGAAGTTGCGCGCCGTTTTTCCGCTGCTGCTCGCTCAACCAACAAATCCATTTCCCGTCTTCTGTCTTGATGTAGAAGCGAGAGAAGTTGTATCCACCGCTTTGGACTTGATCGTACAGGTCTGGTTGTGCGCTTCGATATGTGCTTATTCTCATGTAAATAGGCTCCTTGGCAAGATTCAGTTGCAATTGCTTTTCGGCATTGTCGCCTCTGATCGCTCTACGTCTCAACTTATCTCCGTCATTGCCCTGACTCATTCTTTTGATTGGTTACAAAAAAAAATTTTTTTTTTCAAAGTCACAACTTGTGTTTTTTTTATTTTTTTTTTTCAAAAAAAAATATTTGAAATACACAAACAAACAAACGCAGCAAACAAAACAAAAATAAATGCTGAATGTGAGAAGATGGCGTCGCTCGTTGATAAAAACAAAACCGTACCACTTGCCTCGGCAATAATAGACGCATCGACACAACTTCACCTGCTGGACGAGAACGAATACACCGTGCTTCTGAGGGGTTACATGTTCAAGATAGCCCGCTATGAAGACATATACATACTTGTTGACGGGTTGCTCTCCACTCTCAAACAAAGGATACGAGACCTGCAACTCGACGACGCCGCAGAAGACAAGCGGCTGACTGACAGACTGCTCTTCTTCGTGTTTCTCGACACCCATGTCGGCATCGACATTCTCAGACAGTATAGGGGTGTCTGTCGCGACGTCCGTCTGTTCAGACGAGAAGTAACGTATCTGTACTTGCTGCGCATGGAGAAATCCGCAGCCGAGTTTGTGGAAGGATGGGGCCTTGATACAATCAAGGAAGCGATTGCGTCTGTGTCTGAATACGAGTATGCACTCGATGCTGCCAAAAAGCGATCTGACATATTTGTCGTCAACATGATCGAGGCAGACAGCGGCAGCAAAAACAAGCCATCTCCTGTCGTTGCAAATCCCGACGACGAAGATGAATGCGATCCGCCTTGCAACGGCGGCGACGATGGTGATGGCGATGGCGATGATGACGACGATTACGACGAGAAAGGAAAAGATATACTAGCGTCGCCGACGACAGCCATGGTGACGGGACACAAACGGTCGTTCGAATGGAAATCGACTGAAATAATAAAAACAATCAAGCGCGTATCACGCGAGAGTAGCATGCCGACGCGTGACACGATTGCCAAGTACGCCGCAGCACACAAGTATTGCGACAAGGTGCTGAAGGCGCTGCTCATCATCAAGGAGAATCTGGTAAACATAAACAACGTCGACGACAGCAACGAGGAATACAGGAGTGAGTGTGCCGAGCAGATGGAGTGGTTTGCGATGCATTTCTGCTTGCTACTGTCCTTGCGCACCGAGATCGTCTTTACCATTTCACCGCTGTATGATTCCGTGCTGTCGAGGCGGAAGGACATACATCCAGGCTCGCCGCTCGGCACGTTTGTCATGTTGCGCTTCTTCACCCTCACCCATCTGAAGATGCTGCGACACCAGATTACGTCTAGAATGCTACCATAGCCTCCTGCACGGCCAATACGATTGCAATCGCAAAGATAGCCATTATCGAACTGATGCTGTTACTGTTACTGTTGCTGCCGCTGGTGCTCTTCTTCTTCTTGTTGGCGGGGCAGCCTTGGATCGCTGCATTCGACAGCGAATCCTGCGTGTTGATGACAACCTGCGCGCAGTTGGGATTGATGATGGGGTTAGCAGGCTGTGGCGCAACTGTCGTCTCCTTGTTTGTGATGGGATCGACGACCACGATGTCTGTCGGCTCTTGGTTGTCTGGATAAACTGTCCCCACTCTATACTCGGCTGTGTAACCATCGGTGTCAAACCACGTCGATTTTCCCGAATATACGGGGTTGTACGCCTCGACGGAGAATCTGCCGTCGCCATTCCAGTCTGTGCCCCACGAGTTCTGGCACAGGAAATTGGGGCCCTGCCAGCCGTAGCACATGATCGCATGCCCGCCAGTGAGCGGCTCGATCTTTGTCGGCGCGTAGGGACTTGTGTTCTTCTTGCCGCGCTTGTAATACGAATAAAAATCGGCAGGCACGTTGAACGTGAGCATCACGGGGCCGTTCACGTACATTTCTCTCTTTATATTGTCAACCCCGTTCAGCTTAGCCAACGAGCCTGGCACGACGCCGCCAACTTGCTTGAACGTGCCCTTCCCAGAGCACGACGAGGGGCAAGGCGGCGCTTGGCTCCCTTGATATATCTGCGGCATGCAAGTCCGCATCGGGATGTCCCCTTGCATCGATCCAAACGCGGTGGCAGCATTCTGCGGCATGCATCCATTTGCCAAGTACGAGCAAGTCAGCACGTGATGTGGCGACAGACTGCATAAGTTATAATCGCCGCCGTAGCGTTTGTAGCAGCGCCAAGACATCGCAAGCGTCGCCGATCTGTCCCAGCAATTCTGGCAGTTCTTCTGATCGGACTCGGGATACGCGGACAGTTGCGAGTCGACGCCTGGGTAGTAGTCCAAGTAGTTGTAACTATCGGGCAGCACGACGGTTGTGCTTCCGTATTTGATCGATGTTGTTTCGACGTAGGTGAAGTTGAGCGTGACGCTGTACGGCTCGATGTACAGGCCCGTGCTGTAACCGGCAGCCATCGCCTGTTGCTGCACAATCACCTTTGTCAGATCGCCGCCAACATCGTATCCGTTCACTTGCGTGTTCTTGATGGCGAAGGTCGGCAGCAGAAATACCGAGCCTGTCGCGCCTGCAATCACGCCCGACTGCGCAACACTCACAAAGAAATCAGCGTTCTTCTTGGCGATAAAGAACTGGTCGCCGAACATGCTGTCGAACGCGTAAGGGGTAGAGTAGTCCATGGTGGCCATGACATTGTTGGAGATGGCGTCGGCGTCGATCGTGTTCGACTGGCTTGCATTCGTGTTTGTCTGGCTGGGCGTGATAGTGAAGGCAAAGAATATCGAGTTTGCGGGCGACACAAACACATCGAGGGCGGCTTTGTTCTGCAAGTAGTTTGTGATGATGAGGATCGGCACAAGCGTGTTGTTGATCAAGCTGGGATTCCCGTTCACCTGATACAGCCCCTGGCTGATGTTTTGCAGGATCGCTGTCATGTCCGTGTCCGATATGCGATACACTGGCGAATCAGACACCCCGCTGTCGAGAAATTGGAGACAGGCTGGCTGCTGGTCGCAGGTGGGACCAATCAGGTAGACCGCTTTAATCCGAGTCGTGTTCTGTATGTCGTAGAGATCAAACGTCTGCAGCGTGGTCGATATAGTCTGCGGCACGAAGTTCTGCGAAATGCGGTTCACTGCAGTCGGCGCCCAGAATCCATACCATGACAGGAAAGTCGGGTCCCAGAACTGCAGATTGTTTGTCGAAAAATACTGGTTGCAGAACTGCTGCGCCACGACAGTCGCGTTTCTTCCTCCAGTGGATGGCGTGCCAGTAATGAAATTCTGCAGCAAGGGATAAAGTTGCGCGACAACGGCGTCGGTCGAGCCACGGCCAGGGTTGCTCGTCGACCAAAACAGCGTCAACGGCCACGCCAACGAGACAACGCTCTCCAGTTGCACAAATGTCGGCATGGTGTAATTGAGCTCCAGGGCAATCGCTTGTAGCCCTGCAAATACATAACCGTAGCAAATATTCGCTGCGCCAGATTCCGTCCCTGCCCTGTATTCGGCCAAGTTGACGCCGTACAGCAAGCAGTTGCTCGAGCCCATCGGCTGGTCAGCTAGATAAGATTTGAGGCGCTGGAATCCGTCGGTTGTTTGCTGGACGGAGCCCAGCGTGAGATAGCCGTAAATAGGGTCGCTCGGTGGCGGCGTGCAGCCCAGCGTCAGGTTCTCCATCGCCTCCTGCATCAACTCCAGCACGGTGGTGTCGAGAAACGCAGAGCTTGCCAGCCCGTATATGACCTCATTGGGAGTCTTGCCCGTCTTGAGCGTTTCGGTTTGAGTGCTCCCCGTCGTAAATATCATCACAATTAGAATCACGATGCCGACCAGCGTCGCAGCGATAAAGCATGCCAAGATGCTGAATTTGGCTCTCGGCTGCATCCTCTGCATCTGCACTGGCTCTTTTTTCTTCTGGGTGGAATTCGAGTTTGGATTTTGCAAAAGACGTTGTCTATCCATTTTTTTTCGGTTCGCGTGTGCGTATGTGTCAAGCTTAGAGTAAAGAGCGATAGTCTAATTATATATTTTTTATTTCGATCTATTTTTATTTTTATTTTTTAAAAAAAATTAAACAAGTGCTCTATTCTCTGTGGCGCATCGATAGTCACGGAAGACAAAATAGTATGCTAATGCGCAGTATGCAGACTAAACAGAAGGACATCAAAACGTCAGTGCTCGATTTCAAGACGCATATCTTCCGCTGTCTGATCAACGCGAGGCACGACATCTTCAAACGACTGTGTCTGATCTTCACCATCCCATTTCTGATACTGCTGTGCGCCATCCACATAATGGCACGGCTGACGCTGACGACAGACGAATACGACTTCCTTGCGCCAAAGATACTCGTCATCACGTTCTTAGTGTGGGCAATAATCAGCGTCGTTTTTATATTCGTCACGTCGCGGCCGTTTAATTTCCAACAGCAGCAAGTAATCGATACAGATTCGAATGCCTGACTTTTCTCTCTCTCTCGTTATCTATCCACTTTTTTCGTTTAAAAAAATTTGCTAAGTAACAAAAAACAATAAACTTTATTTTTTTCAAGACAAAAAAAAATAAAAAAAAAACAAAAAAAAATAAATTTTTTTATGGCAGGAAAACAATTCGACAGAATATTCGAAGCTCCAGCAGTGCAGAACTGGGACACCGAAGAACACAGTTGGTCGCCATTGGTCAGAGCACAGTTGACAAAGATGGGGATGGACAGCCTAAGGCCCAACCAGTTACCAGCAATAAATGCAGCCATGGCGAAGTGTGACATTTTCCTCCGAATGGCAACAGGTCAGGGGAAGACGCTCTGCTTCATCTTGCCAGCCGCGATAACCAGCGGCCTGACTGTCGTCGTGACACCGTTGATAGCGCTGATGCGCAACCACAACGACAGCGTTCGCAAGATGCACGTGTGGTCGGAATACATCTGCAGCGACGAGAGAGAGAAATCGAAAGGGGTGATTGATAGAGTGAGGGCAAAGGACAGTCGCGTGAAAGTCTTGTTCGTCTCTGCCGAGCGCATCGAGCAAGACGAGTTCATGAAAGTGCTTGTCGCGCTCAACAAAGCAGGCAAGCTTGCTCGAATCGTCGTCGACGAGGCCCATTGCATCACACAATGGGGACATGATTTCCGCCCAGCATACAAGCAGGCGCTGTCTGATCTGCGTGCGAAGTTCAGCGATATGCCGTTCACCGCCGTCACAGCCACGGCAAACAACGTAGCGATGACAGATATAAAGGAGATTCTTGGCTTCACGAAGTCGCCGAGACTCGTGCAGATACTCGCCAGTGCCAACAGGCCGAACTTGTTCTACTCCATCAAGCACAAAACAAGCCTGTACCAAGTCGCGTGCGACATATACGAGCGGATGAAGGTACTGAACTTGGTTGGAAAGACGGGCATCGTCTACTGCTTCTCGCGCGCCGACACGGAGGAGATGGCAGAGTTGCTCAACAACCAGCACAGGAAACACACGAGTCCCGACACCACGCTTGCCATCCATTACCACGCCAAAATAAACAACCGCCAAGAAGTGGAAGAGAAGTGGATCAACGGCGTCGTCCCCGTCGTCTGCTCCACCACGGCCTTCGGCATGGGCATCGACAAGCGGGAGGTCAGGTTCGTCTACCATGCCACTTTGCCGCAGTCGATCGAAGCATATTTCCAAGAGAGCGGCAGAGGCGGCCGCGACGGGAAACATGCCGACTGCTTGCTTTTCTTCACCCACGACGACGTCGGGAAAATCCAATTTCTGCTTCAGAAAAACACGGCGCCAGGCGAGCAGAGCGCCGCAGCAGACAAGCTGGAGGCGCTGCGAAAGATGACGTCGTACTGCGACAACCACGTCCAGTGCAGACGAAAGACGATGCTGACGTATCTGAACGAGACGTTCGACGAGCAAGAGTGCAACGCGATGTGCGACGTGTGTCGAAAGAAGCGGGTAGGAAAACAGCCAACAGAGCAGCGGTCACAACCGCTGTTCATCCAGCTGACTCTGCTTCAGTCGATCAAGCGGGTGGGCGCTCTTTCCGCCGCGGGACACAACATCCCCAAAATGTTCAAGCTCGGCAAGTACGAGGACTTGGACGACACCGTTAACATCAAGCACCATAATAATAACAACAACAACAATAACACCAACAACAACAATGCCAGTAACAATAATAATAATAAACAAGTAATCGAAGTCGACGTCAATGACGAAGACTGATGATTTTCTTTTTTTTTCTGTCATACCACTGGGTCTATTTCAGTCTCAGACACGGCACTCAATCCACCACGAGATTGTGGGGTCATGTACCGCTGGAGCGCTGCCCTGAAATCACTGGTTTTAATCGGCGGCGAAAAGATCAATCGCACTTGGTTTCTGCCAGAATGGTTGGTGACGGTTATCTCGCCTCTGTAGGCAGTCTCATTTCCGATCTTCTTTAATTCGACGCACGATGTGTCGGAATGCGTATCGACAACCCCATCGTCATCGTCTACAGTCGTGACGACGAGCACAGACTTGACGCTTCCCAGAAAACACAATATGGCCTTTTGGTATTTGACATCGAGCACAAGATGCTTCATAGTCCCGTCTCCACTGAGTAAATTGTGCAACCGAGTCAGTCTGATTGTGTCTTCCATCGGATTATTGGCTGACGTTTTCTTGCGCTCGCTCAAGGCTCTTGCGAAGTGCGCAAAGGCGACGACAATAACGGACGCTCCCGAATATGCCGCTATTACGATGAACAAATTTCTGAGGTCGCGTCGCGTCAATATACTTCCTATGATCGACAAGACGCACATCAGCCCAAAAAACAGAATGTAACAGGCCAATCGCACTGCCGTGGTCTTTGCAACCCATCGAAAGAACAATGCTCGCTCTGGCTTGAATCTACGAACGAGACGTAAAGCATACCAAAAATAAGCAACCACCCCAACGGCGATGGGAATCCACATGGGGACAAATGGAGTAAATGCAAGCAATATCAATATCAACGCGTGAGTAAAGACAGCGATGTTCTCGTCGTCTGATGCAATGGCTATTGGTTTAAGCGTTTTGCATAACCACCTTTCGAATTCTCTGTTGCCATTGAAGCAAGAGTCGCTTGTTATTTCCTCCACTTGTTCTACAGGCAACAATTCTGCTTCGTCTTCTTTGTCCTCGGTCATTTGTTTTTTTTTGATTTTTTTTTGTTTTAATTTTATTTTATTTTTGTTGGGATGGTTGGTCGCAGTTGTCAACTGTGATTAACTTCAAGAAAAAAAGAATAATCATTTTTTCATCGATGGAGACAGAGCAAGGTGACAAGTGCTGCCAAAATAATGTCAAAAAACAGAAGTTGGAAATAACAGAAGACGACGGCGATGCAATCTGGAATGAACCAAGAGCAGAATACGACGAAATAGCCACGAAGAGACTGGCGTACATCGTCGAATTTGCGACAAGCGCAAAGGAGGCGGTGCCGTACATCCGCCAGCTGGTTAAAAAGATGGCGAACAGGGGCATTTCGCTGACGACGACTATATTCGTCGAAGGAAAGACGCTGCTGGCTGGAAAACTGGAGCACAATACACCTGCTGGCTGCGATGTGCTGTTCGAGACGAGACGGTGTGACGGGCTGTCGCTGCTGGTGTACACGCACGCCAACAGTCAGACGGTGCGGAGCATGGTCGGCGTGATACGCAGCGAGTCCGAATCCATAACTGGCACAGAGTGGCCTAATGATCCGCTTGCGGCATTCTCGTTCAAAATCCGCGAGCGCGACAACAACAAGTTCCAAACCGAGTCACAACAGCCGCCGTCGCCTCACGCAGGCTCATTCTGTCCGTCCGATCCCATTTTTATAGACTTTGACAAAGCACACGACAAATGGGCCATCGACTTGACGCCAAAGGCGGCGCGCAACAACAACAACGAAAGACATGCCAGAACGTTCAATTACTTCAAATTGCTGATCCACTCACTGCTACATCGAAAGACGCTGCACGTGACCAGTAGTGGACGCGTCCAACTGCGCGACGAGACCGAGGACCACAATTGCGGTATCTTCGAGACCCGCGGAGACGACGGGCTGGTCCTACTGACGGTGCTGGCGCCAGCATACAGCAAGCAGATAGCGGCGTTGCTGAAGCAAGCCGTCTCAAGCAAATACAAGGAAGTCGAATCGGTTCTGTCGCTCAAGATGCGTCAGATCAAAGAATAAATAGCATTTATTCACGGCACTGCCACTATTATTATCAATTTTTTTTGGATTAGCAGAAGGACAGAAAGTGAAAAATAAAATAAAAAAAAACAAATGAAATGGTCTGATTACAAACCAGGCTCTTACTTGAGGTGCAACTGCTTCCAGCGACAACACACGTTCACAAGGTTGAGCGACCAAGATTACAACGATGACGGCGCCCCAAACGCGCCGTCGAGAGCAACAAAATTCGCTAGGCAGTGCGTCAGGTGTTGTTGTTGCTGCCTCACATACCCATCCACCATGGCGATCAGGACGATTGCTGCCATCAGCATCCTTGTGCTCATCGCAGCCGTCCATCCCAATTACATGCCTTGTAAAGTGGTCGAGCTGGTGTATCTGCCTGCCTACACCGTGTCGGGCCGCCCCGTTTACGGCATACGGGCAACGCTGCGCGAGACGGTCGACAACGTCACAACGGGCACAAACACGATCGTGGTACCGCGAAAGGAGTCGGATTTGCTCGTCGCGCTCAGCACATGGCACCAGAACTCCACCCACATCTGCGCATACAACAAGCTCACGGGAGTGCTACGGGTCGGACAGTACGCAATGGGAAACGCGGCAGCCGCGTGGACAATCTTCTGCATAATCATGTCTGCCATTGCAGTGATATACATAAGCGTCGCGGATGTTATCGCAACGAGATTGTGGCGTGCCCATCAGGACATCTTTGCTAACATGGGCAAACCTGACGAAAATCGAATCAGCAACCCCATGTACAACGTGCACATGATAGAGTTGCACAGCAATCCCGACGACCCCGACGAGCTCATACAAACGGTGTGCGAACACTGCAACCAACCGATAGACCTCGCCGACACAAAGCGAAAGCTTCTTTGGTGCAAATGGGGATGCAAGAAGGTCTATCATGAGGATTGTGTTATCCAGAACACAGATGGCGGCATGTCGCAAGTCCGAAAATGTAAATGCGGAAAGAATACGATGTTCGGCTACCTTGGCAAAGTTTCCAGAGATAATGACGATGACAATCGTGTCATAGATGTGTGAACGTCCAACAACTAAACGCAATTTTTATTTTCTGCAAAAAAAAAATTTACCAAATTCAATAAACACAAATAAAACCACCTCGGTGTTGTTTGCTCATTGCAGAAAAAAAAATGGATGTGTGTGATGCCATTACTTGGGGATTCGCAAAGGGGATGCAAAAAGTCAAACACCATATTCCATGGGTAGACCGCACTCACGTAGAGATTCGAGTAAACGAAAACGTTCAGGACCTCATTGGACATGTGTGTCAGGTGTCGTTTGCGTTTTACTGTGCATTTATTCTAAGCGTGATTTGGGACTTCAGGACGCTTTTGGCCGTCTTGACGTGGGTCGACATCGTCTGGGATATGGCATTCGTTTTGCCAGTTACTATATACTTGCTTGGAGGTATGCCGTCAAAGATCGCCACGATATGGTGCGTTGCAGCATTTATTATTTGTAATGCTGGCGCTGCGGCATGTGCATTTGGACTTGCGGTTGAAACAAACCCATATGAAAGATACATCCTGAAGATTTTTTCAGCGTGCTGGGCGGTGACGGCGTATATATTCATTGGCATTGCAATATGCGGCAACGTGTTCGAAGCGTTGTTCCTACAGCAACGAGCCCGAAACGACACAGGAAACGCCGAAGTCGAGCTACCGACCGAAAACATACTTTAATAAAAAAAAATAAAAAAATAAACATTTTTTTTTATTTCTTTTTTTCATCAACACTGCAAACAATGGATACTATGAATACTATGTGCGAGATTGCTGGATCATTGCCTGCGCGCATAATAAAGACCGAGGAAGACATGATGAGACACATGCACCTATTTACATTCGCAATTTACTTAACATTTGTAGTGTGTGCCCTAGCTAATTTAAAACCAGCGATAATAATAATTTTCGCGACGGCAGATATCACATGGGGTTTGTTCTTTATGATGCCTCTTTCAGCGCACATGGTTAAACAAAAACAATTACATAACAATCTGACGATTTGCTTCACGACTGCCATGGCATGTAACCTCGCTGTTGCAACCGTGGTGATAATGACCGCGATTGAGCCTAGTACTGAAGGTAAAATGCTAATGGCGATGATGTCGGTAGTAACGGGTTTAGTGGGAATTTCTTTCAGCTATCTCGCAGCGACAGGTGAAGCCAAAAAATGGAAAGTGGCAAGGATTTTATCATCTGAGAGCGATTACTACTACAACCGTGACACAACCAACGTCACTGCGCCAGTCTGACGACAACGGCACTTATATAGTATTAAACGGAACAAAATTAGTAAAAATAAATACACCGTTTCTGCATATCTTATCTTTCATTGTCAAACAACATAACACAACACAACAACCTGAGCAATGACAACGACAGAAAGCATCAAAAACATGTTCACCGTCTCGTCGGTGGAGGAAGTGGAAGTCAAGCAGCGCGGCTCGCGCGACGACCGCAGCAAGAACGACGCCACCAACATGTCCATCGGACTCTTTGTGTTCATACTGACGATGGTGCTGCTGTTCGGCGGCGCAGTCTTATTATACTTGTGCTTCTACACCGTGCCGCTGACGAGCGTCACGTCGCTGTACATGGGACAGCGCCTCTACCGAACAAACTTCGAGGCCGTGCTCAACCGCGCGCTCAACACCACGAAGCACAAGCACCAGCGCGAGTTTGTCAACTTGGTGCACATCCTAGAATACCCGTGGAACTTTGGACTCACCCTCGCCAACTTCGGGATAATAGCGTGGGACCTGTCGCTACCGGTGATACGGTGGTTCTGGCAGAACTTCAAGGACGTCATATTCGTCGTGATCCGGAAAGTGTTTGGCCCGCAGACGATACAGGGCCTAAACAACTTCGTCGCAATCATGGCCGAGATGGCGCAGATATTCATCAACGCCCTCATCGACGTCCTCACCGCGTTCACCTCGTCGGTGGGGAACACCGAGACGTTCGTTGGCGGCGACGCCACATACGGCACGAACACAGCAGGCACGAGCAGCAATCCATGGACGGTGGTACCGAACCCCTATGCGGTAGTAAACAAATTCCTCGTGCGCCTGTATCTGCTCCTGACCAAATACGCTGCCAAGTACATCATCCTCATGCGTCTCGCCATGTTCCCCATGATTGGACTGGTGATGAACTTGTACTTCCAATACCACGCGCTGATATTTAAAGCCGTGTTGGTCATGCTCCACTTGATGTCGCCCGACCAGCCCCTCGGCCAACTCATCGGCGCCCTTGCTAATTACGCGTGTAAGCTGTCGAAGGTCCTGTTCGGAAGCTGCGGCACCCAACGTGTCATCCAACGCGCCACCTGCCAAGCCCAAGCCCTCTTTGCCGCCAGCATCAACGTCATCTACGACGTGCTCGAGGCGCTACAGGCGGGCTCGGTCTCTTACGCCAACGTCGAAGCATGCAACATCAACAATCTCGAATACAGCTGCAGCGAACCACTCTGCTCAGGCGGCTTCGACACTGGTCTTGGTCTTTGCAACGCCCAGACATGCACGTACGATGCCAAGCAGATCATCGAGAACCTCAACGACTTGGGGCTCCCCTGTGCATACTGGCAGAACCCACAGACAGTGCTTGTCTGCATGGAGTACACAAGAGACTACTCTGCGTTGAACAGCACCCGAGTCGCCGCGCAACCAATAGAAACCATTGGCGCCGAATTGTGTATCGTTATGCGCCAATACATCCTCAAATCGTGCGACAGCGACGGGTATCCCTTTGGATTCGATCCTGCCGATGTCGCATACGCGGTGTGCGAGAGCGATTTGAGCGATTCATCGAACTTCCAATCTACTTGTGCTTGTTTTTACTCCACCCCGATGTGCGAATGGCCCTGCTGCGAACTGTGGACCCAGCACTTCAACGCGCAGATGTACTTGCAACTTGGAAGTAGACCTCTTTGGGACCTGCAACAAAATTTCCCCCAGATTGTCTTCTGCCCGCTGATGTTCGACAGTTACTACAACTCGACATACTTCACCGACTACACTTACTTACACGGCGCCTGCAACTGGTGGGAGCGTGTGCTTTATGCCATCTACGGGTCGTTCCCATCCGCACTGACACTCGCCGAGGTCATTGCCACTGATTTCATCGCCGACTACCAGAACAACACTTGCACGCGCACCGTGCACCAAGTCGGGGTCTGTCAACAAACAAACACCAGCAACGACCCCTCAAGCGCACAACTCTTATTCAATCGCGCATATCAGAACTCTGCGGTGCTGAAGGAGTTGAACAAGTATGTCGCATACGGCACAGGCGAGACTATCGTCACCAACCCTACATACACGACCGACTATGCCTTGCTTCCCTACATGTTCGTCGAGAAGTCCTACTGCCAGTATTACGTGGCGGCAAACAACATGAGCAACATCAGACAGCGCGGTTCTCTGTGGAGCATTGATTCAGCAACAAGCACTGGATGCGACATCACCGTCACCATGCTGTTCGCGTACATGAACTGGATCACCCCAACTACAAACACACAATACCAACCTGACGGTCTTCCTATGGCAACCGACTTGGCTGGATTGGACCCCCACATAGAGGTCTTCGGTGCTACGGTGCCTCCTCCCGACTGCAGCGAAACATGCCAATGCGACACCGACGTCGAGACGCAGCACAAATGCGTGAATGCGCTCAATGCCCAACTGAACACAGACGGCACGGACGTAGACGATTTCACTGGGGAGACTGAAGACACCCTTGCTATCAATCAACAGACGTACGGCCCCGTGGTTCACACTGCAGTAGGGCCCGATCCCAGCAGCCCCTATTACGAACAACAGCAGTACGAATACGACGAGTTGCAAGAGGCACAGAATTTCCCCCGCGAGACAAATCCGCTTCAATGGCAAGACATTCCCGACGAAACCACGCCAGTCAACATCGCGTTCATCCAGCCAACCGAAAGCACCAACAACATCTACTACGACGATCCACTGTATTTTCCATTTCAGTCGCAAATAGGCCGCACCATCAATTCCATCGACGGCGAAGAAGAAGCAGAAGAAGCCGACACAGCCGAAGAGGAAGAACTCAAGGTGGAGGGGAAAGCGCAATTCGACGAACGAAATGCATGGTATCGCGAGACGTTCGCCAATCTGCGAAAGATGAACAATGCAATGTTCGATGGATTCCGAGAAGCGTGGAGCGAAATCACAGACATACGGGAGCCCTACGAGACCTCTCGTCGCCGAGAATACATGTTCTCCAAGAAGTCGGCCGAGATGGGCAAGCAGAAGCTGATTCGGCTGATGGAGAAGCTGCGCGACGACATGGAAGATGCAGAGGAAAGCAGTCTACCACACGACTCTCCCGATTACATGCCGTTCACACGAGAACTTCTGGGCATCCCATCGACGGTGAACATCTCAATGACAAATCCCGAGTTCGTCGAAACCGTGCTGATCGGGCTTGGATTGCCCACGAACGTGTCAGCCGACACATCAGTCTGGCCTTGGGAGATCAGCATATCCGAAGAGCAGCTGGCAGCATGGAATACTCAACAAGCATACCTCAGCTTCGAGACGCTGATGGTCGACATCATCCCCAAGACAACCCCCAAGTTGTACGATCTCTTCGCAAGCGTTGTGATGGGAAACGGCGTGCCCGATTATCTGTTGTTCACAGAGGACACATTCGGCGCGCAATCCAAGTCGTGTGCCGTCTCCCGTCCATTGCAGTGCTGCGATCCTGGGAAGTCTGCGTACTTGTGCTGCATCGGCATCCCTGGCTGCATGAAGGACATCTCGCAGATAATGTTCGCTAAGTACACTACGGTGAAGACGATCGACAAGTGGGTCTGCCCCGAGTTCAACTCGTTTTTCAAGGAGCTTTGGGCAACGACTCGTCTGCTGTGCATGGTCATCAACTGGGCCGTCTACGATCTGATGCCAAAGCCACTGCAGGCGATCATGAAGTACACCGTCACTGCCATCGCCTATCCAACCAACAATTACCCACAGAACGCCGTCGGATGCACGTACGTCTACTCGGAATACCTGTACTTGTTTATACTACTGATCGTGGTATTCATCATGATCGCATCGTCGCAGCTGATCCTCGAGATGCTGACGTACTTCAACATACAATCGGACAACTCGGGCCGCGACACCGCCATCTACGAACTGCAACTGAAGATGGAACGCGTGGAAAAGTATCTCAACCTCGAAGCATACACCACTGGCTTACCTGCTGCTGCTGGCAGCAGTGCCAAAGGCATTAAAAAATGAAAATAAAATAAAAAATTAATTGTTTTTTTAATGATCAGCGTTGAAATTTAACGACAAACATGCGGGAGATCAAGTTCAACTTGCCGTCGATGATGTCACACATGTGCCTGATGTTGGCAATCGCACACGTCATGACATGCAGAGTCGAGGTCGAACGGAGGCAAGCGGGACAGGAAAGCTCGCCCTCGAACTTCTTCTCGAACATCCGCAACGTGCCGCGCGTTTCCCACGTGAACAAAAGACCCTGCGAGACATTGCTTTTCACTACACGCTGGTCAGTCAGGTCAAGATACTCGAGGTTGCAGAGGATGAACTCAAGTTCGTGCACACGCGGCAAAATCTCTCCAAGAAATTGTGGGCCAGCAGAGAACGTGAAGTGAGAGTGAGGAATGTGTGTTTGCGGAAAAAAGACAACAGACTTACTCGCATCTACATTTACATCGGCGGTGGCGGCAGCCACAGTCTCGGTGTCAGACATTGTTCGTCTATGATTGTTTTTTTTTCTCTGGTTTAGAGAAGTAAACAACAAAAAAAATATTTTTTTTTCTTAGTCAGATTATATCCAAGACACGTCGGAAATACAAGAAAAATTATTATTTTTTTTTCTTGCAGAACGAAAAAAAAAATCCCCAATGGACTTCGATGAATTGCAGAGAGAGTTGACGAACGAAATGACGCTGTTCAGCGACAACGTAATCGCAAACAGGGTTACGCTGGGAGCCCGAAAGTACATCACGAAAACCGAGCTTAAGACGCAAGCAGACGTGACCCACAACATATACCAGGCCATGCGGCAAGACAAAGTGCGCGTCATACTGAAGGTGATGGACAAAGGCCCGCGGAATTATAGGCAGGCGACGTACGACCTGTCGGAGGCGTTCATCATGCATCGTCTGCGCCATCCGCTGATTGCAGAGCTGTTGGACTACTACGTCTCCGACAGCTTCGCCACGTACCTCGAGATCAAGCCGTACACCACCACGCTGAACGCGTTCGTCGACGAGCGGGCGTGGAAGCTGACACATGCCGAGGCCGCATCGGTGATGTTCCAGATGCTGAAGGCGCTCCAGTTCGTCCACTCGCAGAACGTGATCCACGGCGACATCAAGCTGTCCAACATCGCCCTCGAGTTGCTCGCGGAAGACGACCCTCTGGCAGAGAAGTTGGGCATGCGCTACCGCGTCCGTCTCATCGACTTTGGCGTTTCGCTCATCGCTGCTTACCCTGCAGCCTTCTACGACGACGGCAGACTGCTCAACTCCATCACGTACAGGCCTCCCGAAATCCTCCTCGCGACTACCGCCACACAGGCTGTGGACGTGTGGGCCGCGGGAATCGTGTTAGTCAACCTCTTCATGGATTACACCTCCAGCAACAAGATGCAAATCGGCTCGATGACCCGCCAAGACCAGCTGGAGATGATCAACATATTCGCGGGGCCGTTCGACTACCCATACGAATCGTCCCAAGCCAAACGCCTGAAGATCACCAGACCAACGTTGCCGCACGTGGACGTGGTGTCATACTTCTCGGCCGTCCCAGACGATTTTGCAGTATTGATGCAGAAGCTGCTGATTGCCAAGCCAGACCAACGGATAAGTGCAGAAGGCGCGTTACTTGATTTGCTATTCACAGACTTGTACGACAGAGATATATTCCCATGAGCAATAAACCCAAATACCATTTCATTGATTCATTCATTCATGTCTATATATTTCGACTTAGAAATATTTTTTTTCAAAAAAAAAATAAAAAAACCCAATCAAAATGAAAATTTCCAAATTTAGAAATTGATGACGTCATTTTCCAAGAATTTTGAAAATTTTTTTTTTTCAAAAAAAAAATTTTAGGCAAAAAAAGTTCTGGAAAATAATTTAAATTTTCTAGTCGTATTCAAAAACCAACCCCCCAAGAAGAGGTCAGACGGGTACTTTCTGGCATCCGCT
>Ga0187891_1001261_pt1 | contig 22285 bp, 22 predicted proteins | sample June2016WEW_21_4_FD_132990 | JGI IMG/M metagenome (GOLD analysis project Ga0187891, IMG submission 132990) | Peatland microbial communities from SPRUCE experiment site at the Marcell Experimental Forest, Minnesota, USA - June2016WEW_21_40 | ecosystem: Environmental > Terrestrial > Soil >... | reverse complement strand
CGGTGGGGCTGATGCAGTTAATGCCGGGAACGGCGTTCAAGTTCGGGGTGAGGAACCGGTTCCGGATCGAAGAAAACGTGCGAGGAGGCGTGGCTTATCTCGCTTGGTTGATTCAGCTCTTCCGGGGAGACCTGCGCCTGGTGATGGGAGCGTACGTCGCGGGTCAAAACCGCATGTTGTCGCAAGGGCTTTCGTACTCTTCCCGCGAAGTCTATGAATACGTGTCGAATGTAGCCCGCCAGTACCATCGGCGGCGTATCGAAACCAAACGAGGAGGCAAGTCATGACCCAAGCATTTTGTACGGTTGCCTTGATCACCTTGGCTGCCTGCGCTCACGCACAAACGGCTGAGCCTCAGCCGAGGATTGCGACCCGTCCAGACAGGGCCACGGAAGTGACGACGGTTGAGGTTGCCGCGCACTTTGTCACGGCCATTCGGCTTCCGGAGGTCATATCGTCGCTGGCTGTCGGTGATCCCACGCTATTTGAGGTCGAGCACTCGGAACGAGAGCCCCAATTGTTATTTGTCAAAGTGCTCACAGCCAATCCCGCGAAAACCAACGTGTTGATCTCGACGGCCAAGGGACACCAGGTCAGTTTGCTGGTGGTCAGCAAGGGTGGCGAAGCGTCTTCGGCGGTCGACTTCCTGGTGAACTATCAGCGGGAAAGGAGCTTCATCATCGAGCCCACGGCCCGTTCGATGGTGGTCCCAGAGACAATCCCGGTAACAACCTCACAGCCCGCAGCCCTGGAAACCCAGAAAAGTTCAACGCAGGCCTCGTCTCCAGCTTCGATTAAACCGCTTTTGCAGGAGATCCTTGGAGCTTCGCCCGAGGCTGTGCCCCCCCTCCAGCAAGGCAATCTCGACAAACTCCTCGAGCGCGAGGTAGCGGCTCCCTTGCCCACCCTTTACGGTGAGCATCCGCAGAGTGAGAGCGAGCGAGGAGACCAGGTCCGCGCGGGGGTTGGACAAGTCATCGACGGCGGCCAGGAAGTGGCCGTGCTGTTTTCGGTAGTCAATCCCCAAAAGCAGGACATCCTGCTGATGCCACCCCAAATCCAGTTGGGAGGCAAAACGAATCATGGCAAGCTCGTTAAACATTCCAAGTGGACCACCGCCGAGCAAATGCCGGTGATGGACTACCGGTTGAGCAAGCGGCGGCTTGCTCCCGGCGAACGCGCTGACGGCGTCGTGTTGTTCGCGAGACCCCCTTACAAGCAGTCGAATGAAACCCTGTTCCTACAAATGGCGGAAGCGGGCGCCGTCGATCATCCGGCGCTTGCCCCCATCGGTTTTGGAATCAGCACCGCAGAGGAGGATAACCATGTCAGAACAAAGCCCGGAAATTAAGGCAACGACCGAGGTCGAGGATGTGGATCTCATGAGGGACGAGCGGCCGGAAAAGCAGCCGACGACCCCACTCGAACGGATACTTCAAAGCCTCCGGAAGGCCCAGCCAGCTTCGAATGCACCCGCCTCGGGAGGCCGCAGGGACCTCGGCAAAGACAAGTCAAAAACGTTATACGTATTGGTCGCTGCCGGCATCGCCGTGATTCTGTTTCTTCTGATGTACCTTTCTTCGCCGCAGAAGCCCAATCAGGGACAGGCGCCGGCCCACAGGGGCAATCCTGATCTTGGCCAACGCACAACGCCCGGCCAAGCGCAGAAGCAGGCGGGTTCCACCGTCCCGTTACTCACCGCGGATACGCGTGACCAGCAATCTGAAAGGAATGGCGAGGTGACACCGGAAGACATCAATCGTATGTCCCACGCAAATTCCCAAAGCCTGATTGAAAAGCCGAACGCTACAGCCAATACGTTGGTTCCACCGGAAGAGGCCGCGGGGAAGACCTCGGGTGCGAAGAATCCCTCGAGGCAGCAATACGTTCTCGGCCGCATCGACTTTTCTGATCCGGAATTGCAGCAGAAATACGCCGATGCTGGGCAGGCTCCGGACCTGAGCCCGGAAACGGCCCCGCCCCGATCGCTTGCCTCTGCGAATTCCGAAAGTGACCTCAAAAAATCTTCGCTCGTTTTCGTGAGCAGCGAAAGCACGATCAACGCGGCCGCAAGCTTGACACATAGCGAAGGTGGGGCTGCCAAGCAGGACGCCGTGGGTCCGGAGGGAATATCCCTGGATTCCTTGCTGCCCGCCGGGACGCGCCTGGTGGCACGGCTCGAATCGCCGGCGAGCACAGCAGTCGCAGCTCCGGTCGTTGCCGCGATTGAATATAACTACGAGCAGGACGGGGAAATCATCGTGCCGGCGGGATCAAAAGCCCTGGGGAAGATCGAGCAGGCCAATCCCAGCGGCTATGTTTCGTTGCGTTTCGACAGAATCGAGTTTCCGGACGGGACGACGGGGAAGATGGATGGGACTTCCATGGGGTTAGACTTTGCCCCAGTCAAAGGGCTCGTGTCAGGCAAGAGAAGCGGTACCCGATTTCTGGTGCAAACCCTTACCGGAATGGGAACGGTCGCGGCATACCTTGTGGGCGGAAACAACTTGAGCGGGCCGATTTCGGACAGTGCGCTCTTGAGGGAACGCCTTGCCGACAACGTGGCGATTGCCGGGCAGAATGAGATGAACGGGGTTGCCTTCAACCAGAACATCATGGTGACCGTGCCCGGGAACACGCGGTTCTATATCGTTCTTCAGCAGACGCCCACTTCCTCTGGCCAGGCACCAACCGCTCGGCGCGCGAGCTCTGCCTCGGGCTTTGCGGGTGACAGCCAGGCCGTCCCCAATCTACAAGAACTGCGGCAACTGTTGCAGTTAAGGCAGGAGCTCAGCCAGCTCTACCCGCAGGAACCGAGCGAAAAAACCGCGCCGGATGACAACCCGCAGCAATAGGGCGAAAGAACAGATTCCCACCTCGGCCTACCCACCTCACAGCTCCCCACCATTAGCTGGTTCCCTCAAAACGGGCCGTAACTGGCCCGGGGGGGGAACCATTTGTTTTCCATGCCATTTTCTTCGCACACCGCGGTTTTAGCAAAGCCAGACTCAATCCGAACTCGAAAATTTACCCCACAATGAGGGCCTCTTTGGGTCCGAAGTCCCTCAGGCGGCTGAAAGCTGCGCAATAAAATACGTCCGCCCCAACGTCGCGCAAGAGAGACCACCGGCTCATTTTGTTTTGCATTAAATCGCCTCTCCCGCGCTGTGCAGCCGTTTGACAGAAAATATTCTTCATTGCAAAACATCCGTGGCTGGGCCGGGAAATCAGCACGCGGCCCAGCGAGAAAGGAGGCATCCATGACCAGCAGGGCTCAGCGGGTCGCAGGCTGGAGGCGGCCCCTGGCAGTGGCGGGGATCGCGTTACTTCTTCTCGGAAACTATGCGTTAGGCCAAAACCTGGGCGCATCCCCGCAGACCAACGTCGCGGTCCAGGGCGAGACGGGAGCGCAGCCGGAAGGAGCGTTCCTGAACTTCATCAACTGGATCGGCAACGTCATCGCACCGGTAGGAGCCGGTGGCGCCGTGGTAGGCGCCATCGTCTCCTGGCTCACGGGACGGGGGTACGGGCGCTGGCTATTCGCGACCGGGGCCCTACTCGCCGTGTCGGGGGTGACGCGTTTGATCGAGTACTGGATCACGAACGGCACGAGCGGGATTCGCTAGCGCGAAGGTATGTCCCCTCTAACGTTAACCCGGGCGGGCAGCCCTGGACTGGACTTGGTTACCCGGTTTTCGGCCGCCTGCCCCCAACCCAAAGGACTTGGAAAACTGGCTATGCAGACACCACAACTCCTTACCGACATTGCGAACGTGATGATGCTCCTGGCTCCCTCGGCTGCGCTTTTATGCCTGGTGCTGGCCGGGATCAGCCTCCGGCATGAAACCGGTGGGGTGAATTTCGCGATCGGAGGCGGATTCACCAAGTGGATGTTTTGGGCGGTGATATTCGTAACCTTGCCCGGGCTGCTCATCTGGTTCAGCAGCTCCGGTGTGAGCGTTCCCTCGCTCGGAGGAGGCATCAGCTCGGCATGGCTCTCGAGGTTCGAAACCAACGTGTCGGGTTTCGTCACAAACTTCGTCATGGCGCGCATGGTGCTGGTCCTGGCCGCCTTCATGGGGCTCCGGGCGATCTTGGACCTGGCGGAAGGTGAGAGCCCCCTGCTCTCGATCCTGGCGGCCTTCTTCCTGCTCGGAGTCCAAGCGACCTACACCCTGATCCAACAGTACAACACCGGAACGCAGTATGCGATCACGGACGTGCTCGCGAGCCTTTGGACTTATCTCGCGAGCGTCATCATGCCCACGGCGGCAGGTCTTGGAGTCTTCGCAGCGATTATCAAATTTGCCGTGGGGAAACCAGCGAAGCGGCTCGTCGCCGTTTCACTCGCATTGTTGTGCGTATCGGGCTTGTGGAAGTTGCTGCAAGCCATGGCGCAATAGGGGAGGAACGGACGTGTCCTTTTCGAACGGCATTCTGAACCTGACCAACTGGGTCGGAAACGTCATCCTGCCCACACTCGCGGGATTGTTCTTCGTGATCGCGGTCCTGCGCTTCTCAAGGGGGCTCGCCCACTACCCAGCGATGTACGGGGGCTTTCTATGTCTTATGGGGTCGGGTCTCGTGCGGGCACTAGAGACCTTCACCCGGCAGAGGAGCTGGAACGATCCCGACGTATATTGGATTTCACTCGTAACGCTGGTGAACTGGATCGCGAACGTCCTGATGCCGCTCTATGCGGCTCTCGAAGTGGCCGCGGGAGGAGTGTCCCTGGCGTCGGGGATGCGCATTCACCACACCAGCAACTGGCAGCGCCACTTTCTCTCCGCAGGCCTGTGCCTGCTGCTCTCAGGGCTCCTGCGATTGGACGAATTCTTTGTCGCCCACGGCACGGGGGGAGTGCGCTAGAACGCCAAGGATACTCGCGAACGAGGCATTTAAAACCGGAGGTTTATAGATGGCTCTCGATGTCACTCCCGTGCAGCGTAATTTGAGAACCCGAGTCACCTTTCTGGGCCTAGAAGCGGAAGACCTGTTCGCAGTTTTGGCCCTGGCGGTTGTCTCGAACGTGCTGGGACGTTTTCTGCATCGGGAGATGTTTGGCCTCCCGATGAACATGGTCATGCAATACCTCGTCCCGGTACTGAGCATTCCCGGCCTCATGCTTTTCAAATACGGCAAGCAGCGAGGGTATTTGCTCGATTGGGTGCAATTTCACACTAAGCCCCATGTCTACTCGGGGCTTGATCGCGATAGGCAACTTCAGAGTCCTTACCTCAAGTATGGAGAAGAGTGATGCCCATTACTTTGAACGAGTATGAACGGCTTCTCGATGCTCCCGCCCTGTGCGAGCAACTACGAATTCGAGACTTGCTCGACAACGTGGCGATCCAGTTGGATGGATCGTTTGTAGCAGCCTATGAACTCGGTGGGCTTGCCGCCCTGTACGCGAGTGACGAAGAGCGTAACCGCAACAAGCAGGCGATCGAAGCCTTAATCCGTTCGCTCCCGGAGCGCTCCCTGCGGATGCAGATTCGGTTTGAGATTGCGGAAGGGGTTGTAGATCTGCTCGACCGTCACAACCGGGAGCGGCGGAACCCGAGCCCGATTCTTCAAGCCATCGACAATGAGCATGCCCTGGCGTGGCAAAGGCGCGAGGGCGCCGGAGACTATGTGCGCCACCTGTTGCACACTTATTTCATCTGGAACCCGCGGATTCATCATCAATCCCCAGACTTCGAGTGGAAACACAAGATGAAGTCGAATGGCGGCGGCAAATGGAGCCTCGCAGCCGGCAAGTGCATCGAGCGGACGCGGCGGGAGCACGAAGATCACCTCGCGGAGTTCAACAGCCTGATGTCGGGGGTTGAGGCAACCCTGCATTCGACGGGCATGCGAGTGCGGCGGATGACCCATCGGGAGCTGTTCCTTGAAATCAAGCGGGCGCTCAACCCCTTGTCCCAAGACACTGTTCCTCTGATGCCTCCCGAAAAGCAGCTCATGTACGACAGCGCCCGCAGCCAGGTGGCCAACGTCAACGTGGAGGATGAAGCCGACGACCACCTCAAGATCGGGGGCCTGCTGTACTCATTCATCAGCTTGAAGGACCTCCCCGACGCCACTTTTCCCGGGATGCTGCGCGAGCTTTTGAATTTGCCTTTCCCGCTGGTCGTGAATCTCGAGCTAACGCTCCCCGACCAAGCCAAAGTGCAAAAGCAGTTCAAATCACGGTTGCGGAAGATGATGGCGGCGCAACGCGATATCCACGGCGGCTTCCGGCTGAACGTGGATGCCCAGGTGGCGGAAGAACAGTTGGTCGAGGTTTTGAAGAAGGTCATTTCGAGTTCGCTCAAGGTCTGTGAGGCGAGCCTGATTGTCGGAGTCCGGACCTCCAAGCCCATTTGGAGCCGCGTCGACCGGGGAGATGCGGAACGAACCCTTTCCGACCGACGGCAAAGCGTGCTTCACGCGCTCGCGCGGATGAATGGGGCGCGGGGCATTCCGGAGATGCTGGCGCAGAAGCGGCTCTATTTCGGGAGCCTTCCGGCCATGGGCGGCGACAATAAGCGAGAGATTCCCCAGCTCACACTCCACGCCGCGGATCTCCTGCCCCTCGAAGTCCCCTGGCAAGGCACCCCGCACTCGCCTTTGATGCTCTTCGAGACGCCATAGCGCCAATTGATTCCCTTCTCGCCCTTCGACCCGTCGCTCGGAGACGCCAATATGCTGATCATGGCGAAAAGCGGCGGCGGGAAGACCTTCATGGCCCAGATGTTCCTGCTCATGCTGGCGCGGGCCAATCCCCTCATTTCCATCCTGGAAAGAGGCGATTCCTATCAGCCTCTCGTCGACGTGATGGGCGGGCGCTCCATCGCCGTGGACCTCGAGGGGCGGGAAACTCTAAATCCCTGGGACCTTCCGCCCGGCGAAACCGAACCCACCAAGGACAAGATCGCGTTTCTCAAGAGCCTGGTGCTCCACATGATCGGGCATCGACGCCCGACGGACGATACTCTTCTCGATACCCTGCTCGGGGACGCCGTGGCGCGTACCTACAAACGGTGCGCGGCACGATTCTCCAACCCTACGCCCACTTTCAATGACCTCAAGGAAGAGCTTGCCAACTGGCGGGACGAAGAGCGGATGCAAAGGACGATGGATGAGGCCAGGCTCGCCTCGATCAAGCTGCGCTCCTGGACGGGCGAAAAGGGCGTCTACGCCAACCTCTTCGATAAGCAGACAACCATGCGCCTCGATTCGAACTGGCTGTTCTTCAACGTCGAAGGGCTGAGCGCCGATCCCATGCTGGAGAGCGCCATGAGCATGGTGATAGCGAATGCAGTATCGCAGCGGGCCACGGGCAGGAATGGTCAACCCTCAATCACGGTGCTGGACGAGTGCTGGGCGCTCCTTGATTCACCAAGTCTCGCTCCGGAAGTGGTGCAACTGTTTCGGACCGCCCGCAAACGCTATGGAAGCGTCTGGGGAATCAGCCAGACCCCGGAAGACTTTGTGGGAACCGAGGGTAAGCCCCGCGAGCATGGCCCAGGAATCTTGAAGAACGCCACCACGAAGATTATTGGGCAACAACCGGGGGACACAACTCCCTTGATCAAGCACTTGGCGCTCAATCACGCCGGCGTAAACGAGGTGAAGGAATTCAGCGCGCCCCGCAAGGGGCAGTATGCCCAAGCGCTGTTGGTGCTGGGCGAAAAGGCGGAGACGACTCAGACCATTCGTCTGGTGCCGACGGCGCTCGATTACTGGATTTGCACGACATTCCCCAGAGAGCGCAGATACCGCCAGCGATTCCTTGCTGAGAGCAAGGGGAGATCGCTCCTCGAGTCCTATCAGGAGTTGGCCGGGAAGTTCCCGCAGGGCCTCGCGGACCTGCCGCCACTGCCGGAAGAGTCTTTGGAAATCCAGGAGCCTCGTTCAACGCGATAAGGGACGGCCTCCTGGATGAGTACGGATCGAGATGGAGCCAGTTATTTTTTCGAAATGGAGGTAGTAGACGATGAACGCTGTGTTTTTACTTCTCTTTTCATGGGGCATGGTGAGAGCCCGGACTCGGCATCAGGTTCTGGCTTTGGCGCTCGTTGGGGTGACAGGGGCAGCCCTGGTTGCCCAGCCCTCCATCACCTATGCGCAGGGCATGGTCGGAGCAATCGAGAGCATCTTGAAACTCATCAACGGTAGCATTCACACGGCGCTCAATGAGATCAATTCCGTACGGAGCGCCATGCGCAGCCTCTACCAAACTGTGGCCTATCCAACCCAGCTCATCAACCAGGCACGGGCGCAAGTGTCTGCGATGACCAACCAATTTCGAAATCCCATGCGCAGCATTTTCAATATCAGCCTCACGAGCGCAACGTTACCCCAGACCCAGGCGCTTGAGAGCGTGATGCGAAACGGGCAGATCGGCGATTTCAATACCCTGACCAGCAATTACCACAGTGTCTTTGGCTTGCCACTGAGACAGGCGGCCGCGAGCCCCCAGGACCAAGTGATGGTCGACATGGATGATGCGCTCGCCAAAGACAATCTGAAGACGCTCAAGGAAATCGACGCTGCCGGGCAAACGATGCTCTCGACTGCCGACCAGATCGAGGATGGGGCGAGCACGGCCGCGCCCGGCTCGGCGCCCTTTCTCACCGCCACCGCGGTCGCAACGAGCATCCAGAATCAGGCCCTGACTCAGAAAATGATCGCGTCCGAACTCCGCCAGGTGGCAGGGCGGCTCGCCCACGCGAATGCGCTTCGCAAGCGAGGGACAACATACACCAATCAATTCGGCGGCAGCATCCAGCAGATGCTGCAACCCCACTAAGCAAAAGGAGGACAGAAAAGATGAAAGAGAAACTTGGAAAACTCAGACAGTCAGTCCGGCAATCCCTTGCCAGGGGCTCCCGGTGGGCGTGGGCGCACAAGCTAAGAATTACAGTTCTGGCGATTGTGTTCGCGCTGATCGCGCCGCGCCCGGCAAAAACCCAACTCCTTGACCCGTGCTGTGCCATCATGCAGGCGGGCCTCGCGAGCATTTCGAGCGCCCTCAGCCATGTCATCGGTGGGGGGCTCAATTCCGTTCTTTCTACGGACCAAGCGACCCACAACTTTCAGCAATCCGTGGTCTGGCCGCAGGCGTCGATTACCCATGCGCAGGGGCTGGTCGGAACCCTCCAGGGCCTCTTTTCTCTGACACAAAGTCTGATCAGGATCCCCGTCGCGAGCGCCACACTCCCCTCGACCCAACAGCTCGAAACCATCCTGCTCTCCCGCAATGCGACCCAGATCACGAATACGACTTCGAGGTATGCGGCGGTCTATGGGCCCGTCCCCGGCCAGACAAACGCCCCGCCGAGTGTACGCAACATGATCGACATGAGCGACGCCGTCGCCCAGGACGCCATGAAGCGGGCCATCTCCATCGACAACCTGGCGGATCTTGAGCTCCAAGCGGCGAGCCAGATCAATCAGAGTATCAAGACCGCCGCGCCCGGCAGCGCTCCGATCATTGAGGCCCAGGCGGACGCATGGCTGGTGCGGTCCAATGCCTACACGCAGGCGGCTTTGGCCGATTTGATGCGCGTCCAGGCCGTGGATCTCGCGAGTGCCGGAGCCGGCGTTAAGATGGGGGCAACGAATGCGTCGAGCCTCCAGCAGAAAATCCAACAGATGCTTCAGCCCAGGTGAGCCATGTTTTATTTTCAGTCGATGTTCATGAACGCCTTGAACGGGATCGATAGCCAGAACATCACGTCGGGGATCGTCCAAATCGCCAACACCATCCTGATCGTGAGCTTCCTCTACGCGGCTTACCAGTCTTTCGCCAGTGGCGGCGATGTGCGGGCGCTGGGGATTGCCGGCATCAAGTACCTCGTCCTGGGCCTCGTGTTTGCGAATTACGGCTCGATCTTTCGCGACGTCAACAGCATGTTCAACTCGGTCGCTCAATCGATCACGAACCTCGCGAGCGCCACGGACATGTTCAGTAACTGGATGACGCAGTTGCAGACGTATTGGAACGCGAATGGGACCCAGTCTCTATGGTCCGCCATCGGGGGCACCGCATCGGGGCTATTAGACACCCTGCTGATCCTCGTGGCCTTCATCCTCATGCCCATCACCTACGCGCTTTTCGCCCTGTTCTATTCTCTCTACGGGTCGGTCCTGTACGTGACCGGTCCTCTGGTGCTGGCATTGCTGCCATCGAATACTGTGGGCCAACTGGCACGAACATACCTTGTGAACATGCTGGTCTTCCAAGCCTGGGGACTCCTCTATGCCATCTTCAGCGCGCTGATGGTGGCTTTGAATGTGAACAGCGTCAGTAACGTCCTGAACTCCGGTGGCGTGGGGGGGTTCTTTCAAAACGCCAGCCAGGATCTGCTTTTGGCTCTTGCGAGCATCCTGTTTTCCATCTGCATTGCCTTCATCCCGTTCATGGCCAGCCGCATCGTCAAGGGCGATATGGGAAGCACGGTTCTGGTCCTGCTTCGCTCCGCGACGTGGACCGGAAAGATGGCGGGCAAGCTTTAACAAAAACTCCACCGGCGGGGAGATGAACACACGTGAAAAAAACGGACGCATTAACGAACGGTTCCGACATGACCCTGTATACGAAATATTACGAACACGACGGGATGCTGCGCGCTTATGCCAACCGGTCGATGCTGCTGGCCATCATTTTCGGCGTGATTGCCCTCACCTCGTTCGCTTTCGCCATCTACGTGCGCTTGCAACCACCCACGGTTATCCGTGTCGATAAAGACGGGAACGCGGCGGTGGTGGGGGCGGCGCGCCGCGGGCCTTCCCGAGTTTTTTCGCTCTCCCCGGGTGCGGCCGCCGAGGCCGCGCCAACGGACCTCGAAGGCAGGGCCGTGGTGAAGCATTTTCTTGAGCGCTACCTGAGTTACACACCCGATTCGGTCGACCGGAACCTCTCGGAAGCGCTCAACCTGATGACCCAGAACCTTCGGACCTACACCCTCAATCAACTCCGGAATTCGGACACCGTAGGCAAGATCACGGAAGACCACATCATCTCGGACTTTGAGATCCGATCCATCGAACAGGTGAAGACGACGCCGTGGGCCTACGTGGTCTTCGGAGTGAAAGAGGTCCATCAGGTGCGCAAAGGCACGGAAGTAACCGACCGGATCGTGGGCCGATACACGGTGCGGTTGGTGGAAGACCGCAGAACCGACGACAACCCGAGCGGATTGCTGGTGGGTGAGTACAGGGAACAGCAGATGGTTGGCGACCGGGAGACGGGTCTCCTGCAACACAGCGATCTCGAAACGCCGGCGGCCGAACCGCAGCAGTGATTGCGACGCCCTGAAGGCGTTGCCAAGGAGGAGTCATGGCAGGAACCGGAGCAGAACTTGCAGGGAGCAAGGGGCCGCAAGCGCCGAACCCGGTGCCTCGTGCGCCGAAAGAAAATGGAGGAGCGCAGCAAGCCGCGCCGCAGGCGAGGTTCTTCCTAGCGAAGCCGGGAGCGAGCGGGGCGACACCGGCACTCGAACGCGAGTGCTCGACCGAGGCCGAGGCGATCGCGGAAGCGTTCAAAACCGGCGTCAGCTACTGCGCCGTCAGCGAGTACCGCGCTCTCGTCGACTGTAGCGGCAAACAACCCGTTTTCAAAAAGGAGGCAGTCAAGAAAAACTCCTGATTCATTCCGGCTTCATTTAAACAGAGGCTAACCGCGAGTTCCATCGCGGATGAGTTTTGACTCTGCGTTTCGCGCGCCGGGCCAGAAAACCTTTCTCTCGATGGCAGAGAGAAGGTAATGACGTGAAGCCGGTTCTTCGCTGGAAGAGCCGAAATATTTCCCACCTTTCGGCACTGGATAGCGAAGAGACCGCCCGCGGCCTCCCGGCTGTTCTGTGCCCGACCAACCCAGAACAGGAGGAGAGCCATGACTTACTCGACAAACGGGGCAGCCGCAGTGCTCGCCCTGGAAATCAACCGGAACGGTGAGGTTACAAAGAAGTTGAATCCCTTGGACCGAGAACACGAACTGACGAACACCCTTCTTGAAGGTCTCTACCCTGGCATCGCTGTCGCCACGGTAGATGTCCCCCAGGAAGAGCTTTCGCCCTTCGAACGTGCGACGGTGGAACAATCGCTCGCCCGGCTCGATTGGGAAGGACAAAAGTTCGCGCTGATCGGGGCAAGCGGATCAGCCAAAAACGGGAAATTCTACGCCGTCGACCCGAAGCGTGAGCGGGAGATTGCTTCGCGCTTTGGCAATTGGCCCGAAGCTGCCATGACCTACTTCGGCATTCTGGTATCGGACTGCATGGTGCGCATCCAGAAGCAGGAGTGCCGCGTGGTGGTTGTCATGGACCATGAACTCGGAACCAACGACTGCCGCGGTTGGATCTCGCAAGCGCTCTTCCGTGAATTGCAGGATAGACATAAAGCAGACCTGCTCAAGCGGGAAATCGAGCGTCTCACGAAAATCCATTCCCACCTGGCCGCGGCAGAAATCCAATCGACCGCAGATAGGAACGTTCGCCACTCGGTGATTCCGCCCGGCGCATTCTACCAGTTCCGCCTGGCTTTCGAGCGGACGCAAGCCAAGGGTTCGTTCAAGGTTATGTCGGACTTGGTGGCCGAAACTTTGGATGCGGATATCATCCTGCCCGCATCATCGGTCAAGCCGGAATACAAGGGCAAGCCGACGATTCTCAAGTGGCTCACTGGCTCTGCCCGTACCTTCCGTGGTCCCGTCGTGCTGGGTATCCGTGACGTATCGCGGACCCTGGAATTCCGGGCAAGTTACACCCTCGTCGAGCACGCCCCCGCCGACTCCATGGAACTCGAGATCAAACCCTACGCTCTCACCGAAATCGAGAAAGTGCGGGCGGCGTTTGAGGGGCGGCAGTTCGAATCGCTGCTGGAACTGCTGGGGACTTCCGAAGCCCAGGCTGTTATCGGCGTCGAGGACGACCAAAGCTTCGATCCCGAGTACACCGGCATTGAGCACACCATTGTCGAAGCAGTGCTCAAAGCCGACCCCACGGGTTACATGCTCAAGCACCCGTGGATTCACGCGCAGGTTGACCGCCTGCTCGCCAAATGGGCTTATAAGGTCTCGACCGCCGGCGGCCTGCGCCTCCCGGCGTTCGCTCTCGCCGACGACGGGTTCCTGGTGGAACGAGACGGAGAAGTATTTTCCGGATCGGATTGGATACCCCTGGATTCGGCGTCGGTGAACTTGGCTTCGGACCGCCTGCTTTCGGTGCGCTACCCGATCCGGACCAAGGAAGACCTCCTGCCCGTCACGCGGTTAACAACCTCGGAGATGCTTCCCCTCCTCATGGAACATCTGGCAAAAGCCGGCTGCGCCTTGACCGGGACGGAGGTTCTCGACGAGATCATCGAACCGCAGTTGCGCTTGCGCGGAACTTTAACGATGCACTCCGAGACCGCCCGGCGCAACGGCGGGGATTACGACTTCGACTACATCTGTCTGGTCGAGTCGGAGAAGTTTCCCCGCTGGGTTGAGGACCGCTTCAACTACCAGGAGCGACTCTCGAACCACAAGCAGAAACTCTCAAAGAAGCACTCACCGTGGTGGAACCTCCCGCAGGTGGCGATGGCGGCCAAGGGCAACTCGATTGGCGCGATTACCGACCTCAAAACCAGCGCCTTGGCTGCCGGACGTACCGACTTGGCCGAGCAGTTGGCCGTGGAACTCCAGGCGGCGCTGGATCAGCTCAAGCACGGCACGGAACCCGATCGCGAGCGCATCACTCAAATCCGCAAGGAAGTCGGCACGGCGGCGCCTTGGCTGAAATGCAAGACGGCCAAGCGCAGCGAAGACCTGCCACTGCACTTTGACGGAATTGCTCTCAGCGACGTGGTCGGCGAACTTTACAACTCGGTGAGGAAAGAAATTCACTCCTTCCTTTCCAAAGACGAGACCCTTCCGATCTCCTCCTTCGGCGGCCTGATCGCCGGGGCGAGGTTCGAGGAGAAGATGTTTCGGGAAGCTACGAAAATCAACCGGATCTACGCCCGTATGCTAGGCCGCATGCGGAAAAAACAAGCAGCCTACGAGCAAGCCGCGAAGGAAGCCGAAGCCGAGTTCGAGCGGGTGAAGGACAACGCTCGGGCACGGAAAGAAGCTCTCTTCCGACTGAAGCAGGCGAGAGGTGTGTTGCGTCTCTACGAGCGGGAGAAATCCCGCCAGGAGATGAAAACCGCCATCTGCCTTGTGCGCAAGTGGGCTGATCGTAAGACCGAGAACCGGCAGGGCTGGCTTCAGGCTTTGCACAGCAAGGTCTGCCAGGGTCAGGGGGTGGGCTCCATCGTGTTCTACGCATTCCCGCAGGAACTCGTGAACGGAATCGTGGAACGAACCGGTGGGCGGCCCATCCTGGTCCGGGTTCCCGACTTGGCCGAGGGTGAAGTTGAAATCGGCCAGGACGGGGAGGTCTTCCTGGTCAGCCGTTTCACGGGGCCTGACGGCGAGGTCCATGAGAGGCGCATCCTCTACTGCCACATCACCGAGGAGGGCGACCTTTACATGGACTCGAAGCACGGGAGGCCGGTCTTGATCGAAAAGATACGGCCGTTCAAGGTCACTCCCGGCCGCAGCGAGGTCCGAGCCGGTATGCTGGTCATGCCGGAAACTGCCCAGCGTCCCGCCGTACCGGTGCGCAGGGTCAATTGAATGTAACAACCCCCGGGAGGCTCACCCTGAGCCTCCTGGGGAACCTAACACGTGAGCGAGCGAGAATTTCATTAAAGGAGAGAAAACCATGCAGCGTTTCACCAGTGGGTTGATTGTTCTGATTTTGGCAGTTCCCCTATGGGCACAAAAGATTGAGACGGAAACGCCCATCCGCGACCGGGTGGTTCCTATCCACACTGCGCTCGACCATCTGACGGTAATTGAAGTTGGCGAGCCTGTCGTCACGGTGGCAGCGGGGAGCGCGGCGTTCAAAGTTGAGTGGCGCGATAACAAGGTCTTTATTGAGCCGACCGAGCCAGGCGTCTCGACGAACCTTTTTATTTGGACAGCTTCGAGCCGGCTCAACTATGAGCTCGAATCCGCCGGCGAAGTCGGGATGATGGATTTTGCCATCGACTACCCGAGGCCCACGCCGCCTCCGACTCCCGCCAAGATGCCCAATTCTTCCGAGTCTCACGTTGGCGGTGGCGACCCGCCGACGAAGTCCTCCGAGATCGCGCCTATGCTGGGTGGCCGCCCGGTGCATTCCGAGTCAGTCAAGGCTTCCGGCCACGGCGTGGATGTCTTCCTTAAAGACCTGTTCGAGCAGAACGACACGCTCTTCATCCGTTATGAGATTCGCAACAATTCGAACGCCGTCTACATACCCGGCATACCGAGGGTCATTGCCTTGAACGGAGTTCATTCTTCTCACACCCTCGTCGGCCGGGAAAATTCGCAATTGAGCGAGGCGGAGGCGCAAAAGCTTTGGGCGCAAAAGCAGATGCCTTTGGCCGTCGTTGACGGAAAGTTGCGGTCCGCCCAACTTGCCCCTGGCGAAGAGACTGTGGGCGTGGTGGAAATCAAATTACCGCCCTCTTCACCAAAAGTCAGCGTGCTCCGGATCGACTTCTCCCAGGACGGACACGGCCCGGTGGCCGCGACGCTGGTGCTTTAGGGAGCGCCTGCCCTCATGAAAACCCAATCAGAATCCGCAAGCGAAGCTCAACCCCAAAATTACCGCAAGCCGATCGTCGAATACTTCAAGTCACGGCCAGACATCGGATTCAGGAAGCTGCTGCTTGATGTGGCGCTCGAAGCCCGCGACCCCTTCAAGTCCTGGGAGCCCAGGAAATTGAAGAAGGGCTTTCTGGCGGCGGTGCTGGTCTTGTTGCTCGCCGCCGCTTGGTTTAGTTATTGGAACATTCTCAATTGACACCGTCATGGAGGAACTATGAGACCCGCCTGGGAAGTACCCCCCGCTCGTCCGCCGCTTGAATTCACCCCCGAAATTCTTTTCGTCTTTAGTTTCTGCGCCGTGGTAGGGCTCTTCTCGTACCTCGGCGTCCACGCCTGGCATTTCACCGACCGCCAGATGGTCGAGATCGACGGCTACATCGTTATCTTGGCGCTCGCCGTGTTCCTCGCCTGTTGGTTCCCGTTGACGGCGAGATCCCGCAGGGAAAAGCAGTGGCCGCATCCGCCGGTTATGGCGAAACCCCTCGTTGATGAAAAACATTGCCGGAAAGCCTGGGCCAAAAACTCCGTTGTCTTGGGCTACGACATTCACGGTAAGCCATACCTCTGGCCCGACAGGATCCGGGTCATGCAAGGCATCGTGCTGGGCATGACCGGGACGGGAAAGACCACCCTGCTCAAAAACATCATCAGCCAGGACCTCGCCCGGACCACCCAAACCCCGAACGGCCCCCGCCACATCCCCATGGTCATCTTCGACGGCAAGGGCGACATGGATTTCTTCAATGACCTGCTGCCCCACATTCACCATGCCGGAAGGCTCCACCAACTCCGCGCACTCAATCCCGCCCGCCCCGACATCTCGGTCCTCTACAACCCCTTTCACTGCTCCGAAGAGGACTACATGGCCGTGGTCAACATGGTGTTCGGCTCCTTCAACCTGCACGATGAGTTCTTCGCCAAGCACCAGTTGAACTACCTGGCCGACATCGTGCGGGTGCTGGTCTACACCGGGGCGCGGTTCAACTTCTACGACGTGCTGGTCATGGCCCTGGACGCGGAAGTTTTGAGGGAACAGGTCACGAAGGCTCGCGGCGTGATCGCGAGCGACTCCTCCATCACGACCCAGCGCCGGCTCAATTTCGAGATGTCGGTCAAGAACCTCTACAAGTCCATGGACGACCGGGAGCGGGTACCGAAAATTCAAGGTCTGCTGAATGAGTGCATGACCTTTCTCGACGACGAACTGTCGATCATTACGGGTCCCTACGAGGACTCGCTTTCGATTGACGACGTCATCGACCAGGACCTGATCCTCTTCGTCAGCCTGAACGTAAACAAGAACACTGAGCCGGTCCGGGCGCTGGGTAAGATGCTGCTACAAAACCTCCAGCTCGTCGTGGGCAAGCGGTACGAGCGGGCGGCGCCTTTGGGTGTAATTCCCGGCAAGCAAGACTGGGAAGCGCGAGGCCCGATTCTCAGCGTCATCCTCGACGAGTTCGCGCCCTTCGGCTACCAGAACTTCGCCCACATCTTGAACACCGCGCGCGGCACGAACACCGCCTTCCTCTTCTCGATGCAGAGCATCCCGCAATTGCTCAGGGTGGGCCGGGGCTTCAAGGAGGATGTAACCTCTGTCCCCAACACCACCATTGTCTTCAAGACCCAGAATGAAGAGACGGCCAACTACTTCCTTCAGGCTTCGGCCTTGCACCGAGTACCGCGGCGAAGCGTGACGCTCGAAGGCTGGAAGATGTTTGGGTACGAGAAATACCAGCCTACCGGGCGTGTCGTCGAGACGGAACAGTTGGAGACGCGGGCGGCGGACTTCCACATCAAGAATCTACCCAAGGGACAGATCGAGTTGCTCATGACGGACGAGACCGAGGGGACGATCCATACCTTGCTGCATGTCCGCCCCCCTACCGATGTGAGCATCCCGGGGTGGAAGCCGGAGCTTTACCCCAGGCTGCGCCAGTCTCGTCTCGAGTCGGTGGGAGCGAACCTGCGGTTTAAGAATAACGAGCTTGCGAGCCGCCACAACAAACGTTTCGGAGGAGGGAGAGCATGAATCGAGTTTCGAGCGTTATCGTTCTGGGTGGATTGCTTACCGTAGTCGCTCTGGGACAGGTCGAACCCCTGGCAGGGGCCGGCCATCACACTGCGGCGCCTGCGGCTTCGGTGTCGGCAAGAGATTCATCCTCGCCGGCACCCCAGCACCTCTACGAGCGCCACACGAATTTTTATGAGTTCTTGCTCCGCCAGCTCAACCCATACGACAAGGACTGGGGCGGCTGGTACGAAGAACGGCGCGCGGCCCTCGTCACTTCCGCACTGCACAATCCCTACTTCTGGTACTGCATTGGGCTGACGCTGGCCTGCTTTTCCCTCTTAGCAGCCCTACTCAAATCCCAGTCCGACCAGGAGCGCCAGGACGACATCATGGGCGAGCGGATGGATGAGATGCGCAAGTTCGCGGCCTGCTCCCACCAGGTGGCCCTTGAAGCTATCGACAAGTACAACACCCACATCGAGCTCTGCAATCGGGCTATCGAGGCGAAAGAGGCGGGGCTGACGACCGCAGTGGCCGGTGGTTCACAAAATGCCCAGCCCCAAGCGAACCCGACCAAGGCACGGGAGGAGATGGAATTACAGAAGCGCGACAAAACCCGCCTGGAGTCCGAGGCCAACCACGGGGCAACCACGGCTCCTGGTCCGTCGAACGGTACCGCCTCCCCCAGCGACAAGGGGGGGAGCAATGGACAGGGCAAAGAGCCACCTAACCCCCTGACACCTTCTTATGCCGACCTGGTCCGTCAGATCAACATCCTGCAGCAGCAAGTCATCGCTGAGCAGGACAAGAATAAACGCCTGAAGGGAGGCGCCTAAACCATGCGCGTGAGCATCCTCGGTTTCGGCAGCGTCTGGCGGCGACGGCCGGGCAAGGACCCCGGCGACCCGAAACGTTTCGCCCGAGCGGCCTACTACAACACGACCGGCGTCGCGGTCAACGGCAAGTTGCGTACTCGCCCGCGGATCGTGGGGCACGTCCGGTTCAACGGTGTGGGCGGTTTCAATCCCAACTGCCCGGCGCGGATGATCGGGCGGACGTTCGAGTGCGAGGAGCCCTGTGTATGGGAGGGCCAAAACAAGATGCTCCTTAAAACCCTGCTTCCCCGCGGGGTGAAGCCCGACCAGTACCTTGTCGCCGTGAGGGCGCGGGAGGTCGGCCGCCTGATGGTCGGGCTGCCAGGGTGGAGTTCGGACGACGTCTGGGTCATCGCGTTGAGCGAGTGGCGCGAGGAGCAGGAGGGTCTGCTACTCATGGTGGCTCATGGCTGGGTGCGAACATCCATTGGAAAATACACCCTCAGGCCAGTGGCATCCGAGCCCAGGCGGGCGAGGCTTGAACTCACTCTCGCCGAGGAGATATAGTGGGATGCGTTACTGGAAAGGGTCCATTCACCTCAGCCCTTTACAAGACTACCCCCTCTTGCGGCAGATTCTTCGCTCGGATCACATCACTCATTCCCAATTGTTCGAGTTCATGCGGCTCGGCTCCCACGAGAGCTGCCGGCAGTCGTTCGCCTGGAGGGTTCGCCGCCTCGTGAGCCACGGCTTGGTCAAGCGGCGGCGGACAACCTGGTTTGGCGGCGAACCCGTCTACTCGATCCGAGCGGAGGCTGCCCAGGAACTCCAGGGACTGGAGGAATACTTCGTGGCATCGGGCAAGCCCGGCCAGGACCGCAGCACGAATGATCTCCTTCACGCCGTCGAGCTGAACAACATTCACCTGTCGCTGCTCCACGCGAAGCTCCCCGCGCGTTGGATTCCCACCACGGAAATTCGTTCCCTAAACAAGCTCACGACCTTTGGCTATGCCAAGGAGTACGACGCGGTGGTCGAGGTCACGGTAAACGGGGTCCGGAGGAAGTTTGCGCTGGAGTACGAGCGAAGCCGCAAGGCGATGTCTGACTATGATTGGGTAGCTGAGAAAGTAGCCGGCGAGGGACACGTTTCGCTGATCCTCTACCTCACTGCCAACTACGATCTGCTGAAGTTTTTGGCCCAGGGGTTTACGGGTGTTTCGGACCGGTTGGTCTTCGGGCTGGTGCGGGAATGGCACAACCGCCTTCTCGCCATGCCGGTCGAAACGAGCAATGGTTTCGGTCCACGACCCTTTCTTGAGTTGCTGGGGGCTACCGCACATACCTCTGATTTACCCTTCGATTGACCCACATTGCCATTCTTTGCCCCACTTTGCCCTTTCCGAGGGTCCCGTAAACCTTTGACCCCTCGCGAGTAATCGATTGACTATAGTATGCCCGCGCGTCGTTTTTCTGCCGAAAAACGACGCGCTTTCCTTCGTCTGTGGTTGTGAGAGCCACGCTGCGTCCGACCGCGTAGTGTTGCCTGAACTGATAGCTCGGAGATGTGGAGAGAGAAGTGTGAGCAGTCGCCAGAACGTGCGCCATCAGTCAGCACCTGTGTTCGCGGTCGACCGAGAGAGAGTGTGGTGCATGACGATGAGTGAGCGTGATAGCGAGTTGAGCAGATCCTGTGTTCACGTGAGTCCGTGGCAAATCGTCGGCCTCCCAGTGGCCGAGGTGTCTTACCCGGCGAGCCTGTGAGAGCAGCAAGTCGCGTCCATGATTCGCCCGCATGTGGAGATCACCGGATAGCCAGTTGGAGTTACGAGCCATCCAGTGGCGTGACTGGCCTGCGCCAGACGTCGTGGCCAGGCTCCCGTGATGTGAAAGCTCACCCCTTGAGCAGTAAGCGAATTGAATCCCAAACCCTACAGGAGGTGCACATGAAACTCTTTGAACTGTTACCTTGTGTGGATCTGCCCGGACAGCGCAGCCTGTCCGTCGCTCCGCCGATCGACCTGCTGGTGAAGCAGGCCCTGGCACGCCTTGAACGACGTCCCAGTCGTCAGTGGGTTGATGCCGTCCGAGACTTGGAGATTGGCGGCCCGGTTCGTCTGGAATTGAGCCTCGAAGAACTGGCTCTGCCAGGGTGAATTTGTTCAATCCGCCAAGTGCTATAAGCCTTAGATATTTGTAACTTCTTCTGGACAACCCAGTCGCGATGCTGTATCTTCCCTGATGTAGCAGGCGGAGAGTCGGAGTTGTACCGCGCTGGGGGGTGCCGCTTGGACCTTTGCGAGGTCGTGGTCCGGCCGGTTGGTTCCTTCGAAGAGTCCCGTTACCAGGAGTTGATGCAACAGCATCACTACCTGGGTTCTTTGCCGAAGATCAGCGAGACGCTGTGGTATGTCGCCACCAGGCAAGAGGAATGGGTGGCCCTGCTGAGCTTTTCGGCCTGTGCGCTCAAGTGCGCCGCGCGTGATCGCTGGATCGGTTGGGACTTTCGCCAGCGCTATAGCCGCTTGAAGTTGGTGGTCAACAACAGCCGTTTTCTCATCCTGCCCGACTGGCATGTTTTCAACCTGGGGTCCCGGGTTCTGTCTCTCTGCCAAAAGCGTCTGGCGCGCGATTGGGAAGCAACGTTTGGTCATGGCGTGCTGTTGCTGGAAACCTTTGTCGACCCGCAACGCTTTCGGGGGACCGTGTATCGGGCCGCCAACTGGGTGTATGTCGGGAACACGCGAGGATTCCGCCGGACGCGCTTCGGGTACACCGCGACGCCGCACTCTCCCAAAAGCGTCTTCGTCCAACCCTTACGGGCCGATGCCCGGCGGTTGTTGTGCCGCGCCCTCCTCAACCCCCCTTACCGTATAGGAGATTCCAAAATCATGCTCACCGCCGCGCAGATGCAATCCCTCCCCTCTTTCTTTTCCCAGATCCCCGATCCCCGCCGCGCCCAAGGACGGCGACATCGCCTGTACACGGTGTTGGGCCTTGCCGCGGGGGCCGTCCTCTGCGGTATGCGCGGCTACCGCGCCATCTCCGACTGGGCGCAAAGTCTCGGGCAGAAATCCCGCGAGCGCTTCGGGTGCCGTCGCCAAGGGGGCCGTTACGTGGTGCCCAGTGAGTACATCATCCGCGATGTCCTGATCCGCGTCGCCCCCGCCCCTCTAGACCGCGCCTTGCAACGCTGGAACGAAGTCCACGCGCGGCAGGATGAGACGCTGGCGATTGACGGCAAGACCCTGTGCAATGCCCTCGACGCGGAGGGTCACCCCACGCATGTGATGAGCGTCGTCGGTCATGAGAGCCAGATCTGCTACACCCAAAAAAAGTGGGCACCTTGCCCGTAGCCCATCGGGAAGAAGTCAAGCGCACGAACGAGATCAAAATGGCCATCCCGCTGCTGGACGCCATCGATATTCAGGGCAAGGAGGTTAGTGCCGATGCCTTGCTCACCCAGCGCCGCTTCGCCACCTATCTGGTCGAGGAACGCCACGCGCATTACCACTTCACCGTCAAAGGCAACCAGCCGGGACTTCTGGAAGCCCTGGAGTTCTACTTCCAGGAGCGCGGGCAACCCCATTTCGTGGAGCATACGCCCCCCGATCACGGACGCCTCGAAACGCGCAAAATCTGGACCACCACCGAACTCAACGACTATCTCGACTTTCCCCACGTGGGACAAGCTTTCGTCATCGAGCGGCACGTGACCGAGAAAAAGACCGGCGCGACTTCCCGAGAAATCGCCTACGGCCTCACCAGTCGAACCCCCGCCCAAGCCCGCCCG
>Ga0187891_1001248_pt1 | contig 22364 bp, 15 predicted proteins | sample June2016WEW_21_4_FD_132990 | JGI IMG/M metagenome (GOLD analysis project Ga0187891, IMG submission 132990) | Peatland microbial communities from SPRUCE experiment site at the Marcell Experimental Forest, Minnesota, USA - June2016WEW_21_40 | ecosystem: Environmental > Terrestrial > Soil >... | reverse complement strand
CGGCTTCTTCCTTGTCAGCCAGATCGTCTCGCTTCCCCTTGCGGAACTGCTCGACCGAATCGCGCCGCTGCTTGATGAGTGTGCGCAGGACCGCCAGGGTTTCCGGGTCTCCCAGCGGCTTGCCAAGTTCAACCTTCTTATTCATTAACGCCGCTTTCGCCATGCGAAGGACTGAGAGCTTGAGCTGTTCCTTCGCTTTCATGGCGGCAACCAGATCTTTTTCAACCTGCTCCACGATGGCCATGGTGTTTCATTGCCTCCAGAGTCTTGCCGACTATACCATAACCCTCATAACGTGTGGGAGAATCGCGTTGTCGGGACGGCGATGATGGGCGCCCCGGCAAACTTAGGCTGGTCTCTTGAGGCTGCGCCTTCGGCTGCCATTTACTCTCAGAGGAAGGGTGGCTATCCCGAGGAGAGCCAGACAGGGGGCGATAGGGGTCCGTAGGGAGTGACAGGGCCTGAAACGTGGATTGACAGACCGGCGTCGTCGTTGCAAAATGGTTGGAGCTCAAGGTGCGTCGGGAGTGTGGCGTAAGCCAGACATTTGAGGCGCCGCAACTCTCCCACCACTGCTGTTGTGCGCCCGTAGCTCAGCTGGATAGAGCACTTGCCTACGAAGCAAGGGGTCGGGTGTTCGAATCACCCCGGGCGTACCATTCCTGTCAATGATTTACGGTGGTCCAACCGGACGGCCAGACGGGTTTGCGTCATGCTTTGTGTGATAGTCCTCCTGGGTCTACCTCTTTCGCGCCTTAAGAGTCCCTTCTTCGTTGCAAGCGGTTCCGCGGCTGCACGCCGACCGACCGGCTTCGGGCGGGTGTGACAACGGCCCATGCTGGGATCCAGAGGGCCGATCAATTCCCGAATGACCCCTTCGGGAATTCCAGCTTCAAGCATTTGGGTGATGCATTGGTGTCGCGGCCCGGACCTCCCTAAGCGAAGTGTGCGGGCCCCAGGGTCGATACTGAAGACGTTGCGAACGATGATCGGCAGTGTCCGCAAATCGGGCGTGTCGGGAAACTGCGAAAGGTCGCCGAGTCGCTTCGACACTCGTGCGGGAAGGCGCAAGTTTTCCTTACCGGATGAGCCGGAATTGTTATAGATTGCTGATTTCTCTATTCTGGCGAAAGTCGAACGGAAGGCTCACTTTCGCGCTTAACCAGCGCTTGTGAGCGAAGGGAGGCTCTATGCAGGATAAGTCACGAAGGGGTTTTCTATCGGGCGTGGCAAGCTTACTGGCGGCGAGCGTGGCGCCTGCTGGGGCGGCGGGCTTAGCGGTGGAAGCAGGAGAGAAAGCTAGGAGCGCGGGTTTGCAGGCCTCGCACCCCGGCGACCTTCCTGCCCGCGATCGCCGCTTGGAGGTGCGCACACTGGATACGCCGAGGGTGCCTCCTTCCTGCCAATCGCGAGCCGCGTGGGAGGAGCGGGCCGCGAAACTGAGAGAACAGATCCTGGTTGCGGCGGGTCTATGGCCACTGCCGGAAAAGACTCCGCTGCGGGCCCAGGTGTTTGACCGCATCGAGCAGGAAGGCTACTCCGTTGAGAAGGTCTATTTCGAAAGTTATCCGCGCTTCTATTGCACGGGGAACCTCTTCCGTCCTCGCGGTGGGTCCGCTGCACCGCCGTTTCCCGGCGTCCTTTGTCCTCACGGGCACTGGAACTATGGACGACTCGAACACAATCCCGGCGACATAGACGGCTGCTCCGTTCCCGCACGCTGTATGAATTTTGCCCTGCAAGGGTATGTGGCCTTTGCCTACGACATGGCGGGATACAACGACAGCTTCCAGGTACCGCACAATTGGGGCCGCGACATGAAAGCTCCCTGGACCCTGTCGCAGGAAGCGCTTCGCCTGGGTTTATGGGGAGTCGGCCTGCTGGGGCTGCAGCTTTGGAATTCGATTCGGGGTGTCGACTTCCTGATCTCACTCCCTGATGTGGACCCGCAGCGCATTGCCGTGACCGGCGCTTCCGGCGGAGGGACGCAGACGTTCCTATTGACGGCTGTGGACGAGCGTGTGCGCGTGGCAGCCCCGGTCAATATGATCTCGCACTTCATGCAGGGAGGAGACATTTGCGAGAATGCTCCCAACCTGCGCATCGATACGGATAACGTCGAGATCGGAGCCATGGCAGCGCCCCGCCCCTTGCTCATGGTTTCGGCGACCGGGGATTGGACCTGCGATACTCCTCGAGTCGAGTACCCTGCCGTCCGTGCGATCTACGACCTGTTTGGCGAGAGCGACCGTGTCGCATGCGTGCAGTTCCCGGCGCAGCACAATTACAACCGTCTCAGCCGTGAGGCCGTTTATCAGTTCTTCGCCCGCTGGCTGAGAAAGGACCCCGTCAAGACATACGCGGAAGGGCCGAAGGAAAAGGACCAGGACTTCTCGCTTGATCCCGGACGCCTACTGGTTTTCAATCGGCGGCAAGTACCTGCCGAGGCGTGTGATGCCCAACAGCTTGCCGAATATCTTGTGGCGGGGACGCGCCAAAGGTTGGAGAAATCCGTTCCCCAAAATGCTGTAGAACTGGAGAGGTACCGGAAGCAATTCGGACCGGCGTTCCGGGTTGCGCTGAAGGCCGAATCGCCAACTCCTGATGATCTGCGGTGGTGGCCTCTGCCGGGTGGACCGGGGGAACGAGACAGTACGTGGCAACATTTGATCGTTGGGCGCGCCTCTGCTCAAGACCGCATCCCGGCACAGCTAGTGATTCCGCCGGGGCGCTTTACGTTCGCCGCGATGATTGTTCACCCGCAGGGCGCAGAAGCCGCCCTCGGCTCACCTCGGTCGCCCTCCCCACTGGCGCAAGAATTGAAGAAGCGTGGATGCCTCTTGTTTGCTATCGATGCGTTCCAGACCGGAGAAGCGGCCGACCCGTCGCGGAAAATGGAACGCCCCTACTTCTCCACTTACAATCGTACCGATGATGCGCAACGAGTGCAGGACATCCTCACGGGTCTCGTTTACCTCGAAGAAGCCTGGCGGCCCAACAGGATCGCGGTCATTGGCCAAGGCGCGGCGGGACTGTGGAGTCTGCTGGCTCGTCCCTTCTTTCGGACTCCTTTAGCTTTGGTGGCCGATGTGGCGGGGTTCGACACTGCCGATGACGCCGCTTACCTGGAAAGTCTGCACATTCCACTGCTGCGGCAGGCCGGTGACTTCCAAACGGCGGCATTGCTGGCATCCCCCTCGCCGCTTCTGCTGCATAACCTTGGCTCGCACTTCTCAAGTGAGCCGTTCGAACACGCTTTCAAGGTTCAAGGCGTTGCGGATCGGTTGCGAGTGTCTACCCAGGAGTTGTCTGCTGTAGAAATCGCGACGTGGATGACCAAAGTTTAGCTCAACACTGATTGGGACTGGTTGTCGGACGGACTCAAGACGCTGGCTTCACCGTCGCACTTTGCCGAAGAGCGACAACGGCGTTTGGGGCGGGCGGCTAAGCAGACCACCAGCGATCAAGCAGCCGAACAAGAGGACATGCTGCGCGGCCATCGTCGCAAGGGGCCACCAATAGCGGGTATCGTGCAAGGCGTCCATCGCCAACCGGACGAGCCCTGGGACGTCGAGGGGCAGCGACACCTCGAAGCTGAAAAGGCTTAGGGTCGCCGCAAATGTTAGCACGCCTAGCAGCGCCGTCTTGCGATGCAGCCGACCGATGACCCAGCCGGTTGCCACAAGCTTAAGGCAGTTGAGTGTCAGGCTGGCGGTTGCTGCCCAGTGCGCGCCCACTAGGGGCGCCGTCAAGAGAAACAGGGGGCGCTCGGCGAGGTAGGTTAACGCGATCAGCACCGCCCAGCCTACGGCAAGTGGCCGCAACGCCATCCATAACCAGCGCCGTACCATAACCGCAGTCTAACCCAGAATCTGTCTCGTTGGACTGGCACCTCTCTCAGACGCCAGGCTAAGGCGACGAAGTTCGTCAATCTGAGATCTGAAAAGGGAGGAAATTACTGGCTCTGGGTGCGGAAGTCCAAGAGCGTTCCGGCGCTCAGGCGAAAATTCCCCTGGCTATCCGTCAGCACAGAAACATACCTCGCGCCGCCATCCGGTGCCCGGCGGGACCGGGCTTTGATAGAGTCTGAGGGCGTTTTGCCCCCTTGCGGGTAGTCTCCGTTGCTTTCGGCCTTCTCGCCCACCCGGCCTGCCCCGCCGTGCGAAACGGGACCTCCCTGCCCACCGCCCGTCCCAGGGTGCGGTCCGCGGAGGCCCTGGGTGCGCTGCGGCGTGGGTTGCGTTGAGTTCGGTTCAGTTGCCGTGTCCGATCGTTGGCCCGGAGTCCAAATTACCGAATGGATAACTGCGTTCAGCCGATAAATGTTCGCGCCGCTCGTCAAGCGATCGAAGACGATGGCTATCTCGGAGCCCTTTTGACCCTTGCCCACACTCTGCGGTCGTACGCCGGTCACCCGGCCCACTAGCCGGTCGCCTTCGTGCACAACCGTCCGTCCTCCCTGCTTGAGATTCCCGGCGACGCGCACAACAATCCCGTCCCCAGTTCGCGTCGCCAGCACGTCCAGCGCGGTTTGCAGTTCGGCAACAAGCTTGGTCCCCGGTCGCACCCTCGCAGGGCTCGGCAGCGTGGAGGCCGCCTGCGATGGGCTGTCGACCTGCACGAGATCAGCATGGCCGGCGAATGCCAACGTGGAAAGCTCGCCTGGCAGGGCTATCAAAAGCCCCAACCCGACCGCAAAGAAAGACCGGCTTGGTCCGCGGATTCGCACTTTCGCCGGCACAGCATGCCCCATCGAAACCTCTCCGCTTCGCGGTCTCACAGGCATCTTGCAACAAAACCCCTTCGCACCACAAGCCGATATCAGCGGCGCCAATCCGTCGATAACTTGAGGGTATACCGCGAGGACGTAGGGGCGAGGCGCCGCCTCGCCCCTACAGGCAGCACCCTCCGGATCAACGTTAGCATGTCACTCGAAGGTTATCCCCAGAAACGATGACGGATATCGTGGGTCGACAACGTCGCGCCAAGGGGGATCTGTACTGACAGGTCTATGTGGTCGAGTACTCAAGAGACACGACGCCCCTTCTGTAGACTTTGTGGGAAGAGAGCTATAAGGAATGGGCAACTGCAAATCAACACTTCACTGGAGCTGATCCAACAGCCTATTTGCATCGGTCAGCAACAATTGAGGTGCGGCTCCGGAGATATGCTTTCCGGTCTGAGCGTTAACCTCGTTGATAAAGGCCTTTAAGAAGCCTTCGGCCGTTTTCTTGTCACCTCCGGCGGCGGCATTGGAAGCAGCAGTGATCTTGTTTGAAAGGACCTTCGCCATGCCCTTGCCGTCGATCAGGTCCAGGACCAACATATACCTGATGTCGTCGAGCGTGCCCTCATACGTCCCAGCCGTAGTCCCAATTTCTGGTGACTCCAAGGCCGGAGAGTCTTGGCGTTGGTCCTTAGAGTCTGCATCGATGGGATCGAGTATCCCAACAGGCTCAGTTACAGGTTCGCCTGAGGCTTTGAGGTACTCCGGCTCAGCGACGGCTTCGCCGCCCGTCACAGGCAGTGTTGGGGAGGGCGGTTCAGCGGTCAGTTGAACAGAGGCAGGGGTCTCCTCTCTGTGGAGGTCCTCCCCCTGTTTCTCACTGGGGCTTGGAGGGACTGCATCCGCAGCCACCTTTTCTGTTGGGGCTATTTCTTCCGTCGGCTCCGTCGGAGTCGCCGGTTGGGCAACAGAAACGGGAACTGGTGGCACAGGAGGGACAGAGGTGGACATGACGAGTTTTCCACGAGAAGCGGCAAGCCCCAAAGGCTTGCCGAACGACTGGTTCACAAGGTCTTGGAGTCGTTCCCACTCCTCATCCTCCAGATTGTCGTGAAAACTGACGAATTTCACAAACCCCGAGAAGACGTGCTGCCCTCGAGCAAGGGCGTCAGCATCCGGATGTGTGTCAGGCCAACCTGTTCCGGCGATACTATCGCGTAGTTCTCGCGCTTTTTCCTGACACTGTAACAGTGGGGTAAACTCAATGCCGTTTACGTGAGTGATCGTGAGGACCTTCTCCAACTCTCCGCACGCCGCTTGCTGAATGTTCCGGTGCGCAGTTTGTTTCGCGACTACATCCGACACAGCCTCCATGAATGCCCGAAGGTCCTTGATCGAGCTGAGTTCTGATGTCCGGGGCAGTGCAGCAATTGGCTCCGAGACCCTGAGCACGTCGCTCTTAATCGCTTCAAACTGTTCCCCAGAATTCGCAAGTTCCCGAAGCAGGTCGTGAGGCACGGGGCGTCCCACACTGTCCAGCAGTTCGCCGGCCTCTGGAAGGTGACGGGCCAGGAACTTGAACCTCGTCTCAAGGGCATTCAGTTGATTGATAAGAACTTCGGAAAACGGCGCCATGATTCCCTCTCTCAGCATTCTCTCCCGTCAACTAGAACGGATATGTTACGCAATTCTCGAGCGAACTGCAATGGAGACTACGGGTGCTGGGTTATGTGTCCAAATCGCTTGAGTCGTTTCGCTCCAGAAATCCCGCCTCCGGCTGCGCGGCTGGTCCCACAATAGCCACGGTCAGCGGTATCCCTGTTAAGCTCTCGGCCCGGTAGCCACCTCGATCTTCCATCATCCCCATCTAACTGTGGGGATTACATGGTGATCGCACTGAAGCCACCAAAGCGTCAAGAGTACCAAAGTGCTGATTACATCCATCGGAACCGGTGATTGCAGCCCCGAGTCGCTTCACTCCCGCGCGTAGATTCGATTCGAGCTTGTAGTGCCGGCATCTTGCTGGTAAGTTTGGATGGCAGAGATTGGCCTGTTCGACGCCGAATAATTCATTGTCTCGATCATTCAATTCCTTTCAAGAGGGGAGCTTGTCATGCGTACTCAACATTCACGGCGACAATTCTTAAAGAGTAGCGCTGCCGGGGCGGGGAGCCTGCTTGCCGGCAAAGCGGTTTTGCTGGATGGCGAGGCGTTTGCGTCCGCGCCCAGGCCGGTGCCGCCCAGCGACCGCGTGCGCTTCGGGATGATCGGCATCGGCATGCAAGGTTCGGGGTTGCTGCCCGCCGCCATTTCACTTCCCGGCATCGAGTGCGCCGCCGCCGCCGACCTGTACGACGGCCGCCACACGCTGGCCAAAGAGCTCACGGGCAATCCGAGCCTGCCGACTACGCGCCGCTACCAGGAACTGCTCGACCGCAAGGACATCGACTGCATTGTGGCGGCGGTGCCCGATCACTGGCACCGGCGAGTGGTGGTGGATGCGTGCAACGCGGGCAAGGACATCTACTGCGAGAAGCCGATGTCGCACGCCGCGGGGCAGGGCTTCGACATGGTGGAAGCGGCGGAGCGGAACAGCCGCATTGTGCAGATTGGCTCGCAACGCGTCAGTTCCGTGCTGTGCGCGAAGGCTCGCGAACTCTACCACCGCGGCGCCATCGGCGAGGTGGAGCATGTGGAGCTCAGCCTGGGACGCAACGATCCCACCGGCGCGTGGGAGTATCCACCGCCCTTCGATCTTTCGCCGGAGAATCTTGACTGGGACACCTGGCTGAACGACGCCCCGAAAATTCCGTTCGATAAGTACCGGTTCGCACGCTGGCGCTGTTGGAAAGAGTATGGCACGGGCGTGGGCGGCGACCTGATGGTGCATCTCATCAGCGGCATGCTGGTGACGCTCGGCTGGAACGAGCCGCCGCGCTCGGCTTGCGCCCTGGGCGGCATTTTCCGCTGGAAGGACGGCCGCAATATGCCGGACCTTCACCTGGTGCTGTTCGATTACCACGGCGTCCCCGTTTACGTCCGGCTGGGTTTGGGTGCGGAGTCGCCTGAACTGGCCCGCTTCATGGGCCCGAAGGGGATTCTGGATGCGGGAGAGTTCGAACTTCGCCACTCGCCGCAGCGGGGCGTGGATACTGCTCCCAGCTACTATTCCAGCAGCTTCCCGCAGAAGATGCGCGACGAGTATTTCAAGCAGTGGCACGCCGAGCATGACGTCCCGCCGGGCCAGGAGCCGCTGATGGATGACACCGTCTATCACGGCAACGATTGGGATGACGTGCGACCCCACTTGTGGAATTACTTCCAGGCGGTGAAGTCGCGCAAGCGGGTGGTTGAAGATGCGGTCTTCGGCAACCACGCCGCCATCGCTTGCCACATGGCCAACGAATCGTACTTCCGGAAGCAGCCGGTGTTCTGGGACGCCGCGTCGCGCAGCCTCAAAACCTAGCAGGACAATCGCCGAGGGGCAGGGTGGAGCGGGCCATGGCCCCTGCCCGGGTAATAGCCTAGCTTGATATGCACCGGCCCCTTGCCCGCCGCCCGCGCGCAGGGCGGCGAGTTCTGCTGCCGGGGGTTGGAAACCTCCGCCGCAACTGCCGATCGTCTTCCATTACTCTTCCAGCAAAAGCATGATTTCGACGTTGGGATATAACTCCAGAACCTTCCACGGACCGTCACTCGACACCGGTATGCTTTGATCTTCCGGAACGACGGTTACCTTCTGAAAGGGAACCACCCCCGCATTCAGGCGCAGGTGAATGTACTGGGGATGATAACGGGCCATCGCCGTCGCGTGCCAGGACAGGTCATCCACAATATGCGCCAGGAGGCGGCCCGCTTGTTTCCGCAAAAAAACAAAGTAGCGGCCGGGGTCCTCCGCGATCGTCCAAACCGGCTCTCCAATCGCCTCCTTCCAAAGCTCAGCAAGGACTTCGGGAGACTCCGCGAAAGCGGACTCCGTAACGGTCGCGAAGTACGCGGTGCCGGCTCCCACCCGGTTGCTGGCCAGCACGGGCAGAGATCCTTCTGTTTCCACGTCGCCCCATTGCAGGACGTTGGCGGACCTGGGGCGCACCAGAATCACGGGAGGCTTCAGGCTTACCTGTTTTCCCTTCCGTTCAAGCGCGATCCCCTCGAAAGCGACCGGCTCAAGAAAGCCGGCGCCGACCACACCAAAAGCGTCGTCAACCTTCGGGGTGTCGTCGCTTCTTGCCAAGCCTGCTCCCCTGCCGAAAGCCAAAACCTTGCCGCCCCGCTCCAGAAAGCTGCGAACTTTCTCCCGCTCCACGCTACTCAGGTTCACGCGGTCGGGAATGATCAGGGTGCGGATGCCCGCTGGAAGCTCATCCCAGCGCTGCTGATTCGGGCAGTTCACGAGCCGGCAAGGCAGATACCCGGCTTTGCGCAGGCTGGTCTCGAGCGCCAAGACCTCCTGTCCGTAGTTAAGAGGTCCGCCCGGCCACACGAGATCTTTCGCATCAGCGGTTCCTAAGATAATACCTACGTCGCAAAAGTTGGTGGTCCCTTCCAGGTATTCCCGCCTTTGCTTCAGCCATCTCCCGGCCGTCCCAAGGAGTTCAACACATCCCTGGTCGGTCGTCCCATCATGGCCCAGGGCCATAGCCAGGTAGAGGTTGATCCCTCCACCTAGCGTCAGCGCCGCCGCGCTGGCGATGTGGTCCTCGCTCCGGTTCGTCTTCAGTGGTCCGCTACCGAGTGGAGTGAACCAATCATCGGAAACCAGATATCCGCCCTCTACGGGTTTGGCGTATTGTGAGAGCTTTGGGACCGCGTCCTGCTGGGACTTCTCATCGTGAAGTTCTGCGCTAAAGTAGTCCGCCGGTCCCGCCAGGCCGATGGCCCAGCGAGGTCCGGAGCCTACCGGATCGGAAGCGCCATTGTAAGTAACCACGGCCGAGGGCTTCGTCTTCCTCATGTAGGCCGCGACTTCCTGGATCCAGTTGGCCACCGAATCCACCGCGAAACGCCGCCGCTCTTCCGCAGTGGCCTCCTCTGCGGTCTTGCCGTATTGCTTGCGGAAGGCTGCCTGGGTCCAGGGATCAGAGGAGAAGGTGGGGTAGTTGGGCACGTCCAGCCAAAGCCCGTCGACGTCATAATTCACGAGCAATTCCTCGATCTGCTGGAGCGCCTTCTCATGGAACGGGGAATACATGCTCAAGAGGTTCTCCGCCCAGGGAGAGGGAAAGGTGATGGGGTTGCCTTGTTGATCCCGGCACGCCCACTGCGCAAATTCCGGATTACCGTCGTAGAAGATATTGAAATAAATGATCAATTTCAAATGGGCGCGCCGGCATTCCGGCGCGAGATCCGCCAGAAAATCCCGTTGAGTCACGAAATGGGTGGTCTTCGTCTTGCGAAAGACCAGGCCGTCAATCCATTTGTCGTACCAGATGATGTCAGCCATTCCGGCGCTCTTGGCGTCCGCCACCAACTTCTTCGCGTCAAAGCTCTTCCCAATGCCGTTCGCCCACTCTTTCACCGAAAAGCCATGGTGCTCCGGGTCCTTGATGAACCCCACCATCAAGGTCAATTGAGGAGGACGGTAAAAGTCGATGGGGTTGGCCGTCTCGGCCGAGCCACGACCGTGCGCGACCGGCCTATTGAATTCGTCACCGCGATGGAATAAAGACGCGGCACGAACGGAGAGGAACGGCGGCAGCGCGGCGACTGCGCCGAGAAACGTGCGCCGATCGAATTGGCGGGTGGCCGCGCAACTTGCCGGTTGTGTTACGTGCCCTTTTGCCGTGTTCATGAGGATGTATCCTTTGTTTTCAACGACTTCTTGGCTTTGTTTCCACGATTTTGGCGTCTTTCGTCGCCCCCGGCTTCCGTTCGCGGGCCGATTTCGAAGCCTGCCGCATTCCTCAGGCGCCGTCTTGCCAGTGCGATGCGTGAGATACCGCCAAGCCCACTTTTGGGGTTCAATGCGCGCATTTGGCACTCAAATTTGAGTTCGTTTTGCATGGCAATAAAAGGTGATGTCCTTTGTTTTCAACAACTCCTTGAGTTCGTTCCCACGATTTTTGTATTTTCTTTCCATCCTGCGGTTTCCTGATCGAGGGCCACCTCCGAACCCTTCGGCGTCGCCGGACGCCCAGAAACCATGAAAATGGGCCGACACTGGACGGATGTGGCGCGGGCGTCTCGCCCGCTGTGGCACGGGCATCCTGCCCGTGCGCGGGAGCGGGACGCTCCCGCGACCGCGGGCGGGACGCCCGCGCCACGATTTTCAAAGAAGAGCGCACTTTTTGGGTTCGATTTGCGCAAAATACGCTCAAAACTGAGTTCGTTTTCAGTTCGTTTTCAATATGCCTTTCTTTGTTTTCAATGACATACTGGGTTCGTTCGTGTGATTTTGCACTTTTTCGGAGTTCCTGCCTCCCCGGTTCGGTCGTTAAATCTCGAGGTCGAGAAGTTGAGAGGTCGAGAAGTCGAGGAGTGGCCAACAGCCTTCCGGCCGGCGGCCTGAGGGCAGGGGGCGCGGTCAGTTCCCGGTTTTCGATTCCTGGACTTCTTAACTCCTCGACGCCTTGACTCCTCGACTTTTTGACTGTGAAGGATTCGACATTGCGTGTGCGGCGGGTAGGGAGAGGAAACAGCGAATTGGAACCACAGGCAGGGACCGAAAACCGAGGCAGTCTTTCCAGCATAACGTACCCAGGCAGGGCCTAACCGCCTGCCCAGATACTCGACAATTCTAGCCTATGCTGTCGCATTTGTCAAGGGAAAAATGCGCGGAGAACAGAAAGTCCGATCCGGCCTGGGAACCGGAATACGCCCCTTGTCGCGGGGGCGCATCCGTCCGGACGATTGTTGTTTGGTGCCCAATTGGAGTGAGAAAAGCGCAGACAACTGGACAGAAACCGTCGGGAAGTCTGCGCTTGCTATTGAACAAGACTATACGACCATTACGGCGAGATCATATGGGTGGGATGCCGACTACCAATCCAAGTGACCGTAAGCAGGCACCATAACCTCCCCGAAGCGGACTTCTGGGAGCCAGCGGTACTTGTCCGGTTTGCGCGTTGGTCGGTTATTGGCGGTCATTGTCGGGCACCCATAGAATCCTCTCGTGAACAAGGAAAAATGCAACCAACCGCTAGGCCTTATGGGTAGTGCCTCAGTTTGAAAATAGATTGGAAGGGGAATTGCTGTGGCCGACGAAATAAATGGATGGCCGGAGAACATGCCTTATCCGGCGGGTAATTGGTGGACCTCCATCAACTGCCCAAAGTGCGGCGCCGTTATATGGCCAGCCATCAACAAGAGGGTGGTGAATAGCTGCACTTTTAACGAAAAGTTCAAATGTCAGAACTGCGATTTTAAGGGGAGTTGGGTTTGGGTAAACCCGGAGGCTCCCCAAGCCCGTATTCCTCCTCCAGCCATTCTTGAGAAAACTGCTCCATCTTGAGATCGGCTACTGTAGCTGTGAATCGAGTTCCGCACTTCAGGCAGGTTATGGACCAAGAGTTCGTTGCTTCATCGAATGATTTGTGAGTTGGAGGTAGACCAGGGATTACAGCAAAGTGCTGGCAATCCTTATTTGGGCACCAGAATCCTCCGATGATTGGTGACATGAAGTGGTCCTTTTAAGTCGTAATTCAAGAACGGAGGTGCGCGATTTTACCGCTTATTGATGGCTTTTGAAACAGCAAACAAAGAAAGGGGAATTGCGTGGAAAGGCCGATGCTCGTTGACATTCGCCGGAAAGGGCAATATTCTCTCACCCTCAAATCCTCATTGAGGCCAAGGGCGATGACTATTGTCATAGGGATGCTTTGCTCGGATGGCATTGTTTTGGCGGCCGATCGTCAGCTTACCCGCACCGATGGTCACAAATACGAAGAGCAGAAGATTTTCCCCATCGACGGACGGGATTGGAAGGCAGTTCTTACCTATGCGGGAGATCCAGGATTCGTCAGAGAGGTACAACAGCGGCTGGTGGATAGCCTCAACAAAGAAGAGGTCAAGGCAGACTCCGGAGCCATTCACGATTCTCTGGAAGAGATATTAAACAGCATGGGCAGGCAGTACGGAGATGTAGGCACAGAGCTGCTGGTTGCTGCATGGGCGAGCCGAGAGCGGGCGCAACTATGGAAGTTCGACGGGAGATCAATCCACCAAGCCTACGGCTTCAACTGCCTTGGAGTTGGCGATTCTTCCCTCATCGCCTATTTATCCAAATCTCTCTACGATCCAGCCCTTACCATTCAACAAGCAATCCGCCTTGCTGTTTACTGTGTTTCCAAGGCGAATGAGTTTATCGACAAATGTGAGGGAGGACCGGACATCGCAACCTTGAACCAGGAAGGTACCATTGGAGCCGTTGGTCAACATCAAGTGCGGGAAATGCGTGCTGGGATGGAAGAGGTTGAGCAAGCAGCATTGACGAGAATTGTCTTCCCAAGTTAATATCCCGCGAAAGCTTTCCTCTTTTTAACCTTCGTCATTTTCCCCACCACTCCTTTGGCAGAGACCTCGTTCCGCTGTTGACAAAGGACTATATTGGTGAAGTAAGGTTGGGTTGAATACTAACGCCTTTGGGGGTGATGGATAATATGCCAAACGACAACAGTCCTAAAGCCCGTACCATTACAGGTAATATTATGGAGGCAGTCCGTCCTGCCTCGAAATTATTCCGAGTCCCTGACACATCACGTCTGGAAAGGGCACTGAAGATCGACCCCGAGAGCGTAGAGAAGAGACAAGAAATTCGCGATAAGGACCGCGCCAAAACTCCTTCCCCGAACGATGAGGCTCAACAGTTATTGGAAAAACATCTTCAGTATAAGCGCAGTCAAAGGAGACGAGCCTTCGCTGGATCTAATGCAAAGTGAGTTCTATGGCTATCGCGCCAAGAGTGAAGCCGACCATCGAAACAACGGTTGCGATATAGGTTTTCCAAGCGGTTGAAACGGCGCTTGAAACCCTCGGGAATGCCGGAGCTTTGAAAAGGAAGGTCAACAAACCAACTACCGCAAGCGCAATGGGGGAAGCTACGAGCAATCCAGTGTAAAGTAATCCCCGTCCTACAGTAATCGCGATATTGGATGAAACGAAGTCCACGACTCCTCCAAGGACCGCTGACGAGATCAGGGGAATGAAAACGAATTTTACGAACTTCTTCAGCCAAGGTGATATTCCAGACCGGACTTTATCAGCGGCCTTCTCACGTGCACTGGATGCCTCAGTTCCTTGTTCGATGGGTTTAGGCAAGGCAAACCTCGGCATTCTCAAATTACGGAATACTGTGGGACCCAAACCTTTTGCAAGAGTGAACGATCCGAACGAAACTAGAATGAGCGTTATCCACTCGACTGCAATTTTCGCTGTCTCAATATGCGGCTCGTAGTAATAAACATCGTCGGCTCCCGGCTTGCTTTGAATGTGTATTTTGTTGTACAGGAAATGGAATCCAATCCCCCTATGAATCGGTCCCATATCGTAACGCCAAGGCGGAAACAGTCCGATGAGCAAGGACATGAAGACGAAGAAAACCAAGACGCCTTTCTGCAACTTGTTCATAGGTTCTCCTCAAAAGTGCGCGAAAGGACTGGCGGGATTTTAGCATAAACAGAAACTTCTGGGCAGGAGGTCAGAGCATGACCGTAGAACGAAAGATTGCGGTGGGATTAGAGGATATCGAAGCGATTTGTTTTGAGTGCCTAAAGCAAGGCTGCGGATACAAAGTTTCAATTTCTCCCGATGCCTTTGAGCGCATTCCCCAAAGCTGCGAACAATGCGGAAGCCGATGGACTCCGTTAGACAACACAGGGGTTTCGTCGTCAAGGCCCTGGGTGTTTTCCAGTTTTGCTAATTCTCTGAAGATGATCCGCAACCTTATCGCTTCTCAGGCTGGATTTAACTTCAGAGTTCTTTTGGAATTCAAAGAGCCTAAACAGTAGGAGGAGCGGCCCGCTTCTTCTTGTACGGTCCGCGCGGCCCGAACATTGGCTCTGGAAGAAGCTCTGCGATTTCCTCAATACTCCAAACGTGATCTGAAACTCCCGCTTCCATCGCTGGCGTGACTCTGAGGGTGGCGTGAATCCGGCAGAAATTGTAATACATGAAGTGAAGGGCCACTTGATAGGCGTGGTTCTCGACTTTCTTTGAGAACGCATTCGTGAGCCGAGTGAAGCGGCGCATCCCCATTCGCATCGTGAGATTCTGACGTTCCACATAGCTCGTTGAAATGTGGTCGGGATCGGGATTACCCTGAATCTTTTTCACCTCACAGCCAACGCACTTCGCGGGGCTGTAGCGGGTTTCTTCCTGTGATGATTCATAAATCTTCTGGAGCATCGCGTAATCCACATCTGCCCCGAATGCACCCTCGACAGCTTCTAGATAAGCTCTGTGCCCGTCAGTTGTGAGTTGCACGCGATTGGCGAGTCGGCTTTTCAAGTCGTCAATAAACATGGAGGCTGAGCGTGCGTTGCGCGTTCCCACCAGGAAGGAAGGCACCAGCTTCGTATCAGCGTCAATCGCCGTCCAGGTCCACACGTCGCCAAATCCGAAGTGACCCTTCTTATCTTCGGGCACATTCTTTTCCTTCGCATAAACAAAGGCCCAAATCTCGTCGCACTGGATTCGCTTGCACTTCAGGTTGCGGAGAGCTTTGTCCTGATACTCGGCAGTGGCGTGGCCAATATCTACAAGGAGTTTTGTGACCGTGTTGAATGAAACGTCCGCGAGTCTGGCGGCAGCCCGAAGGCTCATTCCCTCAATCAACATGCCGATTATTTGGGTTCGCTTTTCCTTGGTGAGTGTGTTCATACTGAATATTATGCTTGACGAATTATCTCTTGTCAAGCACAAAATGCAGTTTGAAGTAAAAATCTTCTAGGGCTTTTAGACCGCTCCTGCCAATTTCAATTTGACAAGAGACTATGACCGCAAGTTACCTTTTAGGTTTGGAGACTAGCTTCGCCTAGCGATTCTTCCAAGGGTTGTGATGACGTTACGGATGACATTGGAACTAAATACGGGGAGAAGTGTAACGATGACTGATTGGATTGACGATTTCGAGAAAAAGGCAAAGGGCGCGGCCAACATTCAGAAACAATTACGGCTGCACGATTCCCAAATCATCCAGGGCAAGGCTCCAACGTTCTGGAGTGCAACCGTCGCTTGGGTGAAACACTATTGCGGCAAGCTATCGGAAAAGTTCCCCGATGAACCGAGATACCGCTGTGAGATAATTCGAAAATCCACCGGCGGATTGCGTTTTTTTGCTGGCGGGACTCTCCCTCACAAAGGAATCGACGCGGAACTGAACCTGGATGGACAGTGCATTGTGATTCAGGAGGGTTTTCGTCAAAGCAGGAATGAAGCGGCTGTCGAGGATGGCTCCCCTTACCAGGTCGAGATTACTGTTGGAGAACAAGAGCAACTGATGGTTAGCTTCAAGGGAAAACTTCACGAATCTTCCGAATCCCTAGCGGAGCACTTTGTTCGATTCGTCTGTGACATACCGTAAGGATTCTCTTGGAATTCAAAGAACCAGCTAGCGATTCTTCCACCGGGAGTTCGCAGCCTTCTTAGCGATGGCTGTCCGGCGCGAAGCGGTTAGACGCCGTGCCCTGGCCACTCCGCCCTGTAGCCCCCCGGCTCGACCTCTGACTACCCCAGGGTGCCGTTTGTCCTCGCTGACCGTATCCTCGACTTCGCCGGTCGCAATGTCCACAATCATTTTTGCCAGTTGGTTAGGATCGCGGGGTCTGTTTGCCATGCCCCCATTATCGCAGGCTTGAACCGCCAGTCAAGAGGGGTGAAATTCAAACTGAGGCACTACCGCCTTATGTAATAGCTTGTGGAGGACCAATTTTGGATGTATTGTTTGTGGGTGTAATTGCCCCCCACACAGCGGAGGTACGTCATGTCCAGCCCTCGCAGGGATTTCCTTAAAGAATTATTAGCCGCAGGGACGCTCCCGGGCTTAATTGCTTCGCCGGGCTTCGGTCGATCCATGGATGCACTCCTCGATCAAGACAACGCGAAGAATATCAACCCGGACTTGGACGCGAAAGCTTACAGTTTTTGGTCCGATTTTCTATCTTCCGACGCAGAGCCGATCGTTGGAGCCAATGGGCAGCGCCGGGGAGGAGGTTCCCCGCGTCCGGACGACGTCCAGCCGGTTTTTATGCGTTACGGCCCCGAAGGATTCAAGAATGCCGCCGAATTGGACATCAGCAAGCTGGTTTCCGCGGGTGACGTGATGGTGGGTGTGAACACCTCGGCGGTCAAGCTCGCGGAAGAGGATCAGAGGACATTGCAGCGGCTGCAAAACGCCCAAATTCGCGTCGATGTCGCTCAGAAAACAGCAATTCTCCCGATCCTCGAAGCGATGGCCTATACGGTCGTAGGGGGGATGCGTACCGGCCAGGGGGAAATAGCGAGCAAGTCCAAGTCGAAGACTGCGAAAAAGGCCCCCCCAACCGTACAAAGTATCAGCTCCAGCTCCGACGCAGCGTGGCAAAAAATGCAGAATATTCCGCTCCCCGCGGGAGAGGGTCGATGGGCATTAAACCTCGAAGCGCAAAAAAAAGATTCCCTATTCTGCAAGGTGCTCCAAAACGTGGTAAAGATGTCGGGGCTGTTTATGCCGATGCTTGGGTTTCCGGGAATCGCTTTGTCCGCGCTGAACTCATTCAACACCCTCTACGGAGTGCTGCACGCGGGGACAATACCGATCATCAAGGGGAATCCTGTTCGCGTATTTGCGACACAAGAGGCAGTCCAACGGACGGGAGCGCCCGGCTCGGTCACGGGGATCCTGCTCCAAAGCGGCACTTACATTTTGATACCGGCAAAGCAGTCGCCACCGGTCGATCAATTGAAGAACCTCTCCGTCATACAGGGCCGCCTGGTTCCCCCGAAAACCGCCGTGGCCGACCTTGACGAGGCCGCCGCGGACACTCTGAAGGGCGTGACCTACGCGACCTTCGATGTGGAGGTAACGTCTACCACGCTGTTCACAGGCGCAGCAAAAAAATCGGGATGAGGAATGGAAGTTACGTAGAAGTCTTGGCACTCCCGCGCGGGAGTTAGCGCGTCCGCAAGGAGGTAGCGCCATGATGCGGAGATTCGTCTTTTTGGCGGTTGCGTGCCTGGCGCTGGCTGGGCCACTTCGCGCCCAAAGCTCTTCCGGCAATGCCGGCCAACCACAGAGCGAAACCACATTTCTAGAACCCGGTAAACCACTCGAGCAAACATTGCAGGGCGGAGAGAAACACACCTATGCGATCCGCGCTGATGCAGGACAGTTCCTTCACGCTATTGTCGACCAGCTTGGCATCGATGTGGCCTTAACGCTCTACGCCCCCGGCGGCAAAACGATCGGCTCGATGGATAGTCCGAACGGTAACTTTGGCCTTGAACAAATCTCCACGATTGCCGAAGCGCCGGGGATTTACCGATTGGAAGTGGCCTCCGGTAACAAGAACGTACCGGCCGGCCGTTACCGTGTGACGGTCGAAGCTCTTCGAGTTCCTAGCGGCCAGGATCGCGCGCGCATCAATGCGGAGCGAACGTTTTTCGAGGCGGTGCAACTCAACGTACAAGGAAGCGCGGATTCGTTAAGAATGGCGATTCAAAAGTATCAGGCGAGTGTGCCGCTGTGGCGCACGGCGGGGGATCGCTATGAAGAAGCCTTGACGCAGGAATGCATCGGGTCCGCCTATTCGGCCTTAGGGGAGAAGCAGAAGGCGTTGGAGTATTACAACCAGGCCTTGCCGATCCTGCGCGAGGTGGGCGACCGCAGCGGCGAGGCGGAGACCCGGGTTAGCATCGGTGCGGTGTATGACGATCTGGGACAGAAGCAAAAGGCGCTGGAGTATTACAGCCAAGCATTGCCGATCCTGCGCGAGGTGGGCGACCGCAGCGGCGAGGCGGAGACCCTGGCCAATATCGGCGCGGTCTATAGCCATCTGGGGCAGAAGCAGAAGGCGCTGGAGTATTACAACCACGCATTGCCGATTGAGAGGGAGGTGGGCGACCGCCAAGGCGAGGCGGTGACCCTGACCAATGTCGGCGCGGTCTATAGCCATCTGGGGCAGAAGCAGAAGGCGCTGGAGTATTACAACCACGCATTGTCGATTTGGCGCGAGGTGGGCGACCGCCAAGGCGAGGCGGTGACCCTGACCAATGTCGGCGCGGTCTATAGCGATCTGGGGCAGAAGCAGAAGGCGCTGGAGTATTACAACCAGGCATTGTCGATTTGGCGCGAGGTGGGCGACCGCCGAGGCGAGGCGGTGACCCTGACCAATGTCGGCTTGGTCTATAGCGATCTGGGGCAGAAGCGGAGGGCGCTGGAGTATTACAACCAGGCATTGCCGATTGAGCGCGAGGTGGGCGACCGCCGAGGCGAGGCGGACACCCTGAACAATGTCGGCTTGGTCTATGACGAGCTGGGGGAGAAGCAGAAGGCGATGGAGTATTACAACCAGGCATTGCCGATTTGGCGCGAGGTGGGCGACCGCGGCGGTCAAGCGTACACCCTGACCAATATCGGCCTGGTCTATAGTGCTCTGGGGGAGAAGCGGAAGGCGATGGAGTATTTCAACCAGGCATTGCCCATTCGGCGCGAGGTGGGCGACCGCGGCGGTCAAGCGAATACCCTGACCAATATCGGCGCGGTCTACGACAATCTGGGGGAGGAGCAGAAGGCGTTGGAGTATTACAACCAGGCATTGTCGATTTGGCGCGAGGTGGGCGACCGCCGAGGCGAGGCGGCGACCTTGGGACTTGTCGGCCTGGTCTATGCCGTTCTGGGGGAGATCCAGGAGGGGCTGGAGTATTACATGCAGGCATTGCCGATTACTCGCGAGGTGGGCGACCACCGCTACGAGGCGGGAACCCTGGCCAATATCGGCTGGATCTATGGCGCTCTGGGGCAGAAGCAGAAGGCGCTGGAGTATTACAACCAGGCATTGCCGATTACCCGCGAAGTGGGCGATCGCCGCGGCGAGGCGGATGTCCTGACCTGTATCGGCGCAGTTTATAGCACTCTGGGGGAGAAGCAGAAGGCGCTGGATTATGGCAACCAGGCCCTTGCGCTCTGGCGCGCCGTGGGGGAACCCACAGGCCGGGCGAAGACCCTGAGGAATATCGGCGCGGTTTACGCCGCCCTCGGGGAGAAGCAGAAGGCGCTGGATTACTATGCCGAATCATTGGCGCTTTTCCGGGCCGTCCAGGATCCCCTCAGAGAGGCCTCCACTCTGGTGCTCATGATGGAATATTGGAAGAGTCTCCAGAACCCCAGCCTGGCGGTGCTGTTTGGCAAGCAGGCCATCGATCGCTTCCAGCAGGTAAGACGCAACATTGGAGGGCTGGAAAAAGAAGCGCAACAGAGCTTCCTGAAATCGAAGGAAGACTATTATCGCGAACTCGCCGAGCTGCTTATTTCCCAGGGACGCCTTCCGGAAGCGCAGCAGGTACTGGATCTGCTGAAGGCGGAGGAGTATTCGGACTTTACGCAGCGCCGCGGAGACACGGGTTCTAAGACCAACCCCGTTGCGCTCACGCCTGCGGAGGAGAAGTCGAATAAGGAATACGAGGAGATCACAGGCGAGATTACCGCCATGGGCGAGGAATGGACGCAGCTCCGCGCCAAATCCTCCCGGTCCGCGGAGGAAGAACATCGGTACAACGAGTTGTCCGACAAACTGACGGCGGTGAACCAACGATTGCAAGCATTTCTCAAAACTCTGTACGACAGCTTCGGCAAGACCGAGCAAGCAAACACCAAGGTGGAAACCATCAATGAAGAGACCGCCGGCCTTCAGACGCTGGTCGGAGAACTCGGCGCCGGGACGGCGGCAGTCTATACCCTGGTGCTGGACCAGAAGTGCGTGATGATGGTGATTACCCCGGCCACCCGGGTGGCGCGCGAAATACCGATCAGCAAGATCGCGCTGCGCGGCAAGGTGTTTGCGTTCGTGGGGGCTGTGGCGAAGGACCGTTCGGAAGAAGACATTCTGCCGAAGGCGCAGGACCTTTACAACGTTTTGATTGCTCCGATCGAGAAAGATCTTCAGGGAGCACAGGCGAGGACGCTGGTCTGGTCGCTTGACGATGTGCTGCGCTACGTGCCGCTGGCGGCGCTTTACGATGGCAAACAGTACCTGGTGGAACGCTATCGAAGCGTGGTGATTACCATGGCCAGCGTTGGGAACCTCAAGGATAAGCCGCAAGTGGGCAGTTGGCGCGGCCTGGCCATGGGTGTCTCCAAGGACTACGCCGGTCTGGGCAAGCTGCAAGCCGTACCCGGTGAATTAGACTCCGTGGTACGCAGCGACCAGACGCCCAGCTCGCACGGGCCGGTTCCGGGAACGATTCTGCTCGACGATTCCTTCACGGAAACCGGCATGGAGAGCGCGCTGGATCAGCACCCTCCGCTGGTTCATATCGCCAGCCACTACGTGTTCCACGTGGGCGACGACACGCAATCCTATCTGCTACTGGGCGGCAAGGATACGGGTGGCCAAGGATTCCACCTGACCCTGGCGGACCTGCGCGATGATCAGAGGATGGATTTCAAGGGTATCGAATTGCTGACTCTGTCCGGCTGCCAGACGGCGGTGGGCTCAAACGACTCGGACGGGCGCGAGATTGACGGCCTCGGCATTACGGCGCAAAGGAAGGGCGCAAGGCGGTGGTGGCGACGCTGTGGGAGGTGGATGATGCAAGTGTCGGGCTACTGATGGCAACATTCTATAAACTCTGGGTCAGTACTCCGGGAATAACCAAAGCGGAAGCTCTTCAGCAGGCGCAACTGGCGCTCTTGCACGGCACCACTGACACCGCTGGAACGTCCCGGGGTTCGTCTGCAAGGGACTCATCGGCGAGTGCAGCGAAGCAGCGCCCCGCTCCGCAGTACGCCAATCCCTACTATTGGGCGCCTTTTATCCTCATCGGAAATTGGAAATGACTGGCGAAAGATACCGGCAGCGATCAGGCCCGCAACCGGGGCGACTCCTGGTAAGTCGCCCTGCCGTACAAGTGCCAGTTGGGGGCCCAAAACGGGGTTCTGGGATGTCTGAATCTCCGCTCCTCTCCGCTTGGACGTATAACGGCCTACGGTTCGAAGTGGTGGGGGGGCTTAGTTGGCCCGTGAGGTCTCTTGCCGGGGTGATTTCGCCCTCCGGAGCTGAGATAAACCTTCATGTCAGGTGGTTCTTTCGCGATCGTCCTTGCGGTCAGAACTGCGCGGATGCTGCCGAGCCCTAAGGGAGCGCGGAGACGGGCGCAGTTTGCCCCCCTTGCGGTTCTTCTTCGGGTAACACCAAGGATCCCTGCGCCACTTGGAAAAGCCGCACGGCCTCAACCGCTGGGATTCCGCGCTCACCCACTTTCTCCTTCAGTTCAGTTGAGGCCTGTCATTCCCGCGAAAGCGGGAATCCCTTGGTTCCTGGACTGATAGTGGAACGCCGCTCAGAAGGTGTGAAAAAATCAGCCAGCCTGTCCTGAACGAAGTGAAGGAATCTTGCTCTGCCGATGGAAGTGGCTGATGGCGAAGGAACTCAAGGCGAGATTCTTCGCTTCGCTCAGAATGACAGCGAAGAGCCTGTCCTGAACGAAGTGAAGGAATCTTGCTCTG